>Ga0070717_10000083_pt1 | contig 76031 bp, 146 predicted proteins | sample LARL113metaG_FD_71366 | JGI IMG/M metagenome (GOLD analysis project Ga0070717, IMG submission 71366) | Corn, switchgrass and miscanthus rhizosphere microbial communities from Kellogg Biological Station, Michigan, USA - LAR L11-3 metaG | ecosystem: Host-associated > Plants > Roots > Rhizosphere...
CTCTCGCGGGAATAAGCTCCATGAGGGAAAACTCCATCAGGTTGGTGGTGCCGCCGCCGGGGCCTCCGGCTTTGTAGCGGCGGGCGCATGCATCGCAAACGAGCCGGGTGGCGACGGCGCTCTTGTAGATCGACGAGGCGATGCCGCCGCAGGGCTTGCCGTCGACGGTCGACTCGCAGACGAACGGATTGTTCGTCACGGAGCCCATTATTTTTCCGCGTCCGGCATATTGGCCCGCTTCTGCTCCTCGATGGTCTGAACTCCAAAAGCCCAGAGGACGCCTTGGATCCAGCCGAGCCACCGCATCTTCTTCTCGAGCTTCTCCGCCAGATCGATGCCGGCCAAAGCCAACGCGTGGCAGTGGCTCATCGCCTCGCGGCAAGGCCGAACGCCGAAGGGGCCCTGCGGAAGGTCACCCTCCAACCTCTTCGGGGGATAGCCATCACGTTGGAGCTTATCGGCGATGCCGCGGAGCACTTCATTTACTTCGGTATTATCCATAAACCCTCCTCACCGAGCGGTGTTGGCCCTCATGGCCCTTTAGACGAGACCAGTCTTGCGCAAGAGAGTCATGCGCAAGACATCCCCCGTGGCTCGTTTGTATCGGCTCAACCTCGAACGGGGGACCGAAAAACTCCTTGGCGACCGTGTTCTCAGTGACCGCAGCAAGGTCTAGGTCGAATCTGGTGATCCCGAAGCGCTTCTTGACCGCGGCGATGAACTCGGGAGGGGTTGCGTAGTCTTGCTTAGAGAGACCTGGCTTCTGCTTCGGCATCTTCCGGACCCCTTTGACGAACTCCGGGCCGGCACCGAAGTCGTGCGCCATCGTTTGAACAGGCTGCCTCATTGGATCACCGTCAATCTGGTCTCTGCGCGAGTTACGGCAGTGTAGGCGAGGCGCCGCCATCCCTCATCCCAGGGCCTCACCGGATGGTCAACGTAGAAAATGCAGTGCGAAAACTGACTCCCTTGGCTTTTGTGGACCGTCATGGCAGCCCCAAAATCGAAGAGCATCCCCGCGCCCTTGAATGTTTCTGGCATCCCTCGCGCCTTCAGCTCCTCGATGCTTCCAAAGGTCTTCTCGCGACAGAACTGAGGGGCGCACATCGTCAACCGCTGCGGGGGCAACCCCTCGTCGGGAAATTCAACATTGGCATCGAGTAGCCAGCGTTGGGCCCCAACGGAGCCATCGCCCGTCAGGATCCCGCGCATCCCGTTGTAGATCGGCGGCTTGTTCCGGAGCGCGATGACGACCTCGCCGGCTTTGGGTGGGCCGGAGAAGCCTAAGGCTTTGCGGGCCATCCCGTTGAGTTGAACCCGGCTTCGGTTGGTCCAGCAAAGGATGCCGACATCAAGAAGCGGTTCTCCCCCGGCGGTAGTTAGGCTTTCGGCGTAAACCCCCGCGATGACATCGGAGGCCTTGGCTTTCTTCGCCCATCTCACCGCCGTCAGCCCACAGAATGACCCAGGGACCTCGAGTTGACCTGTTTCCCGAATATGGTGAGCCATGCGGATGATCGGCGAGTCCTCCGCTTGACGATGGATCGTTTCCAAACGAAGATCCGGATTTTTCATCAACTCGCCGGAATCCATCACTGGCGGAAGCTGGCCATGGTCACCGACAGCCAGGATCGGAACCCCAAAAACCTTGAGGTCTTCCAACATGCTTGAGCCAACCATCGACGCTTCATCGATGACGATCAAGTCGTATTGCCGATCCAATCTGTCGCGTTTGGCCCATCCGAGGAGCTCCTCGGTCTCGTTGTCGATGACCGGCTTGTAGATCAGCTTGTGGATGGTCCCTACGAACGACGGGCCTCCTTGCAACGTCAACTTAGGGTCATACAAGTTGAAGATGTCTTTCCGAAGGCCCCGCAACCGAAGACCATCCGGGGGCCTCATCTTGTCGGTCATCGCGGCGCCCGCGGCTCGGAGCTTCCGGGCCAAGACAGATGAAGCCCGGCCGGTGAAGGTGACATACGCACAAAGCAGCGTAGTGTTGGCTGCAAAGACGCCGAGGAGGGTTGTCTTGCCCGTTCCGGCTAACCCGCCCGTCGTGAGGAGGCTTCCGGATCGATTTTCGACCCAACCCATCATCGAGTGGTAGACCTTGAGTTGGTCTGGGCTCAAATCTGAGACGATGAGGCGCTTGTCAACCATCCTTATTGCCCCTCCTCACCTTGATCTCGTCGTAGATGAACTCACTTGCCTTCGTGAAGAAAGCCGTCGCCGCCGCGATGATGATGGCTTCGACGACTCGCGCGCGACCGTCGGGGCAGTCGGGCGGATCTTCGGTGGTGCGCCAGAAGAGCGGCATCAAAAGATCTCCATCTCCACCGCGGCCTCATGGATCTTATCAAAGGTGTCGAGACCAACGGCCTTTAGACCTTCCTCAATCTCCTCATGAGCCCCTTCAGAGTAGAAGTAGGCCTCTAAGAGAGCCTTGAGCAGTCTCGGAGCCGCTTCCTTCAACTTTTCCGGATCGATGACTGCCATGAGTTAGCCTACTGAGGCATCGGTGAAACCGTGGCTGATTGCGATTGCTAGGGCTTGGTCACGTAGTTCATTGAGGGTCATTTCTACATCTCCTAACCGAAGTCGCTCCAACGGGAGCCCTCCTTCATATCGATCGGTTGCATGAAATTTCTCCCCGTTCTCGGTATCTCCACCGGCTCATCCCAAACGCTCTTGATGAGGCGCTTCATTCCCTCAACCAATCGCGTCGGGACCTCGTAGATCGCGCTGTCGTATTGATAGAGAACCTGCTTGACCCGACGGGGCATCCGGTCATCGATGATCCCGAGGCGCTCATTCATGACGTCGGCAACCCCCGCAGAGATCGGGAAGGCGCTTACCTCCGTCGGCTTCGGATGGAAACCTAGCCATCGCTTCCGGCCGAGGAACGCTGTTCTCAAAAATCCTTGGCGTTGGCAAAGAGCTACGTTTTCGTCGACGAATTGGAAGTAGCGCCAGTAAGCCGAATGGATGGCGTCGATAGCGTCTTGGCAGATATCGAGATCGATGTCAAAGCCGTTCTCGAAGAGGGTCTTGTAGAGCTTCTCTGCCTCCCCGAGGTATGAAATGCAGAAGCCACACTTCTTCGCGAGGTCGCGGAATCGGAAGCCCGCCCCCTTCGGGTCCTTGAGGTCTTCGAGGGCCCCCGGAACCGACCGAAAGAGGAGTCGAGCGTTACTCGCGTGGATGTCTGTTTCACAGGCCTTGACGAAGGCCTCATCCCCACTCAGGTTAGCGGCAAACCTCATCTCGCATTGACTAAGGTCGAAGTAGAGCCAGACGGTTCCGGGGGCCGCGATGTAAATGTCGCGGAGCTGGTCCTCCGGCTGGGGCTCTTGGCGCTTTCGGGGGTTGCATTCAACCCAAACCTCCTTCTTCCAGGCCCCATGCTTCATCCCGTCGAGAAGCATCGCCCCGCAGCCGGGGCAGCGGGCCATCGTTGGGATGTTCAATAAATTGGGATTTCTCGTTGCCGGCCTTCCAGTTTCGGTTCCGTAAGAACGCCAATGACAATGAACCCTCCCGTCGGGTCCGATCTTGACGTTGTCGAGGTACTCGCTCCGGGAATCGTTGGAGCGGCGCCAACGGATGATGAGGTCTGCAAGCTTCGCGGCCCGGTTGTGGCCCCCTTTCAAGGCCTCCAGAACGACCGCGTTAGCGGCCGGAAGCCCCGTCGGGGTGAGGGGGGCCAAATAAGTGGGGGCCTTCAACTGCTGGAAGAGCGCCTTTCGGATGTCGTTCGGCTTCGACGGCGAAAAGTTGCGCCTCCCGAGGAGCCCCCTCATCTCCCCCAACAAAGCAGCGGATCGGAATCGAAGCTTTTTCGACAAGGCCTTCTTTCGATCTTGATCCACCAAAATCCCGTTGACCTGGAGCTTTTGGCAAAGCAAGGCGTGGCGCTTGTCATGTTCGTAAACCTTTCGCTCTTGATTCAGATCCGATTGCATCCGGATCCAGGCTAGACTCCCTAGAACAACGTCGGCGCGGTTATATTTCGCCAGGTCTTCCTTCTTGACTCCGAAGCCAGCCACCCCCTTCTCTTCGGAGCCTTGCTTGAAGCGTGTCTTCCACGCCGAGGTGTCGGTGTAGATCGAAGCGACGTGGGCCAACGACTTGGGTTTGTCCGAAGCGAAGGCGTAGTGGGCCAACAGCGTATCTTCGTAATTGGGGTATCGAATCCCCAAGCGGCCAAGGGCGATGGAATCGAAAGCAGGGCCGTTGTGGGTCAACGCGATCCTTGATCGAAGGGCTTCCCGAAGGACCGGGATCAACCGCTTGTGCCAGGGGTCGAGGATCACCACCGCGCTCCGGGGTATCTTCTTGATCTTCCCTTTCTCCCATCGCTCGATGGCTCCGACGTCAGCGACCCCGATGCAGGTCATCCCAACACTCATCGGATCGTTGCCGTCGGTCTCGATGTCGACGTTGACGAGGGGGCCCATCTTGCCGAGGAGCTTCTTGGCTAGCTCCGGGTTGTCGGTCTGAACGAAGGTCCCTTCATCTTCAAGCTGGAAGGGGGCCCGGCTCCAGCGAACCGCCCGGTCGATGTCGATCCGGAGAACCGGTAGCCACGAGTCGGCCCCGCGAAGGATGAAGGCACAATGGACCGTCGGAATAACAACCCTCCCGGAGTAAACTTGGCGGCTACTGATGATGGCCAAGGAATCTTCGGCGCTCTCTAGTTGCTTTTTGACTTTCTCGGTTGGCTCCTTCAACCGGAGCTTTTCCACCTTCCGGGTGGCGTTGGAAACCTGGCTAGGTTTGATCTCCGGGGCATGCCAAATAAACCCTCTGGATTTCATCACCCCGGCCTTACCCAACACCGATCGGGTGGCTTCGGCGCCGAGGGCCAAGATAGGGATGGTCTTGTCGATCGAGGCCAGCTCATTGGCCAACCGGGGGGCGCAGCAAGCAACGGCCCGCTTCATCTCCTGGTCGGAATCATTCCGGCACAATGCCGCGTTGGTCACCCAAGCGTCAGCGCGATCGAAGTCGGCTTCCTCAAGGCAGCGATCTAGCATTTTTCCGCTGGGCCCATAAAATGGGATCCCGGATCGCTCTTCGAGTCGGCCGGGATTCATCCCAACGATGATCAACTTAGTTGCTGTTGGGCCAAAGGTGGGAGGCTGCGGGGGAACCGGTGTCTTGCCTTGGAGCGGGCAAGACGAGCATCTAGCGCCGAGGGCTTCGGGATCGAAGGTCATGGCTCAAACGGGGCGTCGATGGTATCAGGAGGCTCGGGCCGATGCGCATACAGAAGGGCACCGCAGCTACAGAAGCATGGCTCATTCACGCGCTCATGCCCTCCGTGCTCGCGCCGCCAATTGACTGACCATGAGCTGCAAATGAGGCAGTTATGGCAGTGGGCTCCCGGACCGGGGAGGCCATCGATAAGCGCTTGGCACCGCGCTATAGCTCCAGCTAACGACCTCGGATACGTCTTAGCTCCATCGAACCGATTTTGGGCCTTCAACAGCAACCGAAACTTCACCTCGGCGGTCGCGGTGTCGAGGGGAGCCGCGGAAGCTAGACAGGGATAGTCACGGGATGACTTCATCCCCGGAAGCCCTTGCTACAGCGCCGGCACCAAGATCCCGGATACCCGGCCCAGCGCAACTCAGGGCCGACGTCGCCGTCCGGATGAGGGCATTCCGCCTGGCTCTTGTCAACCGCGGCGGCGGCTTCTTTGAAGGCCTCCGACGTTGGATCCTTCTTACGCTCGACTTCGCATGCTCGAATCAATGAGGCGTTGGCGTAGTCTATCATTTCTTCCTCAGGTAGATTATCCGCATGATCCCCACTGACACGTTGTCGACGACGAGAAGGAGGAAACCGACGATGGCGAAGGTGAGATACGGATGTGCTAAGGCCCAAGCTGTCATCGGATCCCCAACACCGACGCCATAGAGAGGAAGTTTTCCAGCGCCTCCGTCGGGCTCCACGGAACGATCCGAGCCATCCATGGGGTTGGCAGAGGAGCCCATGGGGCCGGTTCTGCAACGAGTAGATCTCGCTTCTCAGTCGCGAGCGCCTTGTTATCCTGGTGGTGAACTTCCGGATCGAGCGAGCAGAGCTCTACCCCGAAGCGGTCTCCGATCGTCGCCGCGAGCCGCGCTTCGATGACCTCGTAGTTGACGAGGTAGCGCTTCAGAGGCCTCGGGACGTCAACCAAAAACGCTTCGGTGGCATCGTGGAGGAGCGCTTGCTTCCGATGCTTGTGGGGGGAGTTCATCGCGACGAGGCAACAATGCTGCGCGACGCTGTAGAAGGATCCTATTTGGCCTCCGAAGCGACAGAGGTTGCTAAGCGCAACCGCGATGTCGAGGGGGTGGATCTCTTCGGGGCGGGGGTCGAGCGGGAAAAATTGGACCCCCGTGAAAGTTTGACACCAGTCACCGCGGCGTGGCTCGTTGATGCGGGTGGAGCTGGTTTCCTCCATCGGGAAGGAAACCCTCTTGCGGTTGACGAGGGGGAAGGTCATTTTTCTTCTTCCTCTTCCTCGGCCGCCGCCACCTCGTCGAGGACTTCCCAGGCGTCGCCCATGAAGAGGTAGACCTCCCCAGCGGAGTCCAACGCATAGACGCTATCGCCGGTAGCGGGATCGTGGGTGACGGCAATCTGGGTAAATTTGGGATGGGTCATTCCCCATCCCCATCGAACAGATTTCCGGTCCGGGCCTCTGCCGATCCCGCCTCCTTGAGAGCCTTCAACTTCGCGTGCGCCGCTTTGCCCCCCTTCCGGCCTGCCTCTCTCGCCTCCTCGGTCGTAAACTGGTGGGCCTTCCCCTGAGCATGGGCGGCCTTTCCGCCTCGGCTCGAGATCTCCCGCACCTTGGCCGGATCCATCGCCGCAAAACCTTTCCGCGACTTCCCATTATTTTCCATGTGAAAACCTCCGTGGGCCGGGCCTGGAACGACCAGAACCTCTCAGCGCTCCGCGCGCCTACTTCCTACCGGTTGGTAGCTACCAATAACCCGGTCGGCCCATAAGACCCGTTGGGATACGAGGAGGGTCAAGCCCCGGCCAAATTCGACCTTGCGTGTTGCTCCGGAACTACGAGCGCTTTTTCCGGCTCTCCGGCTACAACCCGTCGAGAGGTCGAATCAAACAAGCTGCCACAGATATCCCGCTGCGGCGCCGGCATCGCTAGGGCCCTCGAAATGTCCCGCCAAGGCCCTTCGCGAATCCCTATCGACGGGCCGACTTCTTGGTCTGCACCGGCTTGGCCTTGGTGGCCTTCGCCGGAGGCGCCGCCGGCTCCTCGTCGTCGTCCGTTCCGCCCATCGGGGAGAGAGTTCCCTCCTTCGGAGCCGAATAGCTCAACTGGGTATCCTCGCCCTCTTCACCTTCGGCCGCGGTGACCCAAACGTCGGTCTCCTGGTTCTTCAGGGCCGCGCAAAGGTCTCTCAAATCTCCAATCGAGCCGATGGCCGTCGGGATGACGTCGGGATCCAACCCCAACCCGTCGCGGAGTGCTCGGAGCTTCAGCTTGCCGAAGTTGCCACCGCGACCGCCGGTGAAGACGATCCAGTCTCGCTTCTCGGCGCCGATCGATTTCTGAGGGCCTTCATCTTCGCTCTCCGTAGACGTCATGGTCCAGGTGAGCTCAATCATCGGCTTGCCCTTTTTGCTCGCCTTGGCTTCGGCCTTGGTGCACTTCGCCCGGTAGGCGCCGGGGTAGACGTCGGGCTCCATCGTGTCGACGTCGTAGTTGATGGGTTCGAAGGACTGTCCGCCGTAGGAGCCCTTGCCAGCGTGGTTTTGCGTGTCGGTTGCCATTGTTGGTACTTGCTTTCTTGGTGTTGTGTTGTCGTTGGTGTCTCGGAGATAGGGTTCTAATCCACCTCGGAGCTTTTTTGAGATTCAAGAGCCATGATTCTATTTGTGGCGGCCTCGATGATATCGAGCATAAAGACCTTCTCGAAGTCATCGTCGAGGCTCGGGTGGATCAAGTTGAGCAGAATGAGCCCTTCGCCCTCACTGGCGACCGCCAGAGAAACCCCGCTCGGGCTGTAGCCATCGTTGATGAGGGCCTGGAGGAAGTCCCGAAAGTGATCGGCGACGGGCCTCATCGCCTCACCATCGGTTGTTGGGCCTTCGCCGGGGCCCCGACCTTCCGAACCGAAGCCCCATTGACCTTCCCCTCGGACATCGCCTCGATGAATCGCCCAACGTGCGCCGGCATCACCCCGGTCTTGGCGAGGCTGCGGCAACCTGGCCCCCAGACCCCATCCGAAGAGGTGAAGAAGACCCGGTTGTTGTGGCCTCCCCCGAAATCCTTGGGGGCTACGTCAAACCAAACGATGTCATGGAACATCGCCGCGACTGCACTCCGAGAGGCCATGTTGGGCATCAGCGGAACGATCCCAGGCCCACTCTTAGGTTTGTCGCCCGCTTCATCGCCGCCGACCTCCATGTAGTGGTTGACTACGATGAGATGCGCAGGGATGGTCTGGAGAAGGTTGACGATGTGTTTGATCCGGCGGGTGAACTCCGGGTGGGCCTTACGGCCATCTTCATTGCCCTTCTCGGATTTGCTTTGGTAAAGGCATTCCTCCATGAGGGAGTCGGCGAAGAAATTCAACGGGTCAACAACCACCGTCTTGATCTTGCGCTCCTTCGCATCGCGTTTGGCCTCGATGATGTATTTGGTCATCGAGTCGAAGCCTCCGACGCGCTCGAAGTCGAACCCCTTTGTCTCTCGACGGGCGCCGTTTAGGGCGGAGTCGGTCTTCTCGCAGAGCAACACCCGAACCGGCGCCGGGGCTGTCGCGACCGCGTGGGTGGTGGAACCCTTCTTGGGCCATGCGAGCCAGAGCATCCGAAGGTGTTGCTCAGAGGCGAGTGAGGAAGCCGGGATCGGCATCAGGCGGATCCTTTCGTTGGTGAAGTCGTTGGTGTAGTGCGTCCCGAGAGCGGCATCAGGCGGCCTCGGAAGATTGAGAGCGTAAAGCTGGATCAACGCGACGGCAAGTCCCGAAAGCGTCTCAACTTGGCCGCTTCGACGTCGATGTACCAATGGGGGTTGAAGAGGGCAGCGATGGCGCGGAGGGGCCAGCCGCTCTCCCACCAGACCTGAAAGGCCACCCACCGGTCCGATAGCGCTGCCGGCCTCATTTGGCCCTCTCCTCCGCTTCCTTCTTCCAAGCGGCCCGAGCCTGCACGACGCATTGGGGGCAGCATCGGAGCCCCCCGAGCGGAATCTTATTGGTTTCCGCGTCGTAGCCCATGACCGCATGTCCGGGATCGCTGAAGACCCACTCTTTTTCTTCCTTGGAGCGCCCGCAAAAGGTCCGGTCCCCGTAGTGACGGATGCAGGCGAACATCGGATCTCCTGGCTTCCGGATTTTCTCTGGGGCCGGGACCTCGGTCATCACCCCGTAGTCATGACCGAACATCATAGCCGCTCCACGGTGAGCTCGTCAGGGTGGCATCCAAATTTCAAAGCCGCCTTACGGCACGCGTCGAACCAGAGCCGGGCCTTGATGAGGCGAGTTTTGTCTTTGTAGACCGCCTTCCAGATGACGGGCTTGTCGGGGACGTTGGTGGTCATAGATCAACCGCCCTAACCCGAAGCTCCTCGGAGAAGTAGTCCTGCACCACCAAACGTCGAACGACGCTCCCGTCAGCTCTTTGGAAGACGGAGGCCCCGTCGTAGCGGCCGCAATCGGTAAAGCCTCCGGCGATGCTCGAACCCCAGAGGGCTTGAGCCTCAATCGCGAAGGCCTTGTCGCCGAAGAGGCCTCGCTTCGGGAGGAAGTAGCCGTGCCTCATCATGAGGCTTGCTCTAGCATCCGCCCCAAGCAAGCGCAACGGGTCCCCGGCGGCGAGGCAGGAGACCCGTTGCTGAGCACGACTCCGGTTCCGGGGAAAGAAGACCGGGTGCGTTTCCAATGGAAGTGTCTCATCAGAGTCTCACCCCGTCAAGGGCCCCGCCAGATGCGTCGGATGACGCTCTTGGTGTCGCGCCCGAGGCAATGAAGAGCGTTGGTGGTGGCCTTCAAACGACGCCAGAAGTCATGCCAGAGGCCCATCACTAGAGCCCCCTCGTCTTGATGGCGTCGAGGGCCTCTTTAGACTTCGCGAAGTCGTAACTCTTGAGGGCCTTCACCGCCGCCCGAAGGTCCGCTAGCACCTCCTCTGCTTTCGCTACCCGCTCGACGTACTCCCCGATTTCTTCGTTCTCCTTCACCGGGTATGCCGCCTTGACCCGATCGACTTCCTTTCGCCTCTCCGCCTCCGCGTTGACGATCGGCCACTCCGGTAGCTTTTGGATGGCCTCGATGGCCTCACGGCGAGCTGTCTCGAAGCCAGCTGAGGAAGCAAGGCTAAGGGCCTCAGCATCGGCCTCGATGACGTCTAGGTATCTGTCGAGCTCCGTATGATCGAGGGCCTCTCGGAGCCGCTTCGCGAGAGCGAGGAGGAGATTATGGGAGCGGGTAGCGAAGGCCTCTACGCTCTCTCCCCAATCTCTAATCCAGGGTCCTTTTTCTGCCTCTTCGATCATCTTCTTGTCTTCGTCGTTCATCGCCGCCTCTAGTTGTTGGTGGTTAGGTCGTAAGCCCAGAGAGCCTTGCGGCCCGCGGGTGTTGGATAGACGTCGGGGCTATCCGGCCCCCGCCGCCGGTTCGGTTCGTAGTAAGCGAGCCCACCGTCGACGAGGTCTCGGATGCCTTCGCGTTCCTCCTTCGACAGAGGGCCCCCGCCCGACTTGTCGTCGACCTCCCCTTTATCGCAGAGGACCATCCGCCGGAGGAGGTCGGCTTGAAGGGGTGTTAGCTTCACAGCCAAGCCCTTTTTTGCCGAGGCCCCATAGGGCCGGTGGCCGAAAGGGCCGCCTTGAAGAAGGCCTTCTTGAAGACCTCCCGCCACCGTTCGGGGATAGCCTCCGCGCTTTGGCCCCGACCTTCTGAGGCGTCCAAGGCCGCAACTTTGATCTCTGCACGGCTCGCGTGGGGAAAAAGCCCCGGCGGACCACTTTCCTTGCTCGTTGCCTTCCTTCTCTGCCTGACGTCTACAGGTGATCATCGCCGCCCTCACATCAAGTTGTTGTTCGCCCCATGGGTGAAGCTCTCCGCCCCGGAATTTCCGATCAGAGATCCGATCCGGCCCTGCGCGTAGGCTCCCCAGCTAGCCGCGATGCCGAAGGCCCCGTTAGCCGCGGTCGAAGTGTTGGGGGTGTCTTCCGTTTTGGTTCCGGTGGGGTTACCCAGATGAACGACGCTGTTCTCCGAGGCAAAAACCCCGTTCTTCAAGTTGGCCCCAATCTCATCGGAGGCCACCTCGGCGTAGGAATCACTTTCCACATGAACCCCGTCGTTGGTGTTGCCGTCGATCGTGGTGACGTAGATGCGGGCCGCGGAGTTGCGCTGAACACGGATGCCGTGACCCCCATTGGAGCTAACGACACAAGGGCCGGTGGCGCCCTCGGAAGCCCCTACCCCGTCGGTGAAGCCAACCCGCACGTAGGAGTTTTCGTTGATGACCACCCCGTTGCCGGGGTTGTTCGTCACGACGGCGTTGACGACGAAGCCGGTGCTGGCTCGCTGGAAATGGATCCCATGCCTTCCGGCGTGGGAAACCGTGGCTCCGTCGATGGCGATCCGGGAGCCGCCGTTGATCGAGATCCCGTCGTTGCCCCCGCTGATGGTCAGATTTTTGATGACCATGGCGGCAACCCCGTCGAGTTCCAAAACATTCAAGGTTGCAACTGGCCCGGCGATGGTTCCACCCCCGGTTCCATCGAGGGTGACTCCATTTCCTTCCGGGGCCGTCAGCAAGAGGTTTTCGTTGCAGGTTCCCTTCACCAAGACGGTGTCGCCTCGCTTCGACTTGGCGAGGGCCTTCCCGACGGTTTCGCCTGCGGCGCAGTCGACGACGCGGGTCTTGGGGCCGTCGTCGTCGGCCTTTGCGAGGGGAAATTTGGGCGCCAAACACCCGAGGGCGAAGGCGAGGATGATGAGGATGATGCGGTTCATGGCCGAGCTCCTTATGGTTGAGGTGTAGTACTTTCAATCACTTACGTGCACTGTTGATCCGCGTTTTCATGTGTATCGTCCAGGCTTTGTGATGGAATCATTGATCTTTTCAGCGCGTCTTTTTTGACACAGATGCCTAACGATACGAAATCATTGAGGTCCAACCGGCCCAACTCGAAAATCGATCTCAGAGGGTAATGAGCGCAAACTTTACTCCTCCTCATCTGCGCCCTCCCCCCCTATAGCAGAACCCTCTTGGACCGGTTGGACCAGTTGGACCTTACGTATATTTACCGAAGAAACGGGGGTCTCGTGGTCCGAGTGCGGTCCATTCGGGCCGACCGCTTTTAGGGTTCCACGTGTCGGTCGGTATACTCTTCGGCGCCCCTCGCCATCGCGCGGGCGGCCAGACAACCCCCACCCGCATGCGCGGAGAACTGCCGCAGCTCGCATTTCATCCCCTCTCGTGAGGTGGGCGGCCTCCTTCGTAAGCCCCATCGTTAGGAGCTCGTAGGTGGTCACCCCGTCATCTCGGCGCTTCTGGGGAAGGCGTAGGAGCCAACGGTGGGCCGGGTCCTCCCAGGGGTCTGCGTGCCGCCTCGATTCGGCTACCTTCGCGGCCGTCGCGCGAATGGTGGGATCAGAGATGAAGGGGAGCTCCCCCTTCTTGTACCGGTGGACCGCTTCGGCCCAGAGCTGATCGCGTTCCTCGATCAATGCCTCGACGTCGATGCTCTTAGTGACCTGCACTGGATAAAAACGAGTCGCCCCCGTGTCGTCCTTCAGGTAGGTCGAGTCGTTCGTGGACCCCGCGAAGCCACACTGGCGAAAGAAGTCGATGCTCCGGCGGCCGTAGGAGGGCCGGTAGGTTGAAACCCTCTCACTCACATACTGCTTGACGCGGCTCGTCTCGCTTCGGCTAAGGGAATCGAGCTCCGCAAACTCGACGATCCACTTTCCCCGGAGCGTTTGGTATGAATCCTTCGAACCCATCTCGATCGTGGTCTCGAGGAACCATTCATCGTGGGTCGCCAAAACCCGGAGGGCCGTTGACTTGCGAATGTCTTGGGGCCCCTCAAGGATCAACATCATCCGGAACATGCACCCCGGCTCAAACGCCCGGCTCACCAACCCGATCATCCACTTCGCGGTCACGCTTCGGGTGTAGTGGTCATCTTTGGCCCCCGCGTGACGAATGAGCCAAGAGTTGACCCGCTCCTCTCCATCCCACTCGAGGCTCGACAACCAATCTCTGACCGGGTGGAACTTCTTTTGCTCCGCGAAGACTTGAAGAGCGCTCCCGACGATCCAGTCAGGGCATATGACTCCGTGCTTCCGCGCGAGCCAAGCCCCACATCTCGTTGTGTCCTGATCGGTCCAATAGCGAGGGCCGGGCCGGCCGCTGGGATCAGCCCCGGGGGCTAGGTCTCCGCGCCAAGGCGGGGGCTTGGTGGCCTCGATGTCGCCGATGAAGGTGTTGAACCCAAGGACGTCCTTCCACTCCGGGTCGTTGCTAAGGGCGAGGATGACGTTACCGGCGGTGGAAGCAATCTCCCCCTTCTTGGTGCGGACGAAGAGGTTGTACCAGTTAGGGATGCCTACGACCGGTTGGGGCTTGGCCTTCGGTTTGACCGCCGGCTTGCCGTTAGTTTTGGCCTTCATTCGGCCTTCGAGGGGGGCTTCAAAGGGAGCTTTGACCGATCGCGCATCCAATCAGGGCGCTTGGCTTCTTTCTCATCGTAGAACTTCCTACGCCACTTTTGATCCGCCTCTGGGTCGACGACCCAGCGGGTTCCGCCAAACATCGAATGGCCCATTCTTTGGGAAGAGGCCCGCCAAATTTCTAGCTTTTTGATTACGCGAGCTTGAGAAGGTGCGATGAAGCCAAAGGGGAGAGTGAGCCAATACTCTAAGATTTTGCGGGCCTCGGGGGTGATCCGCTTGTCTTCGATGAGCGCGGTGATGCGACTAATTAGCGCAGGGTCGTCCCCCTGTTGGGCAATTGACTTCGTGACGCGACCTCGGTCGAACCGCTCCCCCATTAGGCCGGTATAAAAGGCTTTTCTTTCCGTATTCGCCTTGAATCGATCCTTGGCCATTTACTTGGCCCTCGGCTTGAGCCGAACGACGCGGGCCTGCGGATGGTAATCGGCGATAGCCTTCGCAAAGCCACGATCGTAGGAGCGCCACGCAAACTTCTGATGGAATGTCCAAACATCCGGGCCGAGACCCCCGCGGAAGTAGCTATCTTCCCCGCGCTTGATGATCCAAGTTTTCATCCCGCCACCTTTCTCAATCTGACCTCGGTGACTTCCCGTCGAATAAACCGTCGAAGCAACTTCCCCCAACCTTTCCCGGATGTGTGAAGGATCCCGTCAAGGGCCACTATACAAACCGGGATGGTCAATTGATTTGCCCAACGTTTCACCCCCGCGTGGCTGTTCCCGGTCGTTGTCGCGAGCAGGATCAAGTCAGGGTTGGCCTCTGGAATATGGTTTGCCATGCGGTCAGCTTGGAGGATTCGGTAAGGAATGTTATTGATGTCAACCCAACCGCTTGCTGCTAAGTCAACCCCGGATCTTCTTTGTGAGGCTCCATGGATCACCTCAGTGATGCCAAAAAGATCATGGAGCTTGGTTAGGGCTTGTGGGATTCGTTTGCCGGAGGCGCCACAAACGAAAACTCTCATTTGCCTTGGTTCACTTTCACTTCGACGATGCAGAGGGCCCCATTGACTTCCGCAAGGCACCGCCACGTACCATCGGGTTGCTTCTTGGCCTTCCCTATGAAGAAGACCTTTCTGTCCTTGTCGTAGATGCCGTCGAGGTTTATTTCCGTCAGCTCGACGGTGATCACGATCGCATCCTTATCGGAATCGCGTACGGGTTTCCCCCAACCCCCTCGACCATGATGCGGCCCACAATCCGGACCAGATCTTTTTCATGCGGGGTCGAAGCGATTGACTTGAATAGCTCGATCCGGAGCCCGTCGGGCCCGGCGATGTAGATCATCTCCCCGTCGAACTCAAGGCGGCGGCCTTTGGGGGTCATCAAGGATGCCTCGGGCAAAGGGGATCGGAGTCAATGTGGACCTCACTGCAGCCGCGACATTTGAAGCGACGGCATGTGCAGGGGAGGGCCTTGCGAGCTTGGATGGCATCGAGCTCCTCAAGAATGTTCTTAGGAAGCCCCCCGACGCGCGCCCATCGCTCCAGCTTCCGTAAAGCCTCCAGCTCCTCTTTTTCAAGGTCGTCCATGTCGCCGCCTTTCTTCCGCTTCCCCCGGAAAGGATGACGCTACTCCCCCCGGGGCCTAACGCAAGGGCTGTAGGCTAACTGAGACGCGTTGGAGACTTTGCGGGCGGAAAACCGGATGCTAGGTGTAGGATTCAATGAACGACCGTCTCCCGATGGATCTCGTCAGCCGAGCGAAACGCGCCTACACTGACCACCGTACGTCTCGGCAAGAGCTCGAAGGTTACGTTTCGGACCTCTGCAACGCCTTGGAGGCGACCCAAAAGGCCCTCGCCAATTATCGGTGGATGCTAGGGGATGCTACCGACGAGATAATTCGGATGAAACAAGGAAGATAATGGGAAACCCGAAGCCTGATCATCCCTGGCGACAGAAGCGCTACCCCCAACCGAAGCCCTATCCAAAACCCTGCCCTGGCGCGGCCTATGTTAGAGTTGAGGTGCCCACGGTGATGGATCCCAGATTGATGCCGGCTCCCGAAGAGCCTCAGCCTCAATGAAACGCATCCTAGCGCGGCTCCACTACCTTCTCGTGGCCTACACGCCCTTTTGGCGCGTCTCACGCTGGTGGGTGCTTAGGCAGATTCGGTTGGGGCATCGCCCAAGACCGCCGTTGGTTTCTCGATGAGGCCCCCCTTCGCCGGCCCCCCCATGAAGCTCCCCGAGTCCGTCGTCATCTCCGCCCACTTCAAGAACCCGCAAGAGGCGGAGTTGGTCAAGAAGGCAGCGAAGGCCATCGGGTTGACCCCTTCAGCTTTCATGCGGCAACTAGCCTTGGAAAAAGCAAGTGTGATTTCCGACGGGTGGGACATCCGACAGATGAAGAGGCGGGCCAAGGGCCAGTTGAAGTTGAGGGTGATTGAAGGAGGAAAGAAATGAAATGGGCAATCTGGGTCACAGCGGGTACATACTCTGAATGGTATGGTGGTAACGACTACCCGTTGCTATTCGATGAGGAGTCCGCGAAAAAGTCGGCTGCGCGGTACACCGCGGCCTCAAAAATGAAAAACATCTATGAGGCGCGAGAGTATCCCGAGGCTCCTCTTTGGGAAGCGGCCTCTGCCTTAGAAATCACACAACTAGTGGGCCCTCAAGGCTCAGCCCCTGGTGACCTTGTCTTCACTACCGCTAGCGGCGAGGCCCTTCGCCTCAAGTCCAACGGCGACATCATCCGAAACAGAAAGGTCCTCGGAACCGATCCGGAAATAGTCGAGGGCCTCAAGTCGTTCGTAAGCTTTACCCTCCCTGAGGCGATCATCGCTCGTCGGCTCCACGCGACTGACCCTAGGGTCATCGCCTTCGTTGCCGATCGAATCGTCGAGGGGGTGACCGTCGAAAAGGTTTGGGGTCGTGATGAAGGCGGGTGGGCTACTGAGGCTCAGGCTCGGGCGGCGGAAATGGTAAAGCTATGAATCCCGCAACCTGGCCTTGGTGGCTCCTCATTCTGATCGGGATCATCATCGCTTTGATTGTCTTCTTCCTTCTCTACTGGATCTTGGAAAAACTATGACCGCAGTGGTTTCGAAGGAGCTATCGGAATATCAACTTGACATCCTCAAAGCGTTGGAAAGGGATGGCCCAACCCGAGCTTTTCTCTTCAACGACGAAGACCTTGATCCCCTTTTCAAGATGCGGCCCCGGCTAATCCAGCTCGTCAAAGGCCATGTTGAGGCAGTGGTCGACATTACGGGGGATGGGATCAAGAAGTTGAGGACCTATGGTCGTTGATGGTTGGAGGTTTCAGGTGCAACGAGCGTCAATAAGAGTGGGGCCCCTAGTCGTTGAGGCCTACCACTCCTCCGATGGGAAATGGCGATGGCACGTAGAGCCGTTCGAGGCTTCACCTGACGACACGTGGGAAGTTCTTGGGGTGAGCCCTACCCTCGAGAAGGCCCAGGAGGCCGCCAAGTCCATCGCCGAAAAGCTTCGATGATCGACCTTCACGATGGGGTAGCTTCCCTTTTCGCCGAAGCCAACGGGCCCCGCGACACACGCGATGAAGATGAAGTGAGGCATGACAACTGGGGGGCTCATTTCCTCTCCCTCCGCGGCGAGGATGACCTAAATCGCCGGTGGGAGAAGACCCTCCGAGTGAGCTACGAGATAACCCCCATCGCCCCGGTGAGGTTGATGCGATGCCCCCGGTGTAAGGGGCACGCTGAAGTGAGGCCAGGCTCCCCCCTTGCGATTTGCTTCACTCGCGCTTGCGGAACGATCGGGCTATCGACTAACCCCGCATCGGTGAGGGTTCGAGAGTGGAGAGCTAAACGTCGTGAAAAAACCTAGGGGCTTCAAGCATCGGTCAGGCGGCAATTGTTGGGAGGGCATCGTCTCACCCCAAGATGAGGATGTTTGCCTTCACCATGACGAACCGCGAGGGGATTGCAGTGAGTGCCCCCGCTGCCCCGCTTGCGATAACTTGAACCTAGCAACGAGTCTTTCCGCGGAGATTGTTGAGGCCACCCCGGAAACATATGTTCTCAATCCGAGCGCCAGTAAAGTTGACCTCCTGTTTGCCTGCACCTATCCGTTTGGGAAGACCCTGAAGCGAGAGGTGGTCGGCGAGCGAACCCGCTTCGGAAGCGCCTTCCATGAGGTGATGGAAGGGATCAAACCTGGATGCCTCCCGTCTAAGTCGACCACCAAGCGAATCGCCGAGAAGTGGGCCGTCGATCGAGAAGAGCTCGAGAGTCGGATCTACGAGGCCTCCCCCGTCATCGCGAAGTGGCTCTCCGGCGGTAACATGTGGGGCCTCGACTTTGTCGCCGCTGGAATCGAAACCGAGATCTCCATCGCGGTTGACCCCAGAACCCATGAAGCCCGCTTCCTTCCGGATGGCCCGGGGGAGCACCACGATTACCCGGGGAGGCAACCGGGAGAGGTCCCGGGCACCGCCGACGTGGTCTCGACCATGGTGCATCCGGAAAGCGCCGGCCTCAAGACCCTCTTGGTGCTTGACCATAAATCCGGCTGGAACGTCGCCCAAGGCTGGCAACCCCAGACCCCCGCCGAGTCCGGCCAGCTTCGGACCCTTGCATTGGCCCTCGCGGAGCTTTACCAGGTCGACCAGGTCATAGTGGCCTTCTTCCATGTCCCCCTCGAAGGTCAACCGACGGTCTACGCGGATCTCCTTACACGTGAGGATTTGGAATCCCATCGGAAGGCCCTCAAGTCAGCGCTAGGCAACGTCGGTTCCGATTGGCTTCGCCCTGGGCCTTGGTGCCCCCTCTGCCCGGCCTTTACCATCTGCCCAACCCAGACCACCGCCCTCGTTGAGTTGAAGCGGGGAAGCGGAAACTTGACTGCGGAGAGGGTCGGGGCGATCCACCAGGCGACGGCGCTTTATGACAACCTCCGGGAGAAGCTTCGGGAGGAAATGCGCGCCTGGGTAAGTAAAAATGGCCCCGGGGTCCGGCCCGACGGGCAACTAGTCGACTTGGTTCCTCGGCCCCGGACCAACCTGAGCCAAGCCTCGGTAGTGAGGGCCTATGGCCCCCTAAAGGGCGCCAAGGTCCTTGCGAAATTGAAAGCCGATGGGGCCATCGAGGAAAAGGAAAACCTCGAGCTCCGAGCGGTCCGTCGCTAAACCCCTATGAGCGCTGCGTTGGTGGCCGGATTTATGGCCGCGAAGCCGAATCCCCCGGCCCCAATTGTCGCCGCGAAGTGGGCCCACGTCGTCGTTCTTGTGGCAGGCCCACCCGCTTCAGTGTAGGCCCCCGCCGCTTCGTTCCAGGCCCGCGCGACGGTTACTGCCGCCCCGCCGTTTTCGCCGATGAAGCCGAAGTCACCGAGGGTTCCCGTAACGCTAGGGACAAACCCCAGAGCGGCGGTGAGGCCGCCGGTGGCCCCTGGCCCTACCGCAACCCCCAACCCCGCGTTGCCGTTGCCCCAAATGAGCGATGGGGCTTCCTCTCCTAGGAGCCCTAGGTTGTTACCGAGATTGGCCGTCAACAAGAATGAGAGGGCCCCCTGAGGGCCTTCTGGTAGGAATGTATTGTCTTGGAGCTGCAATGTTCCGGCGCCGGTAATGGTAGCTAAACCAACTGAAACGTTGACGAAGCCGGTCTGCTGATCGAGGGCTAGCCCTAGCCCAGTGAGGTAAACATCGTTGAATAGAACAAGATAACCGGCCCACCCATCGGCCCCTGTCGTTACGAAAAGCCCTGCCTGAAGCACAATAATAGCTGCGGGAGTAAAAGTAAGCATGACCGCCCCAGAAGCGCAGTAGCAATCGAGGAATGCTCCCCCCATGACAAGGGGGGCCTCGAAGGAGCAACGCTGGTACAGCCCGCCGCACAACGTGTTGCCCCCCGAGCTAGCGGTAAAGGCAAAGTCATTGAATACCGCCTGGCCCCCAGCACCACTAGTGTTTGTATTCGTGTAGCCCGTCGATGTGGCTAGCGTGAGAAGGGACCCTCGAACAATTTGGTAGCTATCCCCTATTGTGAAAACCGCCGCTGGCCCGACGAAGCTCTCCTCTGAATAATTCGAGGGTGAGATAGGCCGCGTAGTGCTTGCCGTCGCGGTACCACTTACGATCCATGCGCCGGTACCGGCGTTTAGGCCCGATGTATCGACGATCTTGGTAGGGTGGGGGGCGGTGCCGCTTCCGAAGTTGAAGACGAACGGGGCGAACGTCGCGAGGTCGCTTACGTGGACCAGTTGCCGCTGGCCCCCGCCGGCCGCGAAGGGGTTGATTGCAACTGTTCCCGCGTTGAAGGCCCCTCCGGTATGTAGAACTTGGATGGTTCCCTGGAAGATCAAATTGAAGCCATTGAAGTCGATCGTTGAGAAGTCAAGCGATGCCCCAGCCGCATCGTCGGACATGTAGGTTATGATCCGATCCGCGGGGAGCCTCTTCATGAAGAGAAGGGAGTTCAGGTGAGCCGTAGTGAGGATGGGCCCCGATCCCGCTGGGATATTATTGTTGGTGGCCCCCGTATTGGAATCGGAGGCAACCCCACTGACGTTGGCTGGGTCGATGAAGGCAATAGGGCCTAGAGGTGTTCGCTGGAGGATAGATCCCCCGCTCTTGTTAGACTCTAGAAGCTCTAAGGCCTCTAGCCGTTTGACCCTTCCTCTGTCTGTTGGTTTCAATTAGGCCCCTAGAATGTTACTGATGGCCCCGTGGCCCGGTAGGAATAGACCATACCCCACCGGGTCGTCGTTGGCGTCAATGTTCGTGGGGGTAATCGGAATATTCGTCGTCAAACCCCCGGTCGTTTGGTTGACGCTACAAGCCGTCGATCGCGAAGAGATAGTGGTCCCCCCGGTTTGGAGTAGAACATCGACGGCTTTCTCACCGCCGGGGAGGAACACCCTCCCTTCACTTATTTCGAACCGCCCTGGGCCCCACAAGCGAGCCTCCCCATACGCGAAGGGGGTGATGGCGGTCAGATCCCCCACGAGCATCGGCCTAGATAAAAATACGGTTCCGAAAACACATCCGTTGCCTACCGGCGATGAGCCATTGAAGGCAGCTACGATGAAGTTCCCATCGAAGACAGCTCCGGCGACACTAAATCCACCAAACCCTCCGTAGACCTTCGGCCCCGGCACCCCAACGATCATGGTGCCGATCCCGGTAGTGCATGGGGAGCCCCCCTGAAGGCCGAGGGAGTCGGTGAAGATGCAGTTGAGGAAAACCGTCGAATGAGCCGAAGCTGGTTTTGATAAGACCACCCGACGATCGCATCGGCAGTCGAGCAAAGCAACGGAATCCCCCAGGTAACATACCCCTCCGCCTAAGAGGCCTAGGTTTTGGATGATTGCCCGGTTATTCCCCTCGGCCATCAACGGCTCGAATAGAGCTAAATCAATCTCTACCAACGATTGAATCTCAAAGGCATCGCCGTTAGCCCAGGTATCAACCATATTTGGTGCCGACAGGGAAATTGTTGAGGCCTCCATCGGCTGGCTTAGACTAAAGGATGTCCCGGCCGTGGCGGTGAAGGCCCACGCTTTACTCGGCTTGGTGATGTTGACGACCAGGGCGTTGGGGAAACCTAGGCCCCCTAGATCTGTCGTCGGAAGGTTACCGGCGATGTAATCCTTCGGGGTGAACCCAGCCAGGTTACCGGAGGCGACTATTTCCGGGGCCCCCACAAAGGTGACCCGGGCCCCCCGGGCCATCGTCGGCCGGAAAACGATTGGGTCGCTTCCGTCGGTCGGGGATCCGTTGAGGAATGTAAAGGTGGTGTCTTGGGGCAACGTCGGGGCTTGGGTTTGGTATCGCCTCTCGATCTCGGCCCAGGTTTTTACTGGTGTCGAGGAGAAGGCCCCATCGTTACCATCGCTCCCGTTGATCGGATCGATGACCCAATTCGGCTGTAGCCAGAAGCTGTTCATGCGGTGTTACTTATTCCCCCGACACCCGGAACATACATCCCCACCCCCGCCGGATCGGCTTGGGCGTCAATGGTGGCCGGAGTGATAGGAACGTTGCCGTTGATGACGCTAGGATTGGCTCTTGTTGCGGTGAAAGCGAAGCCTCCGCTACCCCCAATAATAATCTTGGGTGACATAGTATTGAGAAAAATGGAGACGGCCGAAGCGGTCAAGAAGGTGTGGCCCTCTTCGATCTGGTACTGGGTAGGGCCCCAGAAGCGGGGGCCATCGAAGAGGAATGCCCCAAAAGTGTTCGACCCTTGGGCGATGAGCCCCATTTGAGCATAGACCGTCGCCAGGAGGCAGCCGTTGATGGAGCTCCCTCCACCCCCCGCTGGCGTAAGGATGACATTGCCGTCGAGGATGGCGCCGTTGATAGTGGTTGCCGCAAACCCGCCTAGAACGCGTGTCGTCGGAACCGAATCGACCAGGAGGGCCACCGCGTTTTGGCTTGTTCCCCCGTTGATGCCGAAGATGTCGGTGAAGGCGCAGTTGATGCAGTAGGTGCTCCTTACCGGGGCCCCCTGGTACATTGCCGCACGTCGATCGATGCGGCACTCTTGGAGCGCCACCCCGTTACCCCAATAGAAGGGGCTACCAGCGGTGCTCGCCTCGAACCCCAACTGCTGGATGTAGGCCCTCGCGACGCTGTCGGCGAACGTCGGGGTAAACTGAGCCATCTCGATGGAATCCAACAGATAGACATCAAAGGTATCACCGTTGGCCCAGGTATCCACGAAGGTGGGGATGCTAAGGGGGAGAGTTGTTCGAGTGAGGGCCTGGCTCAAGTTGAAGGTAGTCCCGGCGACGTTGGCGAAGGTAAAGGCGGCGCTTTCTTTACCCCCGGTCGTGTTGACCACCAATTGATTGGTTGTGACCGCTCCTGCGCTTCCGAGGTCAGCGGTGAGGAGCTGGCCCGTCGCGTAATTCTTCGCGATGACCCCGGCTAGGACCCCAGATCCAATTTTGTTGGCGGTAACGAGGGTTCCTTGGAAGACCAGTTGAGAGCCGTTAGTGGCGGTCGGGCTAAAGATGATGGGGTCGGTTTCAGCTAGTGCGGTGCCGCTCAGGAAGGCCCAAGTGGTGTTCTGGGCTAGGATTGGTGAGTTGGTCCCGTACCTTTGGATGACCCCTTTATTCCAGGTCAAGACCGGGGTTGTTGATGTAGCCCCGTCGTTGCTATCAGAGGCTAGGCCGGTTCGGTTCTGCGGATCGATAAACCAAGCCGCGCGCAGCCAAAACGGATTGGGGGTCACCCCTCCACCGCCGCCGCCGCCGCCGGATGGAGTCAGGAGTTGAAGGGCCTCGAGTCGCTTTACCCTTCCTCGATCTTTCGGCTTCATAGCCCCGCCGCGAGCATCTGTTGCATCAAGATCCCTGCAAAGCGGTACTGCCCGCTCTTCGCGGGGTGGAGCCCATCGCTCTCGAAGAAGTTGGTGTTCGTCGGGATGTTGCCGGCAGCGCTTCCAAGCATCGCATCGGCCCCCGCATCGACGAGGTTGACCCTCACGTTAGCGGTTCCCATCCCCGGCAAGGCTGCGCGGATCCCAGCGTTGATCGTCTGGCGGTCGGTCTCGTTCGCGGGGCTGAACCCGTGAGCGAAGGTGATGGTAGCGCAGTTGACTTGGTGGGGGTGGCTTCCAACCGGCACCGAATTTAGCGCGCTTACTCTCGCTGAGACAATGGCCAGATACTGAGAAAGGATATTGGCTGCGGTGTCGGTCCCGAGGCTGTTGATGCCCCCCTCGATGTTGACGATGTTGACAACCCCCGCAAGATAATAGGGGTCAATCATCGTTCCTTGGGTCGTGATGTCGGGGAGATTTCCCCCACCTACTAGGCGGCTTCCAGAGACTGAGATGTTGAAGGGGAGCCCAAACCGGCCCCCGAGCGCGATCCCAGCCGCCCCCGCGTAAGCCCAAGGGGTGTTGAGGTGGAACGCGACGTTCCCCTGAAGATTGGCGCCGCCCGCGATGCTGTCGCCAATCTGGAAGACCTGATACTTTACCGTTTCATTTAGATTGGTCAGATTCCAATTCAAACGGAGGTAGGCATCGAGCTGGCCCCTTTGGGTTAGACTCAATGAATCCCAGATGCCGAAGAAGCCGATGCTTCCGGTGAGGGGGTTTGAGGCCGTATGGCCTACCCCCAGAGTTCCGCTAGTGGTGATCGCGCCAGCCCCCGGAGCAGTTCCGGAATTGCTTACTGATTGAAGAACCCCGTTGACGGTAATCTTCGTCACCAACCCATCGTTTTCGACGATGACATACTGAGTCTGGTTATTGCCGGCCCAGAACGAGGGAGAGGCGGTATCGGCGTTTTCGGTATTGCCGGCCCTTCTAGTTCGGGCCCCCCAGCCGTTAGAGCTAGTCAATATAACCCCATCGGCCGCAGTGATGTTTGTGCTGACTTCCGCGATGGTCATGCTCTGACTATTCGAGGCCCCCCGCTGATTGGAGTCGGCTCTGAATAGGCAAACCATCACATAGGGAACCTGGAAAACCAACGCGGTAAAATTCAACCAAGTGGGGGTGCTGAAAAGGGGGATGCCTGGGCCTCCGGTTACAATCGCCGGCTTCCCCCCCAACCCGATGGTGTCGTAGAACGGTCGGTTGATCGCTGCCGCCTGAGTCGCATCGGCCCCGTTCCCGCTCTGATCTTGCCAGGCGTCAACTGCCGTCCCGTCGGCCGCGGGGCTTCCACCAAACCGGATGGAGCTTGCAACGGAGGCATCCAAAACAACGCGGCCCCCTGCAGGTCGAATCGGGCTAAAGACCGGGGGAGCCACCGGCGGCGGCACGAAGAAGTTGGTGTTGACGGCAGGCATCAGGGGGATTCCTTAGGAGGCTCCGGGGGATCCGGCTTGATGAAGGAACCTGAGGTGGGATCAAACCTCCAATCTCCTGGCTCAAGCCCCAGCGCTGCGGCGGTGGCCCCCAAGAAGTCGTTGAGCCGGGCCTGCGCGACGGCGAGGGTTTCCTGATGCCCCTTCATGAGGATGAGGCTTTGATCGGAGAGCTTTACGACCGTCATTTGGTGATGACCCCTACGGAGACCAACCGGAGGTAGATCCGATGGGTGAGGCTTTGGCCATGCCGATCGGATAGCTTTGTTTCCTCGGCGATGATGGGCTCCGATTTCACCGGGTCGGCCTTGGCGATGGCGGCCTTGAAATATTCGACTGCTTCCGGATGTTCCATGGTCTTCTTCCTTGAGGGGAATTTAGGCTAGTGCGACGAGGCGAGCAATCCCGCTCGTACCCCAAAACATGAGGTTGCCGGTGGTAGGGTCAACATAGAGCCCCCCGTACCCCGCTGGCATCGCAACGGTCGGGATCGCGTTTGCTTGACGGAACGAAAGGACCCCGTTGCCGCTTCCGAATTGCGCGGTGATAGAGAAGAGCTGGGTTCCGGCGGGCATCACTGCGACAGGGCAATGGGCGTCAGAGATGTCGTCGTTGTTGCCGATCCACACCCCCGAGTTTTGGGCGCAGTTGACAAATAGTTGACCCCCCGGATTGATCTCGAGGGTGAAGTTGCCGGCGCTTTCGGTGAAGCCGAAGCCGCTCTGGAAGAGCCAAAGCGCTCCGAAAGAAGCCGACGATGCCGGGGCCCCGAAAGAAGCCACTGCATCCCCCGCCATCAAGAAACGATAGAAGCGGGTGGGCCCCCCTGCTGGTGGAGCTGGGAGGTTGAAGTTGATGTTTCCGTTAGTGCCCGCGGCTGCGGTAGTGGCCTGCGCGGTGATGTTGAGGTTCTCCGCGGTTGGGTTAGCGGTGGTCGCCTGGGAAATAGTCGGCGCCGCTTGCGTCGCCCCAAATTGGAGGTTGTTGTAAAGAATCGGAAGGGTGCCGCCGGCCCCGCCGACGCCAAGCGATTGCACCGTCGCGGTGACCTGGTAGCCGCTCGTGACGGTGAAGGCCAAATCTAATCCAGACAACAGTTGGGTAGCCGGCCCGTCGTAGGTAACCCCGGACCCAGAGGGGATAACCGTCGTCGGAGCTGCGTTAGTGACCCCTCCACTTGAGCCAAGGTTGGTCAAAGTGATGGTTCCGACGCCGACCGCGAAGAGCGAATAGGCCCCACCGCCACCAGCGACTAGCACCGCGGCCCCCACTACCGCCCCGACGGTGTTACTCACCGAGACGACGACGTTGGAGCCGACGGCCGGTTGAGTGAAGTTGGCCGTCGTCGTTGCATTGAAGGCCGGTCCCGTAGGCCCGGTTACCCCCGCAGCGCCAGTGGCTCCGGTCGCGCCCGCTCCTGTTGCGCCCGTCGGCCCCAGGGGGCCGGTTGCGCCAGTCGCACCGTTCGGCCCGGTCGGCCCGGTCGGGCCTAGTGGACCAGTCGCCCCCGTGACACCTGCCCCAGTGGGCCCCGTCGGCCCGACTGGGCCTGTCGGGCCGGTAGCGCCTCCACCCCCACCACCTCCGGTGAGCGAGTCGATAGCGACTCTAGAAAACGTCGAAATGGTTACGGGCTTGGTCATGATCTTTTCCGTCTGTTGCGTTTCGGCGGTTGGTCGATAGTGAGGCCGTAGGCGACGGCGGCACTGGAGAGGAAGATGGCCCCAGCGATGAACCAGGGGCGGTGCTTGTCGTAGAATCCGTAGTCTAGACCGTAAACAGGATCGGTTTCAGGTCCGTACGGATTCGTTGAGCCGGTATCTACTGAGGCATACGCTTGCGCGATTGCATCCTTCGCCGTTTGAGTGGCCGCGGCCCGCGCTACGAAGTTCGCTAGATCTTGGAGGCTTATGTAGCCTTTACCTTTTGCATCGAGCCCTTTATTCGCGTTGTAGTAGGCGCTCGGTGCAGCGGTGACCGTATCGGTAAGATGCTTTACAGCCGGTAGAGTCGCCGGAAGGAAATTCGCGAGGTAGACTCTGACCCCGCTCCGCAGCGGCCCGTACGACGCGACTAGGCCCTTCATAAAACCTAGAACGACTGTTTGAAGTTGCCGCGAGGCCGGCCAAGTCAGGTAGGTTTGGGGATCGGTTCCAGCGAATTGCTGAATCAAGCTAGCGCTAGCCTGATTGATTCCGTAGAACGGCTGCCCTGCTTGATTTGGGATTGCTGGGTTGAGCCCGCTCTCGGCGTATAGGACAGGGATAAGCCATTCCGGACGGATTCCAGTCTCGTTGTAGATCTGCCAAAAAATCGGAAATGAGGCGCTATCGAGACTCACGCGACGGCCTCGTGTGGGTTACGGGAAGTAGTATGGCCCTTCCCTTGAAGCACGGCTTTCACGGCACCCCGACGTACCGCTCTTGGTGCGCGATGAAAAGCCGCTGTTTGAATCCGAACGCCCACAAATACGAGTGTTATGGTGGGGCTGGGGTCAAGATCCACCCACCGTGGTTGAAGTTCGAGAACTTCCTTCGCGACATGGGGGTTAGGCCCTCCCTCCACCACTCGCTTGATCGCTTCCCTAATCCGCGTGGGAGCTATGTTCCTGGGAACGTTCGGTGGGCGACGCGGGAGCAGCAAAACTCCAATCGGATTACGACTAAATGGATCACGGCGAACGGCGAGAGACTTCACGTATCGGACTGGGCTAGGCGTTTGAATTGCCCCGAGGCTACGATTGTCCGTCGAATAAAACTCGGCGGCATGACTCCGGAAGAGGCAGTCACGAAACCGATCCGCCCATGCAAGCGCGGTGCTGATCGAGCCCCTTACCCTCATCGAGGCTCTTCTAAGGGCTGAGCTAGTCATCCGGGCCGGGACCTTGACAAGATGCTAGCTCGGCGTCTCAACTACGTCTAGACTCAGATCGTGCCCCTCATTCGCGGGACAACCGATGCAACCCGAAGTGAGAACATCCGCCGCCTCCGTCGCGAGGGCTACGACTTCCATCAAGCCGCTGCAATTGCATACCGGATCCAACGAGAAGAGCTGAAAAAGCGCCACCATAAGGCTGGAGAACCCATGAGCCGATCCCTCGTCCGTAGACGTCGTTCCCGCCGCGGTATCGCCCGGCTCAACCCCATCGGCAAAGGGCCGGTTACAACCGCACTGAAATGGCTCGGCGCTGGAGTTCTCGTCGGCGGAGTCGCCGGGGGCGTTGGCTCAGCGAGCGGGATGACATCGGCTAATTTGCCGACGGGCATCATCGGGGGAGCCTCAGCCGTTGTCGGATTGGAGGTCCTCGGTGGGTTGGTGGTGGGTCTGGCTAGCCCCACTTACCGGAACCCGGCGTTGGCTACGGCTGGGATCGGTCTCGCGGCTCTGCTCATCACTCAGCTCGTGACGACGACGGCGTTTGCGGCTCCGAAGACGGCTTAGAGACTTGCCGCCGTGGGGGCCGAGCGGGAAGATCTGGGGATGACCTACCCCGCCTCGGCTGACACCTTCCCGGACCTCGTCAAAGTCGCCCGCCGCGTCATCGATCGCCAAAGCGGAAGCATGGCCGAAGACGCGATCGTGCTAGCGCGCTGGATCTTGGCGGCCGACGAGGCTCGCGAAGACCCGCGGTTGGCCTGGGTAAAGAAATGACCTCCCGAGATGACCTCTCCGCCAACGAGCGGGATCTGCGGGCCTTCATCAATGAGCTCCCACTCGGCCCTCATCTCAAGACGGTGCTCATCGCGAAGCTTGAGGTGACCCTCAACGAGGTCGGGTATGATTTCGGCAACTTCCTCAAGGAAATCTGTTGCGATGAATGCCTCGAGAGGGTCAAGGCTTGCCTCGAAGCCCCGGTGGAGGAGCCATCATGAAAACCTCACCTGAGGGATTGAAATTCATCGCAGGCCAAGAGGGATTCGTTCCGCGGGTCTACCATGACATCGCGGGGGTGCCGACGATCGGGTTTGGGCATGTGCTGAAGATGGGCGACCCCATTACGGTCACCGAAGATCAAGCGATGGATCTTCTTCGCCATGACATCGCGACGGCGGAGTCGGCCATCAATTCGATGGTCAAGGTGGAGCTGAACCAAAATCAAGTCGATGCATTGACTTCGTTTGTTTTCAACCTCGGCTCCGGCGCGTTGGCTACCTCGGCGTTGCTCCACTTCATCAACCTAGGCTGCTTCGCGACGGCCGCCGACGAGTTCCCCAAGTGGTGCCACGCGCGGGTCAACGGAGAGATGGTAGTAGTGGCGGGTCTCCTCAAGCGACGTCAGCTGGAGAGGGCTCTGTTTTTGTCGACGGCGGTCGAAATCCCTCCGCCCGGCCCCCTGCCAATCACCATCAACGACGCCCCGCCGGTGTTGCCCGACGAAGGCCAGCCGACGCCTCCCGAGGATCTCGATACCTGAGACGGGGTTGAGACGAGAGGTTGGCTTCGATTGGAGCTAGCCTCGCGGGATGAATCATGCCGATCATTCCGACGACTTTGAGATGAGCTTCTGGGCCGATTGTACCCGGAGCTTCGGGGAGGAATCAAAACAGATCCTCTACATGGAGTTGATGGAGATCCCGCGGGTCGAGACTTGGCGGAGCCCCCTAAACTATGACTTCGGCGGCCGAAGCGTGATCGACATCGGCGGAGGCCCCTGTAGTGTCTTGTTGAAAGGTGAAAACCTGAAGCCCCGAAGCGTCGTCGTCGACCCCGGGAATTATCCCGATTGGGTTTTGATGCGGTATGGCCTATCTGGGATAATTTGGCATAAGGCCCGCGGTGAAGACATCGACACAAACGGCGGGGGCGGCCGATTCGATTTGGCTTTGATTTACAACTGCCTCCAGCACTGCTCGGATCCTGAGAAGATCATTGCCAACGCCCGAGCCGTTTCGGGGCATCTCAAGATCTTCGAGTGGATCGACATCCCGCCTCATGAAGGGCACCCACATGAGTTGAAGGCCTCGGATCTCGAGAGATGGACCAGGCAGAAGGGGGAGGTTATTGAGCTCCATGGGGAATACGGATGCTCTGGCCGCGCATGGGTATTGCGATGAACCGCAAGTTCCGCTTCCACATGGTGACGATGCCCCACGTACAAGTCAACAAACATTGGAACGCCTGCGCCTATACTCAGAAGGATGTCAAGTACGTGGCCGCCATGGCCCCGCGAGGCCACGAGATCATTCTCTATGGCAACGAAGGCTCGAACGTCGGCCATGGCGTCGAGATTGTCCAGCTCCTAACCGAAGAGGAAAGGTCTTCATGGTTCGGAGGCCACAACAAGCAAAAGCTATACGATCTTCGTTGGGACAGTAACGAACCCTATTGGCGCCTGCAAGCGGAACGCGCGATCCCGGCTCTGAAAGCCCGGGTTAGAAAGGGTGACTTTATCCTTTCTCTTTCGGGGTGCTGCCATCAACCGATCGCGGATCACTTCCCCGGAAGCTACTCAGGTAATCCAACCGGCCCTATGTGGGTCGAGTATGGGTGTGGGTACTATGGAATTTTCTCGAAGCGAGTCGTTTACGAGAGCGAGACTCATCGGTCTTGGCTCCATGGTCGACGCGACAGTCGCGTAGGCGATTTCCACGATGCGGTGGTGCCGAACTATTGGGACCTTTCCGAGTTTGCCCTCGCGCGAGAAGAGGTTGAGCCTTACTTTTTGTTTGTAGGGAGGATCATTGAAGACAAGGGCTGGCGCGTCGCCGTTGAGGTGACGAAAGCGATCGGAGCCAAGTTGGTTCTCGCCGGTCAAGGCGATCCCGGAGCTTTGCCGGATCACGTTACCTTTATTGGCCATGTCGACATCCCGACGCGAAACCTACTGATGACCAACGCCATCGCAACCTTCTGCCCTACAACGTTCAGGGAGCCATTTGGGGGCACCGCCGCTGAAACGCAGCTTTGCGGGACTCCCGCGATCACCACCGACTATGGAGCGTTTGTAGAGACGACCCTCCCTGAATGGAGGTGCGCGACTCATCGTGAGTTCGTCGAGGCGGCTATGAGAGCCCAGACGTTGACCGTAGGGGATAGGGCCGCGATCAAGGCTAGGGCGTCGTCGCTCTACTCTCTCGAGGCCGCGGCGGTTCTGTACGAGCGTTACTTCTCCCGGATCCTTTCAGTTTGGTGGGGAGGCTACTACGAGATGAGAGACCTCGACACCTTGGGGCTCCCTTCCTCAGAGTCGGTCGAATTGCCGCCTCTGGTGGATCAACCCCTACCTCCCCCGAGCGCGGTTTGCGACTTCACGAAGATCACCGACGAAGAAACCCCCCAAGCGATTCGGCTAGCTTCTTGGTTCCGCCAGAAGCATCCGGATAAGCGAATCCTCGATGTGGGGTGCGGGCCTGGGATCTACGTCGAAGAGATGCGGAAGGTTGGGATCGAGGCCTATGGGGTGGATAACGATGAGCGGTTAGTGGAAGGCCCATACCTTACTCGGTTCGACATCACTGAGCTGTGGGAAGAGTTTATCGATGGCGTGGGAGCTTACCCCGATGTCATCTTGAGCCTTGAGGTTGGCGAGCACATTCCCGAAGAGAAGGCCGATGCCTATATCGAGTTTCTTATGATGTGCGAGCCGGATCTAATCTACTTCAGCGCGGCTCGACCCGGCCAAGGCGGCAACGGCCACATCAACCTCCAACCTAAATCTTACTGGATCAAGAAATTTTACGCTGCCGGATTCTGGCTCGATGTCGATGCGGCCGAGGAGGCCCTAGCCTTCATCCGGTCTGGGTACCACCTTGGGTGGCTTACCCAAAACCTTTGCGTCTTTCGCCGAGCCAGCGACTAGCGTTGTCTCTCCATCCACTTCGACAGCGCGGCCCGATCCACAAAGCGCTTGCCCCAACAAATCTCGCAGGTCTGTCGGCTCGCCTTGTGGAGGTGGCCCTCGAACCATGTCTCGGTGACGATTTCCCCAGTCGGCTCTCCGTTAGGCCCTGGGCAGGCCGGGCACTTGGCGACGAAGCGATCGGGTTTGGTGTCCTCCTCGTCTGAGAAAGAGATCGGCCGGTTGGCCTTCGGGAACTTCGAGGGGTCGCGGGGCATCTGAGCCAAGACTAACATAGACCTAGCGCTCGAACAAGTTTATAGCTATCATCTGCGTCAATGAGGGCCATCGATCTGTCCGGACGCGTTTTTGGAAGACTCACGGTAGAGGAACGCGCTGAGAACACACCGTTAGGGCAGGCGAAATGGCGTTGCCGATGCTCGTGCGGCGGAACGGCGAATTCGACCAGCTACAACCTAAGGAATGGCAAGTCGACCTCGTGTGGATGTAGAAGGTCAGAGGCTGCGCCGGATGTCACTATCGACCTAACTGGAAAGACGTTCGGTAATCTAAAGGTCATACGGCGCGTTGGCACTAAACGCCAGCAGGCGTTGTGGCGCTGCCGGTGCTCATGTGGACGTACGGCAGATGTTGTTGGGTACAACCTTCGTAGCGGAACTACGCGAACGTGCGGATGCGGTAAGGCGCAAAACGGACGAAAGCATGGGGGGTATAAGACATCAGAATACAGTGTTTGGCGTAGCATGCTCAACCGCTGCTATAACACTAAGGCCGACTGTTACTCCTATTATGGAGGCCGCGGCATAACGGTATGCGATCGGTGGCGGAAGTCGTTCATATTATTTCGAGAGGACATGGGCCGGCGCCCATCGCTGCGGCACTCAATCGAGCGTCGAAAAAACGATCGCGGCTACAGCCCCGATAACTGTTATTGGGCAACCACTATTCAGCAGAACAGGAATAAAAGAACGGTAAAGCGCTACGCTTACGCCGGTAGAGAGATGACATTACCCGAATGGCTCCAAGAGCTTCGCCCTACTTGGGCATACTCGAAAGCATGGCAGCGATTACGACGGGGTCTTTCATTTACCCAAGCACTGGAGCTCGACGTCAATGGCTGAACGCGTTTCATCGAACGATTTACTATTCGAGCTTTTACAAGAAATAGTCAGGGAGCGTCAGCGCGACATGGGCGAGGGCATCACCCTCCGAGCCCTCAACAAGCGCTTCGACGAACACCTCGCCGAGGATGAGCGCCGCCACGAGAAGAGTGATGACCGGATCCGGAAGCTCGAAGAGCATATGGCCCGCTCCGAGGCCCACGTCGAGACGACGGCTCGCTTCATCATCCCCCCGACCCCCCCGGTGGCCCAGGTCACCATCAACGGAAACCACTCGAAGCGACCGACGATCACCAAGGGGCTAAAGGAAGCGATGAGCAACCCCATCATCAAGTGGGTCGGAATTGCTCTCGCTTTAGCGGCTTCCCACCTAGCGGCCCGTTGCGGGATCCCCCCGCTCCCCCACTAGGGGCCGAAGCGCCGGATCATCAACCGGCCTTCGCTCGCCGGCACCTGGCAGTTCCCGGAGCCCCCCGTTGCAGTGCAAACTAGCGTGCACGTGTGGGCGCCGACGGAGAACCCTTGGTCACCGATGAACGTAGAGCATTCGCAGAAGGTCTGGCCGGAGAGGAGCTCGTCTTGCTGAGCGGTCCCGATGACGGTCCCCCCATCGACGAAAATGTCAACGGTGACTTGGCTCCCGGTAGCGAGGCCCTCGCTTATGTTTTGGAAGGTGACCGCGGCGTGAAGGTCAACGGTTTGGCCGGGGGCGGTGATGGTGAAGCCTCCGATCAGCGTCGCGACCGTCGTGTTCGTCGCCCCCACCGGGACAGCGGATACGTTTCGGATGACGTTGGCGGCAGAGGCCGCGCCGGCTAGGCCGGTTGGCCCCGTAGCTCCGGAGGCCCCCGCGGGTCCCGTCGCGCCGGTTGGCCCTGTCGCCCCTACGCCGGTCGGTCCGGTCGGTCCGGAAGGCCCCGTTGGTCCGAGAGCGCCGGTTGCTCCGGTGACTCCTGCGCCGGTTGCGCCGGCTGGCCCCGTCGCCCCTGTCGGCCCGCTCGGTCCGGTAGCGCCAGCACCTGGTCCGGTAGCGCCCTGAGCGCCTGTCGCGCCTGTTGCGCCTGCTCCAGTGGGTCCCGTCGGTCCGCTGGGTCCGGTCGAGCCGGAAGGCCCCGTCGCTCCGGTTACTCCAGCGCCGGTTGCTCCCGTGGGGCCTAGGGGTCCAGTGGGGCCGGAAGGGCCAGTGGCGCCCCCCGGAGCATCGGATCCGTAGACCCCACCGTGACGAATCCGACCGCCGCGCTCGAGTCTGCTCATGGCTCAACCGTCCACGATGGCTACAACGGTTCTCGCTACGTTGACCGTGACAACCCCTGGCGCTACCTCGCCGGCCGCTATCCCGAAGGTTCGCGCGAGACCGTTGCCGGGCGCCTCGAGGGTCCAACTGACGGTCGAAAGCCCAGGGAGGTCATCGACCGCAGAGTTACCGACGGTCTGAGAGAACCCATCGATCTGCGTCGTCGCAACCCCGTCGAAGATTTGCATCGCGACGTTGTCTTGGGTCCCAGCAGCCGCACTCATCGTGAGGCTACAGCTGATGATTGCCTTCTGGAGCGCAGTGAAGGGGGCCGTCGTGACGCTTGCTCCGGCGATAGCAACGAAGCTTCCGGTGAGCGCCTGCGGAGTGGTTCCCTTCGCAGTGTAGGTCGGGGGTGGGGTGAAGATGCCCCCCGCGGTCGGCGCCGTGATGGCGAACCAGGCCCCTACGGAGACGTCGTAGAAGCAAATCGCGAAGGCCCCTGCGGAGGCCGGAAGCACCAGCGACGATGCCCCGTTGATGAGCTTCCCGTCCGGAGCGGTGATGGTGATCACCTGAGCCCCATCTACGTCCAAAATTCCGACACTATGTGCCTCTTTCAAACCAGCCCCCGGCGGGATTGCGGCGGTGGTTGCGTTTGGAAGAAGGATCGAGACGGGTGCGGATGCCCCCTGAATTGCCGTCAGGGCGCCGTATGGTATTGAGCCGACAGAGCTACCTGCGATAACACGTACTCTCTCGAAAAAAGAAGTGTACGCAAGTCGTGCCCATAGGGCTAACGCCGATTGAGTTCTTCCCTTGGCCATAACGCCCTCAGTAGTGAATAGCTCGCGCTAGATCATCGGAAGTACCGGTGTGGTTAGCGCTACGGTGTTTTGGGGTGGTCAACGCTTTCTCGGCGGACCATCCAAGGCTAGTTATTCTCGTCCACACTAAGTAAAGGTCTGCGCCATAATTATCGCAGGCTTCTTTGAGGCTCATGCGCTCGCCGTAGACTACGATCCAGCGTGTAGATCGGCGGTTACGCGTTTGCTCGACCCGCGTCGCCCAACGGCAATTAGCAGGCGCGTATGGCCCGTCGCCATCAATGCGATCCACCGAATGGCTCTTGGATGGCCTAGGGCCCATATCGGCTAGAAACCGCATGAAGCCTCCCGGCCCTAGCCAAATGGGATCAACAGTGATCCCACGTCCGCCGTATCGGATATACGACTTAGTTTTGGTGTTTTGGCATCTGCGAATAATGCCGCACCAGATACTGTACTCGTTTGTCTTCGATCTCCCGTGGGGCCTATTTATGCATCCGCAAGATTTTGTCTTGCCGGACTTGAGTCGCGTGACAAAGGAGTGCATCTCGCGCCCGCAATCGCAGCGGCACACCCAACCCCATTTACCATCACGGTCTCTACGCTCAGGTCGTAGGGCAACTAGCCGCCCAAATCGTTCACCGGTGATGTCGATCCAGGGCGCAGCCGATGCTTTACGTCCAACCGACTCACACCCACACGATCGCACACCGCCGTTGCGTAGGTGCCCGCTGCGGACGAGCTTATCATTACCGCAGTCGCACCGGCAGAGCCAGACGGCTCCATTGTGACGTTCGGCTACAGCAACAGCGACCAGTCGTCCGAACTTCTGGCCTCTGAGATCGATCGACGTGGTCATCCCGAGGAGGATAATACCAGCTCTAGTGAGCCATCGCAACGCCACCGAGGAGGCCCAAAATGCCGAGCGCCACCGCGGCCCCCGCGACCGCCCCCGCAATAGCCCCAGGGAGCCAGCTAGTGAGCACCTTGGCCGCCGCAAGCTTCAACGCGGTGTTGGCGAGGCTCTTCGTCATCACCTCGCATCGGGTCACTCGATCGTCGAGGCCGTCGACCATCGGGATCCGCGTCTCGATGCGATGGATGAGGGTGTCGACCTTCGAGGTGAGGATTTCCAGTTGGCCCCGGATTCCGTCGAGGTCGTTCATCCCTAAAGTCTTCGCGCAAGTGGCCGTAGACGTCAAGGCAGGGTTTTGCCGGACCCCTTGCAGTCGGAGCATTGCTGGTAGAGCATGTGGGGGCTATCGGAGGGAATGTAACCGTAGCCATCACAACGTTTGCAGAACTCCCGCCTCGCCTTGCGGAAGAGGAAGAGGAGCCACGGGATCAATCGGTCATCCTCTCCTTGAGGATCTTCTGCAGCTGAGCAAAGAGGCCATCAGCTACGGTGAGGCCGTAGAAGACCCTCGCGATTATTTCCTCGGGGAGGGGCTTCAAGAGTGCGAGGGTGAAGGTCCGGCCTCGGGTGTTGACGAGCTCTTGGATGGTGAAGCGCTCTTGGGTACCGCGGGTTTCCATCAGAGATCCTTTTCATGGAAGGCTCGACAAGCCATCCAGCCGGAGGCAATCCAAAAGGCGATGAGAAGAAGCATCTGGGGGCCGCTAATATCGATCATTAGCCACTAGGCTCGATAGGGTAATCATTGAACATTGCTGATCGCAGCCGTGAACGTTCCCTTTGCAGGTACAGTGCCAGGCGGGCCCGAATATACCGTCATGCCATTTGGGGGTGCAGCCGGCCATGATAGCGTTGGTTTGTATCTCAGCGCCGCACATGCATAGAGGGCCCCCCTCACACCACCATTGATGAGTCATTGGCAAACCACCACACTCCCCGGCTTCATTCCCGGGGCCCCATTATCGATGCATCTCGCTACCGTCTGGCCGTAGACCGCGCAAGGGTTGGGGTCAGCGGCGAGGATACATCGGCAATTGTAGTCACATCGACAGGGGTTTGGGGTAGGGATTGAATGCCCCGGCGCAGTTGTAGCGGCGGCTTCGTCGACGCAAAAGTCGCCCGGAGCCAAAACCGCGATTCGATCGGTGCCGCAAGTGAAGGCGCTTGGCGGAATAGGAGTGCAGGCGTCAGAGGCATCAGCATCGGGGGAAGCTTCAATGGAAGCCTCGGTGGCTTCGGCTTCATGGGAAGCGTCAGGGGCCCCGGCGTCGGGCTTGGGAGCTTTGAAGGCATCCGGAAGCCTCGCATCTGGGGGTGTCTCCTCAGGGGGGCTCGCTTCAGAGGGGCTTGCTTCGGGGGGGCCCGCTTCGCCGGTTGGATCCGGTCCAAGCAAAGTGAAGGCGGCGCCGCCGCATCCGAAAGCCCCAAAAATGAGGGCTAGCTCGAGAAGAGCGATGATAGCGATGAAGAGGTAGGCTATTTTCATGTGTCAGCTGTTTTGGCTAGGAATTTGTTGTCATCTTGAAGATCTTGAATTTGTTCTTCTAGGGCCTCCTCTCCGCCCGCTTCCGTTTACACGGCAAGCTCAAAAGAACGACGATGGTCGTGATCGTCGCCAGGATTGCCAACATCTCCATCACTCCCTCTCCGCCCGCGTCCCGTGTAGCGGGCAATCGCTTAGTATCCGTTGCACGCGGACCGTCGTTGGGCACGTGCACTTCGCCTCCGCCTGCTTCGCCCGCGCGCGGATGGCGTCGAGGCGACGGACTACGGCAGCCGCGTCTTTCTTTGTCTGCACCACGAGCGCTTCATCCTCTGGGTTGGAGATCGCAACGCGAACAACACGCAGCAACTCCCTCAGCGCCTCGAGCTCCTCCGCGTCGATGGGGGCGGTGGTCATTTTTGCGACCTAAGCGCTGACTCGAGTTCGGCGATGCGTGCGGTGGACATCTCAAGCAGCCGATCACGCGCAGCGGACAGCTTTCCTCCGAGTTCGCAGCTAGTGCCTGTCATGGGTGCGCCGAAATGATAGGCGAGATCTCCATCGCCGTTGTCACGTCGCCGCTCCCAGTCAAGATCGTAGTCGTATCCGACGGAGATGCCGTCGCGATTGCGCCCCCGAAGCGCATTTGTTTGTTGCTAAAGTAACATCCTTGGAAAACCCCGGTGGAATTGGACCCAAACGGGAATGAGAAGAACCATTTCTGCCCGCCCAGTGGGGTAAATTGGCTAGGTCCACAAGCGTTACACTGCGTCCCGTACTGCCAGGTGAGTAGACCGCTCATAGATGCCGGCTCGCTCAGGAACACGCCGGCACTTGCGGCAAAAGTGCTCGTGTATCGGCTGGCGTACGCGATCCCATCGGAATCGCCTACGGGCCCCTTGTAGTAATAGGAGACAAACTCCTGATCCTGCCCTGGCCGCTGCACCGCCGGCCACCAATCGGCATAGGCCCCGTTCTCGCTGCCGTACGAGAGCGTGCCGCCCAAGGCCCCGTGGCTCGTATCCGTGAGGTAACCAGTACCGATGAAGTAGGACCAGGTATCGGTGGCGATCGTGTCGAAAGCGCTCCAGAATCCGAACCCAATCCACCGCTGAGATAGTGCTTGAGACCAGGCTTCCAGCGTTACGTTTTGACCGGCCGACGACGCCGTGATCGAATGGTCGTACACCCAGTTATAGAGCGTCGCATTCGGGGCCAGGATGAAGTCCTGACTGATCCAAGACCCCCGCGCCGGCTCCATTTGGCAGGCGGTAACGAAAGTGTTGTAACCATCCGTGTCGAGGCACCATCCGGGAGCCTGCCGTAGCGTGATCCCGTAGTGAGAGCAGTAGCTAACGGTCGGATCGCAGCCTGAATAAATCGAGGTCAGCGTCCAGTCTTGCTGACGACCGCCGCTTACGGGATTGGCCCTAACAGCCATATGGTCGGCCGGGGGCCAGCCGGAGAGCTCGAGAGCCAACCCGGCTCCCCCGCCCGCCCCTAGGCCACCATTAGTGATCCCGCCGTACGCGGCAAAGCCTGATGTAGGCTGGCTGATCGATGCGCTAACGACGTTATTCGTCATCCCATCGAAGATGATATCGCCGAGCTCGGGGGGTCTCGGGGATTCGCTGCTGCACGCGCAGCAAATAGGTACGGCCAGAATCGCTAATTTTTTCATGGTCAATTCCATTTCTCATTGGGGCTGGGCTGCTTCCAGCGGCCGGTTTTCTCTTCCGGATCGACGAGTGTATTTTTTGAGGTCTCCCAGACGTCGCCGAAGGCGAGGAGTTTGGCGGAGAGGTTGAAGAGGAGGCCCCCGAGACGGAGGGCTAGATATTTGAGGGTGTTTCTCATTTGTCTTGTTCCTTCAATCGCTGGTAGAGCTTCTGCATCCGTTCCGCCGCCGATGACCCCTCGAGCCCTCGAAAGTCCTCCTGCAATCTATCATCAGTCCTCCCTACAGCCGAGGTGAACGCATCGAGCTTTTGGATGAGGGCGCGCTTTATGAGCGACTCGATTGAGTTTTTGGCGATGCAGTACTGGATCAGAACATTTCTTCCGGGCTCCCGCCCGAATCTGCCCTCCCATTGGGTAAGGACCGACGGCACCCAGACGAGTTCCGCCACAACCCCGACGCTAGCGAACGAAAGGTTGATAGCCCCCGCCGTAGAGTCGAGCGTCGCACAAAGGAGGTCAGGTTGGCTTTTTAGAATTTCTTCCCGCTTCTTCATTGGGGTCTCGCCGGTGAGCGTTTCAATCCGCCAAGGGCCTTTCTGCGCTACCCCCTCTGCGATCGTCGCTACGATAGCCCGACGGTGGGCCCCGACGACAACCTTTAGACCCGCTTCAAGGTGACCGACGACAAGATCGATCACCTGAGGGAACTTACCGTCAGCCGCGGAGTTCAACGCTTGCCGAAGGAGCTTATCGGATTTGACCGCGCTGCCGATCGGGGTAACAAAATTCCGAGCTACGTCGAGGGTTACAATTTGTCTGGTTCTCGCGGGGAGCTCCAAGGCAACCTCGCTCTTCAACCGACGGAGCATGAATCCCCACGGAGTCGCGGGAGAATAATTCATCCGAGCATTGAGCTCATCAAGTTTGCTTGAGCCATCGAACTTCCAGATGTTGCGGGTTGTCTTTACTCCTTCAACTCGGATCTCAATCTGCTCTTGTTTCCCAGCGCAGTAGCAGAGCCCGTAGGCGAAGAACTTCCCGAAGCGACCTTTGCTAATAGCTTCGACTGGCGCGTGAAGGTCACGGGGCCGGCTCGTCATGGGGGTCCCGGTGAGTCCCATACGGAACCTGCAGGCCTCGGCCAGTTTCGCTACCGCGTTAGTCCTTCGGCTACTCCCCCCCATGCAGTAGTGTAGCTCATCGACGATGAGTGTTTCAGCCCCCCAGGCGATGAGGATGTCAACCCAGGCGTAGAGGATGTCGAAGTGGATGACGACAATATCGAGGTCGACGACGGCTAGGTTATGCTCCGGTTTGACGCCCTTCAACCCGATGGCCTTCGCATCCTTCCACCACTTGCGGAGCTCTCCATCCTTCGGGTCGAGCCATACGGACCGCCCGAAGGACGGGCACACGATGACAGTCTTGCGTTTCAATGCGCGGGCTGCGGTTGCCGCCTGAGCGCTCTTCCCCATTGCAACCTCGTCGGCAAGGATGCAGCCCTCTTCAGCCTTCGCGATGAGGAACTCGACACCTTTGATCTGGTAGCCTCGTAGGCCCTTCTCGGCCACTGGCATCGTCGGAATCCCTACGGCGCCGTCGACTCCCCCAATTATTTGAAGGCCCCTTTTTCGGAGCCGGGCCGCGGTTACCGCGACTGCATCGGCGTAGCCTACCCAAGCTTTGTTGGGGTCATCCCAGCGCATCCCGGGGGTCGCCTTGCACTCGAACCTGACGACATTGCTGAAGCCGCTTTTGATGCCCCAGGTCTGGCGGTCGATGCGGATAACTTGGATCATTGACTGTCCAACGCCGCTTTGATCTCTGCGCGTACGGCTGCCCACCGCCTTACGTTATCGGCCTCGCTCCGTTCCGCTTCGCCCGCCTGCTCTTCAAGGCGCTCCGCGGTCCAGGAAAGGATGCGAACGCACTCGTAGAGAGCCTCTTCGAGCGTACGCCCGACTCCGGTTTCAACGCTTTGCGATGTGGCCGGTCGAAACTCTACCGAGATGAGGCGCTCGCCCGCCTTGAATCGTTCCGGCAAGCCCTCGCCGGAGTAGGTGAAGCGCTCGACGATGAAACGAGGCTGGCGGTTCATGTCGACGTACGCCAGGTCAAGAACCAAGTTTATCAATTTGTCGGTTTTGGTCATGCCCTTATGCCCTCACCTTGATCGCCTCGAAGATCCGTTTCGCTTCCAACCCAAGAGAAGTAATTCTCGCATGGCAAACGTTTTCCGGATCACACGCGCAGTCGTAGATCTCGACGAGGCCTCGCTCTTGAAGCCCGGTCAGGATCTGGGTCACCGCGAAGGGAAAATGGAAAGCCGCCTCACAAGCGGAGGAGCAAACGTCACCGACGGCGGTCGAGAGGGCCCAGTATTCGGAGGAGGTGAGGCCTTTCATTCTTCCTCTTTGAGCTCGGCGGCTAATTGGAGTAGCTCTTGATCAAGTCGATGCCGCTCCTTGAGCCAACTTTGGGCCGACTCCTTGCTTGTAGCCCTACCGATCCTTCGGTCTGCATCCTCCCGAGCGCGCTCAAGTAAAGCCTTCTGCTCCTCGTAGCTGCTAGGCCCTGGCTTCATCAACCGATCCGCAAACCAGAGGCCCCCGAGTGTTACCGCGGTGACGCTCGCGAAGAGCCCAATGATGATGGTCTCGAAGATCATGGCCTCAGGCCTTCCATCATCTTGTAGATCGCCATCGCCGCGATGACGACGAGGGCAAACGTAGCGACGACGGCGAAGATGGGATCTTCCTTCATTTGGTCTCGGCTGGGAGCTCAGGTAGCCCCTTTGCTCGGCGTAGTAAGTTCAATTGGTTATTGTCCAGGGAGATCACCGGCCAACCATCGCCTTCGCCGTAGTACTCCTGCCCGCAGCCTGGGCAGGTCTCAGTGTTGCCGTACCCAGGCTCTCCGATCGGTGCCCTACATAAATCGCAGGTGCTCATTCGGGTTCGATCTCTTCGAGCCACCAAGACACCCGTTGCCAGATGCGGCGAAGGGCTCGGCGCAAAAGGTTCGGCTTCTTGTAGACGTGCGGGGGCGCCAGTACGGTCATGCAACCGGTCTCGGGATTGTACCACTTGAGCGATCCATCTTCGGCGACGTAAAGACTTCCGCGTTTTTCAACGTGAGGGTTCATAGCTCTTCCCAGTCTGCGATCGTGTAACTTGGCTTGTAGTCGGTCAAGTCTCTCTCGCGTCTCGGTTGTTTCTTGCGGCCTCGGCGGCACCATTCGCCATCGCAGTTGCCGCACCTTTCCACGAGCGGCCCTAGGACCACGATGGCCCCCGCGTGATCCTTTAGCGATATGCCGCAGAGCGTCGTCGGCGAGCGGTGAGGAACCGCGTGGGCCTTGTCGCCTTGATGGGTGCGGATCCATCTCATGGCTTCTCGCTTGGTAATTCCCATCTCTGATCCGCAATCTTGATGGCCCCGCAACACGCGCACCACACAATCCTCCGGGTCGCGGAAACCAAGACCGGTGAGTGTTGATGCTGCGCCGCATCGTTGGCGGCCTTCAGCTTTTGGGTTGACTCCCAGGGGGTCATCGTTGTTTCTCGCTGACGTAAAAGAGCTTCTCGGCCGTGATCGGCGGAACGTGCTCGCCTTCGTAGGCCAGGAACGTTCCTGCCTTCCCAGCCCACCCGGTATCCCGGGCTGCGAACGGCAAATTGAAGAACCTCCGTGCGGCTAGGTAAGCGGCCCCGACGAAGGAAGTTGATTCAACGGTCCCCAGCAACCGGCCGATCGAGGTCTTCTTGCGGATCTCGTAGATCACCTGGGCTCCTTTAGCATCCGCTCTGCTTCAGCGGCAGCTTTGAAGTACGTCTCATCGGAGACGAAGCTGAGGTCGGCGTAGGCACTAACGGAATAGCCTAGGAGCTGCCAAAACTGTTCTAGGTCATCGACGTCGAATTGGTAGACCATAATATCGTTGAGGTTGATTCGCTTCGTCTCGAAGAGCCATTCTACAACGGCGTTGGCCTGAAACCTTACGACTCCCTCGGCGTCGAACACAAGCGGCTGCATCGGTTGCTTTACCGCGGGTTTGAGGGGTTTCATTCCGTCGCCCCCTTGACCGACCGAAGCCTCCGCTCTGCCTGCACCCGCGCTTCAGCGAGCGCCGCGTTGAGCTCGAAGGCCGCGAGATGGTAGGGCCTCGGATCCTTCCCTTCGGAGCGAGCGAACTTGACGGCTTCAATTACAAGCCGCTCCTTAGCTTTTTCGATTCGTTTGGTCACGGCGATACCTCCTCGACGGTTCCCCCGACAAGTTTTGCAAGAAGCTCGAACCGGGGCCGATCGTTGGGTTGGCACACCAAGCAAACATGCTCGTCACTTCCCCAGTCAGCCCTTTGCCCGAGGAGGCGATCCCACCAAAAGCCTTTGAGAAAAAGGCCGACGTTGTTTTTGATCACAATCATGACGGTAAAACTCCTCCTCGTAGCCAGGCGACGACAATCGCGCCCCTCAACATTTCGACGTGGCCCCCGCCGCGGCATTCAAAGAGAAAGCTCTTCCAAGCCTCTTCCTCGGTGAGGCCGGAGCCAACGAAGCTCCCTCGGCGTCGGATTGAGAAGTCGCCGGAGGAGAGGGGCTTGGGGGCTTTGATGGGGTTGGGGTTCATAGGTACGGGCCTTGGAGGGGATCATTTAGGGCGGCAAGGGCTGATTCGCATTCGTCTTGTTGTAAGGCCTCGCCGAGGGCCCCGACGATCTCTTTGCGCGGGTGCTTCCAAGGCCACCGCGGCTCTCGGACCTTTGCGACGGCCGGCGCCCTGAAGGTCTTCCACGTCGCCTCGCGGGCCTTCTTACGAGCCCGCTGAAACCTTCTCCGTCTCCACTTCATTGCTTCTTCTCCTTCTTGTCGAGCGCCTCATTGTAGAGGCCGATAATCTGGGCCCAGACCAGCGCGTCAACGGCTAGGCCCATTTCTACGTATTTGGTGATTACTCTCTGGGCCCATTCGCGAAAGTTTGTTTCGTTGAGATCCGCCATCATTTTCTCCTCGGTTTGACCGTCTCAGTATCGCTAGCTCTTCGTTCCGCCGGAGGCGCTTCCCAACTTTTCCCGGTGGAACAACTTTCATCGGCGGCGATAATGAGGGCGCTCGGCTCAGGGGTTGGCAAAAACCGGCGCCGTCGGAGCTTGGGGCCGTCGGGGGCCGGCGGTAGGATGGTGGCCCGACGTTTCATAGCTTGAGCCTCTTCGCCCTGATGACCTCGCCCAACGTCGCGAGGGTCTTCTGGTCAACCTTTCGACGTCGGGCTGACAGCTTCGCGGCTTGTTCGCGTCGACACACGCCGCAGACGAGGAAACCCTCGAACGTTGAGAAGCCGCCGATGGGATCGTCAGCGTCGCAGCATTCGCAGGTCGCGGGGCCGGCGGGGGAGGGCTTGCGCTTCATCGAGGCCCCGTACGCCCAACAGTGCCGTATTTGCTTGCCTCTAGTGCCGGCCTGTCAAGATGCTCCTCGATAATCTTAGCGAGCTCCTCAAGAGCATCGGCGAGGAGCCCGATTGTATGGTCAAACCGAAGGATTCGAGGCTCCGGGTCGAGCTGCTTCTTGACTTCGGCAATCTTCACCCTGACTTCCGCGAGGCTCATCGCTTCCCCCTAAGCTTCCGGGGCGAACACCCCTTGCACTTTGCCATCGCTCGTTTCACTTGTCGGATCTCCTTATCGAGTTGCTTGATGATCTCTCGAGGGTCGCGCCAGTCGTTGATCCATTCTTCGTCGGCTTTGATTCGTTCGAGTGCGTCGAGCGCCGGGTGAAGCGGCGGCCCCCCGAGGATATCGGTCCCATGCGAGAGCAGCAAAACTTGAATCGCTGCCCTCGCGTTAGCGTAATGGTAGCTTGCGGCTCGGTTTGCCTTGCGTTTGATGGCCGTCTCGATATGGCGGCTCAACACCGCGACCATATCGCTCGCCGAGTCGTTGGAGAATGGCCCCACACCCCAGGCGCCCATCAGAGTCCAATCCCCCTAAGCGTATCCCTCCGCGGCATCTCTTCCTCTTCCTCTTCCCGATCCGAAGCCGCCAAGAACTTCTGGTCCCCGAGCAATGCCGCTAGGGCCTTCTCCGCACGGGCGGCCAATTCCGGCCCGCCTCGTTGGACCAATCGGCCGAGGGCCCCAACGGCGACGCTCCAATCGTTGGGAGGGCATTCCTCCACCTGTTTGAGATCTAGGATCTCATACTTCGTTCGGAGGTCGGAAACTTGGGCCTCGGTCCGAGGGAGCTGTAGATTGACCAGGCCGATGCCGGGGGCGTTGATGGTAACGTGGAACTTTTTCATAGAGAAACCTTGGGGCGTTGGATGTTCTGGGCCTGCCAATAGGACTTTGGGAAGACGACGGGGGCCCCCAGCACGACACTGGTGACGATCCAGTCATGATCGTTTTCTTGGATGAGATTAGCGACGTGAACCGGCCAATCTTGGCCCTTCGGTGTGAGCGCAATCGTCGCCGGGCCTTGCTTAGGCTCTCGCCCCACCCGCGCAACCCATGCCTTGATCGTTGAGGCGGTAACCCCAAACCGTTGCGCAATGTCGGAAAGCTCCTTCTTCTGATCGACTCGAAGCGAGTAGGCCTCGCGCATACGGTGGGTGGCCTTGCCGATGGGTTTCATGGCCCCTCGCTTGTGCTTTGCGGCAACAATCGGTTGCCGGGTGTAGCCATCATCTCCGAGACAGTCTGGCCATTAGATAGCACCAGATCGGCCATAAACTCCCGTTGAGCGCTACTCAACCCAAGCCGGACAATCTCGAGCTTGCTCTTGACGACGAGGATCAAGGCCCGCCAGCGTTGGCGAGAGGCCTGCTCCCATTGCCTGTAGCGCCATTGGGCTCGTTTCGTTTCGGCCCAGCCGTGCCAGCCCCGGGGGGCATCTCCGCTCTTGGGAAAGTCACTCGGCTTCGGCAAAGGCACACTCAACCGATACTTGCCACCCCCAAGCGCGAAGGCGACGATGGCCTGCCCTTGCTGATCATCCGAGACGATGCCCCGGCTATTGGCCCCCGCCTTCCCGAGCAGGGTGTCGAGCTCGGCTTTGCTCCGCTCGACGGAGACGGAAGTGTTTTCGGCGAAGGCTTTCATGGGGTCTCGTTGACTTTGGCAAAGAAGGCGATGCAATCAAACTCAATCGTCGGCCGCTCATCTTCCGGGGCAAAATAGGCCTCGATATCAGCTTCGGTGAGCTCGACAGGTTGGGTGTCGCGGGGACGGGGCGGAGCCTTGGGGAAGTTCATGATCGCACCTTGGCCCCGGCGTGGAGCGTTTCGCCCGTCGTTACCCATTCTTGACCGGTCCACCGTTCGATCGGCGCCATCGGTCGGTTCAAGCGGGCCAATTCGGCCGCCGCTTGTTTGGTCTGACGCGGACTATTGACGCGAAACAGGCGCCCTGCGATGAGAACGTATAGGCCCCGCACTTTAGGTTGGAAGATCATGATCGTTTCTCCGCGCGCCAGCTCAGGATCACCCGTTCGCACTGCTCCCACGCGTCGACGTCTCGCCCGACAAGGCGCAACGCCCGATCGCAGATCTCGACCTGCGCTAAGTCGCCAGCCTGACCGGCGGCCGTGCGGAGCGACTCCACATCAGCGTCGGTCACAGCGATCGGATCGTCGCTATCCGGGTAGCTACGCCCAGCCGGTAGCGCCGTTCCGTAGGCTGCGCGCAGGGGGTGAGCGTAACCGCGCTCTCCGTTGCGCGTGCTGTCCAGATTGGCGGGCGTCGTATCCCAATCGACCTCCCAGCCGTCAGGGCACGCCGCGTCGACTTCGCCCGCGTCGACGTCGCCCCACACCTTGACGCGCGGTCCGACAGCGCCGTCGATCTCAAATTCGATGGACATCGTCTCATCCTCCTTCGTGCCCATATCCAAGAGTACGTCACTTCCGCGCGAAGCTTTAGTCGCGAAGATTCTTTTTTAGTCTGTAGAGTACTGCTCCGACACCATAGCAATCTGCCGCCTGCCAGCCGACGTAAGACCGATTCTCACCCAGCCGTTGCCGATCGGCGTCCGATAGAGCCAGCCAGCGGTAAGGCAAGACTCGATGTCGTCGTCCAAGCGCTGCCCCTCAAGCCGCTCGATCGGCCATTCATACGAGAGCGTGAGCGTATCCCAGCGCGGATCGAATTCTGCCATCGTCGTCTCCCTTGTTTGGCTTCCGCCTTCGATGCCTCGTTTGACGGAGGCATCGACGGCGATATTCAAACAACGGGGGGCATACCCGAAAGTTTTCGCATGAGGTTTTTCGCCGTATCGAAGGGACCACTGTTCAGGGCCGCGTCGAGGTCCCCTCGTCCGTACTCGGCAGCCGTCGAGCCAAGCCTATTGACTGGTCGGGCGAGACGTTCCGCGAGTAGGGCCGCGTCCTTCATGCAGGTTTCGGCGTAGCGCCGCGCATCGGCTCGAACGCGTGAGGGGTAGTTATCGCCGCCGAACGAATTGAGCGGCTCGACGGCTCCGTAAGAGACGCAAGCCTCGACGATGGCGAGCATGTGGCCCTCGGAGTCTTTCGCGGCAATGAGGTCGCCCGAGTCACTCACGATGCCTTCAACCGTCATCCGCGACCCGACGCACGCGAGGGCTGACTTGATCCGATCGATCGGCAAGGTCGAGAGATTGACCCGCTTGACCTCACACACATATTGGGCTTGCCTGTCCGCCTTGCAGTCCTCTTCGCCGCAAGCATCCCACATGTTCGTGAAGTCAAGCACGTACCAAGAGCCGTCCTTGGCGCGCCGTGCCCACTTGCCCCCGTAGTCGCCCCAATTGACGTCTGAGCCGATGTCCGTCCAACCGCGCATGATGATCCGCCTTTCTTGCTTGAAGTCTCTGTTTGACGAGCCGCCTCGCCCGATTATTCAACGTCGCCCGATCGCCAGCGTCGCCGGAACGATGGCAAGCGCGAAGGCGAGGAGCGGGACCCACATGAGAATCATGCGTCTACCGCTTGCGCTACTAGCGCCCGAGCCGCGTCATGGTCGAAGCCGAAGGCACGTGCCTCGCGTTCCGCGACGTTCACCCACCCACTCATCGCCTCGACGGCCGCGTACATGCCGCGCCCGTAGGCGCTAGCGTCGTAGTGTTCGTGGTGGGAGATTGCCTCCCAGGTCATGCCGAACCGCCAAAGTTGAATGGCGAAGGCGAATCCCGCCTCAAAGTTGTCGGGGGTCATGCGCCCCCCGCGGCAAGAAACGCGGCAACGGCCGCTGAGGCCTGCGCCAACGTCGCGTAACTGCCGTTGGCCGTCGGGTGCTCGATGCGGCTCGTGGCGCCCCCCGCGACAAGAGGGCGCCCGATTGAGAGGCCTCCCCCACGAACCCACATGATGTTGAGGCTAGTTCCAGGGACCGCGAAAACGACCGCGGCAGGGTTTCGGTAGACTATCTTGGGCTTGGCCATCGTCCGCCTCTCTTTCTTGCCCTGTTTGACGCCTCCCCCACCCGATTCATTCAACCCCCCCGATTCTTTTTTCTGGCCCCTACATGGGGGCCGGGAGAAAAAAGTGTTGAATGAATCGACGGCCCCCACGTCAAACAGGCACAAGGGAGACGATCATGACGACTTTTTCGAGCTCGACTCAAGTTCAGGCCGATGGCGCGCGCGTCGAAACGGGCGTTGTCCACCATGAAGGGAAGGCCTTCGCCGCCCTCGGTTCCGTCGTCGACGTCGCGTCGGGCCTCGTCAACGCCTACGTCTCTGAGAATGGGGGCGTCTACACCCTGACGACGTGGGAGGGTACCCCGATCGCCCCTCTCATCTTGACGGGCAAGTGGCAACAGTGGGGTCTCGGAGGCGTCCGAAACACGATCTGGGCTTGGCGCGCGACCGTCGACGGGGTCAGGTTCAGCGGTCGGAACTCCGGCCCGGGCATGTTCATCCGGATGCGCGCCAAGGTTTGAATGAATCGCGCCCCCGCGCGTCAAACAGAGGGAAGGGAGAGAACGACGATGGCATCGAAACGAGGCTTGCAGGTGCGGCCCCCCGTGGGGTCGAAGGTGCGACTGACCGGCTACTTTCTCAAGTCGACGGGTCAGATCAAAGGGGAGGAAGGGGCCAAGCGCTGGACTGTCGTTGACTGCGGATACGACTGCCTTTGCGGTCTCGGAGGCCACGTCGGAGTGAACGAGCCGACCGACACGTCAACGGGGTACGATGACATCGCCCCCGAAGTGCGCGCGAAGATGGTGCGCCACATCGCGCTCGGTAACTTGGAACTCGTCGGTGCGCCGCCTAAGGCAGCCGATCAGGGTGACGCCATGGGCCCAATCAAGTTGCCGCTCGGACATCCGGACGATCCGCCGAGGGCCCGTCGATGATCCTCGATGAGCTCTGTCCCGAATGTCACGGCCGTCCGTCACTCGCTCTAGTGCGACGGACCCACAACACCCGCAAGTGACTCGAATGCGGCCACTGTTGGAACGAAGAGAGGCAAGAGCCGATGTTGGATCGAAAAGGATGGGTGAGACGATGAGCCAAGACGACGTCACGGAAGCCCTCCGAGATTGGGATGCCCGTTTCTGGGAAGCGACCGAGACGCGTTGCTATGACCGCATGTCGCCTTTGCAGGCGCGGGAGCTACGAGAACAGCGAATCACCTACGGCACTGGCCCCACTGGGCTAACCGGCGCGACCTGTAGCACCTGCGGAGCTTTGCTAGGGCCGACCCCCAAGAGCCCTCCAAAACCGCCCCGCTAACCCCCCTTCTCCCCACCGCGCAACGCCGCAAAGCCCTTGCAATGAGCTAAGGCCTCCCGAGGGGCCTACCCCTTCTAAAGCGAGGCCTGGCCTGAGGGCCTAGACCCCAGACCCGAGGCCTTTGACGGCCCCCGACCGAGGCCTTAGGTTTCGGGCCTAGGCCGAACTATGGGCGGTGCACATGGTTGATAGCAACGAAAAACCCAATGATATCAAAGACTTAGCCTATGATCCGCCCGCTGCTGCGGTAGAGTCCGCCTCTGAGCTAGCCAAGGTACGAGCGCTGATGCGGATAGCGTCACCTAAGCTAGGCGAGAGCTTCGCGGCCTGGCGTGGGGCGAAGGCCGATGGCCTTGCGACGGTCGATAAGTCGTCTCCCGCGGCCCTTGGCGGAGCGCTCTCGTTACCGCGCGCTGCACTAGTAGACGCTTTGGCCCCGGAGCTAGACCCCGTACGCAAGTTCCTTGCTCTCAGCGAGAGCCCGCGGACCGCGCAGACCATGGCTGAGGGGCTCGCGCGCATCGGCGCCCTCTACGGCATCGCGCCGCAAGACGTCGCTTGGCACCAGCTTCGGCGCCTGCACACGACGGACATGCGACTTCGATTGCAGCGCGCCTATAGCCCCCGGACGGTCAACGTAACCCTTTGCGCGCTTCGGGGGGTGCTCCGGTGCGCCTGGGAGGACGAGCTCATGACCGGGGAGGAGTACACGCGCGCCATCGGGGTCAAGAACATGAAGGTGCGCCGGCTACCGAAGGGGCGATGGCTCGGGGAGGACACCAAGCGTGTGCTCAACCACTGCCGGGCCCTAGGGCCAACCGCGAAGGATTGGCCGGGGAGCGCCTTCGGTTCGTTCTTGCTCGTCTCGTGCGCGCTCATGTTCGCAGCCGGGCTCAGGGCCTCCGAGGTCGCGTGCTTGACGGTCAACTCGTACGATCGCCGTACGAAGGAGCTTCGTTTTATCGGCAAGGGCGGTGACGAAGCAATCGTACCCCTCGGCGACGAGGTGATCGGCGCGTTGGAGGAATGGCTTAGTGTCCGCGCGGAGCTCGACCTAGGGGAGGGCATGCCCCTCATCGTTCGCGTCCGCAAAGACGGGAGCGTCAACCCCCGGACGGCGCTCTTGAACCGGCGGAAGCTAGAGCACCTCTGTAAGCAGATAGCACGCAAGGCCCTCGGCGAGAAATTCTCCCCCCACGATCTACGCCGGACCTTTTGCACTGACATCCTCGATCGCGGAACGGATCTCGCGACAGCGCAGCGGCTTATGCGGCACAAGAGCCCGGCGACAACCGCGCTCTATGATCGGAGACCAATCGAAGCCGATGCGGCGGTCCGGCGCAAGATGAATCTTTTCGAGCGCAAGCCGTCTGATGGAGAGGAGAAGGATAAAGCATGAAGCCGTTCGACCCCGAACATACTTTTCATCTCAATACGATGGCGGCCTTCGAACAGTACAAGGTCAACAGCAAGGACGCCCCTGAACCCGCTTTCGCGCATCGAGAGCGGATGCTTGTAGCGGCGCTCACTCGAATCGCTGATGAGCGCCTATCAGCTACTGAGATGCGGCGTACCGCCGTCGAGGGCTTAGCGCTCTGGGTACACCGCATGTCGCCGGAGATGCGAGAGCGCCTCGGGTTCCCGCGCGCCGATGATTCGGACGGAACATGAAGCCCATCGTCCAAGACGCCACCATGGCATTCAACGGCAGCAAAAAGACCGGCGCTATAGTGACCTGGATCCTTGACCGGCAACTCTGCTACCGGTGGTTCGACACCCGCGCCGAAGCCGAGGCCTTCGCTGCTCTCAAAGCAGATGAAGCCAAGAAATCTGAAGGGTAATCCCGCTCGCCACTTCGTATGGGCTAAGGTAGATGCTCTCGCGAACGCCCACGTGGAGCTCCGCCGAGGTGTAGAGCCTTCCCGCCGGAGTCGGGGGCGGAAGCAAAGGCGGAGGTGCCCCCTGTAAAGCGAGGGCGAGGAGCGCGATCACGACGCTCTAGCGGCTTCGTCGAGCTCCAACGCGCGCCGCCCCGCAGCCGTGACGTGCCAGTAGCCATCATCGCCCCAGTAGCCCCAGCCCTCGGCGATGCAGCCCTCGAACGTAGCTTCTGAGACCGGGCCCTCACCAGGAAGCCCTATCTCTCGCAACGCCATTCGCTCTTGATCAGTTAGCTTCGCCATCCCTTGCGTCACGAACATCGCCGGCCGTTTCCCGCACCGCTTGCATTGCGTCGGGCCTCGGTAGACGCCAAGTCGGATCTCATCGAGGGCAACGCAGCCCCCACAAGTGAGGCTCCGAGGCGCGGGCCCGATCGCAGATGCGTAAAACTTGCTCATGCTTCCTCATCGTTTGCCGCGGCTAGCTCTCGCCAGCGCACCCAAGTTCCAACGGAGATCGAGACGACGAAGATTACCGAGAGCGCGGGATGCAATCTCCAGAGATCGACCGAGACTGCCATCGCAGCGAGAAACATGGCGCAAAGCCAGGGGGTCATCGCCTCGCCTGGCAATTGGGCATCCGCTCGCCGCAGATCCAGCAGCGCCTATGTTGTTGGATGATTCCTCGGGCCCACGCGGAGAAGCGGGCAACCCAAGGCGCAGGTGGGGCCTTCCGCCGAGGCGGCAAGGGCATCCGATAAACCGTCACCGCATCGCCTTTGCGCGTTGCTCCGCCTCACCACGAAGGCCACGGACGTCATTGTCGAATAGCCGCTGGAGCAATTCTTCGGAAGGCTCTCGGCCCTCGGATGCTTCGACGGTCAACGCCGCAACGCGATCGTCGGTATCCCAAAGCTTCCGGGTCAGCTCCGCGTCTTGAAGCTCAGAGGGCGGGTTGGAGTGAATACACCATCGGCCGTTCGCCTTCGGCGGGGAGATGCGACAGGCGCAGCACCGCTCAAACATCCGGTGGAAGTAGTGCCCTTGGCTGTAGTAGACCGCGATTGCGGAATGATGACTGCTACGAGCTTCCTCCTGAGCATGATCAGCGTCGGGGGTCACGAGATCAAACCCGGCAACATCCTGAAGCCAACGGCCGCCGTCGCCTTGGAAGGGCAGCCAGACTCCATAAAGCGCCGGCTTCATCGGCTCTGCTCCCGCTTCCATTTGGCGGCCTTCTGTACCGCCTGGTCTTTGACGCGCGCGCAGCTTTCCCCAAGGCCATCGGCGCGGTCGACCTTCGCTTTTTCGACGCCGCACTGTTTGCACTTGGTGGCGGGGGGCCGGGGGGAGAGGCGTCGCTTGAAGGAATCGCTACCCATTGTCGTTCTCCTGGTCTGGCTCTTCTTCGAAGGGGCTTTGGTAAGGCTCCCCCTTGCTCATCTTCTCGGCTGCATCGGCGGATTTGGTGAGAGCATCGGTGAGGTGATGCCCAAGCTCTGCGCCGCTCTTCAACACCGTCGAGATGGCGGCGGAGGCGGCCCGGCGGCCAATGCGGCCAAGCGCTGCCAAAAACTCTTGCGCGGGATCAGTCATGATGGGGCCTCAGGGCTTTTCGCATTCGGCTATAGGCTTCGGTCGCAGCACCACAAATCGCCATCGCCAAGGCGACCGCAAAGACGAAGGGCCAAAACCAAGGCCAATGCCGCGTCAGCCACCCAATCGTCGGGATCGAATTGCATCGCGAAGGTAACGATCGCGACGAGAAGCCAGACCCCGAAGAGGATGCTGAGGATCATGGGGGAGAGAGCTTACAATCGGCCCCGCAAGCCGCAACGTCAGCCGGCACCAACACTTTGACCAAACAAGCTAGGTCATAGTGGTGGAAGCGAGGATCCGCGTTGACCTTGCAAATCGTCGCCGCACAATCGGAGAGCACAATGCAGCCAACGCGGTTCATCGCATCGCAGGCGCTTTGGCAATCGGCTACCGAAGCATCGGGGGGAACTGGTTTCGGCGCGGAGTCCTTTACCGCAGGTGGGGCCCCGACGTCGGCGGCATCAGAGCTTGGCGAGACCGGGCCGGGGTTCGGAGGGCAAGCGCTAATGAAAACCCCGATGGCCGCGAAAGCAACGAGGGGAATGGCTATCTCTCGGAGGATCATAGTTGCCTCACTGGGAAGAGGAGACAATCGCTCATCACCTTCGCCAAACAAGCGGCGGTGAGCTCGTAGCAACCCGGGGTCCAGAAGGGCGACGAGGGAGGCGGGTCTCCACTTGGCCAATCAGCTCCCCAAGAGTTAGGCCCCCCGAAAACGACCCCGCTCGGAGTGGTGTAGTAGTAGTCCAACGCAAGCCAATGGCCCCCGCCTTGCGGATCGTTGAGGTCGATGCTGTTGATCGGGCCTTGGGCCGGGGCCCAATTCATGAAGCCGCTATCGACGAAGATGCCGATCCCAGCCGTCGCCTTCGATGCGATAGAAGCTTGGATCTGCGCTGCAAAGTTGGGGTTCCTCTCGTCGATGCGATACTCCCCGGTGAGGAGCTTCAACCCGGAGGTTTCCAGATCCAACAACGAGGGCTCATTGTTGACGTTGGGAACGATGGTAACTGGCGGGTAGAGGTTGAGGGCCGCAACGTCGTCGGGGCCCATGATGTCGGAGTAGCGGCCGTCGGGGGCCGGGGCCTGGATCGGGCTCACTCCGAATTGCCGGAGCACCGTCAAAAGGTCGGAAGGCATGGCCCCCGAGTCGGTAAGCGGCTGCGACGCATCTTGCCGCTCGAGGATTCTAACGAGCGCGTAGCCGACACGTGGTGAGGGGACAAACGGGAGTGGGTTACCAGAAGCCGCCGCGGAGGTATAAACGGCTTGGGGGGTCCCGTGAAAAGTGCAGCTTCCGGTCGCGCCTTGGTTGAATAGCGGGGCCCGGAATGAAGCGAGGCTATCTTGCTGCGGGACCGTCGGAGAGGCCCCAAACCTCAGCGTCGAATCCTTCTGGCGCCTCTTGTGGTCCGCGTCGGGGATGTAGCCGAAGAACTTCCCGTTGAAGGCCTTCGCGATAGCTTCGTGCGCTGCGGTTCGGAAGGTCATCGCTTAGCCTTGGCCTTTCGCTTTGTCTTTGGCTTCAGCTTCTTCGGTGGCGCATAGGCCTCAACGGCCTTTACCATCTCACGAAGGCGGCGAAGGGCCTCTTGCTTCGAGGTTGAGGACCACGTAACCTCCGCGATGGTTTCCCCCATAGCGGTCCGCACGGTGATCGTGACGCAATCCTTTTTCATCGCTTAGGGGCCTTCTTCGGGGTTACGGGGGCTAAGGCGTCGATCGCCATCTTCGCGGCGAACGTCATCAAGGCGACGTCTTCCTTCGCGTGCTCAACGCAACGGACGGCGACGGCTTGAAGGTTTTGCGCGATCCGTTTCATTTTCGATGCGCTTCCGCCAACGGCCTCTCCTCCGCGAGCATCATCCGAGCCTGCGGAAGCACGTTCGCCGGAACATACCCCGCGTCGATGAGGAAGGTCAGAACGTCTTCCAACACGATCGCCACATCGGCCCCAGGCTGACCCGCGAGAGCGTTGCCGACGTCAACCTCGATCTGAGCGCGCGTCTTACCGGCGGCGAGGTCATCGAGCACCACCTGCTCGACCTTGGAAAACATCGCTTGTTGAGCGGGGGTACATCCGACGTCGCCGGCTATAGCGGCTCCGCCGAAGACCAAACCGAAGGCGATGACCAAACCCCCGAGGCCAAAACCAACGTTCCGCATCGCAGCGGGGGGCGGAGGCTTCGGAGTCGAGGTTCCTCCAGAAGCATTGGGTCCAACTGGGGGCGGCGGCGGGGTGATGTCCCCCCAGAGCTGCACCAAGTCCTCGATGGCGTTCGCGATGTGGCCCGACGGGATCGAGATGATCGCCGAGATGAACCGCGCCACGTTGGGGGCGAAGGGGCCGAGGAGGAATTTGTTGACGATGGAGACCACCGCAATGAGGGCGGTCCAACCGGTGATGATTTGCGTCGGATCGAGCTTCATTGTTCGTCTCCTAGAAAAAGGCTCATGGCCCTTCGCTTGTTTTACTTCCCACTCCGCGCCGCGCCGCGCGGTTCTTCCCATCCGAAAGCTTCGGCCCACGTTTCAATCGCCCACGGAAGACTCCAGGGGGCGGCATTCAAAACCCGTCGCTCGTTACCGTGAAGGAACTCGGCAGCAGCCTTCACTAGATCGCGGGTCGCCTCATCAATGCCCGAGTTGATCAAAACGCTGAGGCGTCGGAATTGCTCCGCGCGGATGGCTTCGATTCCGCGAAGGCCTCCGTAGCGTCGCAGCCGCCGGCTCGAGAGGTTCATTCCTCGACCACCCCTAGAATGCTATCGTCGTGCATCGACAAGAGCTCAACCCCGTCGATCTTCACCTTCGGGAAAGGATCCTGCGCGCTGAAGACCACCCGATCTCCAGGTTGCACGGCCGGCATCGGGTAGCGGGTTCCATCTTTCAAGAGCAACCCAGGCCCCATGAAAACGACCACCCCGGTTCCGGCCGGCTTCTTTGCGCGCTCGGGGATGATAAGGCCTCCTTTGGTCACTCCTTCAGGCTCATCGGGGCGGATGAAGATGCGATCACCGAGCGGCTTCATTGGGCCTCCCTTCAAGGTAAATATCGATCACCGGATCGCCCGGAACCTCCGTAGCGCTCCCATAAAGGCCGGGGGGCCTCATGGCCTTGAGCGTTGCTTCGAGGGCCCCCACCCGTCGCGCGAGAGCGTTGGAATACTTCATCTCGAGCTCGAGGCATTTCGCCATCGTGTCGAGGCGTTCTTCAACCGTTGCCATTTTTCCCCTTTCGTAGGCCGCCGCGACGGCCGATTTCGACCATGTGCTCTCGCGAGTGTGTCTTGCCGCCCTTCTTGCCGGCGACCTTGGCCTCTTCGCTCGTGAAGCGTCGGCCCCGACCGCTCGCCTGGGCCGCTTTACCGCCCTGACTCGCGATTTCCCGTTGGCGCTCGGGATCCATGCCCGCAAAGCCTCGCTTGCTCATTGGAGAGCAAGCTAACGCATCAGGGAGCGAAGTCAATAGCCGTAATCAGCCCCGGCCTTAGACAACGACGACTTGGCGCATGAGCTTACCGCCCCCGGCCCCGACCGTCAGAGTCCCGTCGCCCGTAGCGGCTGCTTTGACCGTCAGTACGCGAGATCCGGCTGCGGGCCCCACTTCAACAGCCCATGCAGCTGAGACTGCGGTAGCGCCGCCTGCATAACCCTGCTCTATCGGGCCGCCGATCACCGAAACACCATCGATCTGAATGTCGAGCTCCAACGCACCACCGGCTGAGCTTCCGGCGACGCCAGCAGCGACGTAGCCGGTGATGATGATGCTCTGCCCGGCCACGATCGTTACCGTCGCGGTGGCAACAGTTGCAAGCGATCCCGTCAGAACAACGGGGGCGCCGTTACTGGACGATCCAGTCGAGACCAGGTTTGCGGGGCCGGTGGGACCAGTAGCGCCGGTTCCCCCAGGGCCAGTCGCTCCCGTTGCTCCGGTAGGCCCCGTCGCGCCGGAACCAGCGGGGCCCGTTGGACCAGTCGCACCAGAAGGACCCCCTGGCCCAGTCGCTCCGGCGCCACCCGGAGGGGTTCCGACGGATGTTGCGATTGTGCCGACGTAGGTGCTGTAGGGGATAGGGGGCATGGTTTTTCCGTCGGTCCGGGTTTTACAGATCCGCGACTACAATCGTCGCGTCGCCGGTGAGAATTTGCGCGGTGTGACCACCGCCAATTGACGCCCTGACCCCGTAGGTATGGGAGGCGCCGGGGGCCGGAGTGTCGATGAAGGTGGCGGCCCCGAATGCTTTGACGCTCCCGGTTGCGGTTCCTGCGCTCACCTCGGAGGTGCCGCCGACTGGGGTGGTTCCATCGCGGAAGATCTGAACGGTTACCGCGTCACCGTCGGCTAGGGTTCCGGGGGCGACGCTGATCGTTCCAACGACCAACACCTTGCCGGTTCCGGAAATAAACGCACTCGAGTCCCACTCCACCGTTGCGCCGGGCCCGATGGGAGCGGCGTTGGTCTGGCTCAGGTTGTTACCGGAGGGGCTTCCCGACGCGCCGCGCCCGAGGGCACCGAGGATCGAGGTGTAGGCCTTGTTAGCCAGAGCGGTAACGGATTTCATGGGGATCATCCTCGGCGGCGGTTTTTCTTCCAGTAAAGGTAGCCGAAAACACCGGCGGTCGCGACTCCAGCTCCGATGAGAGCAAACGGAATCATGTTCGACGGTGGGGGGTTCGTAGGAACAGTCGGAGTTGGGGTCGGCGGTGTCGGGGTTGGTGCCGGAGGCACAACGGGGGGGACAACGGGGGGAGCCGGGGGAATGACCGGAACAACTGGCGGAGCGACACTAGGGGTGAAGCAATCCGGGGGCGCGGTCCCCTGCCCGAGGGTGCTCATCACGAATTGCAGCGCCCCGCGGGTTAGCGGCCCATACTTCCCGTCTTCAACGAGCGGGTTGTTTGGGTTAGCCAGGTTCCATTGCACCTGGAAGTCATGGCATTCCGGAAAGGGTTGCTGGGTGCAAGGATTGCCCGAAAGCCAGCCGATCAGATCAGCGGCGGTCTGCGCGAGGGGCGTTGGCGGAAGATCCGGTTGCCCAAAAGCCAGTCGAGGCATCCAACTCATCGATGATGCTTCTTCCGCTTCCAGGCCCAGTAAATCAAGCCGGCTCCGAGAACCGCGGCACCGCCGATGATGACGGGGGTTGGAATCCCAGTGGCTCCGGCGGGGGTAATGGCCGTCGGAGTCGTTGGAGCCGGCGCGGGGGGCTCGTCAGGTTGCGGCGTCGTAGGCACCACGTCGCTGAAAACATTCTGGGGCGCCAACTGCGAAGGCCCGATGACGTTGTTCAACGCAACCTGAGTGTTGGGCCCATATTGGCCGTCAACAGTAAGGCTCCCAGGCAACCCGGAGCTATTGTAGGCGCTCTGGAAAGCAGAGACTTGCGGAACCGAATCTCGCGAAGGGGCATTGGTGGCAAAGAAGGCCATCAGATCCGCCGCCGCCGATTGCGCCGCGGGGAGGTCACCAAAGCCGGATCCACCCGCAAGGCCTTGGCTATAGGTGATCCCGTTAGCAGCAACCCACCAAGTTTTTTCGACTAGCATCGGAGTTGCTCCGAGGCCGAAGGGGCCACTTCCGAGGGGAGCTTTGATCCAAGTTTTCATTTACATCTCCACCACGAGGGAAACACCGACCCGCCAATATCGAGGGCGCCCGCCTTCGTCGCTGCCGAAGTTGCCGATGAAGTTCTCCTCGAGAGGAAGGCCAAGCGCTGGAGTCAACGCGGGGTAGGCTCCGGAGCTTTGCTTCACGCTGATGAAGAACGCGATGGTGTCGGGGCCTTCAACGGTGATGTCGAGGCTACGCCAGGCGCCGTGCGTTCGCTGTTGGGTCCGGAGGTCGAAGAAGGTGGAGTGGTTCCCTTGGCTAAGGGGGGTTCCCCAGGGGCGGCCCAACATCGGCGGTTGGTAGGAAGTGAGCTGGGTGTAGATCCGGTTCCCTGCGGCGATAGTGTATTTGTTGTAGAGGAGGCAAGGGCCATCAGCCCAAAGCCGCTTGAAGCTATTCAAGTCAAGCGGGGTCGGATCGGTCAGGGGATACCCGGAGTTATTCGGGGGCCCGAGTCGATGCATGTGCCAAGAAATGTTGCCGTCGGGCAACCGGAAGTTGGGGGAGATGATCTCCTGCTCGACGAATCGAGTCGGAGAAGTTGCAACCCCAAGGGAGGCAAATTGCCGGTAGCCAACGATGCGAGCAACCCCGCCTTCGCCAAGGCTGAAGGAGGCCCCCAAGAAAAGATACCGGGAGGCCTTATCCGAGGTCGCAAGGGTTGGGACCCTCAAGCCGAAGGAGGAGGCCCCGCCGAAGGGGTCTCCGCCTTGAGCTTGCAAGAACTCATCGAGGCCGGTGGTCTCAAACTCCGAGACGCGCCGGCTCCCTCTGAGTAGTTCGGGGTTGAGGGGCTGCACCATCGCGGTCCTACAATGAGAGGACCATCTTGATGTAGGAGTCGCTCATCTCGATCCCGAAGTCATTCTGCAACGAGTCGATGGCCTCGCGGGTCGTCATTGTAACAAAAGATTGGGTTACTGGCACCCAGCCGCGGTAGGTGCAGACGACTTCGATCGGCGCGTAGGGGAGAAGGATCTTCGCGTTGAAGTCCATCCACAACTGCTGCTGATAGGTGAGCACCCAACCGCCAGGCCAATGGGAGCTCCCGGTGACCATATCGGCCAACGTACTCAACGGGGTGTATTTGTTGGCGACGTCGTAGCGAGGCGCGCCTTGGATGCTCAGCTTTGCTTCGATCCCCGACTGGAAGCCGAAGAAGAAGTCGCTGAACGCTTGGAATTGGTTTTGGTTCGCGGTCGAAGATTCGTTCTGAACCCTCACCACCAACGCATCGATGAGGGTGTCCTGAACGATCTTGACGTCGGAGCCGACCCCGGTAATGACCGAAGTTGCGGTATCGGGGAAGATTGCCCGGACGTTGATGATGTAAGGCGCGAGGGGAACTCCCTTCGCCTTGGCGAGAGCGAGCCTCGGAGAACCCGCCGCCAGCATCGCGTAGACGCCGGCAGCGAGGGGTCCGAGGACATTGTCGGTGCAGTCGCAGCTCCCCATACCGAAGGCTTTCACCTTCGGCTTTGGGGGGGCTCCGAGACCCGCTGTTTTCGAGAGCAGCTTTTCGAGTTGCTCGTTGGAGATCCAGGCTCCTGCTTGCTGAGTCATCGAGGGTTACCTCCTTTCAGGGGGTAGCCCCGATCACTGCGCTGCGAACCGCATCCCGACGCACTCGAACACGGCCGCGCGGATGTCGGCGCTCGCACTGAGCTGGTTGTACCAATCCTGGGAGACTTCGAAGCCGCGGATCGGGAGGGTCAACTTGAGGTCGCCAGACTGGTAGACAACGCGCTCGGCGTCGACTTGCTGCGCGACGTCGGTTCCGTCGAGGGTGCGCTCCAACATGACGGGAGAAGCGCCGCCTGCGGTCGGCTCCGCGATCCAGTTGCTGTCCGACGTGAAGATCGGGGGGATGCTCCCGCCGAAGCCCTGCGTGATGCTGAGGAACTGGCGCATCTGGTCGCCTTCCACGGAGTCACACTCCTGAAGGAAGATCCCGATCGGAACGCCGCGGGGGATCACGTAGGGGACGCAGAGCTTGCGCATCTCCTTGTTGCCGTTGAGCATCGACCGGAGATCCATGCCGCCGTAGGTGGCGCCGACGATCTCGAAGTCACGCGTCGGGGTGAACCGCCCGACGTTGACACCGCCGGTGGCCGCAGAGCCGAGCCGAAGGAAGTCGACGCGGCTGAAGTTGAGGGCCGTGCCGAGCTCATCGTAGCGCTGGTTCAGGTTGCGCTCGAAGGTGACGGTATCGACCTCAGAGCTGGAAGCAGAGCCTTCCTGCGCCGACGGAGGCATGTACGCCGTGTGACGGAGCTGATCGTCGCAGATGTTGGTGTGCTGACCGATCTTCCACCGGTAGTTATAGGCGCGGCTCATGTGCCAGCAGACGTAGTTCGCCCACCACCCGTGACGCCACACCGCGGGGAGAGCGACGCCCGTGGGGCTTGCGCCTGCGAAAGCGGCGCCGAGAGCTCCGTTGAAGCGGTCGTTCTGGGTGAAGACGTCAGGAGAAGGCGGCTTCGCAACAGCGGCCGTCGGATGCGTAAACGCATTGCCCCGGGCGGTGAAGCAGAGGGGTTCCGGCTCCATGATGAAGCCGACATAGCAGGCGACGAAGTTCGTCTGGGTCTGCCCGGTCTGCGCCATCGTGGTTTCCACGAAGTCGATTCCGAAGGGCGACTTGCCGGCGCCGAAGAGGTCGATCTCCGCGCCGAAGTTACTCCGGACGCTTTCGTCGACCTGAGGGCCGGTCATCGTCCATCGGACTTCCTCGATCACGTCCATGTTCCAGTAGGGGGTGTTGCTTGACTCCTGCATCAGGTCGATGATGCTTCCGAACCCAGACTTGAGGGTCGCGGCGTCCTTGACCTTACTGAGGTCGAGCGCTCGGCCCTGACCAACCTGGTATCGATCGCTGGGCCGCTCCCTCTTGCGGATTTCCGCCGCCCGAGGGGCGACATTGCGAGACTGAACGAGACCTCTGTAATCCATGATGCGATTCTCCGTGGTTAGGTGGCCCTCTTAGGCGCCCACCAGTTTTGAACCGCACTCAGCTTTCGTTTCCCCGGAAGCTGGAATCTTGCTCAAGATCTATTCGTCGTTGAAGCCCCAGTTGAAGCGGTTTCGGCCGCCATTCTTGGGGACTCCGGTAAGGTTCTGCATGTTGAGGCTCGGCGGAGGAGCCGCGGGGGGTGGCGGGGGAGGAGGCGGCGGGGCCGTCATCTGGGGGGTCGGCGCCTGGGTTTGGGCGTTTTGGGAGGTTTCCCGGGGCATGCTCGGGTAACCCAGGTTTTTTTGCTCGCAGGGAGCGCAATCACCAAGGGGTTTCCCAAGCTGGGGCCTTCCGAGGCCTGCTGAGGGGAGGGAAGCCAAATCGGCGGCTTGCTGGTTTCCGTTGTTCGCCTTGAGAACCGCGGCCCTCATCTCACCGTCGTAGAGGCGCTGGCCGGTTCCCATGCCCTTGGTGAGCGTCGCGATTGCGTCGATGGCGCCCTTACCAACGACTCGAACTCCCCAGCCGAACGCTGCGAATTGCATCGAAGCGCGGACCATCGGGGCCTTGACGAAACTCGCGGTGACGAACATCACCGCGGGAACGCCGATGCCGGCGGCCCATCGGCCAAGATCCATCGGAGCGCAAATCGCGGTCGGATTGAAGAGCCCGGAATAACTCCCGGAAGTCGGAGGGTTGTCGGCGTAGAGCTCGTTTCCGTTCGCATCCTTGGTGCCCTTATCGGTCAGGGCGTGGGTCGCGATGAAGCGGTCGAGAGCATCGCCGCCGAGGAAGCCGAGGGTGCCGAAGATCGAGGCGACGAAGAGCTCACCGCCAGTCAAGCCGTATTGGCTTGGGTTGCGCCTCGATCGGCCACGGCGTCGACCACGGCGGCGCTCGGCCGCGTAGTCTTCACGTCGACTCGACCGGCTTCGGAAGCCCTGCGAAGCCATACGGCCTCGACGGGCCGCGTGGGCCTTTTTGATGTTGCGGCGGGCGGCGGCGATTTGCTTTCGGCTCGCCTTGCGCTTTCCACCACCGCTCTTGCGGCGACCGCGCGACTTCCGCTTCGGGGCTTTGCCCGCCCGGCGTCGACGTGCCCAACCCTTTTTGGCTGCCTTCGCGTGCCGACGAGGGGCTCCACGCCATTCGCTTGCGGAGCTCTTTCGGCTCTTCCGACGCCGTTTCGCGGCCTTGCGCTTCGCCTTGCTGCGCTTGCGCTTCGGGGTCGGGTTGTGCTTTGCGCGCCGCTTACCCTTCGACCGGCGCTTTTTGCGCGGGGTCTCGGAGGCCCGATGTTTCGATCGACGCGCGGCCTTTGCGGCGCGGATCATCTTCCGCGTAGCGCGCTGTTGCGCAGCGGTGCGAGCCTTCTTGCGACCCTTTTTCTTGGCCATCGGTGCTTTCCTCGAAGATTTTGCGCCTGACCTGCCTTTCCCCGTTGAAGTTGTGCTCTCTCGAAGTGAAGCGCGGCGGCGATGGTATGTCAAGCCCCTCCCCTTCTTGTGCGCCTTCTTCTTAGTCTTACGGCGGTAGCCAAAATCTAGCCGCCGGCCTTTTTTGCTCTCCTTGCTACCGGTGATCCGGCCCTTGGCTGTCGCGGCAAATTCGGGCCCGGATTCACGGTTGGAGTCCAGGCGAGCGAGGTAATCTATCGGCATCGAAGCCTCCTAGGGGCGCACAAAACCACGGTCGTCCAGTTGAGCACCGCGGGGGAGCTCCAACCGACAAAACTTTCCGCGTTTGTAGAGGCGGACCTTCTTGTGGCCCCCCAAGAGTGACATCAAGCCCTTGTTGAATTCATGGCGAAAATAGCCCGCGCGTCGGCCACTTCGGGTGTAGAAGATGTCCGCCACCTCCCCCAAGTAAGACCAATCCCTCAACGCCTTCGGCGGGGTGTTGACCCTTCCGAGGTGACCGTCGCTCCGACCAAAGTAAGCCTTCGCATCGCCTTCGATATCAACCCGGCTTTCTCGAAGCTTAGCCGGCCCAATCAAAACACTCTTTGAAGGCCACCATCGGCCGCTCGGGTCATGCATCATCGCTCCGGAGCAATGAATCTCGCGGCCGTCGGCAAGTTCGAAGGTGACCCCGCGCCCCTTGGCGATAAGGGCCTTGCTTCCTAGTTTTCTTCCGCCGCCGCCGGTGGGATTTTCCTTGGGCCCCTTGAAGATCATCCAACCCATCACCCCGAGGCCCACCGCGACGAGGCCCCACAAAGCGGCCGCCGCAACGCTAGTCGGTGTCGACGTAGAAGTAGCTTTGACGGGGGTAGCGGGGGTGATCTGCGGCGCTGACGCAACCGGGCCTCTTAGATCTGCTTGAATGAGCTTCGCGAGGTCTTGGGCGGTATGAGCGGTCTGGGGTGAAGCGAGGTGCCAGTCGAGCGCTTGCAGTTGGGTGAGGACCCCATCGATTTCGGGGGGCCAAGAAGTGACCTGCGCCTTGATCGTCGCAACTTGCGGGATGATGGCTTGGTAGGCCTGGACCGCATTTTCCCACTTCTTGGCGACCATGAAGGCGTCGCCGGAGTCGATCGTGACCCCGAGGTTCTGCAAGTCGACCGCGGCGGAGCCGAAGCCTTGCGGTATTCCCCCTAGAGTCGGACACGCTCGTATGTGCATGAGGCCGTCCGACCCGAGAACGTCATGTCCTACGCCACGTGCACAACGGCCGCAGTATCGAGAGCCATCCTGCCGAAGGACTATCGCCGAGCTTTCCGAGCCCATAGCCACCATCCTACCCCAGTCACCGCAACAAGGCCGGCCGCGACATAAACGGGGGTTAGCGGAACCGGCTTCGATGGGATCTCCCCGCCCGGGGGCGTCGGGGTTCCGCCATCGGCATCGACCCAAGCGGAAACCGCATGAGAGTCATCAATCCAGCTCAACACCCCAGGGACCCCCCAGGGGATGCTTCCGTCGGCCGTTGCGGTCGCGGCGATCAAACTTCCACCGGGAACCACCGCGAAGGAATAAACGCTAAGGCCGTGCTTCGTCGCAAAGCTTTTGATGTCAGCCTCGGAATGCGACGTCGCTACTAGGGCCGCGTAAGCAGAGCCTTTCTTGGTGGCGATGTCTTTCCCGGTTGGGAGAGCTACCCAAGTCATCGCCGGGGCAAGAGCCGATCTAGCGTGTAGAGCCCCGCGATCGTGCCGACGATCCCGAGGATCAACCCAACCCCCCCGATTTCGATCGTGCTTGGATTGGTCAACTTCTGACCGAGCGTTTGGTAGGCCTCGAGAGCGCCGCCCGCACCCTTCGTGAAGAGCTGAAGGACCCCATGCGCCAAAATTCCAAGGCCCTCAACCTGGCCAACGACTTGCTGCTGAAGGCCAAGCCCAGGGGGATCTGGCAACGCTAACGTCGGGCAGTCTCGCTTCACCTGGGGTTGGTAAAAGTTGCCGACATCCGTCACCACCTTCTGGAAGTCGACTAGGATGTCCCCAGCCGAAGCGACGATCTCCCAGTCTTGGAGGCCCGCGTGTTGGTTCCAAGACGACGTGATCGAGTCAGAAATATTTTGGTTTGCGTTGGCCCAGAGCTGCAACGTCTTCTGATCTGGAGGGGCGGCGAACTCGCTTGCATTTGGGGTTGGGCCGGTGCCATCCGCGGCGGCTTTCCAAGCGGCGGAACAGCTTGCGGCGGCCCTAGCGGTGCCCATCACAAAGTCATCCCAAAGACTACGGTACGCGAGAACATCCCCGGGGGTAACGGCTCCGTGGGTCGCTTGGCCTAGCCCCCAATGCGGCGTTGTCGATCCGCGATGAATGCGGCGAACCGCGGGGGCCTTCCCCAAGGTGACCATCTCCGGTTGCGCCTCTCCGAGCGGACCGACTGGCCCCATCGGGTCGACCCACACCTCGTCAACCGCGGGCGCCGCACTTCCGAACGGCATCTTCGTGGAGGGGTCGGCGTAGCGCCAGTCAGAGCCATCATAAACCGCGATCAGAACATGCTCTTGGGCGGTGCCTCCGAAGTTTTGCTTCACGATTTGTGTGGGCAACCCGATCGACAAGTAAAGGCTCCCCAAAGCCACGCTGAGGTCATCGCAATCCCCGCCTTGGATGCAGAGGTTCGGCCGCAAGCAAAGGGTGGCGCCCGCGCTCTGAATCGATTCGGTTCCGTAGGGGTCGCTCGTGTAAACCGTTGCGGACCGAAGGCAATCTAGGATCGCGGCGGCTTGCTTTGCTGCGGTCGTCGACCCATCGCGGCCGTCGAGGCCCTTCGCGCGAAGACAATCAAGGGCCCACTGTTTGACTCCCGCGTCGATCTTGCCCTCCCTCATCTTCTGCGCCATCGTCTCAAGGGACATGCGAATCCCAGCCTGGCCGTTGGGATAGTTCCCGACGGTCACCGGAATACCGGCGGCGCGCATACTTTGGAGGCCAGGATCGAAGGCCATCTAGGCCCCTTACTTACTCGACGAGGTGGACCCCGGAGCGAGTGAAGCGCTTGTGGGTCCGGCCGGAGGCGTTGGGCCTGTAAGAGCCGTCGAAGCGGGGGGAGTCGGCGCCATCAAACTCCCGGCGACGAAAGCCGCCACCAAAGCCCCGACCGCTCCGAAGGCCGCGGTCACATTCCCGGGTCGCTTCGCGTTGGCGAGCTCTCCGATCACCAATCCCGCGACGGCTCCGGCGGCGCCCCCGAGGACCGTTACGAACCCTACCGTTGTGCCAGCTTTCACATCCATGAGGCTTCTCCTAGCTGACTACAATCGTAACATCGAAGCCAGGGGCCCCACTCATCGTGAAGTCAGGACCGGTTCCGTGGTCTTCCATGACGCCGGGGGTCAGGTGGATGACCGCGGTTCCGGGCGCAATCGCCTTGTAGGTGCCGGAGGCGAGATGCATCCCGGTCGGCGTCGGGTTGACCTCCGCGAGAGAGGGGTTGATCGTGAGGGGCCCGCCTGAAGAGGTGGGCTTCAGGGAGACGGCCCAAACGAGAGTGGGATCACTCACCACCGGCGTGATCTGGATCGTCTCACCGACATGCATCCCGGCTTCCACCGGGCCGGTCGGCTGAAGCAAATAAGTGGCCCTCGGAGCCGTCGGAGGAGCGAAAACCGGAGCGTTAGAAGGAGGCGCTGGAGTTGGAGCCGAAGCCGCGACGGCCGAAGGCGGGGGCCGGAAGATGAGGTAAAGCGCCACCCCGGCTAGAGTTGCTCCGCCGACAGCAAGGGCTATTTTGGTCTCCTTCTTCACCGGGGGATCAACCGGTTGCGAGGAAGGCCGCGTTCGTCGGGTTCACGCCGTCTTGCAGCGCAACGACCCCGTTCGGAACCGGCCCCGATTGGCCGTTGTACTTGGCGATGGCGACGTAGCTTGAGCCACTGCCTTGCAATCCCCCGGGGGTTACGCCGTTGCCGTTGAAGAAGAGGATCCCCACCGAAGTCCAGCCGGCCTGCTTCAAGGCCGTGACGAGGGAGTTGACATCGGAAACCCCAGAGGGCACCGAGGCCGCGAAGGTGTATGTCTGCCCGTTGGTAAACTGGGTCACCGGGGTTCCGGCGGTAAGTTGACCGGCCGGAACTGAGGGGGCCTTGTACTTTTCGTAGTACCAGACGCCTCCTGCAATCGCCGCGAGAACGCCACCGCCGATGAGCCAGTTTCGCGTGGAACGCTTCATGCGGCTTATGCTACCGCCGGTGGCACGGAAGTGCAATTGTCAAGGGGATGCGGTAGTCTGAGACTCGATGGTGACCCCGCCGCATTGGCCTCAGGGTAGGACCGGGGTTGGGGCCAGCCTTTCGGATTTCACTGAGCTAGCCACCTCAGACCCCCACTTCGACCAAGCATGGGGCGAAATCAACGGCCAGCTCGACATCGAGGGCGCCGGCACCACCGAGATCAACTCCGCCAAGATTGCATTGACCAACGCCTTCGAGCAGCTTTCGACCCAGAGCTTCGGCCTCAGCGGCCAGGATGCGATCAACGCCGCGAAGCAATACGTCTTGGTGGGGCAAACGGTCCTAGGGGCGGTTCAGACAGTGGGGGGCCTCGTCGGCCAGCTCGAGAATGGGGCACCTCCTCTTGAGGTCATGCAGGCCTTTACCGGAACCCTCATCGGGTTGGCGGCGGGCGCGGGCCTCATCTCCGCGGGCGTCGGAGCGGCCATCGTCGCCGGAGTGGGGGCCATACTCGACATCCTTGGCTCCGTTGGGTTGTTTGGAAGCCCGCCACCAGGGGTTGGGGTTCCGGGCTGCAATTACTCGGTGCCTTCTCAACCGGATTTTCAATTCGGCTGCATCGTCGCGTGGGGCCCCAAGGTTGAACCGACGTCAACCCAGTGGCGGAAATTCCCCCAACCGGGAAACCCACCCGATGAGCCTTGGTTTCAACCGATCCCCAACACTTCGACGGTCTACGGCGACTGGCCTCAGATTCCAAACGGGCCTCCCCCCATTCGTCTCGGGGGCCCGGCTCCGGCTGGAAGGCCGATCGATACCGGCTTCCCGGCTTACCAGCGGGCGCTCAACGATTCGAGCAACGGAGGCTTCTTCCTCGCCTTCTTTCAAGCCTGGCAGAGCAACGCGGAATACGCGCTGAATGGGTTGAGGCCCCAGCCTGACGAGCAGGTCTTGATCCACACGTTGAGGTTGTGGAATCGAGCGCACGATGGGCCGATGGTGCCGCTTCGCGGGGGCTTCTACGCCGAATCGCTTGTGCCGCTCGCGATGAACACGTTGAGCGGGAACGACCCCCTTATGTTTGCGGGGGGCCTCGGGATCAATGTGGGGCCCATCAAGAGCCCTCCCCGGAAGGTCATCGCGCTTCACCTTCCGTCAGGAAGCATCAAGGCCTCGCCAACTTTACCGGGGGCCACTTCAACCGGCGCCAAGGTCGCCGCAGGAACCGCCGTCGTCGGCGGAGCCGCTATTCTAGGAACCGTTGTTTTTAGCTTGGTCAAGGGCCAAGCGGTTGACGCGGTGTTGGGGCACGCCTGGAAACATGTGAAGGGATGGTTTCGATGAGACGTCGCAAGGCCAAGAAGAATCCCTCCGGCTCTACCTGGCTCCTTCTCGGAGTCGGCGCCGCCGCCCTCGGAGTGGGGGCCTACTTCCTCCTGAGGCCTTCGACGCCAAGCCAAACCGTAACTTCTGCGGCCCCAACTCCTGCGGCCCTTCCTCCCGGTGCAGATGTCAACGCCGCTACTTCCGCAACGCGGTTGATGCTCCTCGGAAATCAAGCCGAGGTGGCTCCCGCGGCGATGTGGCTGAAGCAATTCCAAGCCAGCGTCGGCCTTCCCGCAACGGGAGTTTTGGATCCGACAACGAGGGCCCAGTTGAACAAGGCAACGGACCTTGCGAGGCAGTTGCCGGCGACGACGATCCTCGGTTAGCCTTCGAACGCCGTTAGAGCTGCCTCTAGCGTATCGAGGGCTCCGCCTTCTCGACAGCTTTTTGGAACGCGGCTTCTGCTTTCACGGAGCTTCCCATCCACCTTGGCTAGGCGGGGCCCCATTGGGCATTGGCGGAACCGATCCGACTCCGCCGTCGATCGCGCCTGCCGGAATCTCCTTCACGACTCGAGCCGGCACCGCCGCGGGCCCTTGGGTGAACTTCACGATCGCATCCTTCATCGCGTTCCCCAGCCCGTTGGCGAGGTCCATCGCGCGCTCCGCGATGACGGGGTTAGACATGAAAACCCCTAGAGGACTTATTTCCTCAGACTCCTTGTCTTTTGCGTAGATGATGGGCCGACCATCGGACCATTTGGCGCCGGGAACCTCTGCGACGGTCCAAGGGATGTCGTCCTCAGGGTTGCGCGGCGCCGGCTTCTCCTCCGGAGCTTCGGGCTCCTCTTCTTCAGGAGCCTTTGGGGGAGCGCCCATACCCGTAGCTTGGCTGATGCTTCGCTCCATCGTCTTGCCAGCGTTGTTGATGATGTTTTCCATCAAGCGGCCGACCATTCCTTCGAGCGACTTGGCGAGGCCGCCGGTGGAGACCGGCGGGGGCGGAGGCGCCGCAACCGTCGGAGGAGGCGCCGGTGGGGCTGCAACCGCCGGCTTGAAAACGCCCGCCGTTTGGAGCGCCATCAAAACCTGAGCGGTCACCTTCTGAGCGAGGGCCTCTTCATTTACAACCGGGGCCGCGACTCCGGGGGGCGCCGGGATGTTAGGTTGCCTTCCTTCCCTTGCTGCGCTGAGGGCTTCACCGAGGGCCCCACGAAGGTAGGAGAGCTCACTCATCAATCCAGCATCGGGCGGAGCCGGGGCCTGCGGGGGCATTGGATTCCCATAGGGGTTACCGTAGCCAGGCGGGGGGGCCCACTGCTGTTGCGGTTGAAACGAAAAAGGCGCCTGGGCTGGCGGCCCCATCGGCATCGGAATCCTCGGCGCTGCAACTCCCGGCTGCCCCGCATCCGCCTGGTCTTGCGCGTTGATGATGTTCCGACAGGTCTGCACGTCGGGCATCGCTACAGATGAAGTTGTAATGGATTGGCCGTCGGCCTTGCGCCCGAAGTAGACGTTGTAAGCCGCGGGGCCCGCTGCGCCGGTGCCGATGTGAGCGAACCGCATCGCGTAGTCGACGAGGGCTTGGCCTGGGGTCAGCTCACCGCCGCCCGCGATTGCCTCACCACCGACCCGGCCAACGAAAACCGGCCCGTTGGGCGAAGGAGGATGGGTTCTATGGAAGGAAATTGAAACGTCTCGGGGGCTAAGGTTTTGAGTCGGTAGCCATGCAACGAGGTCGTTCCAGGTTTGCTCCGCCTCGCCGGTCCCGACCCCGCCAGAGGCCCGATAGAACTTCTTCGGGTCGATGGCGCCAGCCCCGCGCTTGTTGGGCTTGGGCTTGCGTTGATGACCGGGGGGTCGCTGGGGGGCCTCGTCGGTTTCCTCTTCCTCAGAGCCGTCGTCGATATCTTCACGATCTTCGGGGGCGGTCATGCAATCACCGGGGGGCTAGCGGAAACGGGGCCGAGAGTAGCCTGCTCAAGCGCGACGTTCATCAAATTCTTGAAGGGGGCCGCCTGGTCACTTCCAGGGGGAAAGATTGCCTGGAAGTAAGGCGTCAACACCACCGTAGGGGGCTCGGTGAAGCCAGCCCCGGGGTTAGTCAGCAGGATCAGATCCAACCCCATGCTGACGGTCACCACCGCACCGCTCCCAGGAACCGCCGCTGGATCGATGACGGCAATCGACGGGACCGAGGTATAACCGCTTCCGGGATCCGTCACGGTGACGGCGGTGACGACCCCGAGGGTAATCGTCGGGGTGAGAACCGCCTCTCGGCCCCCCTTCGTAAGGCCGCCTTGAACCAAGATGAAGGTCCCGGGGTTATAGCCTCCACCCCCGGCGGTTACCGCAGCTGAAACTACCTTCAACCTTGCTTCGGCGTGAGCCGGGGCGTTGAGGCTTCCATCGGCCAAGTTGACCGGATCTGGATCGCCTGGGGAAGTGTTGAAGTATTGCCGATCCATCTGGTCGGATCGGAAAGACAACACCTGGGGGGTTTCCTTGCTTCGGCCACCGGAGAAGGAGACGACCGGCGGAAGGATATAACCGGATCCCGGTGAGGTGACAGTGATGGCGTTCAGCGGAGAGCCAGAACCATCGCCGGGGATGAGCGAAACGGTAGCCGTTGCAGCACTCACCGGGTTCAAACCGAGGACAAGAGTCCTGACTACCGGGGAGGCGACGGGAGTTGAATCCGAGATGACTCTGACCCCGAGAAATGAAAGGGCATCTTTCGGAACAGGAACCGCCGCCATCAACGCCGCGACTTGCGCAGCAGAGGCTCCGCCGAGGAAGGCTTTGTAGGTTAGTGTTGCGGTGGAGGACATCAGACTAACCTCGGTCGGTCGTAGCGCGGAAGCTGCTTACGGAAGTCGGCGTCATCGGCTTTGAAGTTGAGGGCGCGGAGGGCTTCCGTAGAAATGCCGATCGGCTTTCCATCAGGAAAACTCGGATAGACCAGCTCTTGGCGGGCCCAGTCGTAGAGGAATATCGAACTCATTGTGGTGTTGCCTCCTGCGCCGGGGCGTCAGTCGGAACCGCGGGGGCCGCTGAGGCATCCGGTTCTGTTCCGGTTTCAGTTGAATCCGAGTCGTCTTCGATCCCTCGATGCTCTTCATTGCGAAGGCCTTCGAGAATCATGTTGCTGTTGACCAAAGCCCCGTCGAGTGTCCGAGCCTCGATCCATTCGATGACAGCTTCCAGCTCGAAGTCTGCGGCGTTGAGCTCTCCCGCCACCTCGTTCCACTCCTCGATGAGCATGTCGGCCATCGCGTCGAGGCTCATGGTCTCGGCGAAGTAGGTCGGAGCTTGCTTACTCAAGGTGTAGCGGGTCGGGCTCCGCATCTTCCAATCGGCCGGCGCCGGATTGGGGGGAGCCGCCGGCATAGCGTAGACCCGCGCCACACCGTCATCTTGGAAGAGCGCGATGATCCGGCTGTAGCTATCAAAGGGGACCGGCTCCCCATGCTTGAACATCGTCGGGCCGCCGGTCGTCGTCGGGAACCAGGCGAAGGCTGAGCCTTTCGGGAGGTCGTTGAAGTCGGCGCGGACGCCTTCGATGAGGGCGTCGGAAAATTCCTTGATCGTCGTGATGGGCATGTGGGTTCCCCGGTTGAAATGGTGAAGCTAAGGTGGGTCGAGGGGACGGGAAGTCAAGTCATACCGGCGCAGAACAGGCAGCGGGCCATGCCGCAACGTTGAATGCGAAGGAGATGCCTAGGTACCTCATGGCCGCACTCTAACGTTAGCCAGTACTTATACTGACGCTCTGAAGAGCGGACACTTACAATCTTACGGCGGGGGCCGGCGCGAGAGACCTGGCTCATTTGATCGGGTATGCCTTCCCCTCTTCAATAGAGTATATCTGACGTCGTCCGACAACAAAATGATCTAAGTATTTCACCTCGCGGCCGAAAGGGAGCGTAGCCCTCTTGATTTGATCTGTTAGATCACGATCTGCCTTTGATGGGGTACATTTTCCCGTAGGATGAGAATGGCAAACGTAGTAGCCCTCACATCCAGAATCTAAAACTGCGCGTAAGACGTCGTTGACGCCGACAGCGACGTGGGAGCGTTGGCCGCGGGCGATCTCAATTGGAGGGCTCTTTAGCTCACCTCGGAGGTTGAGGGGCAAAACCAAGAACACCTCTTGATCTTCCTTCTCGAAGTCAGCACCGACTACCTCATAAACTTTAGCGGGGCTCCCAATGGGACCGTGCTTCTTTGCGAGCTCCATCGCAGCTTCGTGGACCTTCGGGTTTCGCTCGACCTTCACCCAAGGGATACGGCCCTCGGAGACTACTCGAGGCTCACCGACTGCTTTTGACCAAGCCTCACCTTGCATCGTCCGATCCTCTTCCGGTGCATGTTCAACTTGTTTGAAGTCTTGGCGGGCTCTCGCAAGCAATGTAGCCGCGCGTCCCTGTCGACGGAACTCAGGGAGAACATAGACGTTGGCGACCCAGGCATTTCGTCCGTCGAGCGATACGACTTGAAGAACGGCGACGGGTCGACCGCTAACGTATTCTACGTAACGGTAACTCCCCTCTTCGCTCACGTACCGCGAGACACCGTCCTTCTTCTTGTTCCCTCTCTCCGGACCGATTGTCTGAACAGCTCCGCGAGGGGCCAGAAGATGGCGGAAAGAGACGTCGAGTTTATCACCATCGATCTTCTCCGCCTCCGAGATGACCGGGGCGACCTCCATCGCGCTCGGATCCCCCTCGGCTTCCGCCGCCTCCGGAACCTTATGCGGCCCATACGTGACGATGTAGCCCGCCTTGGTCAACGTCTGCGCAAACGACCGCGCGGCCTCGTCGTCGTAGAAGTCACCGAAGATGACGAGGTTGCCTTCGACCGCGGTAGCTTTGCGGCCCGCGGCGTTGAGTAGCTTCTCCATCGGCCCTTGCCGACGGGCGATCACTTCCCATTCTTCCCTCGTCGGAGCTTCACTTGCTTCCTTCAAGGTGGAGGTTCCAGCGTGGCGATGTCTTGCCGTCGAGTAGATGACGCTCGCGGTCACCTCCGGGGCGATCCCTAGCGCCATGCAGTGGCGCCAAAAGTCATTCGTCGCTGCGGTATCGGCGTCGGGGTCGTTGGCCCCAAGCTTGAGCAGGGCCGCGCGAACGGTGCCCTCGTAGGCGTGCTCGCTTTGAGCGGCGACGTGGGTGCCGGAAGAGGCTGGGGCGTTGTCGACGGTGGGGGCGTTGGAGGGCATAGGGTACTTTACCATGCCGTCGGGATGAGGTGGTGGATGCCGTCGGGCATGATCCGCTGGTAGAAATCTCGGAAGGGCGAGGCCTGTAGTAGCTCGGGGAAGGTGAGCCACTTCAGGCCCCGACCTTCGGTGTCCCTCGGTGACCCCGAGACGTGGGCGACGTGGTAGACGCAAACGAGCCGGTCACCATCGACACCAGAGGGGCCTTCGCCGACGAGGGCCAAATGCGCGGGAACCGTCCTTAGATCTGTTTCTTCCAGTAGCTCTCGAACGCATGCGAGCTTCGAGCTTTCGCCCGATTCGACTTTGCCGCCCGGAAGGGTGTAGCCGCCGAACTTTGAGCCAACCGTAAGGATGACGTAGCGCCCAAGAGAAGGCTCGATAACGAGCGCGCAAGCGGCATCTTGTTTCATTGGGGCCTCGGAGGCTTCTTGGGCAAGTTCCGCAAAATAGCCGGAGTTTCCACCTCGCGAAGGCCCCGCGGAACCTTCCCGGAGCTCCAGTCGTTGGAGTAGGTCGGCTCATCGAAAACCTTCTCGGTGACGCCGCGAACCCAGGCCCGTTGCTTCTCGGTGAGCAGGGGCCACTTCCCGTTTTCCAGATCGACTAGCATGCCTATGAAAGCCTCGACCCAAGTCGATGAGGCCTCCTCATGGTCCTCCACCTCGGCCCAAACGATGAGCCGTTGAAGCGCCGCGATGTCGTCGTCGCGTTGACTCATAGCGGCTCCTCGCATGCGCTGATGGCCCAGTTTAGCATCCCAACGTTCATGGAAACTTGTGAGGCCTGCTCAGGCGGAAGATCTCTAGCCTGCTCGGCAAGAACCTTTAGACCAGCGGCGACAGCCGCGAGCTCCGCCGCAGTGAAGGTTTTGGAGTGAAGAAGATGCCACTCGAAGATGAGATGATATTTCCTCATTGTGATCGACCCTCTTCGAACAACGCCCACGTCCTCGGGAACTTCTCCGCGATGATGCCTCCGAGGGCCCCCGCAAAAACGCGAATTTCATACTGGGCCGCGGGCGCCATCCGGAGCGTCAAGAAGCCTAGCCAATTTCTCAAATTCGCCGAGGCCCTCATCCGAGAGTAGCGCCCGACCGGAAGATGGATCCTCGCTAGCTCCTTCGGTACTCCGGCGGAGAGGGCGTTTTGGTAAAGCTCCTCATCTTCAGCGTACATCTTTGCGAGCTGCTTCCGGAAGCGCTCGGCGTTGACCTCGGTCAGTTCGACTCCGGTAGATGAGGCTTGTTTGTTGGCCCCGGATTTCGTCATGAGTCTTTCGACCGTAGGAATGTAATTGAGGTCCGGCAACGGGGTATAGCGTGCGCTCATCTCGTTGTAACTTTGGGTCCGGTGTCTATGCCATTCCCGGAAGACGAAGATGGGGGCCTGGATCTCGATGATGAGGCCAGCCATCTCGAAGGGGGTGTGATGTTTGTTCTCGTAGAGATAACGGAGGAGCTTCTCATCACCTGGCCCTTCGTGACAAGCGGCACATTGATCTGAATCGCTTAGGTCTTTCCCGCCGCGGGCGCAGGAATGATCCGATTCTCGGGGGCCCCATCCCTTGAAACCCTTCCCAGTTGACATCCTAGCGGCCTCAATGATCCGCTCATCGGAGCCCCAGGCCTCTACGAGATTGAGGTAGCCGTGATCGAGGAGGTCAACCATTCTTCGTCTCCAGCCGCGAGATCTCCCTGTCGAGGTACCATCGCGCTTTCTTCAGATCTTCCAAGCCGTTCTTCAGCCCCGCGCGCCAGAGATACTTCAAGGCGTTGCCGAGGTTGAAGTTGAAGTGCTCCGCGATGGTGATGCACTCAACCCCGCTTGGATGGCTCGTATAATGGCTCGGATGATTCACCGGATCATGCGGCTTCGGTTGCGGCTCCAACAAGTAGCGGAGGGCTTCCTGTTCTTGAGCCGTGAATTGAACCCCCTTCGGCGCATTGACGGCATCCTTAGGATCCAAAACCTTCCGCTGTTGCCCTGGCACCTTCACGGCGTCGATAAAAAGAATGGGATGGATAGCCAAACCATGGACACCGCAGACCGGCCGATGGTAACCGCCCCCATCGAAAAACCCCACCGCTAGCTTCCCACAAGTCCCGTCTAGGCTATCCCCCGGCATGTCGCATAGATATTCCCCCATCAGTAATGCTCCCTTTCCGGGTAGCCATGCTCCCGATTGATGACCTCCATCTTCTCCGGAAGCCACTTGACCGAAGCCCAACGGCGGATCGCCAGCATCGAAACGATGTAAGACACGAACATCACCGCGACACTCCAGAAGGGCCCCCAGATGCCGAGGATGAAGAAGGCCACCGCGTAGCCGATCGCGGCCCACATGGTGAACCGGTCGAGCATATTTCTCTCTTCCAACCCCAACTCCACCATCTTCTTCATCTTGGCTTCGACCCTTTCCGAGCGACCTAGCCTCATGACCAATACCTCTCTCGCGGGAATAAGCTCCATGAGGGAAAACTCCATCAGGTTGGTGGTGCCGCCGCCGGGGCCTCCGGCTTTGTAGCGGCGGGCGCATGCATCGCAAACGAGCCGGGTG
>Ga0070717_10000084_pt1 | contig 74786 bp, 53 predicted proteins | sample LARL113metaG_FD_71366 | JGI IMG/M metagenome (GOLD analysis project Ga0070717, IMG submission 71366) | Corn, switchgrass and miscanthus rhizosphere microbial communities from Kellogg Biological Station, Michigan, USA - LAR L11-3 metaG | ecosystem: Host-associated > Plants > Roots > Rhizosphere ...
AAGAGCCATGCCGCTCTCACGGTCAATGGACGTTGGACCCTGATGCGAGACGAGGAAGGACGGCCCAAATCGATTCTGCGGATCGACACGGACATCACTGAAAGCAAAAAACTGGAGGCTCAATTCTTGCGGGCTCAGCGGATGGACAGCATTGGAACGCTGGCCGGTGGAATCGCGCACGACCTGAACAATCTCCTCTCGCCCGTCTTGATGGGGATCGGTTTGCTCAAACACCTCGATCCGCGGGAAAACGTTCTCGACGTCCTCAACAACATCGAGCGAAGCGCGAGGCGGGGAGCGGACCTGGTGAAGCAGGTGCTCTCCTACGCTCGCGGCGTGGAAGGCGCGCGGGTCAGCCTTCACCTCGATCAGGTCTTGGGCGAAATCGAGTCGATCGTGACGAACACCTTTCCCAAGGCGGTGACGTTCGAGCGTCGCGCTGCGAACGATCTCCGCCTGGTGGTCGGCGATCCGACCCAGATCAAACAAGTCGTGCTCAATCTCTGCGTGAATGCCCGAGATGCCATGCCGAACGGCGGTCATCTGCTCGCGTCGGTCCGGAATTTCGATGTCGATGAGAATTTCGCGGCCAGGAGCCGCGATGCGAAAACCGGCCGCTACGTTCTTCTGGAAATATCCGATACGGGCATGGGCATCGAGGGCGAGATTATCGATCGGATCTTTGAACCCTTCTTCACGACCAAGGAGCTAGGCAAGGGAACGGGCCTAGGCCTCTCCACCGCGCTTGGGATTGTCCGGAGTCACGGAGGATTTTTGAACGTTTCCAGCACGGTGGGAAAAGGCAGTGTATTCAGTGTTTACCTACCTGCGTCCGAACAAGCGCCGCCGGATTGCCCCGAGGAAGGAGAAAGCCGGCGAGTCGGTCGGGGCAACGGCGAATTGATTCTGGTGGTGGACGATGACTCCGCCGTGCTCGATATGACGAAACGCACGCTCCAGCACTTCGGTTATCGGATCATGGCGGCGCGCAACGGAACGGAGGGACTCACCCTGTATTCAAAACACCGTGACGAGATCGCTCTGGTGCTGACCGACATGATGATGCCGGTGATGGACGGTCCCGCTTTTATCGTGGCCCTTCGCCAAAGGGATCCGGTGATACGGATCGTCGGCGCGAGCGGGTTGAATGCCATCAGCCAGGCCAACGGAACGGTTGGCGCGGAGATGAATGATTTTATCAACAAACCCTTTTCCGCCGAGGGGCTCGTTGCCACGGTTCAGAAGGTGCTCTCCAAGAAAAGCGATCTTCTGCCCTCAGCCGGCGGCTGATTCCAATCTGTTCCGGTTGTAGCCGGGGGCGCTGACCCCGGGGGATCGACGTATTGGGAATTCCATACACGGGGTCATCGCCCCGTGCTACAACCGGAACAGCGACTCATCTTGAAGGCGAAGTGGAATGAGGAGAGGGAAGTCCGAACGAAAACGGCCTGAGTCAACCGCGGCCTTCGATCACCTCGGCGACGGCTTCTCGCCAAATCGGCACTCGGTCCGCGAAGCCCAGTGCCGTCAACCAATCGAGATTGAGGGGAGTGGCGGGAATTCCTTCGATCGTTTTGACGCGCTCACCCACGAGGGCTTGGGCGGCGTGGACGATCACGGGGGTTCCGAAAGTCTGGGGGCCTTCGGGCGTCGGGGTGGCATGAAACGCTACACTTTCGACGATCGACATCGGAAGCCCCCAAAGCCCCAGCAAATAGCCTCCCACCTCGGTGTGAGTAGCGCCGTAGTGTTCCTGTTCGAATCGGCTCAAAGGTGCCTGATGAAGGCGCGCGGCGGAAATCACTTCCGAGAGGCTTTCCGGCATATTTTCTGCCAGCACGAGCAAGCCGCAATTGTGCAGCATGCCGGCGGTGAATGCGTTTTCCTGCAAAGGAAGAGGCTGTTTTTCCAGCCGAGCGATCGCTCGCGCCGCTTCGGCAGTCAGTGCTGCCTTGCGCCAAAGCACGTCTGCATTCAGGCCGGCCTTTTCCATCTGTCGACCGCAGTCAAAAAAACGCACGGTCAAGATCAAGGCCTTGAGCACTTCGATGCCGAGATAACTGACCGCCTCGGCCGCACTGTCGACGTGGTGACTCAGCCCAAAAAAGGCGGAGTTCACGACCTTCAGCAGCTTCGCCGTCATGGCCATATCTTTTTCCACGATCATGCCGAGCTGGCTGAGTTCTACGTCGCTGGAGGCGAGGGCGGCGTTGATTTTTTGATACAGGTCGGGGCAGCTAGGCAACCGGTCCAGCCGGGCAATCAGGGTGCGCAGCCCTTCGGATTGCATGAGCTTTTTCAGTTCGAGCATCCGGCTCACCGCTGCGATCAAAGCCGAAGGTTCGCACGGCTTGCTCAAGTACTGATGCGCGGTCGTCACACACTGGAGCACCAGTTTTTGGTCGGCTTGGCCGGAGAGCACGATGCGCGCGACTCCCGGATAACGTTTCATCACCTCGGCCAATAATTCCGCGCCATTCATTCCGGGCATGCGCATATCCGTGACCACGACATCGCAGGGAGCGGCGGCCAATGCTTCGAGGGCCTGCGGTCCACCGTTGACGAAGCGCATCGTCCACTCCTTCGCTTGGCTCGAGAGGGAGCGCTGAAGACCGCGGAGCACCATCGGCTCGTCGTCGACAAAGAGGATGTTTTTCATGCGCCTGCGCTAGACGAAGCTCGGTTTTCTTCCCGGAGCGGAAGACGAATGATGAAGGTCGTTCCGCGACCCATCTCCGTCTCGAAGGAGAGAGTGCCCTTGTGTCGTTCCACAATGACCGAGCGGGCCATGGCCAGTCCCTGGCCGGTGCCGAGACCGACCTCTTTGGTGGTGAAGAACGGTTCGAAAATATGCGGGCGGGCCGATTCAGGAATCCCTGTACCCGTGTCTTCGATACGCACCTCCGCCCAAGTCCCGTTGACCAAGGTGGTCACGGTGATCCGGCCCAGCTGGCCGGATTTGTTCGTGGTCACGCCCTTGATCGCGTGGGCCGCGTTGACCACCAGATTCAAGATCACTTGGCTGAAATCACCCCGCAGACACGGGACCAAGGGCAAGTTTTCCGCGTAGTGGGTTTCGACTTCCGCGACGTACTTCCACTCGTTGCGACAAACAATCAACGTGCTCTCGATCGTCTGATTCAGATCGGTCGGGGCCATCTTCTCCCCGCCGGGATGAGAAAAGCTCTTCATCGCCCGCACGATCTTGGTGATGCGGGCCATGCCATCGAGGGCGTCGGACAAAGCAGCCGGGACCTCCCGCCGCAACGCTGCTTGATCGATGTCGGAGATGGTCTCTAAAATCGCCGTGGCCTCTTTTTCCAATGGGCTCTGGGATTTGACCCAGGTCACCAAAGACGTATGGGCGGTGAGGATACGTTCGACGTCCTCCATTTCCTTGCAGACGTAAGTGATGTTGTCGTTCACGTACTGCGCGGGAGTATTGATCTCGTGCGCGATGCCCGCGGCCAAGCGTCCGATCGATTCTAGTTTTTGCGCCTGGGTGAGCTGGATCTGAAGCTGGGCGCGCTCGGCTTCGCCTTTTTTCTGCGCCGTGACATCGGTCGACAAACCAAAGGTGCCGATGATATTGCCGGCCAAGTCGCGCATCGGCATCCGGCTGGTCGAAAACCATCGGATGCTTCCGTCGCTCGCCGTGACTTTATCCAATTTATCGAGCACCGGCCGGCCGGTCTGAATGATGTATTGCTCGTCTTCGGTCGCTTGCGCCGCTTCGGCCGGGCAATAGAAATCGTGGTGGGTCTTACCCAAAATATCGCTGGGCGACTTCAGCCCGAAGAAGGCCGCTTGGGCCTGGTTCACGCGGATAAAACGGCCGGCAGTGTCTTTGAAAAAGATTAACGCGGGAGCCGTCTCCATCAAACAGGTGATCAGCCACTGTTCGTGACGTAGTGCTTCTTCGGCGACACGGCGGGCAGTGATGTCTTCTTTATTCGCCACGTAGTGGGTGATGCGATTGCCCTCGCCCTTGATCGGCATGATGGTCGCCGATTCCCAGTAGGGTTGCCCGCTTTTGGTTTTATTCTCGAACTCGCCGGTCCAAATTTCCCCGCGCGTGAGGGTTTTCCAGAGCGTGTCGAACTCCTCGTCGCTCGTGTCCGAAGGCAGCACGGCCCGGATAGTGGAACCGATCATCTCGGCCGCGGAGTAACCGGTCACGCGCGTGAACCGCTCGTTCACGTATTCAATTTCTCCCTGCACGTTGGTGATCACCACGCTGGCCGAACTTTGCTCGACCGTCCTGGAAAACAGCAGAAGCCGTTCCTGATTCCGCGTCTGGGCGGTGATGTCCCAGTTGGTCCCGAGCATCCTCGTTGGCCGACGAGACGCGTCGTATTGAATCAGAGCGCGGCCGCGGACATGTCGGACCTCGCCATCGGGACGCACGATCCGGTGCTCGGTGGTGTAGACCCCTCCACTGGCCAGGGCCTGCTGAACTTCCGCCCGGCAGCGCTCTCGATCGTCGGGGTGAAGCAGCCCTTCCCACGTGAGATAATTTTCCGGCGTTCCGTCGGGCGGCAGACCATAGATTTGCCGCAGGGTAGCGTCCCAGTGTATCCGGTTATTTGATATGTCCCAATCCCAGATCCCGATCTGACCCGCCTCGGTGGCAAGCGTCAGGCGAGACGCTTTTTCCTGCAGCGCTTCCTGGGCGCGGCGTCGTTCCGCGATCTCGGCCTCGAGTTCGTGGGCGGCTTTCTGAAGGGCGTCCGACTGCTGCCTGAGGCGGGCGCGAAGCCGCTCGAGTTCGAGGTGATTATTGACCCGGGCGAGGAGCTCCTCGCTGTCAAAAGGTTTGACGACGAAGTCCACCGCGCCGCGTCGAAGGCCTTCTAACCGATCCGCCACCTCGTGGGCTCCGCTGATGAAAATGACGGGGATGTCGCGCAGCTGAGGGTCGGCCTTCAATCGGTCGCAAACCGCCAGGCCGCTGAGCCCCGGCATGTGCAAGTCGAGCAAGATGAGTTCGGGGCGCTCGTGAGCGATGGCAGCCAAGGCCAGCTCGCCGCTGTCCGCCGGGCGCACGCGATGACCCGCGCGCTCAAGCTCGGTGACCATCAACCGGAGGGTGGCCGGAGCATCGTCCACGACAAGCAGATGACCGGAAGCCGACGCGGTGGCGGCGGAAGAACGGGGAAGAGGTGAGGATTTCAGAGGCACCTTTGGCATTAAGAGTTCACAGTCGAAATGGCTTCGAACAAAGCGGTGTAGTTCAGCCGCTCGGCCTGTTTGCTGAGCGGCAGCGCCACCTCGGGGGCGACGGAGCGCAGTCGATCGATCGCGGCTGAAATTTTCGTGCTATCAAGGGAGAGAATGGCGGCGCGCAGTTCAGCTTGGAGATGTTCCGGCAGCTGATGAAAGCCGGACGAAGGCGAGGTAAGCGGCGACGAAGCAGCGGGTGGGCGAGGATCTCCGGCGGAAAGCGCGAGGCCGAGGTGGCGGGCCATGCAGGCGATAAGCGTTTTCGCTGGACTCGGTTTGGTCAGATAATCGTCGCAGCCCGCGGCGAGCATTTCCGCGCCTTGCTCTCGGAACGAACAGGCCGAAAGCGCGACGATTTTGACCTCGCGGCCTCCAGGCAGCGCCCGGATCGCTCGCGTGGCTTCTTTGCCATCCATCCCCTGCATCATCACGTCCATCCAGATGAAGTGAGGCTGCCACTCGGTGAAGGTTTCGATGGCGAGGGGACCGGTTTCCGCCACCCGAACGAGAAAACCCGCGTTGGTCAGAATCCGCCTCAAAAGGTTGGCGTTGGTTCGATGATCTTCCACCACCATGACCCGGACGGGCATTCCGCTAGAGGGGGCGAGGTCGCCTTCGGGCGCAGCCGGCAGGCGCTCGACTGGCGCGACCTGGTCGATCACCTCGACCGGCAACTCGACCGAAAAACAGGAACCCGAACCACGCGTGCTCGTTGCTGTGATGACGCCTCCGAGCAACTCGACGTACTGCCGGGTGATGGTCAAACCCAGCCCCGTTCCAGGCTGTGCACTGCTCACCTCGGCCCGAAAGAACGGCTCGAAAATGCGCGCCAAGTCGCTCGGAGTCATGCCGGCGCCAGTGTCTTCGACCTGAATTTGCAAGCGAGAATGGCTAGGACTGATGGCGTGGCCGAGACTCACCCGGACCGAGACCTTGCCCTGGGAGGTGAACTTGATCGCGTTTCCGAGCAGGTTGAAAAGAATCTGCCGCAGCTTTCCCGCGTCGATTCGCGCTGAGCCGCGCCAGTCGCACACCACCTCCAGCTCCAGGTTTTTCTCCGCCGCGCGCGGCCGCAAGATCGCGGCGACCTCATCGACCTGAGCGGCGACGGCGACCACGGCCTGGTCGAGGGAATGCTCTCCGGCCTCGATTTTCGACAAATCGAGAACCTCATTGATCACCGAAACCAGGTGTTCGCCGCTGCTGTTGATCAAATCCAGAAACGAGGCGTGTTCCGGGGAGAGCGAGGCTTCTCGCCGCAAAAGTTGAGTGAACCCGAGGATCGCGTTGAGCGGCGTCCGCAGTTCATGGCTCATCGCGGAGAGAAAATTGCCCTTGGCCTCGCTCGCGCGGGTCGCCTGATGCTTGGCCTGAATAATGGTATTTTCCGCCTGAATACGGGCGGTGATATCGTGCATCACCAGAACCGTTCCAGGTCGTCCGCTACTGGAGGCAGGGACCAGGGGAGTGGCGCTGGCGAGCAAATGACGGCTTGGTTCCGCTGAAGTGGCGGGGACGACGATTTCCAGGCTGAGAGGTTTTTCGGTCGTTACCACCTCGGTCAGCAGGATTTGAGTCTCCGGTCCGGAGCTTGAAGGATCGCGGCCCGTTACTTTCCAGCCCGGCGGCCAGGCCGGGGCGGCAACCGCTTCGGCAGGCGGTCCGAGAAAGAGGCGAGCGGTCGAATTCTCCAGAACGATGCGGCCAAAAGAATCGTACACCAGCACTCCGGCTCCCATTTGCTGAAGAGCGAGCTGGGACAAGTGGGCCTCGTCGGAAGGGTTCTGTTCCGCTTGCTGACGAGACATAACTTCTGGAGTGAAACCGGAAAAAATACTCATCGACCCGCGACCAAATATTGAGGGAGAAAGCTATCAGAACGGCCCTGTCTCCTTATGGGAAAAGGACTTCGCCCGAATTTCATTTTTGATTTACAACAAAGGAATTGGGCGCACATCGGGGCATCGCGCGGCCGCTTTTCCAGGGGTTGAAGGTAATTTTTCCCCGCTCGCCTTTGGCCGCGCCGTGTACCGGGTTATAGCCTCGGGGAGGGGAGGGCGCCTTATGGGTAAACGGGGAGCATCGGCGGTGAATTCCCGCTTAAGTGCCACCTCCAGAGGAACATTCACCTCGTACTCCCGGTTTATTATTCCCGGTTGGGCAACCGCGTGCCAGGATTACGCGGTGTGGGCGATGCGTTCAAATATTCAATCCCTGGAGACCCTTTTTTCTATTCGCCAGCGCGGGCCGCTTGGAACATCCCAAGTCAGGCGTAGGCCTTTATAGACGAATTGATAGCGTCTTTTGTAATCTAGCTCCAAATTGTGGGAACAATCGAAAAGTACACCCATCAGACTTCCGTTGAACGTATGTCAACGAAAGCTCAGGAAGTGGCCTTTGACCGGGTACTGGTGGACCGCTTTAAGAGCGGTGATAACGCCGCATTCGACGAGATGGTGTCGCGCTACTGGGACCGGATCTACGCGATGGTTCACCAATTGCTGAGAAATCAGCAGGACGCCGAAGAGGTGACCCAGGACGCTTTTATTCGTGCGCATCGAGGATTGGTAAACTTCCGGGGAGACTCTGCGTTCTCCACCTGGCTGTATCAGATCGCGACGAATCTGGCGCGTAACCGGTACTGGTACTGGTGGCGGCGGAAACGGGACAAGACGGTTTCGTTCGATCAACCCGTCAGTGAAAGCAACGAGACCCCGCTTTCCGAAGTTTTTGCCGCCGAGGTAGAAACTCCGGAAGATGCGACGGTGAGTCGTGAGTTCATCGACCGGATTGCGGTCGGGATGGAAAAGCTCAGCGCGAAACACCGGGAGATCTTGATCCTTCGCAACGTGAAAAACCTATCCTACGAGGACATCGCCGGCATTCTGGGGATTTCCGTGGGAACCGTAAAAAGCCGAATTGCCCGCGCGCGGGAAAGCCTGCGCGCTAAAATGGGAGAGGAATTCAGATGAAAGAATCACGCTTTATTGAATTGTTGAACCTCTACGTTGATCAGCAGCTCTCGGTCGAAGAAGCGGCGGAACTAGAGGTAGAAATTGCCCGTAATCCTGCGCGCAAAACCACCTATCAGCAGTATTGCCGGATGCAGAAAGCGTGCACGCTCCTGTTTGAACAGGAAAGAAGCCAAGCGCCCGCTTCCCGTACGTTGGACGCCTCGCTTCGCGAAGCTAACCGAAAAATCGTGGCGTTTCCTGAGGCTCGTGAGCGCGCCCCTCGGGGGTATTTCCCGGTCGGCTTATTGGCCGCCGCTGCGTGTGTGGCTTTTGTTTTTGTGCGGTTTCACGCCCCTTCCGCTCCAGCGACGGGCTCTCAGTCGTCCGCTGAGGTCGCTGCGGTTCGGACCGCTCCGTCGCCGGAAATTGCGCAGTCCGTCACCATTCCGACCTCCGGTGCTCCGAATGTTGCGAAGTCGGCCGCGAACGAACGCGCCGGTTTCTATTCGGTTTTCGCCAGTCGTCGCGCGTCGCAAGAGGCTCGAGAGGACGTGTCGACCCGCTTGGCTTCCGACAGCGCTGTCACCCCGGTTGTATCCTACGCGTGGATGCGCGACGTGGAAATGGAGCCGGTTCAATCCTTGTCCTCCAATCGACTGACCTTAGACAATACTGTGCTCGGGGCCAGTGACGAACGCGTCTTGCAGAGTCGCAAACCCGTTCAGGGCGCGACCGAGATGACGGCCTTCACTTTTCAGCGCTGAACCGACGCGACGTCGGCACGGTCAAACCCTCACCCCTTCGAATCGAGAAGGGGTTTTTTATTTAGCTCAGGGCCTTCTTGATCAGCTGCTCGGTTGTGCCCGAAGGACCGAGCTGCAACGCCGCGCGACGGACCGCTTCGTCCGCGGTGTCGGTTTTGTAACCGAGCGCGACGAGTGCCATGACGGCATCGCGGATCCGGGTTTCGCCCGATTTTCCCGAGCCGGCTTCGCTCGGGTTTGAAGCCAGAAAGTCCGAGCTAGGACCGGTGGCACCTACTTTGGCGCGGAGTTCTACGACCAGCCGCTCGGCGGTTTTTTTTCCGATGCCCGGGCATTTGGCGAGGGTGGCGATGTCGCCGTCGCGGATCGCGCTGGCGAGGGAGGCGAGGGACAATTTGCTCATGATGGTGAGCGCCATCTTCGGTCCCACGCCGGTGACGTGCTCGATCATGAGGCGAAAAAAATCTCGTTCTTCCGCCGAGGCGAAGCCGTAGAGCGTTTGGGAATCCTCGCGGTAAATCACCAGCGTGTGGAGCTTCACGCCCGCGCCGGTGAGCGGGAGCTTCTCCGCCGTCGTCACGGGAATATGCACCTCGTAGCCAAAGCCGTTGAGCTCCACGATGGCGGAGAGCGGTGTAGCGGCGGTAAGGATACCTTGAATGGAGGTGATCATGAAAAGGTGCGAAAGTGAGAAGGTGACAAGGTGCGAAAGTGCGAGTGCGGCGGCGGAGCCGCGGTGGGGATTGGTGTGGTGATCTTTCTCCTCATCTTCTCTGATTCGAATTCTGAGGTGGGACTCGACGTCCCGGCGAGTCATGCCTTGTTGTAGCCGGAGGCGCCGACCCCGGTCGCATCGATCGTGTGAAAGGGAGCAGGTGCGAAAGTGCAACCGCGGCGCCTTCGGTGTCCAATATGTGCTGGGATCCCATACTCGCTACGCGCTACCCGCTGCTCGCTCCTTCGTCACTTCAACCCGAGCACGTCCTGCATGTCATACAAGCCGGCGGGCTGAGATTTTACCCATTGGGCAGCGCGAAGGGCGCCGCGGGCGAATATGCCGCGGTCGGACGCTTTGTGGGTGAGTTCCAGCCGCTCGCCGAGGGCAGCGAAAATCACGGTGTGGTCGCCAACAACGTCGCCGCCTCGTAGGGCGTGAATTCCGACTTCCGAAGGCGTGCGCTCGCCCGTGATGCCCTCACGTCCGTGGCGAAGCGCGTCACGGCCGAGTTTCCGCTCTTCCAAAATGATCTCGAGCAGGCGAGCCGCGGTGCCGCTGGGTGCATCTTTTTTGAACCGGTGGTGCATCTCTACCACCTCGGCATCGTAGTCCGAACCTAAGACGCTCGCCGCCCGGCGGGTGAGGGCGAAGAGAAGATTCACGCCCACCGAGTAGTTGCCCGCCCAAACCGTCGGGATTTTCGCTGTCTCCGCCGCGAGACTACGCTTCTCCTCCGCGGAGTGGCCGGTGGTGCCGATCACCAGGGGCTTGCGGTGCGCCACCGCGAGGCGGATCACTTCGCCGGTCGCTTTGTGAAAACTGAAATCGATCACCGCATCCGCCTGCTGAATACCGGCGGAAAGGTCATCGCCGACGTCGAGTGACGCAGCGATCGTGCAATCCATTTCGGGCGCGGCGGCGGCAATGGTTTGACCCATCCGTCCGCGGGCGCCAACCAGGGCAATTCGAAGAGGCATGGCGATTATTTGCCGATCGACGCCAGCACCGCGTTTAAGGTTTCCTCGTTGGCCTTGGACATTTCGCACAAGGGCGAACGCACTTCGGCCGAGGTGATCCGGCGGGCGCGGACGAGAGCGGTCTTGATCGGAACAGGGTTCGGCTCGATGAAAATGGTCTTAAAGATTGGATACAGCTTGCGGTGGAGCTTCCCGGCCTTCGCAAAGTCGCCCTCGAGGGCAAACGTGACCATTTGCGCCACTTCCTTGGGCAGAAGATTGGAGGCAACGCTGATCACGCCTTCTGCGCCGACCGACATAAACGGGAGGGTGAGGCTGTCGTCGCCGCTCAAGATCGTGATGTCCTTGCCCAAGGCCTGCTTCAACTGATCGACCCGGTCGACCGTTCCGCCGGCCTCTTTGATGTAGGCGACGTGCGAATACTTTTTCCGCAACCGCTCCACCACTGGCACACTGATCTCGATTCCGCAGCGCCCTGGGATGGAATAAAGAATGATCGGCCGGTCGGTTTGTTCGGCGATGGTCGCGAAGTGGCGATAAAGCCCTTCCTGACTCGGCTTGTTATAATAGGGCGCCACAACCAGCATGGCATCGGCGCCCGCTTCGTGGGAGAGGCGGGTCAGGTCCACCGCCTCATGGGTGGAATTAGAGCCCGTCCCGGCGATGACCGGCACCCGTTTGGCTGAATATTCGATCACCGCCCGGATCACATCCATGTGCTCCTGGTTGGAGAGGGTGGGCGATTCGCCGGTTGTTCCGACTGGCACCAAACCGTGGATACCCGATTTGATCTGAAACTCCGTAAGTTTGCGTAGGTCGTCGAAAGCGACGGCCTCGTTCTTGAACGGGGTCACGATGGCGGTGATGGCACCGGTGAGCGGGCGGAGTTTCATGGAGGGTTTACAGGAGAATACCTTGCACAGGAAAGCAGTCCGATTTACCAAGACCGCAACGCTTTTCTTCCCTGTATTCCCCTATGTCGCTGCATACTGAGATCTTCAACGAATTGCTCAAACTGGCGGTCGAGAGTGGAGCGAGCGACGTGGTCGTGAAGTCCAATAAGCCTGGATACGTCCGTTTGTCGGGTCGTTTAAAACCGGTCGACATGGATCCGATCGCGGGCACGGAGGCGCAGGCTTTCGTCGACGATCACGTGCCGCGGGTTTTCAAACAGGTTTGGGAAAACGATGGCCAAATCGACTTTGCCTACACCGCGGAAAACATCGGGCGCTTCCGCGTCAATGCGTTTCACCAGCGCGGCACGGTCAGCGTCGTCTTCCGTCATATCAAGAGCCGGATTCCGACCTTTGAAGATTTGAATTTGGAGCCGGAGCCCCTGCTTCACCTCGCGAAGGGTAAGGACGGCATTCTGCTGATCTGCGGCGCGACGGGCTCGGGCAAGAGCTCGACCATGGCGGCGATGCTCAACTGGATTAATCACAATTACGACAAGCACATTGTCACGATTGAGGACCCGATCGAGTTCACGTTTCAGGACGACAAATCCGTTTTCAATCAGCGCGAGATCGGTCTCGACGTTCCCAGCTTTCCCTTGGCCATTCGCTCTGTCCTGCGTCAGAATCCCGACATCATCCTGATCGGAGAAATGCGCGACCGCGAAACCTTCGAGACCGCGATCGCCGCCGCGGAAACCGGTCACTTGGTGCTCTCGACCATGCACGCGGCGACCGTTTCGCAATCGCTCACGCGTCTCTTCGAATTTTTTCCTCACGAACAGCAGCAGCAAGCACGACGTCAGATCGCCGGCTCGCTCCGCGGCATCATTTGCCAGAAGCTGATTCCGGCCCTGGAAGGCGGCGGCCGCCTGCCGGTGAACGAAATCCTCAACGCGGACGCCACGATCAAGACCCTGATTCTGGAGGGACAATTTGAAAAAATTCAGTCTCTCCTCGAGAGTACGGGCGACTCGCAGACGTTTGCTTTCAACCGCGATCTCTTCCGCCTGATCAAGTCGGGCAAAATCGGCAAAGCGGATGGTCTGCGTTTCTCGCCCAATCCTCAGTCCCTCGAGATGAACTTGAAGGGTATCTTCATCAAAACGTAATCGGCCTCTCGGCCACATGAAGCTGGCCCGTACCTCCTCTTGCCTCCTCGTTCTGCTGCTCACCGCGGCGGGAACGCGGGGCGCGGACCCAGCGGCGAAAGAATCGAACGACACTTTGGATACGGCTCGGCGGGAGCTGCAGGAACTCCCCGCGATCGAACGGGGACTGACTCCTATGGAGCGTCGTCCTGAATCCACGCTGCCACTACCGCTTTTCACCCCCGTCGCACCCCAAGCTCCTGCTTCTTCGCTAGCGGGGGAAGAGGACCTCGCCAAACCCGTTCCCTCTCAAGGCTGGTTGCTCGACGCGTTGAGAAAGACCGAAGCGCAGGACCGCACCCGCTCGAAAGCGTTGTGGGGAGACGATCGACTTTCCTCCAACGCAGCCCGCGGGAAAGCGGAGAGCGCGCCGAATCCACTCGGCAACTACCTACAACAGTGGCTTTCCCCCGGGGACCAAAAACTTCTAGGCGGAGAAAAACTTCGCTCGACTCCCTTGGAACACGCCGGGATCCACAGCGATGAACCCTTCCGGGGCGCGGCGGCGTATGACGCGAAGCCGCTGCTCTCGAATGCCCGTCCGCATCTCCCGATGGTCTCTGAGCGCGTGAACCCTTATCTCACGCCCGCGCCCTCGGAGGATAGCCTTGTGCCCGAGCCCCTGGCTCCGCTGCCTCCGGGCTCGAACGCGCGCACGACCGCCTCAACCCTCTCGAACCCCGGCACCGACTCGACGATGTATCCACCGCCCTGGGACACCGCTCCCACGCTCAGTGGATCGACCAAGCCGCAATCCGTGCTGCCGCCGCCCACCGCACCCCTGGTCGACGAGCACCGCTATTTCCCCCAGCTTCGGCGTTTTTGAACCGGTACAGCGGGAGGGAAAACGCGGCCCCTCGGCGGGTCGTGAGTGGTTTTATTTCGGGCCCTTCGCGTTGGTCTCGATCGAACGGACGCGAGCGTCCTCCCGTCCCCTGAGCGCGACGCGGCTTGGCTGTGAGGTTCGAGTCATCCGGTACAGGAGCGGCATCGGAAAAACCGATGACCGGTTCGGATCATGCGATTGGGCAGGGTTTCCGCGGGCTGATATTCTCGACGGGTCATGAAGCTCCACACCGCACTTCCTTCGGTCCCTCTCGCCCCCTCGCTTCCGGCTTGTTCGGCAAAACCGCTCGGCGCAGAAGAAAGTCTGAGGCTCTACCATGATCCCATGACGTGGCGCCGCTGGCTGGATTGGGTGCCGAAGGTCTGCGTGCCTCCGCGTGGAATGATCGGTTCACCCTTCACCTCACCGGCCAACACTTCGCTCCATCAACGCATTTTTCTGAATGGAACGTCGGTCGAGTTTCCACTGAAGTGAATCGCGCCCGCCCGCACGCTTATGGAACTGTATCATCTTCGCACCTTCGTCACCGTCGCTCGTGAGGGGAATCTCACTCGGGCGGCCGAGTGCCTTTTTGCCAGCCAACCCACGGTCAGCGCTCACATCAAAGCCCTAGAAGACGAATTCTGCCTTAAACTTTTTGAACGCACGGCCACCGGCATGCAGCTGACCTGTGCGGGTGAAGTGTTGTGGGAAGAAGCGGAACGGGTTTTGAGCGCGAGCAAAGATCTGACCGCGCGGGCCGCCGCGTTGAAAGGCCACGTCGGCGGATCGCTGCGGCTCGGGCTGAACAACGATATCGGCGTGCTCCGAACCACGGAGCTGCTTAGCTCCCTCGCGACCGATCATCCCGCGCTGCGTTTCAAGCTCTCTTACGGCACGAGCGGCGCGCTGCTCCAGGGCGTCCTCAGCCGCGATCTCGATGCGGGTTTTTATGATGGAGAGATGAACGACGCGTCGGCCGAGTTGGTGCCTCTGACCCATCTCACCCTCGTCATTGCGGTGCCTCAGGCCTGGTCGGCGGAACTGGATCGGCCCGACTGGCGTTTGCTCGAGCAAAAACCCTGGGTCACGGTTTCTCCGCTCTGTTCGCACTACGAGTTTCTCCAACGCCTGGCCGGCAACCAAGGCATCACTCTGCATTCTCGTTTTTCCAACGACGATGACGCGACCGCGTTGAATCTGGTCGCGGCTGAAATGGCGGTGTGCCTGACGACGGTGGAACTCTTGCGCACGATGCCGAATTTGAACGGGCGAGTCGCGATCTGGCCTCATTTCCGACACAAGACGCCGCTTTCACTCTGTTTCCTCAAGAGCCGTGTATCTGATCCGATGATACGCGAACTGATTCGTGCCGCGAAAACGCTCTGGGCCAGCGCCGAAGCTGCCGCCTAGGTTGTGACTGCAGTGGTCGGCGGGAGTTGATTGGAGGCCGGCGAACCGCTTTCTGGTCCGCGCCCCTGGATCGCTTTTGGGGGGGACGATCCTGTACGGATTACGCCACTACAGATCGGCATTTTTTCGCTTCGGAGTTGGCGCTTAGGCCAGAGTGCGTTTCCTTGCTGGGACATGCCTGGCCCAAAATCTGCCGCTTTTCGTTCCGCGCGCCGCGTCGCGACCGTAACCAGTAAAAATTTTGCACCGGGCGGACGGATGCTCCTGATTATCGACAACCGGCCGCTCCAACGTGCGGCTTGGGCCGAATTTCATGCCGCTCGCAGACGGCTGGAAAAAGTCTCGGCCGATCTGCACCGCCACGAGGAAGTCGACCTGCCGGCCTATGAGTCTTGGGTTCACCGCACGTTTCCGCTCCTGATCACCACGCTGCGGCAACTCCACGAAGAGGTTTTCATCAAGGGGACCAAGGTCCGCGCGGTGGAAGAAATGAGCTACTATACGGGACGCTCGTTGAAAAAACTTTGGCGCGAATTAAAAGAGCGAGAAGCGAATCCCGAGGCCTTCGAGGACGACGAGCCGGAGGAAGACGAAGAAGCGGAGGATTTCGACCAAGATGCCGAGGCGGACTGGGACGATCTTTTTGAAAAGAAAGAGGAGGAGGACGAATCTGCGGGGAAAAACGGGCGGCGCTCGTTCCGCGACAAAGGCTCAGATCTTCCTTCCGCTCGGTCGGCCGCCCGTGGAGCGACGGCGGGCAAAGACGTTTATCGCCGGCTGGTCCAGCGTCTCCATCCCGACCGGGGAGGAGAGTGGACCGCGGTTCGCCAACGCCTCTGGCACGAGGTGCAACAGGCCTGGGCCAATGGAGACGTGGATTGGTTGATTCGTCTCGAAGTGGAATGGGAATCGGCCAACGACGTGCTCGGTCCCACTTCGCCGGTGGGCCGGCTCAGGTTAGCGATCGAAGAACTGCATGCCGCTCGCCGCGATATCGAACGCAAGTTGCGCGACTACCGCGGTTCACCCGCTTGGCGCTTCACTCTTTCGGAGAAAAATCGCGCGGTGCTCCACCGGCGGACGGAAGAAAATTTTCGTCACGATCTTGGTTTTCTCCGTCGCCAGCTCGATTACCTCAACGCGACGATCGCAGCGTGGGAGCGTGCTCCGCGGTCTTCCCTGCGACCGAAAGCAGCGCCTTCAGGAGGTAGCCGAGGCAACGGCAAACCGAGTCAGGTCCCCCGGCGCGGGTGAAGCGCGGGGAGCGTTTCTGTATTCAAAATCTTATTCGCCGTTGCTAGGCCCCGACGGCGCGGATTCATTCCTCACGTTTTAAAGCCGAGCGAGGACCACGGGGGTTTGTTCGCTCTGGAGAATTTTTTCGAAGAAGGAGCGGACGGATTCGTACTCTGCCGCGGGAATTTGGACCGAACTCAGGTCCAGAGAGCGTTCGAAAACGAGTTTGCCCGCTTCCACTGTGGCCTTGGCGCGATAGTGACCGAATGAGGTTTTCAAATCCACCGGCGAAAGTTTTTCGTCCACCCGAAAGCCCTCCGGCAGCTCGATCTCGGTGCGCTCGGAAAACGAATTGGCCGACAAAACCACCGGGTGGACCCGCACGCCCTTGCGCAACGGGATATTGTTTCGCCGTGTCACCAGCACGGGTTTAAAAACCAGCAGCCGGTCCAGCATCAACTTTCCGTAGTTGTCGGCCTCAAAATCCACGCTGAAGGAAAAACGGGCATCGTCGAAGTTGTCCTCGGTCTCAAGAATCTTAGCTCGAGGCGCGGGCAAGGTGTTGGCCAGCCAGTGTTCGATTAGGCGCTGGTAGTCGGAAGGCGAAGCGGACCGGTATTCAGCCCGAACCGACGCGGAATATTGATCGGTAAAGGTTTCCTGGATACGGCCGGTGACTTTCCCGTCGTTGAGGAGCTTGGCCGTGACCAGGCGTTCACAGCGATTCTGCGCCGGAATCGGTCCCGGCAGGCGGAAGAGACGCTCGGTCCGGCGGTCTAAAATCAAACCCGGGGTCTCGGCGTCTTCCGCCGGGAGGTGCCCCGGGGCGATGAAAGCGTTGGTCGGATCGAAAAAAAGCAAACGACCCAACGTGGGATGGACGGCCACCGCGGGGGCGACGACCGCGTCGTCGACTGGGATGGCGAGAATGCAGTGATTGAATTGAGCCGGAGAGGTCCAATCCTCCTGCACCCAGTGGGAATCGCCACTGTAAACGATGACTGGATACGACGAGACGCCGATCCCGGCGAGCAGCGCGCGCAAGAGGGTGGACTTGTCCTTGCAGTCGCCGTAGTTGCAGCGCAATACGCGAGACGCCTCTCGCGGGAGACAGCCGCCGCCTTTGCTGCTGTCGAGGTTGATGGAAATATAATTCACCTGCTGAGCGTACCGGCAAAGGCACTTGATTTGCTCCCAAGCGCCAGACGCCTTGGCCGTGAGGGCGGTGGCTTTGGCTTTGATCGAAGGGTCGACCAGGGACTGAGCTTCGTATTTGGGCGTGTAATACGCGGCCATTTGTTGCCACGACTCGAAGATCGGGGAAGTCAGGTTGGCTTTGCCGATGCTGGGGGGAACGAGTTGAACCACCATCCACGGTTTTACTTCTCGTTGGTCGGGACTGAGCGGCTCCTCCTTCGTGTTCACCAGCTGGCTAAGCGTCCACGTGCTAGTGGCGCCGGAAACCTGAGGGGTAAGCCCTGGAGCATTGGAAAGCCGTGCTCTGGCCTCCCAGCCCGGTGGCAGGGTGACGGTAAAACTCGATCGCTCCACCGGCAAATCGTCTTGGAAAAACCACCAGCGTTCGGGCGAGATGACCCGCTCTTCGATGATTTTCTCGTACCCGAAAATCGTGCCGGCACTCGCGTCCTCCGTGGCGTCGATAATTTGCGCGCGCGCGTCGCCGTAAAGTTCCAAGGCCCCGCCATAGACGGCTAAATCCGCGATCCGATCTTTTCCATAGGCAATCACTTGGTTGTCCGGACGGATTGACCAGGCCTTCAACGATTTCACCTTCTCGTAGCTCTGATCATAGTGGGCATGAGCCCGGGCGTATTTGCGTCCTTCGCGGTTCACGATGCGGACGGCCCAACGTACCCGAGTGGTCGATACGCCCTCCGGCGAGACGTTGAGGACGCCTTCGTCGAGCAAGACCACAGCATTGTCCTCCGCTCCGGGCTGAAGGCTTTTCAGGCCGGTCAGTCCGGCCAACCAGTCCGGCGCTTTTTCCTTGGCTGAGGTGCCGAGCCCGGCGAGGAAGAAGAAAAGCAGGGCTAAACTGGATTTCAGTGCGCGCGCGACGAGAGGGTGCATGGCGATGAAGAACAAACCGAGCGTTGCAGGAAGAGGTCGATTAAATCGAGGGCTTGGCTTCCACCGAACCGGGTGCCGCTGGAGTCGCGGCAGGCTTTTCGGAACTCGGTGGATTGTCCCCGACTTTCTGGGCCGCCTCGGGTGCGGGCATCTGTTTGAGCGTGAGGACGTGGTTGTCTTGGGCGTGGATTTGATCAAACGCCGCCTTCAGGCCGGCATAGCCAGGGGTGGGAACCACGATGCTTTTAAGAATGAATTTCCGCTCGTATTTGATTTTCCCCGACTTCTTGAAGACGCCAATATCGATCGAATAAATTCCAAAGCGACCCATATCCAATCCGCCCGGACTGCTCGCGGCCTCGAGGGTGTAACCCGCGGGCGGAAGGATCGTGATCTCATCCTTTTCGGTGTTGCGATAATGGAAGAGAACCGGACCGTTTCGCGTGGCTGAGTCGAAGACGGGCTGAAGGTTTTTCTGGAACACCGCCGGTTGGACGAACATGCGAGAGCCGGTGCGCTCGGCGTACTCGGGCACGCGCAGATGATACGAGACCTTTAGCTCGGACTCGATATCGGCGACGTTTTGATAAACGACGTCGGTGACCTCCGCGAGCTTGAGCGTGGTTTGCAGATGGTCCCGCACGGCTTTGGCTCGCTCTTCGGCGGTTAAATTGTCGATCTCATCCCTCACTTCTGAGGCATGCAAGCCGGTGTAAGTGGTGACCACGTCGCCCTCGAGCGTTCCCTCCGTATCCAAGGTGAAATTACCGACGCGGCGGCGGATCGAGAAGTCCGCCGCGGGCCCCTCGATTTCGGCGAATTCCGCCTCTTTCGGATTGGATAGGAGCGCCGTGGTGTCGCAATTGTTCCAGTTGAGCTGGCCGAAGGGAAGATAGATGCTACCCGGATCAAAATAACGCCAGCTGTCCCCCTTGCGAATCGCGACCGCGGTGTGCGGCAGCATGAAAGGCGCGCTCAGCTTTGGACTATAGAGCATGAAGTTTCGATCGTTGCAGAAGGCCAGCCGGACCTCCGCACCCGCGGCGCGCGCGAGAGCGGCAAAGGTGAGATTGATGTCATAACTCGTACCATTTCCCTGCTTCAAGGTGTCCGAGGCATTGGTATTATCTTTGAATTTCTTTTTCTGTTCGCTGGTGAGATCGGCGCTTTCCCGATCCCGGTTTATAATTTTCGCGCAACAGTAGTCGTAGATTTTATGGAGCTTTGTTTCCAAGTCGTCGGTGGCGTTCACGACCGTGGCAAGGGTGTTGCGAATGGCTCGGCTGCTGCCTCCTTCTTCTTTTAAATAGTTGTCTAGTTCGATCGCGCGATCTTTCCAGTATTTTTGCGGAGTGCCGGGCTCCCGGGTGTTCAAATAGAGCACAACCACGGGTTGGACATTGATCTCTGGAAGTGAAAAGGCCTCTTCTTTTTGCGCCGGCAAATCCCGCATCTCGAAATTATAGTATCCTTGCTTGTCCTCTTTTAATTGTGGAGTGGGACAGGCAAAAGAGACACAGGCGAGGCTCGCGGCGAGGTAGCCGTCCATCCGTACCTTATAATGAACCAGACGCGCGGGGATCTTTCGTCTGAAGGCCATCACCGCTTGATAAATCCCTTCGTTGCTGTCGATGACATAGCGGTATTCGACGATACAGTTGGGGACCAGCCCGGGAGGAGCGAAGGCCTTAACCCGGGCGCGCACGTTGCCGACACGCAGGATCTCGCGAACATAGATGTCTTTCGGATCCAGGACGGAAGTCGTTCCATCGGCGGTCACGGTGCGCGCTTCGATTTTTCGGATCTCGGTTCCTTTTAGATAAGGAATTTCGACCTTCGAATAGCTTTCCACCCCCCGCTCTCCATAGATGCGAACCCGGACGTGATGCGTGACGAGTGAGCTGTAGGCGCTCTGCCCATCCATCACGGTTTCATCGACGATGACCTCCGCACCCGCTTCTGGATCGATCGCCGACTTCGTCTGAGCCCATTCCGCGGGATCTATCGGGTCCCACTTGCTCGCCGCTCTCGCCTGAAGAAATACGCCGGTAACGCAAAAGAGAAGGGCGATGCTTTTGAGCGAAAGATTGAACCGTGCAGAACCGAAGAAAGGATAGAATATCATTAAACACCTCACGCGAATAGCCCTACCCTAGAAACGAGCCGCCAGAGGCCAATAAAATTCTGGTGGGTCAAAAATCGGCTAATCGGAGGCGCTCGCCGAGGATAAGGGAGCCCACGTGCTCCGCCTTACCGCGGGCACCTGCGCCTCACCTTGCCCTTGTCGCCTCGCGATGAACCCGGAAGCCGCGATCTGTCGGGGCAACGCGGATACAAGTCCGGATCGCCCCAGTTTTACCCCTCGCCGCCTCCTACACGATTTAAAAGATCGAGCGCTTGGCTCGGCGCGTAGCCCTTCCCATTATCTCCAATGGGGACTGAGGCCGTGCACGCGGCGAGCGAGTGCTTCCATGAAATAATAATCACCCCAACTGGTGTAGACGCTCTTCGCTTTTCCGACTCCATCGCCGACTTCTCCTTCGCGCAGAACGCCAAGGCAGTTTGAATCGGTGTCGAGGTAGGTGGGCGAGCAGAGTCGGTCGAGCAGCGCCTCCGCCACTTCGGCCAACGCCGGATCGGTATGATGCTCGAGCAGTTCGTCGAAGGCGCAAACCGCGATGGCGGCAGCGGAGGAATCGCGCAGGGGAGGCAAGTCGCTCGGGAGCTTGAAATCCCAAACCGGCACCCATTCGTCGTCGAGTAGAGCGGTGAATTTCTTCGCGAGCCGAAGCGAAGCATCGAGGAAACGCCGCTTTCCGGTGTGTCGATAGGCAAGGGCGAAACCGTAAATTGCCCAGGTGGTACCCCGGGCCCAATGTGACTCGACTGCATGCCCGCAGTAGTTATCCGGACCCACAGGCTTACCGGTCTTCAGGTCGAAACGGAAGGCGTGGCAAACCGAATCATCGGGCCGGATGAAGTGCTTGAGGGTGGTTTCCGCGTGGGCGATGGCGATTTCCGCGTAGAACCGATTCCCGGTTTCGCGACTGGCCCAGAAGAGCAGGGGCAGATTCATCATACAGTCGATGATGGCGAGGCCTGCGTAGGAGGTGGTCACGTCGTCCATCGGGCCCCAGGCCTGGATGTAGTTACCTCGCACATCGAACCGTTTGGCCAACGTATCGGCCGCATGAATACCTGTGCGACGATGGGCCGGGCACCCGGTCAGTTGATGGAGTGGCACGGAGTAGAGGGAAAAAAGAAACCCCAAGTCGTGCATCGTGTTCCGACCGTGGGTGGTGATCTTTTCGCTGTATACATCGGAGAGCCGATTTATTTGCTGAAGAAAGGTGAGATCCTTGGTGCTTTGTAGGGCGAGCAGGGCCATCCCGGTGAAGAAGGACGAGGTCCAGTTTCCGATCTCGAAAAATCCCTCCTCGAAAGCGAAGTAGTTGCCATCCGCGGCAAACGCGCCCGATTTTGGCGAATCGGCGAGGGCAACAATAGTGCGGCGAGTTTTCTCTACGCACACGTCGTAGGCCTGCGCATAACGCGAAGGGCTGGCTAGGCGATTGCGCGGCACAGCGGTGGTGAGGGAAAGTCCATTCATACGCAGAGAGATTCACCCGACCGGAGGTCTGGCCAAAGAGGGGGAGCTCGCGGACAACGCATTGGGAGCGTTGAAGCCAAAGCTCAGCCGGGGTTGCCGGCGAGTAACTCAGGTACATAGGAGTTCTCCAAGGACGGTGTAGTTTACATTGGTAACACGACCCACAGGCGGACCCCTGGGCTGATCGGTGGCCTGTTTGGGGTCTCTCGGCGGGTGGGTTGCGGAGGAGGCCGAAGGACCTCAATCGCCTTCCTGGGTAACGAGTTTCACGCGTTACCAATGAATACCGTCTGCCGGTTGTGTTCCTCTGACGTCGCCAACAACCAAGTTCCTTCCCTTGCCCTTTGTGTCTTAATTAACCCAACCCCCGACTTTTCTGGAGTTTTTCCCCTCCGGGTGTTTTCGTAACCTTCGTGACCTACGTGGCTTCCACTTGAGTGATAACGGATATTTCCTCGGGGCAAAAGCGACCCCAACTTTCATCTTTTTTGTCCATTCTATGAAGGTATGTCTGCTCTGTTTCGCCCTGATTTTGCCGTTCACGCTCGGGGCGCAAACGCTTGCGCCGCGTGGCGAACATCCGCGGCTCTTTTTTACGGCGGCACGCATCGCGCAGCTGAAGGAGCGTATCGCGGCGGACAAATCTTCCGCCGAGGCGTGGGCCCGAATTCTCTCCACCGCGAACGAAGCGGTGGAGCATCCCGACACGGCTTCGGCTTCGCGCGCGATGGAGGAGCTCGCCCTGGCGTACCGCATGACGGGGGACAAACGCTATGCGGCGCTGGTGCGCGACGGCTTGCGGAATGAGCTCAAGAAACCGAATTGGGGTGAACCGGATCTCTTGAAGCGCGATCCGGTTTGGCATGCCGGGTTGGGGCTCGCGCGAACGTTGTACGCTGCGGCGACCGCGTTCGATGCGGTGCACGACGCCCTTACGCCGGAGGAGCGGCGCGAGATCGCAAAAGGGATCGTCGCTCTCGGCATCCTGCCGACGCTGAACGACTGGGTGCTGGGCCCAAACCGTATTCACACCCTAGATACGATGGGGCACAACTGGTGGAGCGCTTGCGTCTTTGTCGGCGGCATTGGCGCGTTGGCGGTGCAGGACGAAGAGCCGCGAGCGGCCGCCTGGCTCGCGCGAATCGATGCCGGATCGGTGGAGTGGTTTCGTTATTCCGGCAGCGTTCTTGAAACTAAACCCGCGAATTTCGATCACAACGGCGGCTTCTACGAGAGCGTCAACTACGCCTCGTTCGGACTCTCGCAGTATTTGCTTTTCCGGCTCGCCTGGACCAATGCACTGCAGGAGCCTCCGGCCCAGATCCCGATTCTCGAGCGGGCAGGGGACTATTTTATTCATGTCTCGTATCCGACTGGGGGCGCGCCGATGGCGCTCAATTTCGGCGACGGATCGCTTTTTGCCGATGGCAGTCGTCCCCTCGCGCTGCTCTGGGTCCTCGGGCAGCACAAACCTTCGTTTGCCTGGTACCTGTCTGCGGCGCGGGCCGCGACTTACCGCGAAGGGCTGAACCACGGCACGCCCCTGGGCCTAGTGTACTATCCCACGGATACAGAACTCGCTCATGCCCCTGAGACGCCGGACCTGGAGGCCTCGACGATCTTCCCGGAGATGGGGTGGGCGACGCTTCGTTCCTCCTGGGAAAAGAACGCGACGCTCCTCGGGGTGCGGGCCGGTTTCACTTGGAATCACAGTCACGCCGACGCCGGCTCATTCATCCTCTTTCATCGGGGGGAAAATCTGTTGATCGATTCCGGCAATTGCACGTATTCGCGCCCTGAGTACGACGAGTATTACCGCCGCAGCCCGGCGCACAATGTCGTCCTTTTCGACGGCGAGGCGGAAAACCCGGAGGATCTTTATCAAGGTTCGAAGTTCCCCGGCTCGGTCTCGCACCTCTTCGATACCGGGGACCTGAAGTACGTCTTTGCCGACGCGACCGGCCCGACCTCGAAAACCTTTAACCGCAATTTCCGGCATTTTCTGTGGGTCGGCGACGTCATCCTGGTGATCGACGACCTGGAAAGTTTCGTCCCCGGTCAGTTCGAATTTCTTCTTCACACCGTGAGCAAGGCCGAGCGCAAGGGGCTCGATCTGGAGGTTTCCCAAGGCAATGCCAGTGTCCTGGTGCGGCCGCTTTTTCCCGCGACTTTTCCTGAAGGCGGTCTGCCCACCGACTATCCAGAGGCCATGCGTCTGGTCGAAAAGACGGGACTGAAAAACCACGAGCCCGACGTGAAGATGCCATATTATTCTTTTCAGCCCGGCGAGCTCACCCGTCGCACCAAGTTCATCACCGCGATCACCTTGGTCACCGAGGCCAACCAGAACCATTTGCCACAAATCGAGCGGTTATCCGGGGAAACGTTTATCGGCGTACGCCTGAAGCAAAAGGGCGCGACGACCGAGGTGTTTCTCAACCTGATGGCGGACGGGCGCGTGCGCCATCGCAACGCGAACACCGTGATCCACGGGTGGGAAACGGACGCGTACCTCCTGGCGCTCACCGTTCCGGAGGGCGCGAACCCGACCGATCCAGACGCGCTCTCCCGCCTCTTCGTCGCCGACGGCAGTTACCTGCGGCGCGACGGGAAAGTGGTGCTCGATTCCCTCTCTAAGGTGTTTATCTCGGACAGCCGCCGCGACGGAGCGCGGGACATCCAGCTTCAAGGCCAGCCAGTCTTGAACGTATTCCTTCGCTCCGCCGCCAAGCCAAGCGCGGTGATGCTGAATGGCAAGGCGGTGTATCCAGTTTACGATACCACCACTGCCACCTTGGCTCTGGCCGTCCGAAGTGAATGAGGGTGGGCGGCCTCTGAGTTCTGAAAAACCGAGTCGCTAAGAAGGCGAGCAGAGTCCGTCCGGGCTGACCGGATGTGGTCCGCTTCATGGGGGGCGCGTGCCGCTCGCGACTCAGTTTCCAATGAAACCATCGCAGGTAATTGTGGTGGTTGCCCCGAGCGAGTTCATTGTTGGGCGTTCCCCAAAACGGCTGTGTGCCGCTCGCGCTGTCGCACGCCTCCCCAATCGACCCGCACTTTCCCGAGCTTCAACGGAAGGCCTGAACGCAAAGCATGCTTTCGAGCTGCCGCCGCAGGCCGAACGAACGACCCCGACCATGAACCAAGCAGACACGAGTCAGTTTTTTTGTACCCCCCGCTGGCCCGCCCTCTGTCTCATCATGGCGACTCAGCTGCCTTCGATTGGTTTTGCCCAAGCCAAGGCGGCCGACCCGAAACCGACCCCCGGGTCCACGACCGAAGAGGTTTTGGAGCTGTCACCGTTCACCGTCTCCAGCGAACGCGATCGAGGATTTGTTGCCGGGAGTGGAGTGAGCGGGAGCCGCTTGGCCACCGAACTGAAAGACACCGCCGTCGCGTACTCGGTCGTCAATCAAGAGATGATTCAGGCCCTCGGTATTACGGACCTAAACTCTGCCGCGGAGTGGACCACCAATACACAAAAGTTCGTCGATCCCGCGGGGGGCGGCGACTTCTTTAATATTACTGCCCCCATTCAAGTTCGCGGGGTGGGAAACATTTCACAATTCCGCCAACGTAACTTCTTTTATTATTTCGCGCCGATGGATAGCTCCTCAGTGGAGCGGTATGATTTTGGCCGCGGACCCAACTCCGTGCTCTTCGGCAACGGCACGATTGGCGGCACGCAGATGTCGATGACGAAACGCGCTCGGTTCGACAAACCCTTCGAGGAATTACAGCTGAACTACGGCTCCTGGGATTATGCCCGCGTGACGCTCGATGTGAATCAACCGATCACGTCCAAAGTGTCCGCCCGCCTCGCTGCGGCGTATGCGGATCGAGACGGATGGCGCGACTTCGATATGGAAAAGACGCGTAATCTTTTTGGCACCGTGACGATCAAGCCGACGCCAAAAACGGAAATCCGCGTCGACGGCGAAACCGGCCAACAAGACCGCACGATCGGCCCGACGGTCATGCGCGATTTTCTCGCCGGCTGGGACGGGAAGACCACCTTTGCGGGCCCGATGACCGATGCCATACGGAACGGAACGGCGGACCCCGCCACCGGGCCGCGCCTAACCAATACCGGCGAAAACCAGGGCGTGGACCGACGCGGTTCCAACTACTTTGTCTGGGATCCCAACTCCGGACAGAACGCGATCATGAATTATACCAACGATCCGATGACGCGCTCCGCCGCCGCCACGCAGCGGGTTCCAATTGGTGGCTACACCTACGGAGCCGGACCGAGTTTCAACGCGAACAATTCACAGCTGATCTACGCGCTCGATGTCCCGGCCGGGATGTATGATAATGCGATCAATCATTCCTTTTTCCGAATTCCCGGTAAGCGCTTCAATAATTTGGTCAAAGGCCCGCTTATCCAGCAGCATTATCGAGATTTGCAGGTCACGGCTAGTCATCAGTTCGGTGACTCCATTTTCGTCGAGTTGGCGGCCGACGTGAACCGTGTGAACAACAAGATCAATCAGTTCGATGGGCGCGGTCTGGTGGACACCTATATTGATATCAATCGCAAGCTGCCGAATGGCGCGGACAATCCCCACTTCCTGCAGCCCTACGGCGACGGTTCCTTCACCAACGCCTCTAATATTCGCAATGGCGACTCAGTGCGTGCCGCCTTTGCCTATATCAAAGACTTTGGCAAATGGGGTAACTACGCCTTCAACCTCCTGGGCGGGGTTGTAGACCAGGAACAAAAGGCCCTTCCCTTGCTCCTTTCGATCAAACAAAACGCCGACCCCCGGCAGTGGGGCAACCTCGACGTCCTGCGCGAGCGCGTGTACTGGTACGAGGCGGCAAATCGCGATTATAATCCGCCGACCCAGCCGATTAATTATATCGACCCACTGACCGGTGTGCAAAAAACCATCATGCCGGAGTGGGTCTATACCAACAATGGGGACAATACGAATATTGTTTGGTCAAAGAACAAATACCAATACGGTCTAGCCGCGCTCACCGCGAAATACTTTAAACAGCGTTTGATCCTGATGGGCGCCGTGCGTTATGATAAATACGACGCAACGGTGAAGTTTCCCGTGAACCAGGGTGATTATCCGGCGGACTGGACGGGGCACAGCATCATCTGGCGTCCGGACGCCCCGAGCGACTGGTTGAACCTGGCCTATTGGCGGAAGACGTCGACCGGAGCGAACTCCGGAAATGCACCTCTCGCCGCTGACACCCGTCCGCGGATCAACAACGCCCAAGGTGTTCCCTTGCGCGATCCGCTCTACGCCAACGACCGATTCCGCAACGACTATAATCCGCCGCCAATCAGCGACAGCAAACCCACCTTCAATCTCGGCACTGTGGTTCACCTGACCCCGTGGGCTTCCGTCTTCGCCGATCGGGCCGAAAGTTTCACCCTCCCAGCCACGGCCACGCCGACAATCACCGGAAATTTTCTGCCGCCGGTGGAAGCGAAAGGCTGGGACGCCGGGGTGCGCTTCTTCTTGCTCAACAGTCGAGTGAATTTTTCGGCCACGAAGTACCATAACGTTGAATACGGAAGCTACGAACAACCCACCGCCACCAACGCCAATATCAATGGTATCTGGCAGGCCAACGCAGTGGGCGACAACAGCACCGACGGCCGAAATATTCGCGGATTTTCGGACATTGTCAGCGGCAGCCAGGATATTCGAAACCGGGTCGCCGAGGGCTTGGAGTTCGAGGTCGTGGCCAACATCACCAAGAACTGGCGCACGACCTTCAATGTCGGTCTACCGAAAGTCTACGTGACCGAGCGTTTTCCCATCACGCGGGCCTATATCAAGACGCACGAGCAGGATTTTATCCAAGTGCTGCAAGACGCGGGCGGCGCCCTCGACACCACGCAGCATCCGAATGGCGCGCCCGGCCTGGCCTACGCCCCTACGCTCCCGGCGGGAACGATCGCTCGTGATCAAGCCAGTGTGGTGACGAATTATAATAATCTTTATGCCAACGCGGCGAATATCGTCACTGGAAAGCAGCTCGCCAACGACCAGAAAAATCTCAATGCGTTCACCGATTACCGATTCCCCTCGGGCTGGGCAAAAGGCATCCGCGTCGGCTTTGGCGCGCAGTACCGCGGTCAGCTGGTCGTCGGTTATCGTGGTGCCGATACCATCGTCGATCCAAACGATCCCACCAAAGCGATCGACGATCCCGCAGTCGATGCCTACACGCCGGTAAAAGTGCCTGGCCGTATCACCTACACCGCGACAATCGGTTATTCGTACAAACTGAAAAACCGGCGCGAGATTTCGTTCAATCTGGCGATCCGCAATTTGTTCAACCAGCAAAGTATCATCTATGTGGATCCGACCGTGCTGCGCCCGAAGAACGGCGACTACACTTCGCCGGCCCGCGAAAGCGTGGCTCAACGGGCATCGTATCAGGAGCCGATCAGCTATTATTTCACCGCCACGCTCAGGATGTGATTTTGCGCTCCCAGTACAGGCCACCCGGCCGTGCATACTCTCTGTTCAAATTGTAGCCGGGGGCGCCGACCCCGGGGTTCGACATTGACGAATCCAATACACCGGGGTCGGCGCCCTCGGCTACCACCGGACATCGCCTCATCTTAAAAGCGAATTGGAATTAGATTGGATACCGGCGTAAGCGTGGTCTCTTCCGCCCTTCAAACCGCGAACAATTGGGCTTCAACTCACGCGTGTTTACTGCTTTATTTTCATTGGAAACAAAAACGGTCTTGGGTCGATCGACCGCCGTTGAAGGACACTCAGCTCACCCCATGGCCGGCCCGAATCCATCGCTCCGAGACATCGCGCGGAAACTCAATGTTTCGCACGTGACCGTCTCGCTCGCGATGCGGAATAGTCCGCGCATTTCTGCCGCCCGCCGGGAAGAGATCCATGCCTTGGCGACCAAGCTCGGCTATCGGCCAGATCCAATGCTGGCTTCTCTCGTGGCGTATCGAAATCGGAAACGTCTCAAACCGATTGCCGCCACCTTGGCCTGGATCAATCGCTGGCCGGATCCGAAGGAGCTTCGGCGCCATCGAGAATTCGACGCGTACTGGGAAGGCGCGCGGGAGGCCGCGGATTCCTTAGGCTACCGAGTGGAAGAGTTCACCATTGGCGCGGGGATGAGCACTTCGCGGCTCAACACCATTCTCATGGCCCGCGGCGTGACCGGGCTGCTCATCCCGCCTCACCCCGCTCGGACCCCTTGGAGCGACTTCGGTCTGGATTGGAGCCATTTCGCTGTGGTCCGGTTTGGATTTTCCGTCGCAGATCTCCGCACTCACATGGTCGGAAACGATCAGATGCGAAGCTCGGAGCTGGCGATCAAACGCATGGGCGAGCTCGGGTATCGACGGATTGGTTACATCTCAGCTGGCTCAGAAGAATCGGGAACTGACGCCAACTTCCGCATGGGATACCTTCGCGGCCATGAAACCATGGGATTTTCCCCGTTAGAGCCGCTGTTGATCGAGGCCGCCGACATCCAGGCGCCCGCGGCGATCGCGCAGTTGAAAACCTGGATGAAACGATCCCGCCCCGATGCGATCCTCACCACCGTCGCAGGTGTCTATGACGCATTGAAGCAGTTGAAATATAACATCCCGACGGACGTTGGTCTCGCATGCACCTCGGCTCGGGATGGCGTAAAGATCGACGCGGGGATCGACCAAAACCCGGTTGAGATTGGACGGGTCGCGGCGCAAGCGTTGATCGAGCAGATCAACCGCCAGGAGCGCGGCATGCCCGAGCATTGCCGCCGAATCCTCGTGGAAAGCAAATGGACCGACGGCAGCACACTCCCGCCACGATGCGATCGCTCGGGTTAAAAAAATCGACTGGGCTGGGCTCGGCCTCGGGCGCGTTGCTGACGCCTCCGCCGATCACGCATTGGGAAACCGGTCCGGCCGACCGCGCCCGGTATTCAAATCACGGTTACCGCGCGCGGGCTCCTGACTCTAAAGTTTCGTTATGACACTGGTCTCTCTCTCCTGGCGGCAGGCTTGCACCGTCTGTTTTGTTCTGCTTGCGCTTCTCGGCCGCGCGGGTGCTGCGGAGGTTTCTGCGCCAGTGGCGACCCTGGGCGGGCCCGGCTTCGAACACTGGACCGGACTCACCGTGGGCCGGGCCGACGGGGTAGCGGAGTTGCTCCCGGATACGACCGCCGTCTTCCGTGTTCCCGACGGGCCTCGGGGTTGGTTCAAGCATGGCTTCCGGTTAGAGAACGATGGCACGGCCGATTGGCGTGGATACGTTGGCCTGCGTTTCGAAGTGAAAACGCAGTCGACCGCACCGACCAGGATCAAGGTCGTCCTCGCCACGCCGGCCGATGCCAACGCCGACAGAGAGGTCACAGCCGAGGTCATGCTCAGCGGCGCGGAGTGGCAACAAGTCACGTTACCCTGGTCGTGTTTTGCGTTCGAGCAGGCGCGGGTCTCGTTTTTGAAGTGGATCAAGGAAGTTCAGCTCAGCGCCTCGGCTCCGCTTGAACTCCGAAATGTGGCGGCGGTGCGGGCGGATGGCATCGCGCTCGCCGCTTCGGTGGGGGGAAAATCGGCGCCGCCGGGTGGGGAAGTGGAGTATCCAATGACCGTCTACAACTGCACCGATCACGCTCAAGCGGTCGTGCTGTCGGTCGACCGCCACGGCTGGGAAGGATTTCCGGTCTGGGTCTCACCGAACGAACTTGCGCTCGCCCCGGGCGAAACGAAAACCGCAACTGTCCGCGCCCGTGTGCCGCAGAGTAGTCCGGCGGGCGCACACGAGGAACAGGGGGTACGCGCGGTGGGAAATGGCGACGGCGCCCGCGCCGCCACCCTCACCTTGGTCACGGCGGCCGCGCTGCCCCACCCAAACGTGCTTCACACCAAAGCGCGATGGACGGAGGTGCGCGAGAAAGTGAAACAGTATCCATGGGCTCGAGACGCCCAGGCGGAGTTTGTCCGCCAGGCGGAAGCGTGGGACGTGCCGAAGATCGCGCTGGCTGGGCACAACGATCCTGGCGATGGGGCCGGGCCGTGCGTGTTCATGGGCTCGACCTACGATCACGAAAAGAGCGAGATCGCCTGCGGCGTGGCTTGGCAGCTCACCGGCGACAAACGCTTTGCGGAGAAGGTCGCTCTCTTCTTGCGCCGCCTCTCCGATCCAGAACACGGATACGGGGTGACCTGGCGTGCGATCAATCAAAGCCTGGTCCAGGAAGGTCATTTTTTTCAGCACGCGGCCATGGCCTACGACATGATCCTCGATGCCGGCGTGCTCAGCGACGCGGACCGGGCGCAGATCGAGCAAGCCTTTCGGGTTTTTATCGAGACGATCGATTTTGAGGCCGGCAAGGGCTCGATCAACAACTGGAATCTGTCGGAGGTCTGCGGCGCGTTTTATTGCGCGCTGGCCCTGCAGGATCTGGCGGTTGCGGACCGCTTTTTCTCTGGGCCATCCGGGATCAAAGATCAACTCGCCAAGGGCACCTTGGACGACGGTTGGTGGTATGAATGTTCGATCGGTTACAACGTGTGGTGCGCCTCCGAGTTTCTCCAGGCGGCCATCGCGTATGAACCATGGGGATACAACTTTCGCGATGAAAAGGTGCCGGCGAACCTTTCGCGGCGGGCTCTGCTTTCGGCCGAACTTTCGGGCGGGAGGTCCACCGCCAACGATGCCTATTCGCGCGCTCGTCCCTTCGGCATGTCGCCCGAAATCTGGGGGCCGAATCGCCGACCGTATCGGGAGATTCGGGATCTCTGGAATGGGCTGCTGCCCTTCCTCGATTGGCGCGGGGTGATGTTCGGAGTCAACGACTCGGCGGAGAATAGCTTGGTCGACCGCCGCATCGGAGCGGGCTTCGCCCCCTTCGAGATTGCCTACTTTGCCTACCGCGATCCGGCCTATGCGGCGCTGGTGAAACGGGCGCCCAAGCGCGATCTTCTCTACGGTGTGCCAGAGCTGCCGGATAAAACCCCCGAGCGGTTTCGCGACTCGGCTTACGCGGACAATGTCGGCCTCGCTCTGCTGCGGTCGCAAACCCCCGGACGCCCCATCCGCGAACAGATCCAAGCCGCCCTACACTATGGAATTCACGGCTGGGCCCACGGCCACTTCGACCGGACCAATCTGGTTTCGCTGATGCGCTACGGCCGCAGTTTCTACAACCCCGAGTCGATTTGGTATGGGTATGAACCTTTCCTCTACAAGTTCTACGTCCAGACCTCGGTCGCGAAAAACATGGTCGTAGTGGACCGGAAACTACAAGAGTCGACCGAGTCCGAACGGCTGCTGTTCCACGCGGGAAAAGCGATGCAGGCCGCCGTGGTGCAGACCGAAACCCGCTGGTCGAATCCGCCGTACGGCGGGATGGTCTACGACTATGTCCCGGTCAAAACCTTCGCGGAGAAGCAGTGGCGCGAAGGCCGCTCGGTCCCGATGCCGGAGAAGCCACCGGGATACGGCGCCCTCACCGGGTTCACCGAAAAGGTTCTCCAGCGCCGGCTGATGATCGTGACCGACGACTACGTGGTGCTCGCGGATTATCTGCGCGGGGTGCAGCCGCACGTTTACGAAGCGCTCTTCCAGATGAAAGGGTTCAAAGGCCTAGAGGCGGCGGAGAAGACCTTTCTCCGGCACGATGCCCAGTGGGACACCGATCCTTTGGGCAGCGCGCAATTCGTGACCGATTGCGATTGGTTCTCTGTGCGCGCGCCGGCGAAGAGCCGTTTCGAAATGCGTTGGGGCGAAAAATTCGGCGCGGATAACGTAGGCAATCGCACCGCTTTCAACGAGGACGGGATTCTTAATCTCGACGTCCACTCGCTTTGGCCGCTCCAGCAAGAAATCATGATCGGCACCGCGCCCGAGGAGCACGACACGCAGAAGCGACTTTATCACACCATTCGCGGCGACGGACGGGTGCTTGCCGAGGGCAAAGTCGGCGCCTGGATCCTGGGCTCCCAGGAGATCGATGTACCGGTGGACGGCATCTCGCAACTCGAGTTGGAGACGCGGGTCGAGCTTTCGAAGACGCCGAGTGTTTTTTGGGCGGGCGCACGGCTCGTGACGCGCGACGGGCGGGAGGTTCCTCTCGACCCCGGGACGCTCTTGCTGGAGAACGTGCTCCCGACCGCGAAAACCGATCGGGATTACTTTGGCGGGCCGGTGAAAATCGTCGGGCAAGAATTTGCCACCTCCATCCCGGCCCAGCCAAAAGACCAGAAGGCGGCCGCTGTAGTGCGCCTGGACCTACACGGCATGAACGCGGTGCGGTTCAGAGCCACGCTGGGGAGCGATTATCCGCTAGGCGATGAGGCCCAGCGTCGGAAGACCTATGCGATTCGCGAGGCGGCTGGAGCCAACGCGGTGGCCTCTCGCTTCCTCACCGTCATCGAGCCCTATGAAACGGCCCCGGTGGTGAAACACGCCGTCGCGCTGAGCGCGGATAAACTGCGCGTCGAACTGACCGACGGCCGTGTCCAAGAGATTACGTTGAACCACTTCGAAGGCGATGGACGCGACCTTGAGGTGGTCTTGACCGAGACGGCCGAAGGGAAGGTGTCCCGGACGGAGAGTGCGGCGGCCGCACAAAATCCGGAGTAAGCTCGACACGAAGGTGGACGACCCACTGAAGCCCAACGCTGGCGGTCCGGCGGCGCCGTGGCTCGTTTCTTGAATTCTCAGTCGGCGTGGTCCACGCGGATAATTCGCGAGTCAGTTACCAGTGAAAGTCGCGCTGGATTTGTCGCGCCTCGCTCCTCGCATGATGAAGGTTTGGCCGGGCGATCGATTCGTTTCATATCCCCCACGATTCCGTTCGTGCCTTGGCTCTTTGCCCTATGAACTCCTGTTCCAACCTCGTTATTGCCGTCTGCGGCTTGATGGCGATGGAGTGTGCCGGCTCCGCGTCGGGAGCCTCGGCGCCCGCTCCCACGGTCGAGGTCGCACCCACCGGTCGTTACCTCCAGTGGTCGGACGGCACACCGGTCTTCATCAGCGCCGACACGGCGTGGACGCTCCCGTACGCCTTCAAGGACGACGAGGTCGTAGCTTACCTCGATCAACGAGTGGGATCCGGGTTCAACACCATTCAGATGAGCGCGCTCTTCGGCGATCCAAAGGACGAACGCTTTCATGAAAAAGCTTTCGCCGAAGGTGACCTCGCCAAGCCGCTCGACGCGTATTGGCAGCATGTGGATTGGGTGGTGGAGCAAACCACGCGGCGTGGCTTTGTCGCGATCATCAATCCGATTTGGAAGCGGCATTTTAATGCGTTTCTTCAGGCCAACGGGGCCGCGAAGTGCCGCGCCTTTGGGCAATGGTTCGCGAGCCGTTACCAGCAGAATCCGCGGGTGCTTTATTTCATCGGCGGCGACCAAGTGCCGGAGCCGGTGCGTGATGAATTGGAGGCGATGGGGCAGGGGATTCAGGACGTCTACGCCGGTCGGGCGATGATCGCGTTTCACAGCGAAGCCGACCAGTCGAGCCGCGAAGCTTTTCCCAACGCCCGCTGGCTCACGCTGAATTGGACCTACGCCTACGCCCCGCCTTATCGGAAAAAATATCCGTACGAAGTGAATTGGGCGAACGCGAAGGCGAATCCGCGGATGCCGATCCAATTCGGAGAGGGGTTTTATGATTTCGGCTCGGCCACTCGACCCGGAGCGAATGGCCAGCGCGCGCGCTGGGCGGGGCGGTTCGTCCTCCGACGTCAGGCTTGGTGGGCCGGGATTTTGACCGGTGCGTCGGGCTGCGCTTACGGGGCCGAGGCGATTTGGATGCACAACCGCGATCCGGAAACGTGGCAAACGGCCGTCGCGTACGAAAGTGGTCAGGACATGCGTCGCCTGAAACTTTTCGTCGATACGCTTCCCTGGTGGACCCTTCAACCCGATCAGGAACACACCTTCCTCTCTGGCGGATTCGGCGAATGGCGGACCGACAGCTTCGCGGTCGCGGCCGTTTCGCAGGACAGGTCGCTCGCGGTGGTTTACACCCCGGTGGCGCACGCGCTCGAACTGCGCCTCGACGAACTCCGCCCGGGCAAAATCACCGCGCAGTGGTTCGACCCGAGTTCGGGCGAGCACCAAACGGTGGATACGTCGCTCTTTGCCCAACGGGGAACGATCACGCTGTCTTCTCCGGAAAAAAACCACGCCGGAGATGGAGATTTCATCCTGCTGGTTCGGGCCGATCCGTAGTGCTCCATCTAATACGGTACGCTCACTCGCGTTTTTGACCAATGGGTTGCGATTCCGGTACTCGCGGAGGCCGCATTCTCGGCGCTCGGGTGGCGCCACCACCTCGACCGCGCTTTTTCCTTCGTCAGTTCCTCCTTTTCATCTTTTCGTCATGACCCCGCCCCGTTTCAGCCTCCGCTTCGCTCTCGGGGCGCTCACGTTAATCTGCGCGACGGCTCTCAGCGGCTTTAGGAGCGACGCTCCGAGGGATCGGCAGACCCGCGTGAGCATTGTCGCCGATCAATTTTTCATCAACGGCCAGCCGACTTACGGCGGTCGCAGCTGGCGCGGTCACCGCGTCGAGGGGTTGCTGCTCAACAGCCGAATGGTGCAGGGCATCTACGACGACCTCAACCCGGAGACTGCGACGCGTTGGGCCTATCCTGATACCGGTAAATGGGACCCGGAGCGCAACACGCGCGAGTTCGTCGCCGCCATGCCCCAGTGGAGAGCGTACGGCTTGCTCGCGGTCACGCTCAATCTGCAAGGCGGCTCGCCTGAGGGCTATTCGAAGAAGCAACCCTGGATCAACTCGGCCTTCGCGCCGGACGGCAGCCTGCGTACGGACTATTTCGCGCGACTTTCTCTTATTCTCGACGAAGCCGACCGGCTCGGGATGGTGGTGATCCTCGGTTATTTTTATCCCGGGCAGGATGAGCGCGTGACAGACGAGGCGGGGGTGCGACGCGCTGTCGACCTTGCGACCCATTGGATTCTGGAACACGGCTACACCAACGTGCTCATCGAGCTGAATAACGAGTGTAACGTGAAAAGCTACGATCACGACATCCTCAAGTCCGGGCGCGTCTCAGAGCTGATCGCACGGGTCCGCAGCGTCGCGCACGAAGGTCGACGGCTGCTGGCCGGCACCTCCTACAGTGGCGGCGGCGTACCTGGAGATAATGTTCTCGCCGTATCCGATTTTGTGTTACTTCACGGCAACGGCAAAAACGACCCAAACCGGATGAGAGCCATGATTCGTGACACCCGCGCGCGCGGCACCTGGCACACCATGCCGATCGTGGTGAACGAGGATGATCACTTCGATTTCGAAAAACCCGACAATCATTTTATCGCCACGCTCGAGTCGAATGCGTCGTGGGGCTACTTCGATCCAGGCAAAAGCGACTATGTTCAGGGCTATCAGTGCCCACCGGTGAACTGGGGGATCAACACGCCTCGCAAGCGGGAGTTTTTCAACTTCGTGGCGGAAATTACCGGGACTATTCCTCCCTCGGCTCGACCAGCGGCGGCCGGCAGTGCAACCGCTCCAATGTCCGTGCGCACTTCGCCAGGTTTGCCGAGGTGATTGTCGGTAAATCGCGGATACAGAACCCGCCGAGAAACCCGGGGGCGTAGTGAAGTTTTAGTTACGCGGAAACTCGGAAGTGATTGGACCGAAGCACCGCCGATTCTAGAAATTCGGCAAGCCGCCCTTGCCCTTCATCGCCTCCATCTGGCGCATCATCTTCTTCGCGCCTCCGCCTTTGAACATCTTCATCATTTTCTGCATCTGCTGGAATTGTTTCAGCAGCTGATTGACTTCGACAATCTTTACTCCGGAACCGTTGGCGATGCGCATGCGGCGATTGCCGTTGATGATCTCCGGTTTCCGGCGCTCTTGGACCGTCATCGATTTGATGATCGCTTCGGTCCGCGCCATCGATTTTTCCGCGTCGCCGTCGAGCTTCACCCCATTCATGCCCGGCATCATGCCGAGGATGCTCTCCATCGAGCCGAGCTTCTTGATCTGCTGCATCTGCGCGAGAAAGTCCTCGAGATTGAAGTCCGCCTTGCGGAGCTTCTCCGCCATCTTTTCCGCTTCTTTTTGATCGATCGATTCTTGGGCGCGTTCGACCAACGAAACCACGTCGCCCATGCCCAAAATGCGCGAGGCTAACCGGTCAGGATAAAAGGTGTCGAAGTCCGCGGTTTTTTCACCGGTGCCGACGAATTTGATCGGGACACCTGTGATGGATTTGATTGAAAGCGCGGCGCCGCCACGGGCGTCACCATCGAGCTTGGTCAAGACCAGTCCGGTCAGTTGCAGGGCTTCGTGGAAAGCCTTGGCGACATTGACCGCCTCCTGGCCCAAGGCTCCATCGACCACGAGCAAAACTTCATCGGGCTTCACCCGCGCGCGAAGCTGCTTCACTTCCTCAATCAGAGTGGCGTCAATCTGAAGGCGGCCGGCGGTGTCGAAAATAATCGCGTCTGCCGTGGCGGTTTGGGCGGCCTCGAGGGCTTTGGTGCCGATCGCAGTCACATCCTTTGAGTTGCGATCCGCGTAGAAACCGAGCTCCTCCTGCTTCGCCAGAATCTCCAGCTGATCGATCGCGGCCGGACGATAAATATCGCAGGCGACGAGGAAAGGACGGTAGCCGCGTTTTTTCAGGAGCTTGCCCAGCTTCGCACTCGAGGTGGTTTTGCCGGAGCCATGCAAACCGACCATCAGAATCTTGAGGGGACGCGCGGCCGACAAATCCGTGGTGCCCTCGCCGAGCAGGCGAACCAATTCGTCGTTGATAATCTTGATGATCTGCTGGCCCGGAGTGACGCCCTTCAAAACATCCTGGCCGACGCACTGAGCCTGAACCCGCTCGACGAACTCGCGAGCAACCTTGAAGTGAACGTCGGCGGATAACAGCGCGGTGCGCACCTCTTTGAGGGCGTCGGCCATATTTTCTTCCGAGAGCTTGCCCACTCCGCGAAGGTTACGGAGCGCGTTGCTGAGTTTGTCGGTCAGAGCTTCAAACATGAGAAAGGCATCGGTTGCCGCAAAACCGCCCAAGACGCAACGCTGACGAGAAGAAAACCGCTCTCAGATTTCGGATGGAAATTGAGAAACGGCTCGAGACCGAGGCCGAAGATCACTGAGCGCCCGAGCGGCTGCGCCGTGGTGAATTTTTCTCTCCGTCCTCCGTGAATTCGGTGTCTCCGCTCTGTGCTGTCTGTGACTCTCCCGCTGGTTAGGCGTTACACAGGCCCGGACATTCCAGGTGGACACAGCCGGTCCCGTCTTGCGTCGAGCGACGGCCATTTTCGTTCTCGTCTTCGTTCGGCTTATTTAAGATATCCCGAACTCTTATGAACCCTGTTCTCAAGCTCTTAATCGAAGGCGGTAGCTCCACGACTGCGCAAATGGCGCAGGTGCTGGGCATGACCGAATCAGAGATTAACAGTCACCTGGAACAGTTGAAGAAGGAGAAAATCTTCCTCGGCTGGCGTCCGGTGCTCAATCTATCCAAGGAGAGCGCCGCAGCCGTTCGAGCCGTGATCGAGGTCAAAATCACCCCTGAGCGCGGCGGCGGTTTCAACCGCTTGGCGGAGCGGATCAGCCGTTTTGACGAAGTGGAGTCCTGCTTCCTCATGTCGGGCAGCTACGACCTGCTGGTTTTCGTCTCGGGCGAGAGCTTGCAGAAGGTCGCGAATTTCGTGTCGGAAAAACTTTCGACGATCGAGGGCGTCCTCTCCACCGCGACGCACTTCATGCTCCGTTCTTATAAAGAGCAGGGCATCCTCCTGGATGTGGCGACGGAAGAAAACGGCCGTCTCAAGGTAGCCCCCTAACCACTACAAGCCGGGCAGGGCGACGGCGGCGCGTTCTCCGCGACGGCTGGTATTGCCCCACCCACTACGTATCCACATCCCATGGACACCAAAAAATTTATTGCGAACCACGTCATCGACCTGCCGAAATCCGGCATTCGTGATTTTTTCGAGATCGTCGCGAAGATGAAGGACGTGATCTCCCTCGGCATCGGTGAGCCCGATTTCGATACCCCCTGGCATATTCGCGAAGCCGCGATCTACGCGCTCGAGAAGGGAAAAACCCACTACACCTCCAATCTCGGCCTGATCGAGCTCCGCCGCGCGATCAATAAATACGTCGAAAAGAACTTCTCCGTTTCCTACCGCCCGGAAGACGAAATCATCGTCACCGTCGGCGTCTCCGAGGCGATCGATATTGCGATCCGCGCCTTGGTCAATCCCGGAGACAAGGTGATGTTTCACCAGCCGTGTTACGTCAGCTATCATCCGAGCGTCACGCTCGCTCACGGCGTCGCGATTCCGGTGCCGACTTACGCGAAGGACAACTTCGCTCTCACCGCCGATGCGTTGATCAAGGCCTGGCAGCCCGGTTGCAAGCTGCTCATGCTCAACCTGCCGTGTAACCCCACGGGAGGCACGTGCAGCCCCGAGCAACTTCAAGCAATCGCCAAATTCGCGATCGAAAAAGACCTGCTTGTCCTAAGCGATGAAATCTATTCGGAGCTCACCTTCGACGGGGTGCATACAAGCATCGCGAGTTTTCCGGGGATGAAGGAGCGCACGATTTTCCTTCACGGATTTTCCAAGGCCTTTGCCATGACCGGTTGGCGAATTGGTTTCGCTTGCGGGCCCGCCGAGCTGATCGAAGCGATGATGAAGGTGCATCAATATTCCATGATGTGCGCGTCCATCATCAGCCAAGAAGCCGCGATCGAAGCGTTGGTCCGGGGCGAAGATGGAATGAAGGCGATGCGCGAGCAGTATCATCGGCGCCGCGACTTCATTGTTCGCCGGTTGAACGAAATCGGCCTGACCTGTCATCTGCCACGCGGCTCATTCTACGCTTTTCCGTCGGTGGCCGCGACCAAACTGGGCGAGAAGGAATTCGCTCTTGGTCTCCTCCAGGCTCAGCGCGTGGCCGTGGTTCCGGGATCGGCCTTCGGCACCAATGGCGTGGGCTTTGTGCGCGCCTGTTTCGCCACGAGCTACGAACAGCTGATCGAAGCGACGGACCGAATCGACCGCTACGTTCAGACTTTGAAGAAGTAGCTCGGGAAAGGAGCGGGTAGTGGGTAGCGAGCAGCACTCAACGCCAACGCCAAGGCTCCAAAAGTCCAAAAAACCCGGCGCCGGTGGGGGCCGAGGTATTTGGCGTTTGAGATTTGGGATTTGGCCTTTTCCGCGGTGCTTTCTCCTCGCTACTCGCTACCCGCTACTCACTACTATTCCGATCCATGTCTCGTACTGTCGCCATCGTCGGCCGGCCTAATGTCGGCAAAAGTCGCCTTTTTAATCGTTTGGCGCGGAAGCGTATTTCGATCGTTCACGATCAAGCCGGAGTGACGCGTGATGTCATTTCGACGGAAATCGCCGACGGCGCTTATACGCTTTTGGATACAGGCGGATTGGGACTGACGGACAACGACACCCCGAGCGCCTTGATTACAGCGTCAGAAACGCAGGTGGAGTTTGCGCGGGACACCGCGGATCTGATCCTTTTTGTGATCGATGGGCTCAGCGGTGTGACCGCGCTCGATGAGCGGATTGCGGCTTGGCTTCGGCGCAGTGGGAAACCGGTGATTCTGGTCGTCAACAAAGCCGACTTTAACGAAGACAAGATCGAGCTGGCCGATTCGTATAAACTAGGACTGGGCGAGCCGGTCCGTGTATCCGCGGAACACGGACAAGGGGAACAGGAGTTGCGGGCCGCGATTCTGGAAAAACTGGGACCTCCCCCGGCGGTGGAAACCGAGGCCAAAACCGCAGACCAGCCGCTCTGCGTCTGTTTCATCGGCCGGCCGAACGTCGGAAAATCTTCCTTGAGCAATCGGCTGCTGAAAAGCGACCGCCTGATCGTGAGCGACATTCCCGGCACGACGCGGGACGCGGTGGTTTTGCCCTTCGAGTTCAAAGGCCGCGACGGGAAAATGTATCCGTTTCGCCTGATCGACACGGCAGGGATCAAGGCTTCGACCAAGGTTGGCTCCCCCGTCGAATATTTTTCCCGCCTGCGTTCGCTCGACGCGATCACCCAGACCGACGTCGTTTTCCTCGTGCTCGATGCGATGGACGGCGTGACCCAACAGGACAAGGCGATCGCGGGTGAGATCATCAAAGAGGGGCGGCCCATCGTGATCGTGGTCAACAAATGGGACTTAGTCCGCGAAGCGTTCAAACAACCCGGAGGAATCAAAGGCTTCGATAGCGAGCGCGACTTCCGTGAGAAATTCGAAAAAGAATTGTTCAACCGACTCTTCTTCACCCCCGGCGCGCCAGTGGTGTTTGTGTCCGCAATGAGTGGATACGAAGTCGATCGCATGCTCAATGCAGCGGTGAAGCTGAATCGTCAGCTCGACACCAAGTTGCCGACGGCACGTCTCAATCAAACCCTGATCCACTTGGCCGAACGCACCCCGCCGGCCGCGATCGCGGGGAAGCGTTTCCGAATTTATTATGCAACCCAGACGGGGAATCGGCCTTTCCGGATCAAAATTTTCTGCAATCGCGAAGAGAAATTGATGGAGAACTATCGCCGGTTTTTGGAGGCCGGCATCGTCGAGGAGTTTGGTTTAAACGGTTGTCCGGTCTACTTTGACCTGGTCGGCAAAAAGAAAGACGAGCAGCGCAGCAGCGGCGGCAAACGTGGCGGCAAAAGCCCATCGGGTCCGAAAAAAGAACAGGGCGAAGAGGACGTTTTCGACACGCTGGAGGATTAGGCCTCGGTCGGCTTTTGCGCGCGAAACGACACGATCCTCCGGCGTCGTGACTTTCTGAACACATTTTGGCGGTGGCGCTGGTTAGCGTGATCGTAGGCTAAACGTTGAGGAATTTGAGTTCGATTCGGGCTCGTTCCTGGTTTCTCTCCCGTTCATGCCTTCCCTTCGTCTGGTTTTTCTCGGCTCGGATACGATTGCGTTGCCGCTCTTAGACTGGCTGAGCGGGGAGGGGAAGGCGCAGGCTGAGGTGGTGGGTGTATTCACTCAACCGGACCGCCCGGTGGGACGCGGCCAGCAGGTGGTGGCGAATGGAATCAAACTCTGGGCGCTCGCGCGAAACCTGCCCGTTTTCCAACCGGAAAAACTGACCGACGAGGTGCGACTCCAGCTCGACGCCTTGCGGGCGGACGTCGCTCTGGTCATGGCCTACGGTCACATCCTGCGCGAGGCCTTCATCGCCACGCCGCGGCTCGGAACGCTCAATCTCCACGCGTCATTGCTTCCTCACTACAGAGGCGCCTCGCCCATCCAGACCGCGATTGCCGCGGGTGAAAAAGAAACCGGGGTTTCGTTGATGCGAATTGTCCGCAAGCTCGATGCGGGGCCCGTGGCCGAGATGGCGCGCGTGCCGATTGAACCGCGCGACACGGCGCTCGAGGTCGAAGCGAAACTCGCAGCAGCCTGTGTGCCCTTGCTGGAACGCACGCTGACCCGCTTCGCTCAAGGAACGCTGCCCTTCGTGGAGCAGGACGACGCACGAGCCACTTATTGCCGACGGCTGGTCAAAGCGGACGGTGTACTTGATTTTCGGGTACACGCCTCCGATTTGGCTCGTCGGATCAACGGCCTCTTTCCTTGGCCGAGCTGCTACGTGGCCGTCGCGGGTCAGTCGGTGAAAATCGGGCGGGCAGAAGCGGCGGTAGGCGAGGCGACAGCGGAAACTCCTGGTACCATTCTGGGGAGCGACAAAGAGGCGTTGAACGTGGCCACGGGGAGCGGCGTGCTTCGATTGCTGAAGCTGCAGCGTCCGGGAGGCAAGATGCTCAGCGCGCCCGAGTTCCTGCGCGGTTTTTCTCTCCAAGCTGGAACGATTCTCCCGAGCGAGCCCATGCCGCCGCTGGTGGGACCAACTCCCTTTAAATATTAAAACTCCCACTCCGGCTGTGCGTTCTTCTTTTTTGGACGAGAAGGGTGATGTTTAAAATCGTGACCACGTAGGAATCAGCGGGTTTTGCCGAAATATTAGGCTAACCTAACTTTATTCTTTGACATTAATTCGCTCTCCCGCTCTTTGGTGCGTACGATGTGCTCACTGAACGAAAAGAGGGTCTGGCCTGGCCCGAGTCGATCGGAGGCGGATCGTGGCTGATTCTCCTTCAAGTGCTGCGGTGCCGGAGCCGTCCGGCTGGCGTAGGGAAGACGGGGCTCCCAGTTTGCCGGAGTCCCACCGGTCCGTGGCCGTGCCAACCACGGCCTCGTTTTGGCGGAAGCTCCTGGCCTTTTCGGGCCCGGGGTACCTGGTGGCGGTGGGCTACATGGACCCGGGAAATTGGGCGACCGACATCGCGGGCGGTTCACAATTTGGATACACCTTGCTCAGCGTGGTCCTGCTTTCGAACCTGATGGCGATCTTGCTTCAGTCGCTCTGCGCGAAACTCGGGATCGTGACCGGGCGCGATCTGGCGCAGGCCTGTCGCGACCACTACTCGCAGCCGGTGGCGATCTCGTTGTGGCTGCTCTGTGAGATCGCGATTTGTGCCTGCGATTTGGCGGAGGTGATCGGCACGGCGATCGCGCTCAATCTTCTTTTCCACATCCCTCTGATCGTCGGTGTCATTCTCACCTCGCTCGACGTGGTGCTCGTGCTCTTCCTGGCCCACCGCGGGTTCCGGCTCCTCGAGTCGATGGTGATAGGCCTGATGGGGTTGATCGCGGTGTGTTTTGGACTGGAGATCTTTTTTTCGAAACCGGTCGTCACCGAGGTCCTGGCCGGCTTCCTCCCGAGCGCCTCCGTCGTGACGAATCCTGAAATGCTCTACATCGCGATCGGCATTCTCGGCGCGACCGTCATGCCGCATAATTTATATCTCCATTCCTCGATCGTGCAGACGCGGAAGTACGAGCAAAACGCGACGGGAAAACGCGAGGCGATTCGTTTCGCGACCCTGGACTCCACGCTCGCCCTGATGTCGGCGCTCTTCATCAACGCGGCGATTCTCATCGTGGCCGCGGCGAGTTTTCACAGCCATGGGCACCACGAGGTGGCCGCGATCGAGGACGCGTATCAACTGCTTTCCCCGATGCTCGGTGTATCCATGGCAAGCGTACTTTTCGCCCTGGCGTTGCTTGCTTCAGGGCAGAACTCGACTCTCACCGGCACCCTGGCCGGTCAGATCGTGATGGAAGGCTTTCTCCATTTCCGGATGCGGCCCTGGCTGCGGCGCTTGATCACCCGGATGATCGCGATTGTGCCCGCGGTGATTTGTACTTGGCTTTACGGTGCGAGCGGGACGACGCGGCTCCTTGTCCTTTCTCAGGTGGTGTTGAGCCTGCAGCTGCCGTTCGCCGTGATCCCACTCGTGATGTTCACCAGCGATCGCCGGAAGATGGGTGAGTTTGCCAATCCGACTTGGCTTAAAGCGCTGGCGTGGATCACGGCCGCAGTCATACTCGTCCTGAATTTCAAGCTCCTTTGGGATTTCGTTTCTTCGAGCAGCAAGTAGCCAACCCCCCTCGTTTGCCTCTATGTATCGGAAAATTCTAGTGGCCCTTGAGAATGCGCGGACGGATACCTCGTTGTTGCCCCACGTTTCCGAACTCGCCCGGATCATGGGCTCCGAACTCCTGCTCCTCCACGTTGCCGACGGCTGGGCGGCTCGAAATTTTAATCAACTGAGCTTGGCCGAGTCAGAAGAGATGAAGGCCGATCGGGTTTACCTGGAGACCACTGCCACGCAGCTCCGGGGGAACGGACTGACGGTCGGAACCGAGTTGGCGCTGGGCAATCCTCCGCAAGAAATTTTGCGCACGGCGGAGGAATCGGGCTGCGACCTTATCGCGATGACGTCCCACGGCCACAAGCTCGTCGGCGACCTTTTTCTGGGGAGCACGATCGAAAAGGTGAGGCACAACACGACTATCCCGCTCCTCGTCGTGCGTGGCCAGGCATAGCCGGTGTCAGGACTTTCGGAAATCGGTTAGAGGGAAAACTCCGGTCTATGGCCGTTCGGTACGGATACGGTTGAAAAGCGGCGGCGGAATCGCCTTTTCACTGGTGATGCTTTATTTAACGCGCTGACGGCACCCGACCGTATTCTTATGCTGAATCGCTTTTCTGTTCCCGCGCTGCACTCGATGACTCGTGTGTTGGCCGATGTAGCGAGTGAACGTGCGCTGCCTGATCTCGTGATCAGGGGCGCGCGTATCCTGTCAACTTATACAGAGCGGATCCACGACAACCGAGAAATTTGGGTGAAGAGTGGCCGGATCGCGGCGATCAAGCCTGCTGGCACCTTCAAAATTGAGAGCGGCCGCCTCGTGAAACGCTATGATGCGCAGGGCGGCATCATCGCACCGGGTCTGGTCGATCCTCACGTGCATATCGAGAGCAGCATGATGACGGCCTGCGCTTACGCGGAGGGCGCGTTGCTCAACGGCACGACCACGATTTTTTGCGACAGTCACGAAATCGCCAATGTGCTCTGCACCCGCGGCGTCGAGTGGATGTTGACCGATGCGCGGAGGGCAGCGTTGTCGATTTATCTCACCGTTCCGAGCACCGTGCCGGCGACCAGCGGACGCTTCGAAACCGCTGGAGGCGACATGACGCCGGCGAAGATTGGCAAGCTTTTTGACGACTGGCCCGAAGCGGTGGCGCTGGGGGAAAAAATGGACTTCGTCGAAGTCGCGCGCGGCGAGGAGCGCAGCCACGCGATTTTGGCCGAAGCGCTGAAGCGGGGCCGACCGATCTGCGGACACATTTACGGACGCGATTTTGTGGCCGCCTACGCCGCGAGTGGCGTGACGGATACGCATGAGGCGATTGATCGGGAGATCGCGAACGATTTCCTCGAAGCGGGAATGTGGGTTTTTCTCCGCGGAGGTCCACCCTCGACGCCGTGGCACAGTTTGCCCGAGGCGATTCGCGCGGTGACAGAACTCGGCGCCAACCCCAAACGGGTTTGCGTCTGTACGGACGATCGCGACGCAGACGATCTTTTCAAATTTGGCCTCGACTGGGTGGTGCGGCAGGCGGTCGCCGCAGGCATAAAACGCGAGACGGCCTGGAGCTTCGGCTCCTTGCATCCCGCGCTTCGCTACGGGATGGATTCCGAAATCGGCGGAGTCGCGCCCTCCCGCCGGGCGGATCTTGTTCTACTCAATGATCAGCTGGAGGTTCAAAACACCTGGTACGGCGGACAACTCGTGGTGGAGAATCGCCGGCTGACCACGATCTTGGACAAGTCATTGTCGAAGCGATACACGTATCCACGCGCGGCCTACCGTTCGATCAAGCTGCCGAAGAAAAAAGCCAAGCTGATTCCGGCGCTGCCGACCGAAGCTGTCACCGCTAATCTGATACGGGTCGAGGCCACCGCGATCTTGTTGCGGCATGAGCGCCTTCGTCTCGAGGCCGCCTCCTCCTGGGAGGAACTTCTCGCGGAGCATGAACTGTGTTTTGTCACCGTGCTCGAACGCCATGGAAAAACCGGCGGTGTGGCGCACGGGTTGTTGAAAGGTTTTGGGCTTACCGGCGGAGCGGTGGCCAGCAGCGTCGGTCACGACGCGCACAATATCATCATCGCGGGCAGCAATGAGCGAGACATGCAGGTCGCGCTAGCCACCATTCACCGCCTCCGAGGCGGAGTCTGTGTGGTGGAAAACGGAAAGGTGAAGGCCAGCGTCGCCTTGCCGATTGCGGGTCTGCTGTCGGACAAGCGTGCCTCGGATATCGCGCGTGAGACCACCGCCCTCAAAAAGACCTGGAACGAGCTCGGCCTCAAGTTGCCGTACATGGGCTTCAATCTGATTCCCCTCTCGGTCATTCCGGAAATCCGGATCACCGACCAAGGTTTGGTCCTAGTCCCGCAGATGGAACAGGTTCCCCTGTTCCAAGCCGTCGAATAACGGCTCGTCGAACTGAGCTGGGATCTGAAATCTCGCCTCGGAGACTCCAGAATGTCGCCACTCGCTGCGTGGGGATCAGCCCACGCGAGCCAGGGCGCTTTGCCGGCGCGCGATCGCGCGCTCGTACGATTGTAGTTGGACTGGCACTACGGCAGAGGGGGAGAAGCGGCGCAATCCCTCCTGTCGGGCGCGGCGGCCCATGTCCTGGCGAATCGCGGGGTTTTCGAGCAGATAATTGACCCGATTGGCGATGTCCTTAGGCGACTTCGGCGGAACGAGCAGGCCGTATTCTCCGCCGTTCACCAGTTCAGCCATCCCGCCGTTGCCGGTGCAGACCACGCCGCGGCCGGCCGACATAGCCTCGAGGACGACAAAGCCAAAACTCTCCCAGCGGCTCGGGAAAACGCAGATGTCGGTTTCAGCCAAGTATTGAGGGATGCTGCTCAAAGGCACCTTGCCGGTGAACTCCATTCGGTCCCAGTACTTACAGGGAATGTGATTGCAGAGGTAGTCGCGCATGTTCGTCCCGACCAAGGGAGAAGCGCCCCAGGCGCCGACGAAACGAAACTTGGCGTCGGGATGACGCTCAAAAATCAGGGGCAGGGCAGGGGCAAGGTCTTGCACTCCCTTGCGCCACTCCAGACGGCCGACGAAACTGACCCGTTTCGTGTTGGTCTCGATCGGGATGGTCATCATCTCCGCCGGAGGCTCGTAGGTGTACGGCACGAGCGAAATGCGGGTGGGATCAGCGCCCCAGGTGCGCAGAATGACGTCGCCAATCGCGCGCGAGGGCGAAGCGATTTCGTCCGCATTCAAGAGATGGATACGTTCTTCCCGGAAAAGCGGATTCTCCTGAGAGGCGAGGGCGCGGACATTGCGCGTCTTGGCAACGTACCAGAGAAGCCGGATCTGATTGCGGAGGTGTTCTCGAGTGAAAGGGAAACGGCCGAACTTGCTCGCGAAATAAAACGGAGTGTGGAGTTTCACCACGTACGGCAGCTGCGGGAGGGCGCGCGTGATGTAGCGCGCCTCGGCGAGAAAGTCCGGACCCTCGATGACGTCGAAGGGTTTTTTGCGATAGCGCTGCATAAACAGCGGCACAATCGCGGTGGGAAAGGCATTGCGGTCCACCTTCAGCCGGTGAACGTGCACGCCTTGCTCGACCGACTGATCGGTCCGCGTCGTGCTGCCGCAGAAAACTTCTACGTCAGCGCCGGCGGCCACCAAACATCGCGCAATCTGAGCTACGTACGTCGCGATACCACCGAGAGCGGTATCGGGAGGAAACTCATAGCTGATAAACGCGATTCTCATGGTGCAGAGTCACCTCGTCCGCGATGCGCACATAACCATGATGACCTTGGTACGGCCACATGCCGCCCGAGATTACACCCGGATGGACTTCGAAATTCAGCACGCTTTCGCCATCGAGGTAACGCGTGTGGTCGTTTGGCCGGAAAACCAGCACGTCGAGATTGTATTTTCCGGGCAGAAGACGGAGCGGGCGCAGGGAAATTTCGACCTCGACCTCGGTTTTAATATCAAAGGGTTTGATCCCTTCTTCCGGGGTGCAGATCGAAGTGATCAGTTCGCCGTAGGCATTCTTGATCTGGACCACGACGGCGGTGCGACTGAATGGTTTTTCCGACGCGATCCGAATTCGGATGTCGTAGTTTTCTCCAAAGATCAGCTGGTTGATCGCGAGATCATCCTTGGTCTGGTGGATTGCGACGTTGACGAGTTTCAGGCCGTGAGCGGAAACGGCGGTGACTAATTTCTGGGTGGTTTCGTTGAGGTACTCGACCACGAGTTTATCAGCCGGACCGACGTTGCGAACCTTGCCCTTCTCCAACCAGACCACGCGGGTACAAAGACTCTTCACCGCGGCCATGTTGTGACTGACGAAGAGAACGGTGCGTCCTTGATTTCGGGATACATCGCGCATCTTGCCCAGGCACTTGGCCTGGAACTCCGCGTCACCGACCGCGAGCACTTCGTCGATGATCAAAATTTCCGGCTCCAAGTGTGCGGCCACGGCGAAAGCCAGGCGGACGTACATCCCGCTTGAATACCGTTTCACCGGCGTGTCGATGAACTGACCGATCTCCGCAAACTCCACGATGTCGTCGAATTTCCGCCGGATTTCCGCCCGGCTCATCCCGAGAATGGCTCCGTTTAAGAAAACATTTTCCCGTCCGCTCAACTCCGGATGGAAGCCCGTGCCCACCTCAAGCAAGCTGGCAATCCGGCCGCGAATTTTAATTTCGCCCGCCGTGGGCTCGGTGATCCGGCTGATGATCTTTAAAAGCGTGCTTTTGCCGGCGCCGTTTTTGCCCACGACTCCCAGCACCTCTCCGGCTTGGACGTCGAAGGACACATCTTTAAGGGACCAGAAGTCCGTGTTGGATTTAGGCGCGGCGACATCCGCTTCTCCGTTTCGACGTCTCCGGACGTTTTCCCACCACCGTTCCAGCTCATCGCGGAAAGAGGTAGCACCGATTTTTCCCAATCGGTATTTTTTGGAGATGCCGTTAATTTCTATGATTGATTGGCCCATGCTGCGTTAAAGGTTGATGCTGGGGCAGCCGCGGCATGGTACAAGGCTTGAAGCAGTGGTTCCGCCGTTCTCTTTGATGGGAAACGGGCGGGGGTTTTTCCCGGTCCCAAGGCCGGGAAACTTAGGGCAAAGTTACCCATCTTTCCGCTTGCGGCATGGCTAAGGTTCCGAAAGGCTGGCGGTTTGCGGCATTTTCTTGGGTCTGACCAGTGCGCCGCATTGCTCCCACTGGTCTTGTGTCAGTTAACCTTAACCAACGGTTCCGCCTTGCGGAGCCACCGCGAAAGGTCGACGTCGCGGAGCATGACGACGGTTTTTCGCACGTCATCATGAGTTCAGTAATGCAAGAGCTGCTCGCGCAGTCCTCCTTCGACAAGTTGAAGGAAGGCCAGATCGTATCGGGCACCATCACCGAAATCCGCCAAAACGAAGTTGTTGTCGACATCGGCGGCAAATCCGAGGGCGTCGTGCCCGCCAACGAGTTCATCGATCTCGGCGAGCTCCAAATCGGCTCACAAATCGAGGTCTACCTCGAAAAACTGGAAGACAAGGAAGGCAATCCCATCCTCTCGTTCGACAAAGCCGAACAGAAGAAAAACTGGGATAATATCCTCACCAAGTTCCCCGAAGGCTCCATCGTCGCTGGACGCGTGAAGGCCAAGGTCAAGGGCGGCCTGATCGTCTCGATCGGCGTCGACTCCTTCCTCCCGGCTTCGCACATCGATGTGCAGCCCCCGAAGAACCTCGATCAGTACGTGGGCCAGACCTACGACTTCAAGGTTCTCAAAATCAATCTCGACCGGAAGAACATCGTTCTCTCCCGCCGCGAGCTGATCGAACAGCAGCGCACCGAAAAGCGTCGCGCTTTGCTGGATACGATTCAGCCCGGTCAGGTCCGCAAGGGCGTGGTCAAGAACATCACCGACTTCGGTGCGTTTATCGATCTCGACGGCATGGACGGCCTGCTGCACATCACCGACATGAGCTGGGGCCGCATCTCGCACCCCTCCGAAATGCTCAAGCAGGGCGAAGAAGTGCAGGTTATGATCATCGAAGTGAACCGCGAAAAAGAACGCGTTTCCCTCGGTCTCAAACAGACGACCAAGAATCCTTGGGACGATATCGAGCACAAGTTCCCCGTCGGCGCCAAGGTCCGCGGCAAAGTCGTCAACCTCGTCCCTTACGGCGCGTTTGTTGAAATCGAGCCCGGCGTCGAAGGTCTCGTGCACATCACCGAGATGTCCTGGACGAAGCGCATCTCGAAGCCCTCCGAACTGCTCAAGGTCGGTCAGGAACTGGACGCCGTCGTTCTCGGTATCCAAAAAGAGGAGCAGAAGATCTCCCTCGGCCTCCGTCAGCTGGAGCCGAACCCGTGGGACATGGTTCGTCACAATTACCCGATCGGTGCTCGCGTGCGCGGCAAGGTTCGCAACATGACCACCTACGGCGCCTTCATCGAACTCGAAGAGGGTATCGACGGTATGGTGCACGTTTCGGACATGAGCTGGACCCGCAAGGTCAATCACCCGAGCGAAGTGCTGAAGAAGGGCGACGAAGTCGACGCGATCGTGCTCGACGTCGATCCGAACCAGCAGCGCATCAGCCTCGGCATGAAGCAGCTCGCGACCGATCCGTGGAGCGACATCGACGCCCACTTCAAGATCGGCGACGTGGTCCAGGGCACCGTGACCAAGATCACCTCCTTCGGCGCCTTCGTGGAGCTCAAGGACGGGATCGACGGTCTCGTGCACATCTCGCAGATCAGCGAAGACCGCATCGACAAGGTCAAAGACGTGCTCAAGCCCGGCCAGCAGGTCACGGCTCGCGTCATCAAGATCGACCGCGACGAACGTCGTTTGGGACTCTCGATCAAGGCCGCCAACTACTCGGAGCAGCAGCTCGCGGCCGAGACCGCGACCTACGAGGCGCTCAATCGCAACACGAGCAACGACATGATGAACCTCGGCGACATCCTCGACGAGGCCTCCCGCAAGGAGTAAGTCGTTTCCGAATACAACGAGCGCTCAACCCTGAGCGCTCTATAGACTTCAAAGGCGCCCGGATTTCCGGGCGCCTTTTTTTTCGGTTAAGCACTAATAAATACCGCAATCCATTTAACCACTAATGGACGCTAATATCGGAACCTGTACTGGCCCGGGGTAGGGCGAACCGTCCCTGGTGAGCTGGGGATTGAAATATCAAGTATCAAAAGAGTTTGCACTCGAAGTGCCCGGGGCGATGCGTCCGACGATCAAGGCCTGGAGGCGTGGCGAGGAATCTCTACTGGCGGGGACTAACTCCGAAAAGGTCGGGCGAAGCGTCCACGTGAGCCACGTTAGACCCGTTTGGCAACTATTTCTCCCATTCCTAAAATGGCGCATCCGCACCATACCGCCTATTGTAACACTGCCACGAGCGGGGTTATTATTATGAAGGCGCCCGGAAACCCAGGCGCCCCCTTTGTTTACTAACTATAACGTGCGAAGCGACTGACGCTCGGCGGCGTGCGATTCTGGTGGGCCACCCTCGCCATTCGTACCCACTTTGTAATATGATTAAATCTCTCGAATGAGTTTATTTAATGTGAACTACTTCTTCTTCGTTTTCTTTTTAACCGAGCTGTTTCTCGTGATTGTACTCCGCAGAATTTTCTCCGCACCGGCTCGGTGGAGACGTTCCCCGAGTTGGATAATCGATTCGCGTAGCGTTCCGTTATCATCGGGAATTTGTTCGGCCAATTGAATAATTGCTGACGCAATCATTGTCTCACGCAGGCCAGGGAAATGACTAGCGGAAGGCGGGCGCGACCCGGTAATGACGACCGGAACCGGAAATTGAGGCACAGCGGCTCCTCCTGTGACGTTTTGGGCGGCGGTTAGGCTGGCCGTCTGAGCGAAGGCAGCCTGCTCTTCTGGACCAGACAAATCATTGATTTGTCCGATCGTTGCTGAAACGCAACTTTCGGAAAATTGCGGAGGATAGTCGTTAGGCATACGATTCTTTGTTATGGTTTTTGTCGTCGTTCGACCGGTTGCCGGACGAACTCAAATTATCACTATTGTGTCCAAGCCATTCCGAGGGCGTCCAATTGCTCATGCAAAGTCTGCAAATCCCAAATTCTAAGAGAGTTTTCGGCTCCTTGTGCAGCCAAATATCTGCCTGTGGGACTGAACCGAACTCTATATTGATGACTCGCTAAGATTTTTGTCTCCAAGGTTGCGATAGGATGACCATCTCTTACCGAAAAAAGATGAATCAACTGTCTCGTAGCTATACTAAAAATGTCTCCTTTTGGAGAGAACGCAGCCGTCAATGCTTCCTCGGCGACGCTTCGAGGAATATCATATTTTCGGGACCATGTGTGCGTATCCCAGACGATTGCTCCAAGGTCGCCCGTTGTGATAAGCGTTGAGCCGTCTGGACTAAGATATAGCGTACCGGCGGCACCGGCATCGAGTTTTGCGATCAATTCCCCGTTCGGAACTGCCCAAACGAAAACCTGGGTGCCCCCAGACCCCGCGTAACTGGTAGCTGCCCAATGAGCTGAGTTGTTCATAACCATGTCCCATACATTGGGCTGATTATGCAGGGTAAATATCTTTTGTAGTGACGATCTATCTAGGGCTTCCGCGATACCAGTAGTGCTATTCGTGAGGCAAATTATATTAGAATTGTTTGCGAGTGAGCCTTCTATAAAGCCCGAAGCAATCGGTAAGCTAATAGATTTTTGTAGTGGAAAATCGACCCGATCACTAGCAATCTCATAGAGCGATGGTGGGCTAATTCTTGAACTGACTAGTAAGTGACGAGAATCCCCTACAAATGATGCAGACTTTTCTTGGTTATTATCTATTACGTAGGAGGCCAGATGTTCTCCTTTTTTTGAGTCCCACAAATCTATCGCCCTGTAAGTACTCGTGACAACACGATTACTATCTGGAGAGAAATCGACGCTTGCAACCAAAGTAGCAACATCGCTGGGCTTCGGAGCAGACATTACCAGACAGGGTCTGTCTAAGCCTACAATATCGATAAGGAAAATTGACGAACGAAAATCGGTGGCGCTTAGAGTCCGATCGTCTTTAGAAAAACTAAGTGTTGGCTCTGAGCCCATGCCAGACAGCACGACTTGTTCGGTATTTGTCCGCAGATCCCAGAGGCGGATTGTTTTATCTCTCGAGGTTGAACACAAGAGATCTCCTGCGTGGTTAAATACTACTTGAGTCACATCTTGGCGATGGCCACTTAATGTGGCTAGAATTGTTCCATGCGAGGGCTCTACCAGGTAAATGTTGAAATCCCAGCATCCAACAGCGATGCGATCCCCACTGGGATTCCAGGCCAAATTCCGAACTCGGGCTGGCAAGTCTATGGTTTTATATAATTCTGTACTATCATCGGAGATATGCCAAAGCTCAATTTTTAGCTCGTTATAACCAGCTAACGCTAGAAACTCCCCCGTTTTATTGAACGCTAAGCAAATCGGTTTTATAAGGCTCGGGATCGTTGCAATTCCTTCCCCCGATTTTGTATCGTGTATTGTTGCTCCTCCATTTTTTTGTCCAATCGCTAATTTTTTCTCGTCATTTGTGAATGCGCAGTCGAATGCCAACCAAGCACGGGGGGCGGGCGTCGGTCGTCCGTCAAATTTCCTGATCGTTTTGGATGTTGTTAGGTCAAAGAGAACGACTGAATCGCCTTCGTATCTTACGGCGAGAAAACGCGTGCCAGAATGTCGAATAAATTGTGCCGATGTGTTTCCCGGACCTGCTAGGGTGGAAACTTTTTCATGTGTTTTTAGATCATAGATATCGATGTTTCCCTTTTGTTCTGCCAATGCGATGGTTTTGTGTATAGCATCAAACGCAACGGGCTGGAGCGCTGCATGATCCCGCAATGGCCAAGATAGTTTGACCTGCATGTCGAGAAGACTAAGCGCCGCGATAGCTTCATTTCGAAGTTCTATCGTTAAATGTATCTCAGATGCCTTCCGAAGCGCGCTTAGCGCACCTATGCGTTGCAGAGCATGACCGGTTAACCTTGAGGCGCGGGCTTGTGCCAAGCTCGATTGGAAGAGATCCTCTTTCGCCTTAGACTCAGACTTTATTGCTTCTTTTTCTGCTGTTACTGCGCGCTGGCGAGCGCGATCAATATTAACCGCGGCCAACGTAGCTCCCACTGCGATCGTTACCAACGTACCAAACAACGCCACCACCAACAGCGCCGGTAGCGGATTCCGTTTCGCCCAGCGCCAGAGTTGTTCGGCGGCGTTGACTGGGCGGGCGTTGATGGGGCGGCCGGCGAGCCAATTTTCCAAATCATCCGCGAAGGCGCCGGCGGTGGCATAACGGGAGCCAGGGGAGTGCTCCAAGGCTTTTAGGCAGATGGTCTCTAAATCTGCGGGAACGTTTTTCGCGATCGACGAGGGGCGGTCGGGAATTTTTTCCTGCGACGCGACCAGCGTCTCTAAAACCGTCGCGCCGAGAAAAGGGGGACGGCCGGTCAGGAGTTCATAGAGAATCGCGCCGAGGCTGTAGATATCGACGGCAGTGGTCAGGGCTTTGCTGCCGAGCGCTTGTTCCGGCGCGATGTAGTGGGGCGTGCCGAGGACGGCCGCGGTCACGGTGAGTTTTTGGTCGTCCTCGATCCATTTCGCCAAACCGAAGTCGCAGACGTAGGGCTCGCCGGCTGCATCCAATAAAATATTACCGGGTTTTAGGTCGCGGTGAAGGATGCCGCGTTCGTGGGCGTGTTGGACGCCGCGGGCGACTTTGGCCAGGAGTTGCGCCGCCTCCCGTGGCTTGGTCCGGTAATTTCCGATCGACTGCGCCAGACTGCCTCCGGTCGTCAGCTTCATGCTGAAAAACGGAATGCCTTCGTATTCGCCGACCTCGTGGATCGGAAGGACGTAGGCGTGATCCAGGCTGCTGACCGCCCGGACTTCGGAGCGAAAACGGAGCACCAGGTCCGGAATGTCGAGGTGATGGGCTTGTAGTACTTTTAGCGCTACAATGCGCTCCGTATTCAGATCGCGGGCACGGTAGACCACGCCCATGCCTCCGCGGCCAAGCTCGTCGAGGATTTCGAAATGGGAAAAGGTGCGAGCCGGCGTTGGCTTTTTAACTGGTGCTTCCTCCCAAAACGCCGGACCGTCGTCGACGTCTTCGCTGTCGAGGGTGTTCGAAATCAGGCAGGCGGGACACATCGCGTCGATCTTGTCGGAATAGAAAACCAGCCCGCAGCGAGGGCAGGTCCGTTCAATTTTTGGGCTGGGAGAATCGGGCAGCATCGGACTCGCCTATCGTCGCGCGTCGATCATCGCTTCAACGATCCTTGAGCGTAGCTTCGTCGATATACGCCTCGCATGAACCTGCGAAGGCTTAAAAGGGAGAAGTTGATAAACGAGAAAAAAGAGGAGCTGTTGTCCATTAATGATCAAAGGAAAGAATCGGCCGCTCCGGTGTGCTGGAGTAGCCGCGCTACAACTACACGTGATCCACAAACTAGGGCTGGGCGCCCAAAGCGCCGCGGAGGTGACGCATTTCGTCTTCGATCTGGTCCGGCGACTCCACGGTCTTGGCGACCTCGCGCCGGAGTTGAACGCGAAATTCGTGGCGGAGGCGATGCACGCCGGTCCGCACGGCACCGGGAGAAAGCGAAAGCGCGGCAGCGGTTTGCTCGTAAGCACCGGCGGGCTGTTCGCCGACAAGATAGGGCTTGAGCGCTTGAAAGACACTCGCTTTGCCGCGTTTGGTGAATTCCTCCTCGAGGCGGCCCAGCGCGGCCTCGACCGCGGCAACCGCCCATTCGCGCTCGAAAACCATTTCCGCCGGCACGGTGTTCGCGTAGTGGGCGGAATTGAATTTCATCTCCGTGTCGTCGTCATCAAGCGAGACAAACTGCAGACCGCCGCCGCGTTTTTGCGCGTTCTCTCGCGTGTGTTCACTCGCCATATGATTTTGGAGCGAGGCGAGGAGATAGCTGCGAAATTTTCCTTTTAGGGGATCCACCCGCGAGAGCGACTTGCTCTCAATTAAGCTGAGAAAGAATCCCTGAATCAGATCTTGCGCGCGATGATGATCGTAACCGCGTCTACGAGCGAAGGCGTAGAGGGGTTGCCAATACGTTTTGCAGAGCTCGGCGAGGGCGGAGCCAGCACCGGGAGCCTGGGTTTTTGCAGAGGCAAGAACAACGCTCCAGCGGGTTGGCTCGAACCACGCGGGGGATGCGGGAGAGCTCGGGACATCGTTTTCCACGCGGGTAAACTTGGTGCTTGAACGAGAGAATGTCGATAAACGACTGGGAACATTCGAACGGGTGGCGGAGGAAAATACCCGAGAGACAAACAGGGAAGCGGCGGCTGACATAACGTGTGGGAGGGTACTGAAGCGCGGACGGATCGCGCCGGGAGAGATTCGCGCCGTTGAAGGGCGCGGGTGAGCAGGTGGGAAGGAACAGATCATGCCCCACAGTCTTTCGACGCCGTATCAGCCGCTCTGGATACAAAATATCCGTCGGCGGGTGGAGGTGGCGGGAGAAGATGCGGGCAAGACCGACGGGTGGGAAATTGGCGCCTGCTCTCGTTCGAAGCGCTGGGCTGAAAACGAGAGCAGGCCGTATAAGCACCGGCCGCACGTCTGCGCCAAGCCCCCGAGGTGTAGAACAGACCTCGCTGGCTCAGACGAAGGAAGTGAACGGTGTTTGATCCCACACCTCCTACATAGAACTTCCCTCTGCGGCGTTACATAATTCCGCTTTAATTAGAATCAGCGGTTGTGGAATGCCTAAGGATGGAGTGCTTTGTTGTTATGCCTATAAAATATAGTCTGCGTCTTAGCAGGCGCAACGCCCGTCGATCGCTCAACTAACTGGCTTTTTGCCACCGCCGGGTGAGTTCAGCGCTCAGGGCCAACGCGTCCGGCCAGACGGGTGGAAAATTCGACAAAGCGTATCCGCTTTTTGGACCCAGCGAGGGGCAGCCCAACATCTCTCGCTCACGATTCTGGGGATCCACTTTCCAGATATGCATTACCTCCTGGGCGAATTCGAGATAGTCGATGGCCTCCGGGGTCAACTCGCCCTTGTGCGTCACGGGCAACTGTGCGTGATGGCTATTAAAGGGACGGAAGTGGAATTGCGTCGCGTTTTGGACCAGATCGGGGCGAGTCAATAATCGTTCTATAAACTTTCCGGAGTGGAGGTGCTTCACCACTCCGAAATGAGAAAAGTCCCAGGTGAGACGGAGAGGGCGGCGGGCGAGCTTTTCATAGCGATCCGCCAATTCAAACAACTTTTCCGGGGTTTCGGTGACTGAGTCGCGGTGAGTTTCCAGCGAGACTATCAAACCGTGCTGCTCGGCGTCTTTTTCCAGCTGTATCCACCGTTTAACTGCGTCCGTCGCAGAGGTGGCGTGGGTGCCGAGCTGTACATTGACATGAACGGCCCCAAATTCTTTTTGGGTGCGGAGGAGCTGCGCGAATTCCGCCGGATCGTCGGGAAAAATCAGGCCGATCGCAAACAGTCCGTTTGCTCGAGCCAGCATGGCAATCGCTCGATCGAGCCGGGCGCAGACCCCGCTGAATCCCGCCGCTTTGATCGCCTTAAGTTTACGGTCTAGGGTCCATTCCCGCTGCCTCGATGGGTGATGGACGAGGGTCCAAAGGCCGGCAAATTGAATCAGTTTCATACTGGTTTTTTTCGGCGAAGGAAACCGAGCGAATCAATAGGTGAGTCCGCTACCTGAAATTTATTCAACTCTGGGTGCGGCTTACCGGGCGAAGAAGGGATTATTTTTTCGTTCCTGGGCGACGGTGGTCAAAGGGCCATGCCCACAAGCGAGGGCCGTGTCGGCGGGAAGCGTGAAAATTTTCTGTCTATTATTATCGAGCGCCTGCAGGTAGAGAGCAGGCGGCGCGCCACCCATCGACGAAGCGAACAACGAGTCGCCGACAATGGCCAAAGGATAAGAGAGGCCGGTGATATAATAGGTGGAGCCTCCGGGCGAATGTCCATTGGTCAGAAGCGTGCGGACGGCAAAGGGCCCGATATGAAAGAAAGCATTTTCGGCAAATGTTTTGGCCCCTGGAAAGTCGACGGGTTCATGCTGCGAGGACCAGACTTCGGCCTCGGTTTCCTTCACTAGGCGAGGCAAATCCGCAATATGATCGTCGTGGGTGTGAGTGAGAAAAATATAACGCACCCGCAGATTTTCCGCCTTGATCACGTCGAGCATGGGCTCGGCGGTCGCTCCGGTATCGAAAACCGCGGTGTGCCGGGATCGCTCGTCCCACACCAGATAGCTATTCACCGTCATATCCTCCATCGGAGTATTAAAGACCGCGAACCCGGTTTTAAACTGAGGATGCTCCGGGTACCAGGTGTTGCGGGCGAGCTGGACCAGGGAATCGCGGTGAAGACGAAGGTGAGGGGCGACCCGCCGCGCCACGGCTTCATCGAACTGGCCCCGTTTAAGAGCGGCGAGATCACTGAGGGAAACGTCGGCGCGATGGGACAGCTGCTCGTCCGTGATGGCCAGCCCGCGCTGCGCTTTGCCCAATACGTCGGTATAGTTATCTTCGAGTGGAATGCGGCCCATAGGGTTGTTAAGGACCCTGGCTCGGTCCCGTGCAAGTGTGCAATGGCGTAAACCTTCCCTCGCGTTCGGGGTCTTTTCTATCGACCTCCGCAAAACCCGCGCTTGCAGCACTTCCTATTCGGGGCTTTGGTGCACATTCCTCATGAGCAAATCTGACTACATTTCTTCTTTATTCTCACTCACCGGCAAAGTCGCGGTCGTGATCGGCGGCACCGGTGAACTTTGTGGAGCCATGGCCGAAGGCCTGGCCGGTGCCGGCGCTGAGGTGATATTGGTTGGTCGCAATGAAGAAAAGGCCAAGGCCCGCTTGGCCAAAATCGAAGGCATCGGCGGCAAAGGCTATTTTCTCTCGACCGAGGCAAGCTCCAAAGCCGAGCTGCAAACGTTGCTGGATAATGTGCTTCAGCGTTCGAAGCAGGTTGATATTGTCATCAACGGCGCAGGAGTAAATTCCGCGACGCCCTTTTTCGACATTGCGGAGGATGAATTCGAGCGGATCATGCGGATCAACCTGAAGAGCGTGTTTTTAGGCTGTCAGGTTTTTGGGAAATACTTGGTCGACCGAGGTGAGGGCGGTTCCATTATCAATCTGGGCTCAATGTCCGGCATCGTACCGCTCTCGCGCGTCTTTACCTACTCGGCGAGTAAAGCAGCGGTGCATAATCTATCTAAAAACCTCGCTCGGGAATGGGCGCCTAAAAAAGTTCGAGTGAATACGCTGGTGCCGGGATTTTTTCCGGCCGAGCAAAATCGAAAAGTCCTGACGCCCGATCGTGTGGCGAGCATCATGGGACACACGCCAGCCAAGCGCTTCGGCGAAGCTCGCGAACTGATTGGAGCGACTTTGTTATTGGCGAGCGAAGGTGCCGGCAGCTTTATCACCGGCTCGGAAATCGTGGTGGATGGCGGGTATCACGCGATGACGATCTAATTCGACCGGAGGCAGCGGCCTGATCCCAAGAGTCCAGAGCGCCAGTCCCTCAGACGGCGCTCTTTTTGTGGGCGCGTATGGAGAGGTTGGGTACAACAAGGGAAGGGAGACGGCACTCGGACGCCCTGCCTGTGCCGTCTGCCGTTGGGTAGCTACATAAATCAAGGTCACTCGAGCCTGAGCCGACCTGTATAATTAAACTGTTTCGCTCGAAAAGATAGAACCGCTTCATGGCCGGGGGTCTAATGACTCCTACGCGCCGTATTTGATGAGCGCGCTTTCGATGGAGACCACGTGGATCCTCAACCGCATTGCCTGAAGGACCGGCCCAAATTGTTGTTTTGAGGGGCGAGGCTCACCGCCGATCCGGGGAGGCGCACGGCTCGCGGCAATCACCAACTTTTTGTGCGCTGGGTGGCGGCTTAATATCGTTTGAAGGCGGTGACTAGATAGTCAAAACCACCCTAAGGAAAGGTGTATCGGCGGATCGTTTGAGAGGAAGGCAGGGGCCCACCGTCGCCTCATTACAAGAGATCTACCGGAGTTTTTGGAGAAGAAAGCACAAATGGATGCAAACGATACTGGCGAAGTATAAATAACTTGGGAGAGAGTAAAGCCCTATGGCGCAGACTCAGTAAGCCGCTTCGCGCCTGTATCTTTTCCGCCGGGCTATTCGGGTTGATGCGGGGCGAGCTGAAGGGGGCTGACTCAGGCGAACGGTTTATTTAGCCGACAAATGTACAATCCAGACTTCCCCATGGCGCCGATCTACCTGCCAGCCGGGTAGCTGGTGAAAGCCGGATGTCGGTTGCTCGATATAAGGGCAAAATGCCCTGCCGGGAAGCGGATTACGGGGTGGGAAGCGGCCTGTACGGCCTTATGGATCGAATAAATTGATCGGCAAGAATCAATAAACAACCGGCTCAACGCGGTATTACATCGGGGTTTTTCCGGTATCTATTCCAGGATCCTTGGTTCTTATACGGCAAATGCAACCGGTAAAATTTGCCTATAGGTGAAGCATAGGCTGTCGCTGGTATTGCATATTTCCATTCTAAAACGAGGCGACTCTTGGTACAAGCTGCTGTTCTAAGCTGAGTTCCGCGGAGTGATATCCCTGTTGGGACATGTTCTATTAGGCCTTGTTAGCCGGATTCTACCGCCTTCATACATGCTCCATCGCCCTGTAGTTGGCCGGCAAACACACGGATTTGGGTTCATTATGCAGTCATATGGCTTTGTATTTTTTTCTGATATTCTGAATATAAGACTTGCTACGGATGTTCTGTATCATTTCTTAGTGATCCATGGTCACCGAAGTTGTTAAAGAACTTGAAGCCGCCCGAGCCAAAGTGGCGGAATTAGAAAACTCGCTTGCAAAAGCTCAAAAGCAGAAGCTTGCAGGCCTTCATAAAGAGTACGGATTTGATGATCTCTCCGATTTTATCAAAGCCGTCAAAGTCGCTGCCAGTGGTGGTGGCGGCCGCGGTCGCGGTCGTGCAGCCAAGCCCGCAGCTGCCGCTTCTTCCTCGAAGAAGCAACGCAGCAAGCGCGCTCGCATCACTCCTGAAGTGAAGGAAAAAGTGAAGGCAGCGGTCAACGCTGGTAAGACTGGCGCCGAGATCGCTAAAGAGTTCGGTATTTCCGTACCGAGCGTGCAAAATATTAAGAAAGAGTTCGGGCTGGTCAAAGCCCGCGGCTGAGTTTTCTTTTCTGCGCTTTTAATCTCTTCGCCCTGGGGCCCGCGCCCTGGGGCTTTTTTTTTGCCTTGCTGCGCGCATCGGATGCATAGGCTGACCGGAGTTATGTGCGCCTATGTGCAAGCGAATACGAATGGCCGATTGCATTCGGCCGAAGAGCCGTCGATCTCGCCGCTCAACCGTGGCTTTCTCTACGGCGATGCGATTTATGAGGTGTGGCGGACGTATAATGGCGTGTTATTCGCTTGGAACGAGCATTGGCAGCGTTTGCTGCGCTCCGCGGAGGCGCTGCATTTCGCTGTTCCCTTTGAACCGGAAGAAATTCTCGACCAAATAAAAAAGACGGTCGCGGCTTATCGAGCGCAGGCCGGAGGCTCCTCCGAAATTTATGTAAGGCTGCAGATCACGCGCGGGGCCGGAGCGATCGGACTGGATACGGCCCTGGCCGATCAGCCTTTCTTCGTGTTATTGGTGCAGGAGAATAAATTGTTCTCGCCAGAAAAGTTTCGCGCCGGGCTCCAGCTCTCCATCGCCCAAGACTTACGTCGAAATTCCCCCGACACGCTCAATCCTGCCTGGAAGACGGGCAATTATTTAAATAACATCCTTTGCCTGCGCGAGGCGCGTTCGCGTGGAGCAGACGAGGTCCTGATCTGTAACGAGCGGGGTGAAATCACCGAAGCTGCGGTCAGCAATATTGGATTCGTCAAGGAGGGCCAGGTCATTACTCCTCCTCTCGATGCAGGCATTCTCGTCGGGATCACCCGGCACGTCTTGATTCATCATGTCGGACCGGCGGCCGGGATCGCAGTGGTGGAACAGACTATCTTGCCCGACGAGTTAGGCGAAATGGAAGAGAGCTTTCTCCTTTCGAGTACAAAAGATATTACGCCGATCGCCCGGATCGATTCCTATCGGTTCAATTTGGGCGAGGAGACGGTAACGATGCGTTTAAAGCGAGCGTTTGCCGAGTATGTGCGAGGGTATGTGCAAAGTCATCCCGAGCTTCAGGTTTTTTGATCGGTCAGGAGCGTTCGCGAGAGTCAATACCAACGACAAACTCAGGTTTTCGGCGTTCATTCTTTTGTGCTCGGCTGTTATTTGGATCGAGAGGCAGAGAGAGTGTTGCGCACTTTATTTAGGTTTACGCCCGCGATCTTAGGGTGAACTTTTTTCGTGTGTTTCATTCTGTCTCGCCCAGCATTTCCCCATGCCCGATTTGCCCACCATCGTACATGTCGATGCGGATGCATTTTTTATCTCGGTGGAGCAGGCGGAGCACCCCGAGTTGAGAGGAAAAAAGGTCGCGGTCGGCGGGCGTCAGCGGGGAATTATTTCCTCCGCCAGTTATGAAGCGCGCGCTTGTGGTGTTTATACCCCGATGCCGTCGTCGCGAGCGCTCCAGGTCTGTCCGGATCTGCTCATTGTGAGCCACACCTCGGGTTTGTACGGAGATTACTCGCGCCGCTTATTTGATATTTGCGAGCAGGTCACCCCCTTGGTGGAGCGGAACTCGATTGATGAGGGTTATCTCGATATCTCGCCCTGCGGCTATCGCAGTCTCGCGGAGATTGAACGAGCGATTCGCGGTTTGCAGGAACGAATTGTTTCCGAGCTGAAAATCACCGCCTCTTTCGGCATTGCTCGCAATAAACTGGTTTCCGCCATTGCGAGTAAATTAAAGAAACCGCGCGGCTTCGTCGTCATTCCTCCGGGAACCGAGGCAGAGTTTCTGGCCCCGCTGCCCATTGGTAAGCTCCCGGGCGTCGGCCAAAAGACCGAAGCCGTGCTCCATGATCGCGGTGTTCGCACCGTCGCGGATTTATTCACAAAATCGGAGCAGGAACTCGCGAACCTTTTCGGTTCGGGCTGGCGCGAGATGTTGGCCGCGGCTCGGGGGGAGGATGATCGTTTGGTCGATCCAGAACCGGGGGAAGCTAAATCATATTCCCAACAAGAAACGTTTGGGACCAACGTCGCGGAATTTGCCGAGATCGAGCGGGTCGCCAAGCGCATGTTGGACGAGTTGATGCGGAAGGTGCGGAGCGACGGCAAGCGGGTGCGCACGTTGACGGTGAAAGTGCGGTATCCAAATTTTGAACAAGCCTCGGCGAGCCATAGTATCGCGGAGTCCACCGATCTCGAACCGTCTTTTTATACTTGGATCCCCTTGCTTTTGAAACAGGCCTGGAAAAAACGTCAGCCGCTGCGCTTGGTCAGCGTCAAGCTATCCGGCGTCGATGATACACCGGAGCAGCTGGAGATCTTTGGCGATTCGAACGAGAAACGAAAACGTCTGGCCGCGACGGTCGATGCATTGAAAGCCCTGCGTGGGGAGGAAGTGATTGTGAAAGGCGCACAGATCACGAAGAATAATGACCCGACGCAGAAGCGACGAGATCGGGGCCTCGAGGGATTTCAGCGCCCGGGCGTGTAGCAGGGCTGTCACGAGCGGGGCAGATGTGATGTTATAACGACTTACCTTCGCTCTTTCCGCGCTCATTCGCTGCATCCCTCCGATTGGGGGAGGATGAAACAATTTAATCCCGTTGGGGGCTTGAGAAAAGCCCAGCGGCTCTTTATACCTGCCGCTCTCTATGCCAATCTACGAGTACTACTGTTTGGATAATCATACCATCTACCAGTTCTACGCGAAGACCCTCGCCCAGGGGCAAAGCGTGCCCAAGTGCCCGGAAAATCCGGCGTTTCGCATGCAGAAGATTGTATCCACCTTTGCGATCAATAGCGGTGGGAAAAAGAATGACGCTGAGCCCTCTGCTGCTCCGGGAGAAGCGGGCGGGAGCGATCCCGCGGAAGACGCTCGGATGGAAGCGGCGATGGGGGCGATGGAGAAAGAATTTGCGAGTGTGGACGAGAACGACCCACGGGCGATGGCGCGGATGATGCGCCGCATGGCTGACCTGACCGGAGAAAAAATCGACGGCGAGATGGAAGAGGTCGTTCGCAAACTCGAAGAGGGCGCGGACCCCGATTCCCTCGAAGATCAACTCGGCGGAGGTGGAGAGGACGGAGGCGGGATGGACGACCCGATGGGCGAGGGCGCGGGAATGCTCGATTCCAAAACCGAGCCGAAAGAAAAGAAGCACCGCTTTCGGTCCTACAAAGCGCAGCCGCGACGCGATCCGAAGCTCTACGATTACGATTAACCTTCAGCGGCATCTTTTGGAAATAATCGTTCGAACTTGGGGCATTCCGAGCCGCCTGGACCTATCGAGCTGATTGCCCGCGGAAGAATTCTCGGCCGGCCACGCAGAAGATTTCTGCTGGGTTGTAAGATTCAGGATTCCCACCGCGGCTGGAATCGCGTGCACTGAACCGACATGGCATCTTCCGAACTCCTTTCACGCATCGAAGCGGCCAAAGCAGTGGTGATGGCTCAAACCGAGTTGTTTCACCGCGAATTCGGCCGCGCGCAAAGCCGTTGGAAATCAGACGGCACTCGGGTCACGCCCGTAGATATTGCGATCTCGGAGAATATTGTCCGTGTATTGCGGGCCCAGTTTCCCGCCGATCAATTTTTCAGCGAAGAACTCGCGGAGACGGATGCACCGATCCCGGTGAGCAGCCGTTTTGTCTGGGTGCTCGATCCGATCGATGGAACGAATAATTATGCGACGGGCATCGCTCACTGTGCCATTTCTCTTGGGTTGCTGGAGAACGGTCTGCCGGCGTATGGCGTGATTTATGATTTGAGCCGGCGCGTCTTGATGCACGGTGGACCTGGATTCGGCTTATGGGACGGAGACCGCGTCGCCTCGGTGAAAACGACTCCGCCGAATCCACAGAGTTTATTGGGCTTCCATAGTCCCTACGACAAGACGATGGCGCATCATGCACAGACGATCGTGGAAAATTTCAAAATCCGCGGACTGGGCAGCAGCACGCTGCATCTCGCGTACGTCGCGGTCGGTATTCTCGACGGCACGGTCGATCATAATGTCAAAATCTGGGACATCGCGGCCGCCGTGCCGCTCTGTCAGGCCGGAGGCGGCGAGGTCCAATTTTTAAATGGCGAACAGTTTCCTCTCCGGCAGTTCGATTTAAAGATGGGCCGGATTCAGTATATTGCGGGAAGCGCCGAGATGTGCCGGCGCCTGCGGGAACTATTAAAGTCGTAGTTACAGCGGAACTACACCCTCGCAACCTTGCCCGTGAGGTGCGGTGACGGCGGCACCTAGGGCAAAGGCGTTTCTCGTGAGTCATCGCATCGCGGAGAGCGGACCGCATCGTGTAGTGCCGCAGCTGAAAAGGCGCGGCAGATCCTTAGCCGTCGACGCGGGATTATTATACTTCGTACGGCTGGAGCGGAACCGGATCGAGCACGGTTGAACCGGGTAACTTCGCCTTGAGTTGCTCTTGAAACCAGGCCCGCGCCGGTTTTTCACCATGAGTCAGCACAATGGTTCGCGGGGTCGCTTGGATCGCGAACTGGAGAAGCTCGTCGCGATCAGCGTGACCGCTCAATTCGAACTTTTCAATTCGCGCCTTGATCTTGGTTTTAACATTAGCCGCTTCGAAAATGAAGGTGTCGCCCGGCTTGGAGAGGAGGAGTTGGCCACCGGGAGTGTCGGGATCCGAATAGCCGACGAATCCGATCGTGTTCCGCGCGTGCGAGACGAGCCCGGAGGCGAGGGCATAAGAGGGCGTGCGCTCCACCAGCATGCCTGAGCTGATGACATAGAGCGCGTTTTGCTGAGGATCTTCGCCTGGATTCAGCTTCCGCGGCGTCGGTTTGATCTTCAGCTCCTTGATGATGCTTTTTGAGAAATTGACGTGTTTGGTCTTGCGGCTGATCTCGTCGAGGTAGTCCGCCAGATCCATTCCCAGGCCAGAGGCGATGATGGGGAAATCGGCGAGTTTGCCGAATTTCCGGGCATCGTGGATGATCGCGAGGATTTCCTGCTGTCGTCCCAGGGCGAATACAGGAATGAGGAAGGAACCGCCCCGCGCGATCGTCTCGTTGATGCTGTTGATCAAGCGCGTGACTTCGAGATGACGCGCTTTCTCCGGCGGGCGTTCGGTGGCGCCGCGGGTCGTTTCCATGATCAAGGTATCAAAATGACCGGCAGGGAAAATGGCGCCGGCGAGGGTGCGCTGATTTTCGAAGAGCACGTCGCCGGTGAAGAAAATTTGCCGATTCTTGTGGTGAATCTCGACGCCTGCAGCCCCCGCCACGTGGCCGGCGGGATGGAAAATAAATTCAATCTCGTCTTTCAGGCCGCGAAATTTTTTGGCGTGACCGAAAGGTAGTCCGGTCAGGCGAGGGGCGCAGCGATCGATTTCTTCGTGAGTGAAGAGTGGATACTCGGGGATATTTTGATCTTCTTTCTGGCGGATCATCACGCTGGCGGAGTTGTGCAGCATGCGCTCGATCAGCATCCGGCTGGACTGCGTCATCACCACCGGTGTCTTGGGGTGCTCACGCATCAGGAGGGGCAGGCTGCCGATATGGTCCAAATGGCAGTGCGTGATGATGATCAGGTCGAGGTGTTTGCCTCGCAGCGGACTCAGGTCCGGCGTGGCCGAACGCCCCGTTTTCTTGGGATGTAGCCCTGAATCGATCAGGATATTCAAATCGCCAATTTGGACGAACATCGAGTTCGCTCCAATTCCACCGTCCCGATTCAGATCAATAAGCTTCATGCAAAGTGCGCAGCAAGAGGGACCCTGCGGGGCGCCGCAAGCGCAAGTTTCACGAGCCCGGTCGCCCGCCTAGTGCCCCTGGCAACCCGAAGCGGCGTACCCAGGGCGAAAATTCCGCCTCAATCAGCTCTCAGGCAGGCACATTTCGAAGGTGGGCAGGCCGACGTGTATCTTGTTTCCGAATTCATCCACCCCGTGAAAACTCCCGGAGGCCCGGGCATCGCCGCCGGTCACGTGATAGCTATTGTAGGAGAATTGTTCTCCCGGAGCGAGCCGCGGCGTCTCGCCCACGATTTTATCTCCCTCGATCACGACCTGACTGCCATCCGGGTGTTGAAGGACCCACTTTCGACCGAGCAGCGTGACGGAACGGTCCGAGCCGTTGCGGATGGTGACAAAATAGACGAAGGCATGCGGTTTGTCCTCCGGCAGGCTCTTGCCACCGTGATGGTAGACGAGCTTGTCGAGGCGGGCGGTCAAACCGGGCAATGGGATCGAGGCAGGCACAAGGGAAACAGCAGGAACAAATGAACGGTCGATCACTTTGCAAATGCCATTCAAGCCAAGTACAGCGGAGGCGGAGCGATCCAGTTAACCCCAACAGTCGTGTTTATTCGTTCAGGCCCTGGGTGTCTGGAGTTGGTTTTTCTCGAGTCAGGGTGGTGGAGAGAAAGCGAACGGTGCAAGTGGACTTCGGATACAAGCGCGAAGCGATGTTCGAGCCCGCGGCGGATTTTCTGCCCTACCGTTTTTCCCGGGCCTTTTCGTCATTTTCCTGTGCCCCTAGGGTGCGGCCGTCGGGGCGGCCGGAGCGGGGACAACCGCTTTCTTTCCCGCGTAAGCATAATCCGAATACATCACGCTCATGTCCTCGTCGAGCGATCGCACCAACATCGCTCGGCCGCGGACTTTCACGGTGATGTGATCGAGCAGGGAAGGCCGGTCGGCATTCGGCAAGCTGTACGAAATAACGGTGCGGGCCTCCTGAATCTTAACCCCAAACATGGGTGAGAACGGCTCTGTATTGCCCAATTCCACCTGCTCGACCGCGTTGTCCGGTTTATGAAAGGTGAAGATCGCCGTCATATATTGCGCACTCGTATCATCCTTGTCGCCCGCTTTGAGGTGGAAGCGATAGGCCGAGCGCTCTGTATCATCTTGCACCCGCTCAGCGGTCGAGAGATCGAGTTGCTTGGTCACATCGGGCGCCGTGTCGTTTCCGGAGCGACGCGTATGTTTTTCCTGATACTCACGGGCCTCTTTTTCGGTCGGCGGTTTTCCATTCTTCTGCACCAGCGTCCAGCGAATGAACTCTGGCTTCAACGGATCGTAATGTTCGACCAGGCTGTCCGATCGCGCCTGGGTCGTCTGGGTGAAGGCCCAACCTTTGGCTCCGTCCGCCCGAAAATTTTTTAGCGCCGTTTCGATCTCGGGCGGGAGCGGGCCAGCACGGAGCCCAGCGGCAGAAAAAAAGATGAAAAGGAGAAACGGACGAAGGACCATGAAGTTGAGAAAATGAATACGGACAAAGGTTGCAATAGATCGAGCGGAGGCGAGCCCACGGCGTGTAATAAATTCGCGGGCTGCGCGTTTATTGTGCATGGACACGAAAAGAACCCCTGAAGCGAAGTCCCGCTTCGCTATCCCGGTGGCCGTGGCGGTAGCGGCTCACGCGTTATTGTTTTTTGGTTTTGCGCCCCCGAAAGTCATCGTACAACGGTCGGTCGACCGGGAATCCGTCCTGGTAGACAATCATATCACGGACATCGTGGTGGATTTGGCCAAACCGGATCCCGATCCGAACGCGGGAGCGTCTTCCGGGCCACAACAGAGATCGGCCGCACCGACCCAGCCGGATTATATTCCCGATGTCGTGCCGGTTTCGGCGATCACGGTTCCGGTCGAGTCGGCGCCGGTGAGATCCACGGATACCTCGATAAACGTCCTTCCCACGGGCTTGACCGGGGTGGAAAACGTGATCGGCGACGGATCCGCAACGCTCTCCATCTTCCATCGCGGCGACCTCGACAATATTCCGCGTGTCACTTTTCAGGCTCGACCCAACTATCCGTTCAACCTTCGCAGCACCGGGGTTTCTGGTGAGGTGGTGGTCGACTTCATGGTCGATGAGCAAGGGCGGGTGAGCGATGTGCGGGTCGTACGCTCGAGTCATTCCGACTTCGAACGGCCCACCGTGGCGGCGGTGGAGAAGTGGAGATTCGAGCCTGGAAAGCGGCACGGACGAGCGGTCCGTTTTCGGATGAGCCAAGCAGTCAGCTTCGCAGTCGGGGATTAAGCGACTGGGTTTTGGCGGAGGAGGGGATCAGAGGCGCCGTGAACCGGCGCCTCTTTTTTTGTCCGGACGTAGGTGGTGTTCCGGTCTTTCCTGCTGGTGTATTCACGATCCGGTTTATGTATTCATGAAAGTACGACAATGGGCTGCTCATTTAAGGCCCCAACGTTTAGCCTGGCTCGTGGCTTGCCTCTCCAATGTAGGTGGGATGCCCTCACCCCCGCATGGACCTCGCCGATCGGAAGCGGCTTCGCCGTCGCGGGGTGAGGGCACCCCGCCTACATCGATTCAATATCACGACTCGACAACCTCGTCCTTCTTGGACCGGTCACCCCTGCTTTCGGTCCTGATCGAAATATAGACTTTGTTATTTCTGAGAAATCATCACTCCACGTTCACCACTCGATAGGCGACCGAGCCGCCGCGGCCGGGAAGCTGCACGACGGCGTTCAACTTGGCGCCGAGCAGCTGGCGGCCGAGCGGGGAGGCGGGGGTCACGACAGTGATTTCCAGTCCGTCGACGGTAAGCTCCATCCCGCCACTCCGCGGTCCCATGAAGTATCGAGCCGTTCGCTGGGCTGATTCCAGTGTCACCACGGCGCCAATACTCACGGGGGCGGTGGTGGCCCAAGCGGGCAGCTGAAGCGCATTATAGAGAGCCAGGGTTTCGTTGAGCTCCGCGGCCAAGCGGGCCTGGCCTTCCGCGAGGTAGGCCGCCTCCTGGGCGTGCATGTCGTACTGATTCTCGGGTTTGCTTTCCTCGTGCGTCGCTTCATCGCGAGAGGTCAGCGCCGCGCGCGTGATCGTTTCCAGCTCGGTCTGAAGCTTCTCGAGAATCGCGGTGCGTAGGCGCGCTTTGTCCATCCCTGCAGCCAAACTCGCCTGACCCATGCGCGCCAGCTCTCTTATGTGCTTTGCGGGCGCAAACTGAGGAGACGGCGGACGCGTTCCACCAGCTCCTTGGGGCTGAACGGCTTGGTCATGTAATCCAGCGCGCCGAGTTCCAGCCCAAAATGCCGGGCATCCCGGGTGGCCCAGGCCGTGAGGATGACGATCGGAATGGTGGCGGTGACTGGCTGGCGTCGCAAAATTTCGCAGACTCCGAAGCCGTCGATATCCGGCAACATCAGATCGAGCAGAATCAGGTCCGGCTTCTGCTGCTCTACTTTGTCGAGCGCTTCACGTCCGCTTGCGGCGGTCGTGACCGCATAGTCTGCACGGGTGAGGTGAAAGTGGACAAGTTCGGTCACGTCCCGCTCGTCATCAACGCTGAGAATAGTGGCTCGCACGCGTCTATACAACGGGCGCTAGATGTCGGCCGAGTGTCAGGCTTGTAACAAGTCCGTTAAAACCGGCCCAATTTCAGAGAGGGACGCAATTTTTGTGCTAAAAAAGCGGTCAAAACCGTTGGTGAGGTTTTTTAACTCGCGGGTCTGAGCCGAATAATCAATCCAAGTCCCTATTAACTGACCACCTGCTCAGGTCCCTCGAATGGCTAGAAAGATCTGTTTTATTAACTACAAAGGTGGCGTCGGCAAAACGTCGCTGATCGTCAACCTCGCTGCTTGCCTGGCAAAAGCCGGCAAACGGGTGCTGCTGTTCGACTTTGATACTCAGTCGAATGCGAGCATTTGGCTGCTTCGACTGGAGCGTTGGAATAAAATCAATACAGCGGGCGAGGGTGCAATATTTTCTATCTTCGAGCACGGAGGCGTGCGGGTGAAAGATCTGATCATAAACGACGTGGTGGAAGACCGCGACGGAGTGAAGGTTTTACCCGGGCTGGATCTGGTGCCCACCACCTTTAATCTCGTGGATTTGGAGAGCGAATATCAAGGCGACCCGAAGCGTCCACCGTATGTTATATTCCAAGAACAATTGGCGGAGGTGGAATCCAACTACGATTTTATCCTTTTCGATTGCCCGCCCAATATTCTGCGGGCTTCGCAGTGCGGCGTTTTCTCCTCCGGCGAGATTTATGTTCCGGCCAATCCCGATGCGTTGAGCCTGATTGGATTCACCTTGTTGGTGGAAAAACTCGGCAAGTTTCATCAGCTCTCCGCCAGTTTTCGCCACGTCGCGATGGGCAATCACGCCCAGGTCCAGGGCATCATCTTCAACTCGATCAAAGCGAACGTCGACATCGAGGTGCCCAAAATGAGAATGCAGCTGCGCCTCAATCAATACCGCACGTCGAAGCGGGTGGCGCCGGGAGCAACGATTTTTAGAACCCAGATTCGCGATGCGATGGTGGTGCGCCGGGCGGTCACGCTCGGATTGCCCGTCATCCTCGTCGGACAAGAAAACCAAGAGCAGGACAATGTGGTGAATGACTACCGGCAGGCCGCGGCCGAACTCATCAACCACGCAACGTAAGAGCGAAGGAGTCACCCATGAGTATCGATGCAGAACCCCACCCCTCCACCTCCGACGCCCGCGGGAAATATGGCCCCTATGATTGGGACACCGCTCGAAAGGCGTTCTCGAAGTCGATCATGATCGAGACGCCGCTGCAGAGTTTGGCGCAGAATCTCGACATGCCAGAATGGCCGATCCGAGCCGAAGGCGAGGCGCCCTCGAAGTATGTGTATCTCAAATACAGCGAGCTGACCGCCATGCCGGGCTTTGCCGGTCATCCCGAGCTGGTCGACCAGCTCATCACGATCTTAAAAGAGACCATGGCCTTCGACGAGCCGTTCGGCGACATGGTGCCGAAACACTCGCTCTCGGTCGAAAAGGATAACCCGATTCTCAAGAATTTGATCAAGCTCGGCATCCCCGAAGACTACCCGATGGGACTGGTCGCGCTCACCGCCGAGACGCGGGAGTTCTGCACCCTGGAGAGCCTGGGGACGATCAAGGAGTTTGCCATGTTTGCCCAAAATCTCGCCCAAGCCGTGATCGTGGGCGGAGATTTTCGGGCTTTGCTCAACGCGCTCTCTCACATTGATGAGAACACGTTGGCCCTCTACCTTCCTTTCCGCCCCGGCAGCAAAGGCGTCCACCTTCTCGAAGGCCTGGCCCTGACCGTCCGGGCTTATCCGGCCGAAACGCGGGCCGCGTTGGCCCGGGAATGTGGGGCGCGTTTAGGCGCGGAGGATCTTGCGCGCGCGTCGGCCGCTTCCCGCGCGGACACGTCTGCCGCCGCAACAACCTTAGCGGGGCACACGGCCTCTTATGCCGAATACTTTAAGGGCGATCTGGCCGTCCTCCAACAGCAAGTGAACGAGGGCCTTCCGCTCGGTCGCCTAGCCAACGTGATCAACGATCCGCTGGTCGAGTCGATCGTGACCAATCTTTTGAAACCGTATCTGACTTTCCCCGACGCCAAGAAGCCCCACCGCGCGACGACGCCCCCGATGGAAGAAGAAGCTCCTCGGCGGAGTTTCTTCGCGGGCCTACGTAGGATGTTCAAGATCTGACTTTAAGTGCCGAATCATATGGTTACCGAAACCATGGCTGATCCCAAGCCTGTGACGATTAAGTTCCCGCCCCGGCCCGAGTCGGATAAACCGCTCGTGTTGCCGCGTCGTCGGTTGCGTTCTCCCTTCGAGGTCTCGGAAGCGGCGGCCGAAACCCAGAAAACGATCAGCGTTATCCGCACCGTCACGCGCAATCCCTGGGGTGAACTCCTCAATGGCGATTCGGCGAAAGTCCAGGAGCTGGAGCGCTCGCTCAAAAGTCTTTCCAGTCGACTCGAAGAACGCGAAAGAACCCTGCAGGAATTCGAGGTTCGCCTGGCCGAGCGCGAACGCGATATCGCGGAAACGGAAACGCTGCTCCGCGCGCGTGAAAGCCTTTTTGAAGCCGCTCGGGCCAAACAATCGCCCGGAGCCATGGCTCGTTCCCTTTCTCAGGAAGAACAAGCCGCGCTGGAAAAACTGAAAGCCGAACTGGAACGTCAACAGGTTCTCCTACAGGAGCAGCGCCAAGCGTTGCGGGAACGTGAAGCCTTTCTCGACGACAGCGAAACCAAACTTTTTCAGAAGGTGCAGGAGCATCAGGAAAAAGAGACCGAGCTGGAACAGCGTGACGAAGATCTCCGACGCAGGGAGCGAAAGCTCCGCGAACGCGAGGCAGTGAACGATCCAGCGGTGGCCGCGGCCCTCAAGGCCGAAAAAGCCGCAGCCAAGAAGTTCGACGAATTCAACGAGTAAGGGTTGCGCGGGGGATTTAATGTAGTGATTCCACGGAGACGCATCACGCGTTCCGTGAATTTTTAATTGTAGGCTGGGACGCCCCTCGCAGGGTAGGGGACCGGTGCGCGACCTCGGATGAGGAACGGGTATCCCTGGTGGCGGAACCCATTGCTTCCGGAATCCGTCGGGAAAAGATCTTTGCACGCGCAGAAAAACCCGTCAGACGGAAAGGTGGAAAGTTTACTCGCAACATTTTAACGTTGTGGGCGTCCTTGTTTAGCTCGTTTTACATGAAACAACACCACCTGCGTCTTCTTCTTCTGAGTCTCGCTGTTGGCGGCAGCAGCTCCGCTTTCGCGCAAAGCGATTTGTCCTATATCTTCACCGCACGGCCGAAATACACCTTTTCGGCGGCGCTCAAGATTCGCACCGGCGGAGCGAACGTGAAGTTTGGGAATCTCGGAACGATTCTACCGTCTCCAGTAGGTATAATTGGTACCGGTTCGAATGGCCTCAGTGTCCTGTCAGGGTATCGTTTCCAAGATGGAACTTTTGGATTTGACGTCGCTCGGTCAAATCAAGTCACCAGCGGGGGCACTCCCGTGGTCAGCGGTACCCAGACCACCACTACGACGAATGTCGCTACCCCTTCGGCTGATGGAAAGCGTTATTTCACGTCCACGATCGTGGATGTGAAGGACTCGTCGGACTCAACCAAAAACTCCACCACGACCACGAATAACGGCGACTATTTGGCCTATCAAACGGGACAAACCCGGAACTGGAGTTATCAGGATGCCAGCCAGGTGGAGAACGGCGTAATCAGCATGCATGACTACGGCTCGAACAGTGAAGGCGCTTCCAAGGATGCGAAGGCGGGATCATCGGGTGGATTTGACCTTCAACTCTCTCGAGAACTGGGCCAGATCGGGAAAAACATCCAATGGGGTTTCGCGTTTTCTTTCGGCGTAAATGAAATCAACGCCAAGACTTCGGGTAAGATCACGGCCACTCTGCTCACTCAGACGACCCAATTTAGTTTACTCGGGAACGCTGCGCCGACCGCTCCCTATTCGGGTCCAACCTTCGGTCCTTTCATCCTGACGGACGGAAATGGTCAACCCCTTCCCGATCCCACCAGCACAACCGGT
>Ga0070717_10000085_pt1 | contig 74645 bp, 74 predicted proteins | sample LARL113metaG_FD_71366 | JGI IMG/M metagenome (GOLD analysis project Ga0070717, IMG submission 71366) | Corn, switchgrass and miscanthus rhizosphere microbial communities from Kellogg Biological Station, Michigan, USA - LAR L11-3 metaG | ecosystem: Host-associated > Plants > Roots > Rhizosphere ...
CGCAGACGGTGAGGAATCCCCCGCCTTTCTGCGAGAGATGCGCACGTGGGCAGGGGATCCTTCGCCGTCTACGCGGCTTCAGGATGACACTTGCGCAGAGCTTCCTTAGCGATTAGGGAAGCTCTGCACAAGGCGTCCGTGTCATTCCGAGCCGCGCAGACGGTGAGGAATCCCCGCCTTTCTGCGAGAGACGCGCATGTGGGCAGGGGATCCTTCGCCGTCTACGCGGCTTCAGGATGACACTTGCGCAGAGCTTCCTTAGCGGTTGGCGGTTAGGCCGCCTCCCTAACCGCTAAGGAGCTTCTGCATAAGTCGCGGTTCACGTCATGCTGAGCCGCGAAGCATGCCCTGAGCGAAGCCGCAGGGACGGCGAAGTATCTCCATCTGCGCATTCGGAGATCCTTCGCCGCGCGCTGCCGGCTCAGGATGACGGACTTGCGCAGAGCTTCCCTAACCGCTAACCGCTAACCGCCAATCGCTAACCGCTAAGAATCCCCACCGCCTTCATCAGCGCGAGCGCGTTGCTCTTCGTCACCACGCCCGGCCGCATCGTGTAGTCGAAGGCCATGGCGTCGCCTTCGAGGTGGTCCTCGAAGTGCACGTTCGCGGCGCGCGGCGCGAGCGCGTCGGCGACTTGCGCGAGGGCGAGGTCGTGTGTCGTGGCCAGGCCGATCGCGCCGCGCTCGACGAGGCCGCGCACGATGGCCTCGGCGCCGATGCGCCGGTCGTGCGAGTTCGTGCCGTGCAGGAGCTCGTCGAGGAGGAAGAGCAGCGGCGGCTCCATCGCCAGGATCTCGCGGATGCGCAGGATCTCCGCGTAGAACCGCGACGCGCCCTCGGCCAGCGAGTCGTGGATGCGGATCGACGCGCCGATCGCCATCGGCGCCACGCGCAGCGAGCGCGCGCACACTGGCGCGCCGGCGAGGGCGAGGATGGCGTTGATGCCGACCGTCCGCAGCAGCGTCGACTTCCCCGACATGTTCGAGCCGCTGACGATGAGCAAGCGGAGCTCGCCGCCGAGGCGGACGTCGTTGGCCACGCGGCGATCTTCGGGCAGCAGCGGATGCGCGGCCGCGACGGCGTCGAAGAGCGCGTCGCCGTCGACGATCTCCGGCGCCGCGAACGCCGGATGCTCGTACGCGAACGACGCCAGCGACAGCAGCGCCTCGACCTCGCCGACCGCGTCCATCCAGGCGACGATCTCGCGCCCCCACTCGCGCCGCCAGCGCTCGATGGAGAAGGCCAGGAGCTCGCTCCACATCAAGACGATGGCGATCGGCGCGAAGAACTGGTTGCGCCGCGCGTCGAGCAACGCCACGAGTCGCCGCAGCGTCTCGATGCGCCCGGACGCGTCGCGCGCGCGCCAGAACTCCTCGCGCTCGAGCCGCGCGATCAATCCGCCGAGGAGCGCCAGCGCCGGCTCGCGCCGCTCGACCGCGCCGATCACGCGCTGCACGCGCTCGTTCAGGCGCCGCGCGAGCGCGCCGCGCACGAGCAGCGCGACGACGAGCGGCAGCGTCCAGATCTTGCTCAGTGGAAGGAAGAAGACGAGGACGGCAAGGACGAGCGCGAGGCCGCCGAAGACGCCCACCGCGATCGCCGCCAGATGCTCGCCGCGCGACGACAGCAGCGGCGGGTCGGCGGCCCAATCGTCGAGGTGCGCCGCCTCGATCTCGCCGGAGACCGCCGAGGCGATGACGAAGAGGTCCTCGCGCAAGTCGACGCGCTCGCGCAGCTTCGCGACCTCGGCCTGCCGCGCGCGGACGCCGTCCGCACGCATCCGCTCCGGATGCTTCAGCCACCCCGCCAGCGTCGCGCGCCCCGAGGCCGTCGCGGCGATGGAGATCAACTCGAAGAGCGAGCCGGGGCCGAAGAGATCGAGGTCGGCCGCGAACGGATGATGTTCTTCCTCGAAGTCCGCGCCGGCGTCGCCCTTCCCCTGCCATTCGCCGCGCATCCGCGCCAGGCCGCGCTCGCAGAACGCCACCGCCGCATCGGCGCGCCGCTTCGCCGCGCGCAGCGGCTCGGTGGCGATGACGAGCGCGAGGAACGCCGCGGCCGGCACGAGCACGAGCCAGCCCCACTTCACGACGGCGACGACGACGATCAGCGCGAATGCCGCCGCGCGCGCCAGGCCGATGGCGTGCTCGCGCTGCGTCAGCCGCGCGATGGCGGCGCGGTGCCGCGCCAGGCGCTCGTCGTACATCACGTGAGAGTTCATCCCGAGCATAGCGAGGGATCAATCGAGGCGCCGCGCCTTGGCTGATCCCTCGCTGCGCTCGGGATAAACACGGCTCACCAGAACAGCGGCATCTGCACGTGTCTCGCGGGGACGGGCGGGCGGGCGGGACGGCGGCGGGAGATCTCGAACGTTCCGGTCGCCGCGAACTGCTGGGCGATGGAGAGCTCGAGCTGCGCGCCGGTGCGCGCCAGGAGGCGCGCGGCCATGTCGCGCACGATCGACTCGTGGTTGTTCTTCTGCGAGAGGTGGATCATGCAGAGCGTCTTGAGGTCCGCCCCCATCATCTTCTCCACCGCCGACATCGAGTCGTCGTTCGACAGGTGCCCGAAGCGCGACATGATCCGGCGCTTGAGCGGCCACGGGTAGCTGCCGAGGCGGAGCATGTCGAGGTCGTGATTCGACTCGAAGAAGAGGCCGTCGCAGCCCTGCAGGTGGCGGAGAACGTACTCGTCGACGTAGCCGAGGTCGCTGGCGAGGCCGACGCGCGTGCCGTCGCGCGCCTCGATGACGAAGCAGGCCGGATCGATGGCGTCGTGCAGCGTGCGCCGCGCGTGGACGTTCAGCTCGCCGATCGCGAAGGTCGAGTTGTTCGGAAAGACGACGACCTTCGTCTCCGCGCGGTCGATGGTGCTGGCGTCGAGCGTCCCCTGGGTCAGGTAGATGGGGATCTCGTACTTGCGCGCGACCGACTCCGCGCCGCGGATGTGGTCGTAGTGCTCGTGGGTGATGACGAGCGCGCGCACGTGCTCGATGTGCTTGCCGACCTGCTCGAGCCGCTTGCGCATCTCCCGCGAGCCGAAGCCGGCGTCGACGATGATCGAGGTGCCGTCGCTCTCGAAGTAGAACGCATTGCCGGCCGAGCCGGAGCCGAGGGGGGCGACGAGCATGGACTGATGGTAACAGGGCGCAGGGCGCAGGGGGCAGGGCGCAGATGGTGGTCGTCGCGAGAAACACCACCTGCGCCCCGCCCCCTGCGCCCTGCCCCCTCAGCAGATACAATCGCGCCCGAATGGCTCTCGAACGTTTCGTCGTAGAAGGCGGCAGAAGACTCGAAGGCACCATCCGCCCCGGCGGCAACAAAAACGCCGCCCTCCCGATCCTTGCGGCGTGCCTGCTCACCGACGCTCCCGTCATCCTGCGCAACCTGCCGGACATCCAGGACGTCCGGGTCATGCTGCAGATCATCGAGAAGCTCGGCGCGGCGGTCGAGCGCGTCGAGACCAACGTCGTGCGCATTCACGCCGCGGGCGACATCTGCAGCGAGCCGAACCCCGACCTGTCGCGCAAGATCCGCGCGTCCATCCTCCTGGCCGGGCCGCTCCTGGCGCGCTGCGGCTCCGCGCAGATCGTCAAGCCGGGCGGCGACGCCATCGGCCGCCGCCGCGTCGACACGCACCTCCTCGCCCTCGAGTCCCTCGGCGCGCAGATCGAAGTCTCCGCCAGCGCCTACCGCATGAGCGTCCGCTCCCTCGTCGGCCGCAAGATGTTCCTCGACGAGGCCTCCGTGACCGCCACCGAGAACGCCATCATGGCCGCGGTCCTCGCGGACGGCGACACCCTCATCTACAACGCCGCCGCCGAGCCGCACGTCCAGGACCTCTGCCGCTTCCTCAACCTCCTCGGCGCGCAGATCGACGGCATCGCCACGAACTCCCTCACCATCCACGGCGTCGAGTCGCTGCACGGCGGCGACTTCACCATCCCGTCCGACCACATCGAAGTCGGCTCCTACATCGGCCTCGCCGCCGTCACGCGCAGCGAGCTCCTCGTCGAGGACGCCGTGCCGCACCACATGTACGCCGTGCGCCTCATGCTCGAGAAGCTCGGCGTCGACATCGACGTCGAGGGCGAGAACATCCGCGTGCGCCGCGACCAGGAGCTGCGCGTCCGCTACGACATCGGCGCGGCCGTGCCGAAGATCGACGACGGCCCGTGGCCGCTCTTCCCCGCCGACCTCCTCTCCATCATGGTCGTCGTGGCCACGCAGGCCGAGGGGACGGCGATGATCTTCGAGAAGATGTTCGAGTCGCGCCTCTTCTTCACCGACAAGCTCATCCAGATGGGCGCGCGGATCATCCTCTGCGACCCGCACCGCGCCATCATCGTCGGCGGCAATCGCCTCTCCGGCGCCGAGATCTCCAGCCCTGACATCCGCGCCGGCATGGCCTTGCTGCTGGCCGCGCTCTGCGCGAAGGGCGAGAGCATCATCCACAACATCCATCAGATCGATCGCGGCTACGAGCGCATCGAGGAGCGGTTGAACCCGCTCGGCGCGCGCATCGTCCGCGAGCCCGACCTATGACGCTGCGCCTGCCGCGGGGGCGCTCGCTCGGCTTCGGCCGCGTGCCGCTGGTGATGGGCATCGTCAACGTCACGCCCGACTCGTTCTCGGACGGCGGCGTGCACTATGACGCCCGGCGCGCCGTCGACGCGGCACTGCAGATGGAGGCGGACGGCGCGGCGATCATCGACGTCGGCGGCGAGTCGACGCGGCCGGGATCCGACGCGGTCGGCGTCGAGACGGAGCTCGCGCGCGTCGTGCCGGTGATCGAGGAGATCCGCAAGCGCAGCGATGTGCCGCTCTCGGTCGACACGACGAAGGCGCGCGTGGCCGAGGCGGCGCTCGACGCCGGCGCCGACATCGTCAACGACGTCACCGCGCTGCGGCACGATGCCGCGATGCGGCCGCTCGCTGCGCAGCGCGGCGTCCCGGTCGTATTGATGCACATGCGCGGCGCGCCGAAGACGATGCAGCAGGACATCCGCTTCGACGACGTCGTCTGCGACGTCGCGCGCGAGCTGGCGCAGTTCCGCGACGCGGCCATCGCGGCCGGCATCGACGCGGAGCAGATCGTCGTCGACCCCGGCATCGGCTTCGGCAAGAACGGCGAGCACAACCTGCAGCTCCTGGCGCGGGCGCACGAGCTGGCGAAGATCGGGCCGCTGATGATCGGCGCGTCGCGCAAGGCCTTCATCGGGCGGCTGACGGGACGCGACGCCGGACCGGAGCGGATGCCCGGCTCGCTCGCCGCCGTCTGCGCGGCCGCGCGCGCCGGTGCCGCCATCGTGCGCGTGCACGACGTGCGCGAGACGGTGGATTTTTTGAAAGTGCTGGACGCGATCCGCGACGGCGGCGGGGACGCCGCCGGGCCGGCCGGCGTGGACGCCGGCGGTCCGAGGCAGTCATGAACTACTGGGACCGCCTCGTCTCGCTGCAGTTCACCTGGCGCGACCTCTTCGACGTCGTCATCGTCGCGGTCATCATCTACAACATCCTGGCGCTGATCCGCGGCACGCGCGCGATGCAGATCTCCATCGGCCTGCTCCTCCTCGGCAGCACGTTCTTCGTGGCCCGCGCCTTCGACCTGCCGGCGCTCGAGGCCATCTCGCGCGAGATCCTCTTTTACCTGCCGTTCGCGGTGATCGTGCTCTTCCAGCATGAGATCCGCCGCGCCCTGGCGCGCGTCGGCACGAACCCGCTCCTCTCGCTCTTCCGCCGCGACCGCGTGCCGGTCGCGCTCGAGGCGATCGCCGGCGCGACGACGGCGCTCTCCGCGAACCGCTTCGGCGCGCTCATCGCCATCGAGCGGACGCAGAGCCTGCGCATGTACGCCGAGGCCGCCAAGGCGGTCGACGCCGTCGTCAGCCGCGAGCTCCTCGTCTCCATCTTCAATCCCGGCAGCCCGCTGCACGACGGCGCCGTGATCGTGCGCGGCAACCGCATCGTCGCCGCCGGCGCGCTGCTGCCGCTCACGGCCACGCCCGATCCGAAGCTCGCCCACGGCACGCGGCACCGCGCCGCGCTCGGCCTGAGCGAGGAGAGCGACGCCGCGATCGTCGTCGTGTCGGAGGAGAACGGCGAGGTCGCGGTGGCGAGCGAGGGCGTGCTGCACGAGCACCTCGACCACGGCGCGCTCGTGGCGCTGCTCGAGGAGCGCGCGTGAGCGACGGCAACGGCAACGGCGGCGTGGTGTCGAGCTTCCTGCTGAAGGTGCTGGCGCTCTTCCTCGCCTTCGTGGTCTGGTTCGTCGTCTCCGCGCCGCGCCGCGAGCGCCTGGCCGAACGCGCCTTCGCCGCGCCGCTTTCGCTCGTCGGCATGCGCCGCGACCTCGTCATCACCACGCCCGTGCCCGACACCGTGAGCGTCCGCCTGCGCGGGCGCGCTTCCGAGGTGCGGGCGCTGTCGTCGTCGAACCTCGAGGTGACGGTCGACCTGTCGTGGGCGCAGCAGGGCGGCGAAGTGACGATCACGCTGCGCCCGCAGGCCATCAACGTGCCGCCGGACGTCGACGTGGTCTCGATCTCGCCGACGCAGGTGCGCTTCCGCGTCGAAGAGGTGCGCCAGAAGATCGTGCCGATCCGCCCGTTCCTCGTCGGCGCGCCGCCCAAGGGCTACCAGGCCGGCGAGCCGGCGCTCGTGCCCGATCACGCGCTCGTCTCCGGACCGTCGTCGCTCATCCAGAAGATCAGCGAAGTGGCGACGGAACGCATTATCATGACCGGCCGCACCGACACGTTCGTGCAGAACGTGGCGCCCGTCTCCGACTCGTCGCTGGTCCGCGTGGCCGAGCCGCTGAGCGTGCAGGTGACGGTGCCGGTGACGGCCGAGATCGGCCCGGCGGCGCCGACGGAGACGACCGAGACCACCGAAACGAAACATGAGAACCCTGTTCGGCACTGACGGCATCCGCGGCAAGGCGCACCGCTACCCGCTCGATCCGCCCACGATCTTCGCCCTCGGCGAGGCGCTCGCGCACCGCCTCTCCCATCCCACCATACTGCTCGGTATGGACACGCGCGAGTCGGGGCCGGAGATCGCCAACGCGCTCGCCGCGGGGATCTCGGCGGGCGGCGGCACCGCGAAGTTCATCGGCATTGTGCCGACGCCCGCGGTGGCCTACCTCTGCCGCACGTCGGACGCGGCCGCGGGAATCTCGATCTCCGCATCGCACAATCCCTTCGACGACAACGGGGTGAAGATCTTCGGCCACGACGGGATGAAGCTCGCCGACGCGATCGAAGAGGAGATCGAGGACGAGTTGCGCGCGCTGCGCCGCGACGACGTGACGGTGCCGGCGATCCCGCTGTCGCCCGACGTCGACCTGATCCGCCGCTACGAGGACTTCCTCGTCAGCGGCCTGGCGCCCTCGGCGCTCGCCGCGGTGCACGTGGTGCTCGACACCGGAAACGGCGCGGCGTACGAGATTGCCCCCGAGGTCTTCCGGCGCGCCGGCGCGGCCGTCCGCGTCATCAACGACAAGCCGAACGGCCTCAACATCAATGAGCAGGCCGGCGCGCTGCACCCGGAGCGGCTCGCCCAGGTCGTGATGAAGGAACGCGCGGATTTCGGCGTGGCCTTCGACGGCGACGCGGACCGGGCGATCTTCGTCGACGACTGGGGGAAGATCCGCGACGGCGACGAGATCATTTATCTCTGGGCGCAAAAGCTCCGCAACGAAGGAAAGCTCGACCCACCCTGCGTGGTGACGACGGTGATGTCGAACTATGGATTCGAGCGGCAGCTCCGCGAAGACGGAATCGAGCTCTGCCGCGCTCAGGTCGGCGACAAGTACGTCCTCGAGCAGATGCAGGAGCGCCACGCGATCCTCGGCGGCGAGCAGTCGGGGCACATCATCGACCTGGCGGTGCACACGACGGGCGACGGAATCCACACGGCGCTCGTGTTCGGGGAGCTGCTGGCCCGCGCGGGGCGGCCGTTCTCGAATCTGGCGACGTTCACGCCGATGCCGCAGGTGCTTCTGAATCAAGAGGTTGCGTCGAAGCCGCCGCTGGAGTCGCTGCCGCGCTACCAGGCCGCGCTCGCGGAGGCGCAGCAGCAGCTCGGCGGCGAGGGGCGGATCCTGGTCCGCTATTCGGGCACAGAGAATAAGGTGAGGGTGATGGTGGAAAGCCCCGATGAGGCGCAGACGCGCCGGCTCGCCGAGCAATTGCGCATTGTGCTGAGAGACGAGATCAAGTAACCTGCGCCGATTTCATTTCCGGGAGAGATTTGAGATGGCAAAGGTGGAGGGGAAGAAGACCGCCGCCGCGGCGAAGAAGTCGCCTGCGAAGAAGCCGGCGGCGCGGAAGCCGGCGCCGAAGAAGCCCGCGCCGAAGCCGAAAAAACCCGCTCCTCCGAAGAAACCCGCCGCCAAAGCCAAACCCGCCCCTCCCCCGCCCAAGCCCACCCGCCCTACGCCCGCCCCTGCAAAAGCGGCGGTCAAACCAGCAGCCAAGCCGGTTGCGAAGCCCGTTTCCAAGCCGGTTTCCAAGCCCGTGCCGCCGCCCGACCGCCCACCCGCCCCGCCGAAGCCGGCGGCCGAGGAGAAGAAGCGGACGCGGCGCTCGCGGCCGAAGGTGACGTCGAGCGGCCCCGCGACGGCCGCGTGGTTCGTGCAGGGAGGGCCGCGCCCGTCGTCGTTCATCCCAGCGCCGGCGCGCGCCGAGGCACCGTCGCTCGTGGCCGCGCCGCCGGCGTCGTCGGACCGGCTGGTGGCGGAGCACGAGCTGACGCACTTCGCGGTCCGCACGGTGCCGATCCGCGTGGACGTGGAGGCCGCCGCCGGCCGCGTCTACCTCAACATCAATCCGAACGAGGTCCTCCTCAAAGTCGGCGAGGGGATCGAATGGGATTTCCGCTACCTCGGCGGCGCGGACATCGTGGTCGAGGAGATGGTGATCGAGTTCGAGAAGCCGTCGCCCTTCGGCCAGACGACGTTCCGCTCCCGCCGCCCCGGCGCCGCCCGCCCACACCGCCAGCTCTCCGGCGGCGCCCTGAAGAACGCGGCGGGGAAGCGCGTGCAGTACACGATCCGCGCGTTCAATGGGTTCAAGATGGAGCTGGCCGTGGCGCGGCCGTGGGTGACGATCTCGTAGCGTCCGCCGAGGTACACTCGGTGCGTGGATGACGAGCTGAGAGAGTACCTGGAGCGGCTCCGGCAGGAGAACCTGAAGGCGCATCTCGAAACCTGGAGCAAGATCGCCGCGTTGGAGCGCCGGCTCGATGCAATGTGCGCTGACAACGCCGCCGCGCATGCTGAGACGCGCCTGCACACGGACGCCGCGGTCGAACGGCTGGAGCGGCAGTTCGAGCTGTTCGCGATCGGACCAAGTCAGCCCGTGGCCAATACCCCCGCCGAGGTACACTTCCGTCGTGATGGATAGCGAACTGAAGCAGTACCTCGATGAGTTCCGGCAGAAGTTCGGCGAGATTGACGTGCAATTTCAGGAAATGCGAGAGGAAAACGCGGTTGCGCATGAGGAGACACGGCGCGTACTGCGGGCCGAAATCGCCGCCGCGCACCACGACAGCAGGCTTCACGTCGAGTCTACGGTCGATAGAATGCACCCCAAGCTCGACCTCCTCGTCGACGGTATCAGGAACGTCGACGAGAAGCTCAATCGCGAGGCCGCGGACATCCGCGCGGAAATGCGGCAGGGATTCACCGACACGCACGCGCTGATCCGGTTCTCTCACGCGCAGCGGACCCGCCGCGCCAAGCACTGACCGCTACCGTCCGTGCTGCTCCTGCAGCGTGGCGAGCGTCGACACCCCTTCCCGCAGCGCGCGGATCCCTTCCACCGCCGCCGTCGCCGCGGAAAGCGTCGTCAGGCAGGTGATCCCGTGCTGCAGGGCCGTGCGGCGGATGTACGTGTCGTCGTAGAACGACTTCCGGCCGAGCGGCGTGTTGATGATCAGCGTCACCTCGGCGTTGATCATCCGGTCGACGATGTTTGGCCGCTCGTTCTCGTGCACCTTCCACACGAGGCCCGCGGCCACGCCGTTGTGCTCGAGAAACTCGCGCGTCCCCGACGTGGCGATGACCTTGAAACCGAGCGCCGTCAGGTCCTTGGCGAGCTGCACGATCACCGGGCGCTTGTCGTTGTCGTTCACCGAGATGAACGCCGTGCCGCCGCGCGGCAAGCCGACGCCGGCGCCGAGGAGCGCCTTCGCGTACGCTTCGCCGAAGATCGGCGACGAGCCCATCACCTCGCCCGTCGACTTCATCTCCGGGCCAAGCACCGTGTCCTCGCGCGGGAAGCGGCCAAACGGGAACACCGGCGCCTTCACGAAGTAGCCGTCGACGCGCGGCTCGCTGGTCAGGCCGAGCTCGCGCAGCGTCATTCCCGCCATCACCTTCGCGGCGATCTTCGCGAACGGCACCCCGGTCGCCTTCGACACGTACGGCACCGTGCGCGACGCGCGCGGGTTCACCTCGAGGACGTAGAGGTCGCCGTGCGCGATCGCGTACTGCACGTTCATCAGCCCGATCACGTTCAGCGCCCTGGCCAGCTCGATCGTGCGGCGGCGGATGCGGTCCTGGTCGCGCTGCGTGATGATGTACGGTGGGATGATCGTCGTCGAGTCGCCGGAGTGGATCCCCGCTTCCTCGATGTGCTGCATCACGCCGGCGATCACCACGTCCTTGCCGTCGCACACCGCGTCGACGTCGAGCTCGATCGCGTCCTCGAGGAAGCGGTCGATCAGGATCGGATGTCCGGGCGCGGCCTCCATCGCCAGCGTCACGTATTCGCGCAGGTTGGACTCGTCGTAGACGATGGCCATGGCCCGTCCGCCGAGGACGTACGACGGCCGGACCACGACGGGAAACCCGATCTCGTGCGCGACCGTCACCGCCTCGTCGATCGACATCGCCGTGCCGTGATCCGGCACGAGGATCCCGCGCTCGAGCGCCAGCGCGCCGAAGCGCTCGCGATCCTCGGCGATGTCGATGGAGTCGACCGACGTCCCCCACATCGGCACGCCCGCTTCGCCGAGCGCCTTCGCCAGCTTCAGCGGCGTCTGCCCGCCGAACTGCACGATCACTCCCTCGGGCTTTTCGAGGTCGACGATCTCCAGCACGTCCTCGAGCGTGAGCGGCTCGAAGTAGAGGCGGTCCGACGTGTCGTAGTCCGTCGACACCGTCTCCGGGTTGCAGTTCACCATGATCGTCTCGAAGCCGATCTCGCGCAGCGCGAACGACGCGTGCACGCAGCAGGTATCGAACTCGATTCCCTGCCCGATGCGGTTCGGCCCCGAGCCGAGGATCATGACCTTGCGCCGCGACGTCGGCGCTGCCTCGTTCTCGACCTCGTACGTCGAGTAGAGGTACGGCGTCGACGCCTCGAACTCCGCCGCGCACGTGTCGACGCGCTTGTAGACGGGGCGGACGCCGAGGGCGTGGCGGGCCTTGCGGACCTCGGTCTCGGTTAAATCGGTGAGCGCCGCGATCTGACGGTCGGAAAAACCGTTTCGCTTGAAGTGGAGGACAGGCACTCTTGCCTGTCCCTCTGCGTGGCCGGCGAGGACAGGCAAGAGTGCCTGTCCTCCACTCTCCATCTGCACGATGTGGCGGATCTCGCGCAGGAACCACGGGTCGATCGACGAGAGCTGGTTGACCTGCTCGACCGTCATGCCGGCGCGGAAGGCGTCGGCGATGGCGAAGATCCGCTCCGGCGTCGCCGTGCGCAGCAGCTCCGGCAGCCGGTCGGGCGCGGTGTTCCGCGCCTCGAGCCCGCTCACGCCGATCTCCAGCGAGCGCAGCCCCTTCTGCAGCGCCTCGTTGAACGTGCGCCCGATGGCCATCGCCTCGCCGACCGACTGCATCGACAGGCCGAGGTTCGGCGGCGTATTGCGGAACTTCTCGAAGGCGAAGCGCGGGATCTTCACCACTACGTAGTCGATCGTCGGCTCGAACGACGCCGGCGTCTTTCGCGTGATGTCGTTCGGGATCTCGTCGAGCGTGTAGCCGGCGGCGAGCTTCGCGGCGAACTTGGCGATCGGAAAGCCCGTCGCCTTCGACGCCAGCGCGGACGAGCGCGACACGCGTGGGTTCATCTCGATGGCCAGGCGGCGGCCCGTCGTCGGATGGACGGCGAACTGGATGTTCGAGCCGCCGGTCTCGACGCCGATGGCGCGGATGATCCGCTTGGCCTCGTCGCGCATGGCCTGGTATTCGACGTTCGTCAGCGTCTGCTGCGGCGCGACGGTGATGGAGTCGCCGGTGTGCACGCCCATCGGATCGAAGTTCTCGATCGAGCAGACCACGATGACGTTGTCGGCCTTGTCGCGCATGACCTCGAGCTCGAACTCTTTCCAGCCGAGGACCGACTCCTCGACCAGGACGCGGTGCACCGGCGAGAGCTCGAGGCCGCGCGCGGTGACGCTGCGCAGCTCTTCGACGTTGTAGGCGATGCCGCCGCCGGAGCCGCCGAGCGTGAACGACGGGCGGACGACGAGCGGGTAGCCGATCGTGGCGCCGAGGCGCTCGGCGTCGTCGACCGTGCCGACGTAGCCGGAGCGCGGGACCTCGACGCCGATGCGCGTCATGCACTCCTTGAAGAGCTGCCGGTCCTCGGCCGTCTTGATCGCCTCGGAGCTCGCGCCGATGAGCTCGACGCCATATTTCTCCAGCACGCCCGCGTCGGAGAGCGCGGTGGCGAGGTTGATCCCCGTCTGCCCGCCGACGGTCGGCAGGATGGCGTCGGGCTTCTCGCGCGCGATGATCCGCTCCAGCGTCTCCACCGTGAGCGGCTCGATGTACGTGCGGTCGGCGAACTCCGGGTCGGTCATGATCGTGGCCGGGTTCGAATTGACGAGGATGATCCGGTAGCCCTCGTCGCGCAACGCCTTGCAGGCCTGCGTGCCGGAGTAGTCGAACTCGCACGCCTGGCCGATGACGATGGGACCGGAGCCGATGATGAGAATCGAGCGGATATCGGTACGCTTGGGCATGAAGCGCCGGGATAATAGCAGTTGATGGAGCGCTTCCTCGCGTGGGAAAAACTCGACGTGCGCGTCGACGGCGGAAAGCTCGCGGAGCTCGTGCGCGAGCGCGCGCTGGTCGCGCCGATCGAGCGCATCGACCTCCGCTTTTCCGACGGCCTGCTGCGCGTCGAAGGCTCGCTGCGGAAGTTCATCAGCGTGCCGTTCGCGGTCGAGATCCGCAACATCGTCGCGGACGGCCACACCGTCCGCGTGCCGCTCTCCTCGGCGTCGGCGTTCGGCGGGATCCCGATCCCGCAGTTCCTCTTCGGACTCGTGAAGAACCGGCTGCCGGCCGATTTCGCGCGCATCGAGCCGCCGGCGACGCTGGTCGTTTCGTTGGACCGCTTCTTGCCAACTTTCATCGATGCCGACATCCGGGAGATCCGGATCGTCGACGGCGGCCTGGCCGTGACCCTCGGCGAGGGGGGCGCGGACCTGCCGCCTTCAGGGAGGTAAGCTCATGGATGAGACCTTGGGAACGAATGGTGTGACCGACGACGATTTCGCGCAGAGCGTCGCCGACATCGCGCAAAGCGAGCCGATCAACGAAGGGCGCGCGCAGCGCTTCTATGACCGCGTGCGCACGGCCATTCACGAGTACGTGGAGCGCAAGGGCGGGACGGTCACCAAGACCGCGGAGTTCCTGCTGCTCGTTCCGGACGTCTTCATCCTCCTGTGGCGCCTGGCGAGCGACGGGCGCGTCGAGGGGAAGAACAAGGTCCTGCTCGGCAGCGCGATCGCGTACTACATCTTCCCCTTCGACATCATGCCCGAGGCGTTGCTGGGACCGATCGGCTACCTCGACGACCTCGTCTTCGGCGTCTACGTCCTGAACAAAGTCCTCAAGGACACCGATCCGTCGATTCTCCGCCAGCACTGGAGCGGCAGCAGCGACGTGCTCGACTCGATCCAGAAGGTGCTGAACGCGGCCGACTCGCTCGTCGGCTCGGAGTTCCTCGGCCGCATCAAGAAGATGCTGAAGTAGGCATCTCGCCGACGTACTTCGCCCGCGGCCGGATCACGCCGCCCACCGCGTACTGCTCGATCGCGTGGCCGATCCAGCCGATCGTGCGGCCGATGGCGAAGAGCGTCAGCGCCGTGCCGTCGGGGAGCTTGAGCACGCGCGCGAGCGTGACGAGGGCGAAGTCGATCGTCGGCCGTTCGCCGGTGATCGTCTCCGCCGCGCTGCCGACGGCGAAGGCGAACTGCAGCTCCGCCGACTTCGGAAAGCGCTCGGCAAGAAGCTCGAAGACGAGCCGCGCGCGCGGGTCGCCGGTGGGATAGAGCGGATGGCGGAAGCCGTAGAGCTCCTCGCCGCGGCGGAGGCGGTCGGCGATGGCCTTGCGCAGGTCGCGCGCGCGGCGGAGCTCGTCGAGCATCGTCTCGACGCGCGCGCTGATGCCGCCGTGCTTCCCGCCTTCGATCGCGGCGAGGCCGGCGACGACGACCGCGTACGGACTGGAGCCGGCCGAGGCGACGCAGCGGGCGGTGAAGGCGGAGACGTTCAGCTCGTGGTCGGCGCAGACGATGAGCGAGGCGCGCAGGAGCCGCGCGGCCTGGGCGTTGCGCGGAAGCCAGCGTTTCTGCAGCGTCGCCTCGATGGCCGGCTCGAGCTCCGACGATTCGGTGGCGATGCTGGCGAGGAGATTGAGGATGCGCCAGCCGCTGTTCGCGACGGCGCGCGGGCGGAGGTCGTATGCGAGCGGATCGCGCGCGGCGACGAGCGGGAGCATCGACTGCGCCCGGCTGATGAACGGCAGCCCCTCGGCGCTGCCGCCGGCCACGGCGTGCAGCGGCGTGGCGGAGAAGTCGGTGTCGGGCGTACCGGTCCAGATCAGCGAGGCAACCTGCTCGACGCTGCTGCTCCGCGCCAGCTCGCCGACCTCGCGGCCGCGGTAGTAGAGCCGGCCGTCGTCGATGAGGGTGATGGCCGACTCGAGCACCGGGACGCCCCAGCGCAGGACGCGCGCGGCGACTTTCTCCGGATCGCGCCGCTCCTCGGCGCGGGCGCGCAGGCGTTCCACGTCGTCCGCCGAATAGCGGCGCTCCCGCGCGCCGGCCGCGCCGGCCGTGGAGCGGATGAGGCCGCGGCTGACGTAGGCGTAGAGCGTGGCCCGGGTGACGCCGAGGATGCCGGTCGCTTCGCGCGCATCGATCCATTTGCTCATGAATATTGATTATACGATCAATATTGACACTATGCATATACTCGAAGCATGACAATCAACAAAGGCCTGGACGGCGTCGTGGCGGCCGAGACGGCCCTCAGCCTCGTCGACGGCGAGCGCGGCGAGCTCGTCATCGCCGGCTATCCGGTGGCCGAACTGGCGTTGAACGCCACCTTCGAAGCGACGGTCTCGATCCTGTGGGACGCGCCGTGGGTCGCCGGCCGCCGCGCGCTGCCGGAATCGACGATCGCGCTGCTGCGCGACGCGGCGCGCGACCGCGTCGACACGATGGACGCGCTGCGCATGGGCGCCGGCACGATCCGCAGCGACGCTCCGGCGGACGTGCTCGCGGCGCTGCCGACGATCGTCGCCGAGTACTGGCGCCTCCTGCACGACCGGGAGCCGATCGCTCCGCGCGACGATCTCGGCCACGCCGCCAACTACCTCTACATGCTGTCCGGCGACGTGCCGTCGGCCGAGCGCGTGCGGGGACTCGAGACCTACCTCAACACCGTCGTCGACCACGGCCTCAACGCCTCGACGTTCACCGCCCGCGTCATCACCTCGACCGGGTCCGACCTCGTGTCGGCCGTCGTCGGCGCCATCGGCGCGCTCAAGGGACCGCTGCACGGCGGCGCGCCCGGCCCGGCGCTCGACATGGTCTTCGAGATCGGCGACGCCGCGCGCGCCGAGAAGGTGCTGCGGCGGAAGATCGAGTCCGGCGAGAAGCTCATGGGCTTCGGGCATCGCGTCTACAAAGTCCGCGATCCACGCGCCGACGTCCTCGCCGCCGCGGCCGAGCGCCTCTTCCGGCGCGACGGCGACATGCAGCTCTACGAGCTCGCCAAGAGCGTCGAGGCGACGGCGCTCCGGCTCCTCGAAGAGTACAAGCCGGGCCGCCGGCTGCAAACGAACGTCGAGTTTTACACCGCGCTCCTCCTGCACGGCCTCGGCCTGGAAGTGCCGCTCTTCACGCCGACCTTCGCCATCAGCCGCGCCGCCGGCTGGATCGCCCACTGCCTCGAGCAGCGGCGCGCGAATCGCATCATCCGGCCGCAGTCGGTCTACGTCGGGCCGGCCGCTCGCCGCTGGCGCAACCCGGCCGCGTGACCGCCGTATCCTCTTTCTCGGAGGTGCCCCATGTTCGCGCTGATGATGCTGTTGCTGATGTTCGGCGCCGGAATCGTCGTGCTCGCGGTCGCCGCGGTCCTGCTCAAGGTCGTGCTGCGCGTCGCGCTCTTCCCGCTCAAGCTGGTCCTACTGCCGCTGAAGCTGCTTTTCCTGCCGGTGATCGCGCTCGTCCTCTTCATCAAATTGGTCGTGCTCTTCTCCGTCGGCGTCGTCGTCTTCGCCGTGCTGCTCCCGCTACTCATTCTCCTGGTTGTAGTTGCGGTGCCGTTCCTCTTTCTCGCGGCCGTGACGAGCTGATGGCGATAAACTTGCTGATGCCCTGCTCATGGCCCGTGCGCTCATCGTCGACGATGACGAACCGATCCGTTCGCTGCTGGCGGCAATCGTCCAGCATCATGGCTTCGCCGTCGAGACCGCCAGCGACGGCGATCAGGCCATCGCCTCGATCGAGCGCGACGGCTTCGACGTCGTGCTCCTCGACCTGATGATGCCGCGCGTCGACGGCTGGGCGGTACTGCGCTACATGCAGGAGCACCATCCCAAGCTCATGGCGCACACGATCGTGGCCACGGCCGTCCCCGAACGGGAGACGGTGCGCTCGATTCGCAATCCGGTATTCAAGATCCACCAGAAGCCGTTCGAGATCGAGCGCTTGATCGACGACGTGAAGGCAGCGGCGCGCGCGGCATAATGCACACATGCCGCTGACGCGACACACCGAGCGCCACTTCACGGCCAGCGAGATCGTGCGCGACGTCGTCATCGGCATGTCGGACGGGCTCACCGTCCCCTTCGCGCTCGCGGCCGGGCTCTCCGGCGCCGTCGCGCAGGCCGGCATCGTCGTGACCGCCGGCCTCGCCGAGATCGCCGCCGGCTCGATCGCCATGGGCCTCGGCGGCTACCTCGCGGCGAAGAGCGACGCGGAGCACTACGCGGCGGAGAAGCGCCGCGAGGAGCAGGAAGTGCGCGAGGTGCCGCGCGAGGAGATGAAGGAAGTCGCCGACGTCTTCCGCCACTACGGCATCGCCGAGGAGCACATCCATCCGGTGGTGGAGGCGATGAGCCGGAAGCCGAAGGAGTGGGTCGACTTCATGATGCGCTTCGAGCTCGGCCTGGAGAAGCCGAACCCGGCGCGCGCGCGGACGAGCGCGGCGGTGATCGCGGGAGCGTACATCGCCGGCGGCCTGATCCCGCTCGCGCCGTACATGCTCGTCGGCCGCGCTTCGACGGCGTTGATCGTCTCGGTCGTCGTGACGCTCCTGGCACTGGCGGTTTTCGGCTTGGTGAAAGGGCGCTACACCGGCGCGCGGCCGCTGCGCAGCGCGATGCAGACGACGGTCACCGGCGGCCTCGCGGCGCTCGCCGCGTTCCTGATCGCGCGGGCGATCGCGTAGGGGACGAGTGGCGCTCCTCACCCGGCGCTGCGCTTCTCAGAATCGCCACGAAGCGCTGGCGCGGAGCGCGCGGCCGGCGGCCGGATATTCGAGCGGCGTTCCGAACAACACGAAGCCGAGCTCGTTGTAGCGGGCGTTCGTGGCGTTGAGGACGTCGAGCTGCAGCCCGGCGGGGCCGAAGCGTCGCGCAAAGCGGAGATCGATGCGCGAGACGTCGGGCATCGGGTAGAGGCCGTCGTCGTCGAGCCAGCGGCCGCCCATCCAGCGCCAGACGACGCTGGCGTCGACGCGCGCGGGGAGCGTCGTCGTCAGGCCGAGCTGCGCGACGTGCTCGGGGATGTTCTTCAGCTGCTGTCCGGGATTCGCCTCGTCCTCGACGCGCGTCCAGGCGTACGTGGCGAACGGCCGCACGCGAGCGAGCGCCAGCTCGCCCGAGGCCTCGATGCCGCGGTGGCGGCTCGCGCCGATGTTGCGGTAGCTGAACGTGCGCAGGTCGAGGTCGATCTCGTCGCGGACGCGCATCGCGTATGCGGCGATCGACCAGTTCAGCTTCGACGTCGAGCGGCTCGCGCCGAGCTCGAAGTTCTGCGCGTGCTGCGGCTGCAGCGTGGAGTTCGAAATGAAGATCGGCTTGCCCGCCGGGCCGGGGAACGGGCGCGGATCGAAGAGCTGGTCGAGCGTCGGCGCCTTGAACGCGCGCGAGGCCTGCGCGTAGAGCACGACGTCGCCGAGGTGGACGTTGAGGCCCGCGCGCGGCGACGTGGCGGACATCGTGTCGATCGAGTCGCGGCGGACGCCGGCGACGAACTGCACTTGCGGCGCGACGCGGAACGTCGCCGTCGCGAATGCCGCCTTCCGCGTCCTGGCCACGTCCTCCGACGCGATGGCCGCGCCGGTCACGCCGGCGTTGACCGGCGCGTAGTCGCCGTCGAGCGTGTCGCGGCCGCCCTCGATGCCTCCGCGCAGCGTAACGCGCTTGAAGTCGCGGCCGGCGTCGACGCTGCCGCCGAGGGCGCGCGTGGAGATGCGGCGAAAGAGCGTCGAGCCGAACTGCGGCGCGACGAGGAACGTGCTGAGCCAGCCGGTGTCGCGGTCGGCGCCGTAGAGCGTGGCGCGCAGCGGCGTGTCGCCGAAGCGCTCGGCCGTGAGCGCGATGCGGCGGCGCGTGGTGCGCTCGTTGTCGCGGAGGAAGAACGGATTCGCCGCGCGCGCGTCGGCGGCGATGGCGGCGTCGCTGAGCGCGCCGGGATCGTCGCGGTCCTTGTGCGCGTAGGAGAGCGCCAGGCCGAGGCGCGTCGTGGCCGCGAGCTGATCGAAAGCAACGTCGGCGCCGCGGTCGTCGTTCGCGGAGTGGGCGCGATAGCCGTCCGTGTCCGCGCCGAAGAACGAGAACGAGGCGTGGTTGGCGAGGTGCGCGTTCGCATCGACGAATCGCGTGCCGAAGCTGCCGCCGCCGAGGCGGACGTCCGCGGCATCGCCGCCGCCGGCCGGGCGGGTGATGACGTTGATGACGCCGCCGAAGGCCGTGTCGCCGTAGAGCGCCGAGGCGGGGCCGCGCAGGACCTCGACGCGGTCGATGGCATCGGCGCGGAGGTGGCGCCAGTCCGCCAGGCCCGACTCCGGATCGCCGACCGGAACGCCGTCGACGAGGACCTTGACGTACTCGACGACGCCGCCGCCGAAGAAGCCGCGCGCGGTGACCATCGGCTGGCCGTAGCTGAAGTCGCTGTCGAAGAACATCGTCAGCCCCGGGACGCGCTGCATGATCTCCGGCAGCGCCTCGGCCGGCATGGCCTCGATCTGTTTCTTGGTGAGCACGGTCGTCGCGGCCGTCGCCTCGTCGCGCGGCTCGGGAACGCGCGCGGTGACGACGATCTCTTCCCGCGCGACTTGCATCGAGAGCAGGAGCAGCAGAACAGTGGGAGCCATTACTCTAGGAGTGACCGAGGCGGATGGTTCCCTACCTTGTGGAAATCTCGCCCACGGAAACTTTGAACGCAGAATGCGAATGCAGAATGAAGAACGCGGGGGTCCACTGCCACGAGCACTCCCGTTTTGTTACTTCTGCATTCGCATTCTGCGTTCTGAATTTCCGTGGCCTACCTACCTCGCCCCATATTGTTTGGCGTAGTACTCGCGGTACTCCGGCGACCGCTCCTTGATCGCGCGCCACCACGGCTCGTGCTCGCGGTACCAGGCCACGGTGCGGCCGAGGGCGTCGCCGAAGTCGGTGTCGCACTTGAAGCCGAGGCGCTCGAGCTTGGCCGTGTCGAGCGAGTAGCGGCGGTCGTGGCCCTGGCGGTCGGCCACGCGCTTGATCAGCGTCTCCGGCTTGTCGAGGAGCTCGAGGATCTTGGCGGTGATCTCGCGGTTCTCGCGCTCGTTGCCGCCGCCGATGTTGTACGTCTCGCTGTTCTCGCCGCGCTCGATGAGGAAGTCGATGGCCGCGCAGTGGTCCTCGACGAAGAGCCAGTCGCGCACGTTGCGGCCGTCGCCGTAGAGCGGCAGCGGGAGGTCGTCGATGGCGTTCGTGACGAAGAGCGGGATCAGCTTCTCCGGGTACTGCCACGGCCCGAAGTTGTTCGACGCGCGCGTGACGATGACGGGCAGCCCGTACGTCTGCGCGTACGCGTAGGCCATGCGGTCGCCGCCGGCCTTCGACGCCGAGTAGGGATTGCGCGGGTTGAGCGGATCGGTCTCGCGGAAGGAGCCGCTCTCGATCGAGCCGTAGACCTCGTCGGTGGAGATCTGCACGAAGCGCTTCAGCGTCGTCTTGCGCGCTTCATCGAGGAGGACGAGGACGCCGAAGACGTCGGTCTCGATGAAGGTGTGCGCGCCCATGAGGGAGCGGTCGACGTGGGTCTCGGCGGCGAAGTTGACGACGACGTCTACGCCGCTGCCATCCACCCCCTTGTACGCCTCGGCCACGTCGTCGGCGTTGGCGATGTCACCCTGCACGAAGCGGTAGTTCTTCTTCCCCTCGTACTCGGCGAGGTTCTCGCGGATGCCGGCGTAGGTGAGCTTGTCGAGGTTGACGACGCTTGCGTCGTCGCCGTACTTCTCGAAGAGGAAACGGACGAAGTTCGAACCGATGAAACCGGCGCCGCCGGTGACGAGGTAACGCATGCGCGCGGCCTTTTACCACACGCGGCGCCAGAAGACGACGTCGCCCTCCTCGAAATCAGGACGGAAGTGCTGCTGGAGGTATTGCCAGACCAGCGGGGCGCGCTCGCGGCTGGGGACACCGTCGACGGCCGTGGGGTCGTCCGGCTTCGGGATTAGCGCCGCGGCGATGCGCGTGTTCGCGGCCAGGCGCGCCACGACTTCGCGCTGCAATTCCGGCGGCTCGTACAACGTGACCTCGACTTGCCGGATCGGGCAGTCGCGATCGAAGAGGAAGTAGAGCGCGCCGCGATTGGTGAAGTCGAAGAAGGTCTCGCCCGGACGCAGTGCGGCGCTCGTGTATTTGGCCGCGGCGCGAATGACGGCGGCGTCCTTGCTGCTGTAGAGCGCGCCGCGCGCCCGCGGGATCTCGTCGACGGCGACGAGGTCGGGATCGAATGGGCCGTGGGCGTGGCGGCGGATGTCGATGCCGACGAGGTACTCGGTCGGACGGGCGAGGACGAGCAGCGCGACGATCAGCAGCGCCGCGGCGGCGCGATGGCGGCGGGTCCAGAGGAGCGTCGCGGCGGCCGCGGCGAGCGGCGCTGCCGTGTATTGGAAATAGAGGTGCTGCCGCTCGGCGTACGAGAGGCCCGCCGCGACCATCCAGACGCCGAGAACGAGAAGCGCGTCGCGGCGGCGGTCGCGCGGCGCCTGCAGGAGGACGGCGATGCCGGCAAGCACGACGACGTAGACGACGAAGAGAAACGACGCCGGATCGAAGAACGCGGCGAGCACCTCGGGCGGGAATCGATGCGCGCGCAGCGCGTCGGTCGGGGCGAACGGCGTGAGCGCGTAGAGCGACGCGAGCGGCGGGAGCTCGATGAACGTCGTGCGGAGGAACGGGACGAGGACGCCGCCGATGAGGAAGGCGACGAGCGTGACGCCGCCGGCGGCCGCGAGGCCAACGAGCGACGCGCGCAGCGCGGCGCGGCGCACGGCGCCGGGCGGCATCCGCCACAGCGCGACGGCGAATGCGGCGGCGGCGTAGACCGCGAAGTCGAGCGCGGTGAGGCCGGCGACGACGAGGACGACCGCGGCGTACGCGAAGAGGCGCGGCCGGCGCCGGCGCAGCGCTCCGGCGAGCAGCGCAAGCGTGAAGAGCGCCGGCGCCGCGCGCACGCCACCGCCGGCGATGTTCATCACCGCCGCGAGGAAGTAGGCGAGGAGGCCGATGTGCGGCGAGCCGGTCGCGCACGCGGCGGCGGCGTACGTGCCGAGGGAGACGATGCTGCCGATGACGCCGTGCGCCGCGTTCGCGCGGCCGGCGGTCTCCTTGCCGGTGCGGAGGACGAGGTAGTCGAGCCCGCCGTCCTGGATCAGGCCGTGCGCCGGACTGATGTCGCGGTACGGCCGCTCGCCGCGCAGCATCTCCCCCGCGATGGTGAGCTTGTACGCGTCCTCGAAGAGGTCCGCGTGCGGCTTCCCCTCGGCCGCGAACGTGCTCGTGGCGCTGGCGTACGCGAGGATCGTGATCGGATAGACGATGAGGGCGATGGAGCGCTGGAGTCGCCGCCGCTGATTCAGCAGAAGCCGCAGCGCGAACGGCACGAGCAGCGCGAAGAGCAGCGCCGGCCAGCCGAGGTGGCGCTGGCGATAGCCGACGTAGTGCGACTGCAGGACGAGCGCGAGCGGCGCGAAGGCGCAGCACGTGGCGGCGTCGAGGCCGCGGCGGCGGACGAGCGGCAGGAGCAAGCGCACGAGCACGACGAGCGCGGCGCTGACGACGACGCGGCGGCCGAACGCCGCGGCCGGCGCGATGTCGGTGACGGCCATGAAGACGCAGAGCGCCATCGGCACCAGCGCGGCGTCGCGTCGCGTGAAGGCCATTCGCCGGAAACGCAAGCGTTCGCAGAGCAGCACGGCCGCGAGCGGCGGCACGATCACCCACGCCAACGTCTCCTGCGCGATGGCGATCCAGAGCGCCGACGCCATCGCGAACGACGCCGCGTTCAGCGCCCATCGCTCGCCGGCGGCAAGCCTGCGGATCAGCGGCCGCGCTGCCAGCGGGGCGAGCAGCGTGAGGACGACCAGCGCGATGAAGAAGTGATAGCCGGCGCGCGCGTCGAGGCCGGCGCTGGTCATGAAGCTCGGCAGCTGCCCCGGCCGCGCGGGCCGCAGCCACGCGGGGAGTAGCGCGATGCCGACGGCGAATCCGAAGATCGCCGCGCCGGCCGCGGCGGCGCCCTCCCGCAGACGATTCACGACCCGGCCATCCTACAACGATGGCATGAAGAGCCCATGCTGCGTGCGGCGATCGTGAGCGTGCTGTTGATCCTCCCGTCGATTCCGGCATGGACGCCGGCCGAGGGGGCGTTCGTGCCGGCGCCCGTGACGAGCGCCGCGGCGCGCGAGCTGATCATCCCATTCGCGGTCTGGTTCGACGGCGCGCCGCCGGACTCGTACGTGACGCAGGCAACATTCACGAGCGACCGCAACGGCACGATGACGTTGATGCTCGAGCCGGCTGGCCGTGCCTGGATCGTCCCGCTGCACGCCGGAAAGATGTTGGCGTCGCGCGATTTGATCTGTGATGCGTACCGGGTGCAACTGAGCGGCTGGATTCATGTCTCCGCCACGGTGCCGGTGCGCGCCGGCGCAGCGCCGGTGAATCGCGGGCGCCGTCGCAGCACGGAGATTCGGATTTATAGCGACGTTCCGCCGCTGCCGCGCAAGATCGCGGGCGGCGAAAAGCTCTGGCTCCTGAACGCGTCGATGCACGCGGCGGAGGTGACGGTCAACGGCGCGGCAGTTGCGCTGAAAGCGTACGAGTTGCGCTCGTTCCCCGCGGCGCCGGAGACGACGATCGAAGGGACGGCGAGCGTCCTTCCGTTCACCTCGCAGAAGCTGCCCGACGGCAACACGAGATTCCTTTGGCCGTGATCCGCCGCCGCTAGTAAATGCTCCAGAAGTCGCTGGCGCGCGTCAGGTAGTCGGCGAACATCAGCACGAAGAGCACGCCCAGCCAGAGGAACGCGCCGATGATCACGACCCACGTCAGGCGAGTCGAGTGGATCACGTGCATGAAGAAAAGGATGACCAGCGTGGCTTTGATCGTGGCGATCAGCAGCGCGATCGGCGTGTTCATCCAGCCGAGGTCGATCGTCGACACCCACCACGTCAAGAGCGTCCCCGCGGCCAGCGCGGCGAAGACCAGGAGGTACGTCAACAGCGGCGTGACGTGCACTTCGGGCGTGTGCTGATGCTCAGCCATGGTGATGGACTCCGTGGATCAGATAGAGGAACGGGAAGAGGAAGATCCAGACGATGTCGACGAAGTGCCAGTACAGCCCCATCACCTCGACCGGGCCGTAGTACTCGGGCCCGAACTGGCCGCGCCAGGCGCGGAAGATGATCCAGATCAGCAGGCCCGCGCCGATGACCATGTGCAGCGCGTGGAGCCCGGTCATGCCCCAGTAGAACGTCATGAAGAGCTGCACCTTCGGCGCGAGCGCCGGCACCTCGTTCCAGTGCCACGAGGAGCCGACCAGCAACCCTTCTTTGTAGTGCTCGTGGTACTCCCACATCTTGATGCAGATGAACGTCGAGCCGAAGACGAGCGTGGCCAAAAGCATCGCCACCTGGCCGCCGCGGCGCCCGAGCTGGGCGTTGCGCACGGCCAGCGCCATCGTCAGCGAGCTGACGATCAGCACGAGCGTGTTGATGCCGCCGGCCATCGTGTTCTGCTGCGCCGCGCCGACCGCCCACGCCTCCGGGTAGATGATGCGGTAGACCCAATACGCGCAGAGCACGCCGCCGAAGAAGAGGATCTCCGTCGTGAGGAAGAACCACATCCCGAGCGTCGACGCCTCGTGCTGCTGGCCGAGGTCCTCGAAGTGATGCTGGAGGAACGGATGGGCGGCGTGCGCGTGCTCTTCGGGGGTTGTGGCGCTCATCGTTCGCTCCCGCGCACGAATGCAGAATGCTGAACGCAGAATGCAGAATGGTTCTCATCCCGCAGTCGCGTTCTCAATTCTGCATTCCGCATTCTGCATTCTGCATTCATACGTTCTGCGTCTCCCCCATCGCCGCGAGGAACTGCGGATAGTCGTACGCCTCCCACGTCACCACCGGCGTCTCGTGGAAGTTCTCCTTCGGCGGCGGCGACGTCGTCGCCCACTCCAGGCCGACCGCGCCCCACGGATTCGGGCCGGCCTTGCGGCTGCCCTTGAGCGACCAGATCAGATAGAACAGCGGCAGCGCGTAGCCGACGGCTAGCACCGACGCGCCGGCGCTCGACATCACGTTGAGCACCTGGAACTCCGGCGCGTAGGCGTGGTAGCGGCGGGGCATGCCGAGGTAGCCGAGGACGAACTGCGGCAGGAACGTCAGGTTGAAGCCGACGAAGACCAGCAGCGCGGCCAGGCGCGCCCACCACTCCGGATACATCCGGCCGGTGATTTTCGGCCACCAGTAGTGAATCCCGGCCAGGTACGCCATCACCACGCCGCCGACCATGACGTAGTGGAAGTGCGCGACGACGAAGTAGGTGTCGGTGACGTGGATGTCGAGGCCGAGCGCGGCCAGGAAGAGCCCGGTCACGCCGCCGATGGTGAAGAGGCCGATGAAGCCGAGGATGTAGAGCATCGGCGTCTGCCACGACACCGAGGCCTTGTAGAGCGTGGCCGTCCAGTTGAAGACCTTGATCGCCGACGGCACGGCGACGAAGTAGCTGAGGAAGGCGAAGATCAGCGCGGAGTAGACCGAGATCCCGGCCACGAAGAGGTGGTGCGCCCACACCAGAAATCCGAGAAAGGCGATGGCCAGCGAGGAGAAGGCCACGAACTTGTAGCCGAAGATCTTCTTGCGCGTGAACGCCGCCACGACCTCGGAGGCGACGCCCATGGCCGGCAGGATCATGATGTAGACGGCCGGGTGCGAGTAGAACCAGAACATGTGCTGGAAGAGCACCGGGTCGCCGCCTAGGGCCGGGTCGAAGATGCCGACGCCGAAGAAGCGCTCGAACATCAGCATCACCAGCGTGATCGCCAGCACCGGCGTGGCCAGCAGTTGCACGATGCTCGTCGCGTACATCGACCAGACGAAAAGCGGCAGGCGGTACCACGTCAGCCCCGGCGCGCGCATGCGGTGGATCGTGACCATGAAGTTGAGGCCGGTCAGGATCGACGAGAAGCCGGCCACGAAGCCGGCGAACGTCGTGCCGAGGACGTGCGTGTTCGAGTACTGCGTCGAGAACGGCGTGTAGAACGTCCAGCCGGTGTCGACGCCGCCGACGATGATGACGTACAGCCCGACCGCGGCGGCGATGATGTAGAGGTACCAGCTGAGCAGGTTGATCCGCGGGAAGGCGAGGTCCTTCGCCCCGAGCATGATCGGCAGAATGAAGTTGCCGAGCACCGCCGGAATGACCGGGATCAGGAAGAAGAAGATCATCACCACGCCGTGCAGGGTGAAGAACTTGTTGTAGGTGTCGCTGGTGAGGACGTCCCCCTCGGGCGTGAGGAGCTCGATGCGCATCATCATGGCGAAGAAGCCGCCGAGGATGAACATGATCGTCACGCTGAAGAGATAGAGGATGGCGATGCGCTTGTGGTCGCGCGTCAGCAGCCAGGAGAAGATGCCGTAGTCGTGGTTGATGTAGTTCCGCGTCTTCTCCGGCTCGATGAAGCGGACGTCGTGCAGCGTGGCGGTGGTCATGGCTTCCCTTCGTTCGGCAACGCGCCGGGATTCAACGGCGAGCCGGAATGCTCCTGCACTTTCTGCTGCGACTGCACCTCGGGGACGAAGGTCTTCTGCGCGCCGAGGGACTTCACGTACGCGAGCAGCTTGATGAGATCGTCCTCGTTCACCTGCCCCTGGAACGTCGGCATGATGGGCGAGAAGCCCTTCACGACCTTCGCCGTCGGGTTCAGGATCGACTCGCGGATGTAGTTGTCGTCGGCGGTGACGATGCGGTTGTCGGAGAGCTCGACCGGCTTGCCGTACAACCCGATCAGCACCGGTCCGCGCCCGGTCGCGTCGTTCGTGTGGCAGGTGTTGCACGCGTATTTCTGGAAGAGCTTTTCCCCCTGCGACGCCAGCGAGCCCTCGGGGCCGCCGGCGAGCCAGCGCTGATAGTCGGTCGGCTCCATGACGTCGACCCAGCCGATCATCCCGGAGTGCAGCGTGCCGCAGTACTCGGCGCAGAAGATGTGGTAGCGGCCGACCTTCGTGGCCTTGAACCACATGGCGCGGTAGCGGTTCGGCAGGACGTCCATCTTCGTCCGGAAGGCGGGGAAGAAGAGCGAGTGGATGACGTCCTCGGAGGCCATGGTGATGCGCACCGGGCGGTTCACCGGCACGTGCAGCTCGTTGATCTCGCGCTGCCCGGTGGGGTGCTGGAACTTCCACATCCACTGCTTGCCGGTGGCGTAGACGTCGAGGGCGTCGTCGGGCACGCGCTGCAGGCGGAAGTAGACCCACGCGCCCCAGACGAACATGACCATGAAGATGAAGAACGGGAGGATGATCCATCCCGCCTCGAGCCAGCCGGGCGGCTCCTGATCCTGGGCCAGCTCGTTGTCGGGGCGGCGGCGGTACTTGATGGCCAGCGTGAAGATGACGATGAAGGTCAGCAGCGACACGCCGCCGCAGACGACGCACATGAAGATGAAGAGGGCGTCGACGTTCCCCGCCACGCTGGAGGCCTGCTCGGGCCACAACGGAAAATCGGAGAGCATCATCGTTTCGTGTCTCTCCGTGTCATTCCGAGCCGCGTCGACGGCGAGGAATCCCCTGCGGCGGGGGATTCCTCGCTGCGCTCGGAATGACACTGTTTCTCCCGGCGGATCATCACGAAGATGAAGCCCGCCAGCCCGGCCACGGTGGCCAGGCCGCCGGCGCGCACGAAGGCCATGGCGCTGCGGCTGTACTTCCCGGTGACGGGATCGTAGTGGTAGCAGAGGAGGAGGACGGCGTCGGTGGCGGTGCCGATCTTGTTCGACGACGCCTCGACCAGCGCCAGGCGCACGTCGCGCGGCTTGTACTCGAATCCGTAGAGGTAGCGCGAGATGCGGCCGCGCGGGGTGAGGACCATGAGCGCGGTGGCGTGCGCGAACTGGTCGCTCTGCGGGTCGTAGGCGTACTGGAATCCGGCGGTGTTGGTGATCTTGCGGATGGCCGACTCCGGCCCGGTGAGGAAGTGCCAGGCGCCCGCCGTCTCGAGGCGGCCGTAGCGCTTGACGTATTTCTCTTTCTTCGCCGCGGCGTCGCGCGGGGTGTCGCGCGGGTCGATGCTGATGGTGACGACGTCGTACTCCTTGCCGGCATCGAACTTCAGCGCGGTGAGCGTGGAGACGACGCCCTCCATGACCATGCTGCAGAGCATCGGGCAGCGGTAGTACATGAAGACGAGGAGGAGCGGCCGCGAGCCGTTCGCGTACTCGCCGAGGCGGACGACGCGCCCCGTCTCGTCGCGGAACATCGTATCGAGCGGCAGCTGCGCGTCGAGGTGCTGCTCGATGCCGACTTTGCCGGGGAGCTGGGCGGGGGTGTTGCTGGAGGCAAAGGCATTCGCCGCCGCCAGCAAGATGATCATCCAGACGGCCCGCCTCACAACTTCCCTCCCCGCTGCACCACCAGCTCCTTCGCGCGATCGATCGGGATTCTCACGATGCCTTTCTGCTTGTCCACCCAGCCGGGGTTCTTCAGCGCTTCGTCTTCCGCGGCGCGCATCTCCTGCATGTCGACGACCGGCGTGCTCGCGTTCGGCGCGACCGGCTTGCCGCTTTGGTCCTTCTGCGGGAACGGCTGCAGCAGCGGCGCTTGCGGCAGCGCCGCCGGCACCTTGATGGCCGTGCGCGCCGGCTGCACGTCGGCGCGGAATTCCTTGCGGAACGTCACGTAGAGGAAGTAGAGCAGGAGGTGCGTGACGACGGCGAAGGCGATGAAGATCACCACGAACCAGAGGATCCCCCGCACGTCGACGTCGCTCGTCTCGTGATGCGTCTCGGGATTGAGGACGCCTGCGTCGTTCACGTCGTCGCGTTCAGGCATTGACCTTCAACGCCCCCTCTCGGATCGCTTCCTCGACCCACGTCTCGTGAATCGGGATGATCGTCTGCCCCTTGAGCTGCCGGATGAACTCGAAGACCCACAGGCCGCCGATGCCGAGGAGCGACGTCAGCGCGGTCCAGTGGTAGTGGAAGTGCTCGGCGTACCAGGCCGGCCCGGCCAGCCAGTAAATGGCCACGTAGCGCACGATGAGGATGATGACGGTGACGGCGCCGATCGTCTCCGGCCGGTCCTTGATCCCGCGCATCAGCAGCAGGAAGAACGGCAGGAAGAAGTGGAAGACGACGACGATCAGCGCCAGGAAGCCCCATACGCCGTGCTCGCGCCAGATGTAGTGCGGGATCTCCTCGTGCAGGTTCGCGTACCAGATGAGCAGGAACTCGGAGAACGAGGTGTAGGCGTAGAACATCACGAAGGTGAGGAGGAGGTTGCCGAGGTCGCGCAGGTGCATCGGCTTGAGCACGCCTTCCATCGCCGCCGTGCGCGCCAGGCGCGAGAGGAAGAACGTGACGAAGGCAAAGGCGGAGAGGCCGCAGCCGACGAGGAAGGTGATGCCGAACATGGTCGAGCTCCACTGCGGCTCGATCGACATCAGCCAGTCGACGGAGAAGAAGGTCATCACCAGCACGATCAGCACGAGCCCCGAGGCCGCCCACTTGCGGCGGGAGAGCTCGGTGAACGGCGAGCGGTTCTTGTAGAACTCGAGCGAGAGGACGCGGATGCGCCACGCCCAGATCAGCAGGAAGGCGAAGTAGATCGCCTGGCGGATCCAGAAGAGCGTCGGGTTCAAATAGAAGCCCTTCTGCTGCTGGATCTCGTGGAACTTCGGCCACGCCGGATCGGCCCACGGGAAGATCTGCTTCATCCCGAAGATGAGCGGGATGATGAGGACGGCGATGACCCAGACGGCGCGCGACGCGGCGCCGAGCGGACGGCGGATCATCAGGCCCCACTCGCCGCCGGTGATGTACTGGAGGCAGAGGACGCCGACGGAGCCGCCGGCGATGGAGAACCAGAAGAGCCAGCTGGTGAGATAGGCGCGGAAGAAGTCGACGGGCGCGAGGAAGGCGCCGACGGCGCTGAGGACGATGCCGGCGATGCCGGCGATGAGCGCGGGCGTCTGCCACCGCGCGACGCCGGTCGACTCGGCCTGCGTAGCCGGAACGGTGCTCATTGCAGCCTCCCCCGCTCCTCGGCCGTGAGGTCGTTGACCGTGGCGTTGTGCGCGAGCTGCAGCGCGCGGATGTAGGCGACGATCGCCCAGCGGTCCCCCACCGGGATCTGCGCCGCGTACGGCGGCATGGCTCCGAAGCCGTTCGTCATGACGTCGAAGAAGTGCCCGGTCTTGGCGCTGCGCAGCGCGTCGGTGTGGTACGACGGCGGCCGCCGGTAGCCGCGCGACGGGATCATGCCGTTGCCGTCGCCGAGGCGGCCGTGGCACGGCGAACAATAGATGTTGTAGCGCTCCTGCCCGCGGTTCATGACGGCGGGCGTGATCGCGAATGGATAGCCGTCGACGTCGGCGCCGTTGATCTTGCCGGTGACGACCGGCCCCGTCATCGCCGCCTCGCCGCGCGCGACGGTGCCGGCGATGCGCGGGCGGGCGGACATGTGGTCGGCGAAGAAATCCGAGGGTTCGAGCGGGTCGTAGCGCGGCTGCACGGCCATCTTTTGCCGGCAGGCGGCCAGGAGAAACATCGTCAAGAGAACCCACCTACCACGGGACATCGACGACCTCCCGCGGCCCGAGCCTTTCGAGGAACTTCCACACGCCGTCGAGATCGAACTTCGGATCCCTCGCCTGGATCACCAGGAAGAACTTGTCGCGCGAGGCCTGGTCGAAGCGGCGCACGTTGAAGACGGGGTGATACGGCATCGGCAGGCCGTTCAAGGCGAGCATGCCGAAGACGGCGAAGAACGCGGCGATGAGCACCGTGCACTCGAAGGTGATCGGGATCCAGGCCGGCCACGAGTTGTACGGGCGGCCGCCGATGTTGAGCGGATAGCTGATGACGTTCGCGTAGTAGCACATGAAGAAGCCGCTGAGGCCGCCGATGATCCCGCCGATGAGCACGACCAGCGGCAGCCGCGTGTGGTGCATGCCGATGGCTTCGTGCAGTCCGTGGATCGGGAAGGGCGAGAACGCATCCATCTCCGTGTAGCCGGCCTCGCGCGCGGCGTTCGCGGCGTCGAGGAGCTCCTGCGCGTCGCTGAATTCCGCGATCACGCCGTACGTGCCGGTCATGATCTTGCCGATGCCGCCGGCGGCGCTCATGCCTCGTCTCCTCGGAGCGCCGCCGTCCCGGGGGCGGGCGAGGACGCCCGCGGTCCAGCCGGCGAGACGCCGGCGCTGCCCATGCTCATGCCTCGTGGCCCTCCGTCTGCGGCTCCGCGCCCGGCAGCATCGTCCGCATCTCGAAGATGGAGATCATCGGCAGGAAGCGGATGAACAGCGCGAGCAGGAAGAGGAACAGTCCCATCGAGCCGATGTACATCGCCCAGTCCCAGATTGTGCCGTGGTACATGCCCCACGACGACGGCAGGAAGTCGCGGCTGAGGCTCGTCGGGATGATGACGAAGCGCTCCAGCCACATGCCGACGTTGACGAAGCAGGCGGTGATGAAGAGGCCGAGGGGGCTGGTGCGGATCTTCTTGACCCACATGAGCTGCGGCGCCAGCCCGTTGCAGACGATCAGCGCGTAGTACATGTGCTTGTACGGTCCGGTGGTCCGGTTGATCCACATGAAGCGCTCGAAGACGTCGCCGCTGTAGAACGAGAAGAACGCCTCCATCACGTACGAGTAGAAGACGATCAGCCCCGTGGCCAGCATGACCTTCCCCATGTTCTCGAGGTGGCGCATGGTGATGAAGCCTTCGAGCTTGAAGATCTTGCGCGCCGGGATCGAGAGCGTGAGGACCATGGCGAAGCCGGCGTAGACGGCGCCGGCGACGAAGTACGGCGGGAAAAACGTGGCGTGCCAGCCGGGGATCTGCGACACGGCGAAGTCGAAGGAGACGATGGTGTGCACGGAGAGGACGAGCGGCGTGGAGAGCCCGGCCAGCAGCAGGTACGCCGACTCGTAGCGGTACCAGTGCTTCGCCGAGCCGCGCCAGCCGAGGGAGAGCATGCCGTAGACGGCGCGGGCCAGGCGGCCGTTGGAGCGGTCGCGCAGCGTGGCCAGGTCGGGGATGAGCCCGACGAACCAGAAGAGGAGCGAGACGGTGGCGTAGGTCGAGACCGCGAAGACGTCCCACATCAGCGGGCTGCGGAACTGCGGCCACAGAACCATGGTGTTCGGGTACGGAAAGAGCCAGAACGCGTACCACGGCCGCCCGACGTGGAGCAGCGGATAGAGGCCCGCCGCCGCGACGGCAAAGAGGGTCATGGCCTCGGCGAACCGGTTGATCGACGTGCGCCAGCCCTGGCGCAGGAGCAGGAGGATCGCCGAGATCAGCGTGCCGGCGTGGCCGATGCCGATCCACCAGACGAAGTTGACGATGGCAAAGCCCCAGTTGACCGGATGGTTGATCCCCCAGATGCCGATGCCGACGAAGACCAGCATGCTGATGGCGACGAGGAGGATGGTCACGCCGAGCGAGCCGACGGCGAAGAGCAGCCACCAGCTCGGCGGCATCTTCTTGCGCAGGACGATGGAGCTGATGTGGTCGGTGACGGACGCGAAGGTGTGGCCCGGCTCGACCGTCGGCGTGGGAATGAAGCGCGCGGGGATGCGCAGCTCCTGCGTCGTGGGGCGGACCTCGTGGACGGGGACTAGCTCTTTCTCGGCCATGTCGTTCTAGGCCACAGAAACTTCGAACGCAGAATGCGAATGCAGAATTGAGAAAGCGGCGGAGCTTTCTTCATTCTGCATTCGCATTCGACGTTCTGAGTTTCTGTGGGTCATGTCGTAATCTCGGGGTTCGGGTTCCTCACCACCGCCAAATACGTCGTCCTGGGTCGCGTATTCAGTTCCGGCAGCAGCGGATAATTCGACGGCTCCTTCTTCAGTTGCGCGACGCGGCTCTTCGGATCGTTCATGTCCCCGAACACGATCGCGTCCGTCGGGCAGGCTTGCTGGCACGCCGTTACCACCTCGCCGTCGTGAACGCGCTGGTCGCCGCCGCGGATCTCCGCGTCGATCTTCGCGAAGTTGATGCGCTGCACGCAGTACGTGCACTTCTCCATCACGCCGCGCGTGCGCACCGACACGTGCGGGTTGCGCATCGGCTTGAGCGCCGGCGTGTCGTAGTCGGCGTAGAAAAAGTTGTTGAAGCGGCGCACCTTGTACGGGCAGTTGTTCGAGCAGTAGCGCGTGCCGACGCAGCGGTTGTAGGTCATGTCGTTCAGACCCTCGCCGTTGTGCGACGTCGCCTCGACCGGGCAGACCGGCTCGCACGGCGCGTTCTCGCACTGCATGCACGGCACCGGCTGGTGATAGACCTCGGGGTTCTCCGGGCTGCCGCGGTAGTAGCGGTCGATGCGCAGCCAGTGCAGCTCGCGCTGGCGGTGCACTTCCTTCTTCCCGACGATGGCGATGTTGTTCTCGGACTGGCAGGCCACGACGCAGCCGTTGCAGCCGGTGCAGACCGAGGGGTCGATGACCATCGCCCAGGCGTGGCCTTCGTACTTGTACGCCGGATACATCGTCTCGGGCTCGGCCGGCTCGGGGGCGGAGTGCCTCGACCACTCGGTGAACGTCTCGCGGTGGATGATGCCGCGCTCCCCGCCCGTCACCTCGGGGTTGAGGCTCTGGTGCTCCTGCGTGCAGGCGATCGGGTAGGCGCCTTCGTCGGTCAGCGCGACGTCGGCGCCGGGGCCGCCGCCGAGGGCGTCGGAGAAGCGGAGCGGATAGACGTCGGCGCCGATCGGCGTGCCGTCCGGCGGGCTGGCGATGCGGCCGCCGTTCTTGCGCCCGTAGCCGAGCTGCACGGTCACGACGCCGAACGGATGCCCCGGCACGATCCACAGCGGCAGCACGACGTCGCGGCCGCGGTATTTGACGCGGACGCGGCGCGTCTCGAGCTCGTTGTTGAGCGGCGCGGACTCGACGTCGGTGAAGCCGATCGCCTTCGCCATCGCCGGCGAGACGATGGCGAAGTTCTCCCAGCAGAGCTTCGACTGCGGCTTCGGCAGCTCCTGCAGCCAGCCGTTGTTCGCGAAGCGGCCGTCGTGGATGTTCGGATCGGGCGTGATGTGGAGCTCGATGTCGAGCGCGTGCTCGCCCGCCGGCTTCGGACGCGGCACCGGCGCGGGGATCGCCGTCGACGCGGCGCCGCCGCGCGCCGGGAGCGCCGAGCCGGCGATGACGCCGTCGTTGAGCCACTGCCGCCACGTCTGCTCGTTGCCGCCGTGCGCGAACCAGTACGCGCGCACCGTGTCGTACGGCGAGGCGTCCATGCCGCCGAGGAGCGCGCCGACGACTTCGATCGCCGAGCGGCCGTTGTAGAGCGGCGCGATCAGCGGCTGCTGGATCGTCACCGTGCCGTCGTGGCCGCGCGCATCGCCCCACGTCTCGAGGTAATGCGTCTCCGGCACGTGCCAGTGCGAGAGCATCGAGGTCTCGTCGTAGTAGGGCGAGAGGTGCGCGCGGAACGGCACCTTCTGCAGCGCGTTCGCGAAGTTGAAATCGGCCGGCGCGTCGTAGACCGGGTTGCCGCCGAGCATGATCAGCGCCTTGACCGCGCCGGCGTTCATGTCGGTGACGAGCTTGCGCAGCGACTCGAGCTGGTTTGCCGGCGCGACTTCGAGGGGATCGGTGATCGTGACCGTCGAGCCGACGTTGCCGAGGGCCTGGTTGATGGCCATGGCGATGGCGTGGACGGCCGGCGGCTGCCCGTCGCCGGCGATGACGATCGAGGCGCCGCGGTTCTTCTGCAGGTCGCGGGCGATCGCGGCGACGTCCTTGTGCGCCGTGCCGGCGCCGGCGTTCAGCCCGACCGCCTGCGCGATCGCGCGCGCCCATCCCTCGACCTCCGAGGGGCGCACCGCGTAGCGATGGTCGGCCACGGCGCCGGTCGACGAGAGGCCGCAGTCGATCGCGTAGAGGCGGTTCATCGACTGCGTCTTGCCGTAGCGCGCCTTCCGCCGCGCCGCGAAGTCGCGCGCGTAGCGGAGGTGGCCGGGGCCGCTACTGGTGAAGTCGGCGTCGAGCGCCACGACGACGTCGGCCTTGTCGAAGTGGTAGACGGCGTTCGCGTAGCTGCCCGCGGCCATGCGCAGCCCTTCGCGCGCGTTGTCGCGATTGACCGGCTCCCACTGGTGCCACTGCATGCCCGGATACGCGGCCAGGAGCTGCTGGATCTGCGCGCCGAGCGTCGGCGAGGTGATGGTCTGGGTGAGGAGGCGCAGCCCGGCGCCGTTCGACTTCGCCGTGGCCGTGACGGGGACGAGCGCGGCGACGAACTCGCTCCAGGTGCGGATCTCGCCGAGCTGATAGACGACCTGGGCGCGGTCGGGATCGTAGAGGCCGAGGATCGACGCCTGCATCTGCGCGTCGCTGGCGCCGAGCGACGAGGGGTGGTCGGGGTTGCCTTCGATCTTCGTCGGGCGGCCGAGGTGCGACTCGGCGAGGACGCCGCTGGCGACGCCGCCGAGGGTCATGGCCGTGGCGAAGAAGAGCGGGCGGCCGGGGACGAGGTTCTCCGGCTGGCGGACGTACGGCACGATCTTCTGCTCCGGCCGGTTGCACGCGGCGAGGCCGGCCAGCGCCATCGACGCCGACATCAGCTTCATGAAGTCGCGGCGGTCGACGCCGCGCTGGAGCGGCAGCGCCTGCTGCGGGAACTCCTGCGCGAGGACCTCGTCGAAGGCCTCGCTGCGCGAGAGCTCATCGAGCGAGCGCCAGTACTCGCGTTGGCGCGTGTCGCCGATTCGGGCGCGGAAGTCGTCGTAGGTTAGTTTGTCGCTCATGGTCGAATCGCGATTCGAGATTCGCGATTCGCGATTCGGCCCGCCCGCCCCGAATCGCGATTCGCGAATCCCGAATCCCTAACCGCTAGTAGTGGCATGTCGAGCAGCTCGTCAACTTCTGAATCTTGTACTCCCGGACCAGCCTTGGTCCCAACTCGTCCTGATTCTTCGCTACGTAGGCCATGTTGAAGACTTCCTCGCGCGGGCGGACGTACTGCTCGGGCGCGCGGTGGCAGCTCAGGCACCACTCCATCGTCAGCGGCGAGGCCTGGTACGTCAGGGCCATCCTGTCGACGCGGCCGTGGCACGTCGCGCAGCCGATCCCTTTGGCCACGTGGATCGAGTGGTAGAAGTGGACGAAGTCGGGGAGCCGGTGGACGCGCGACCACACCAGCGGCTGCCCGGTGGCGAAGCTGTTGCGCACGGGCGCGAGCATGTCGGCGTTCGTCCAGATCTGGGCGTGGCAGTTCATGCAGGTCTGCGTCGGCGGGATGCCGGCGAAGTCGGAGGTCTCGACCGAGGTGTGGCAGTAGCGGCAGTCGATGCCGAGGCCGGCCACGTGGTGCTGGTGGCTGAAGGGGACGGGCTGCTCGCGGAACACGCCCTGGTCGGTGGCCACCGGCGAGCGGACGATGCCGCCGATCACCCAGAGGATGAAGCCGACGGCGAAGACCGCGCCAAAGATCGTCACGCGCGAGAGCGTGTTGGCACTGCGGTGGAAAATTTGCGCCATTGAAATTCAGCGATTTGCGAAGCGGAGCAGCCACTGCGGACGTTTGATTGCCGTCCGTCGCGTCACCGGCGACGGTGCGGGCGATCATATACAAAACCGGAAGTGGCGCAACCCTGCGCGGCTCAGCGCGGAGCCCGTTCATGTCTCGCGCCAACGCGCGAGATCCCGCCCGAAACGACGAGGGCCATCATGCTGGCGCTGTCGGCGTCGAGCCGCTCCACGCGCTCGCGCGGCACGACCACGAGGCCCCCCGACATGCTGTACGAGAACGGCAGATAGACGGCCACGTGCCCCGGCATGGCCAGGAAATCGAGCTCCTCCTGCGTGACGAAGCCGAACGAGCGGACGGCGCCGTCCGGCGTCAGCGCCACCGCCACCGGTTTGTCGAAGCGCTTCTGGTCGCCGACGAACGCCTCGAGCAGGTCCTTCACCGCTGCGTAGACGATGCGCACGATCGGCGCGCGCGTGAAGACCGTCTCGGTCAGGCGCAGCAGCGTGCGGCCGACGATGTTCGTGGCCAGCGCGCCGACGGCGACGATCAACACGATCGTCACGGCGAACCCGAGCCCGGGCGTGCGCAGCTCCAGCAGGCGGTCGATGCGAAGGAAGGCCTCGACGACGACGTAGACGGTGATCGCGATCGGCACGACGATCACCAGGCCGCGCAGGAAGTTTTTGATGATCCAGTTCATGCGAGAATCATAGGGCGCAGGGCGCAGTGGGCGGGGCGCAGGTGATGTTCTCGCGAGATGCACGAGCTCGTGCAGCCGGCAAGACAACCACCTGCGCCCCGCGCCCTGCGACCCGCGCCCTAAAAAATGACCACTCTCTACGACCGCTACGCCGCCCAGCTCTTCGCCCTCGCCCTGCGCATCACGGGCGACCGCGCCGCCGCGGCCGAGGTGGTGTCGAGCGCGTTCCTGTCGCTCGGCGAGCTCGCCGACGAGGCCTCGCTCGTGCGCGCCACGCGCGACGCCGCGCTGGCCCGCCGCGAACGCGCCATGGTCGCGCTTTCGGGTCCGCCGACCCCGCAACTGCTCGTCGAAGCGGCCTTCTACGGCGGCCAGCGCGTTTCGGATTTATCGCAAACCTTTGCTTTGCCTGAGCGTACGGTACGGTCTATGCTGCGTGACGGAATGGCGCAGTTGAAACGGCAGTTGGCGGAACCGCAATGAACGAAACGCTCGAACGCGACGACCTGATGCTCCTGAACGCGGCCATGGCCGGGCTCCTGGAGCCGGTCGCGCCGCCGCCCGCGCTGAAGGCGCAGCTCATGACCGCCGTGCGCGGGATCCCGCAGGACAGCACGATCCTCCGCGCCCACGAGGGGCGGTGGACGAAGCTCGCCGACGGCGTGCGCGTGAAGGCGCTGTCGTTCGACGGCGAGCGCCACACGGCCACGCTGCTGATGGTGCTCGAGCCCGGCGCGACGCTCGCCGAGCACAGCCATCACGGCCCGGAGCAGACGTTCGTCGTCAGCGGCAGCTGCCGCATCGGCGCGCTCTCGCTCCGCGCCGGCGACTACCACACCGCCGGCGCCGGCTCGCATCACGGCACGGTCGTCAGCGACGAGGGCTGCGAGCTCCTCCTCGTCGTCGACCGAGACGACTGCCTCGCCGCCTAGCAGTGTGACGATCCTCCTCCTTCGGATCTTCGGCCCGCAGCTCCTCGGCCTGGCGCTGTATTTCGTCCTGCACCGCCGGGTGATCCTCGCGCAGCTCGCCGCGGTCCTGGCGACGACGCTCGCCGCCGCCTACGCCGGCTGGACCCTCGGCACGCTGCCGCGCATCGGCGCGTTCATGGCGCTGGAGCTGTTCGTGGCGCTGCTCGCGCAGCTGCTGATCGCGGCCGCGCACGAAGACGCATCGTGACGCCTGCTAAACTCGCCGCCATGCGTGCAACGCTCGCCGCGCTCCTCCTGCTCGTCGCGGTCAGCGCGCCTGCCGGCCCACCCCCGCCTATCTCGATTCCCTGTCCGCCGCCAATCCCGAACGTCAGCGTCTTCATGGTGTACAGCGGCCCGTAGTCGGGGTGCACGGCGATCAACGGCGACTGCGAAGTGGCGGAGCCGATCGCCTTCAATGTCGGCACCCTCGGCTACAACTTCGCGTGCGCGCCGTTCACGCTCACCTGGGACTTCGGCGACGGCGGCACCGCGAGCGGCATCGCCGTGACACACGTGTACGCGGCACCCGGCGTTTATGCCGTGAACGCGACGCTGAACTCGCGTCCCTACAGCCCCGTGGTGATCACCGCGCCCGCCATCGTGGCCGCGTCGGTGCCGGCAACGTCGCCGCGCACGCTCATCCTTCTCGCCATCGCCCTCGCCGCGATCGGGATCGCGCGCGTTCACCGTTTGGTTTGAAACCGCGCGCCCCTCGCCGGCATCCGATGTGGCGATGCAACTCGCCCCGCCCATCCAGAAGATCGTCGAAGGGTTGACGCTCACCGGCACCGGCACGGAGTACTTCCACGCGCTGCTGCGCGGGCTGACGGAGTCGCTCGGCCTCGAGTACGGCTTCGTGGCCGAGGTGATCTCGGAGGAGCCGCTGCGCGGGCGCACGCTGGCCGTGCGCGCCCTCGGCGAGCCGGTCCCGAATTGGGAGTTCCGCATGGGCGACACGCCGTGCCGCGAGCTCTTCGAATCGGCGTACTGCTGCTATCCGGAGGGTGTGCAGTCGTGCTTTCCGGAAGACACGCTCTTCGCGCGATGGGAGGCCGAGAGCTTCGCCGGCGCGCGCCTCGTCGACCGCGGCGGCGCGTTCCTCGGATGGGTGGCGCTGCTCGGCCGCAAGCCGATCGCCGACACCGCCACCGTCCGCGCCGCGCTCTCGCTCACGGCCCGCCGCACCTCGTCCGAGCTGCAGCGCGAGCGCGCGTGCGCCGAGCTCGAGGCGCGCGTCAGCCAGCGCACCGCGCAGCTCGTCTTCGACGTCACGCACGACCAGCTCACGGCGCTGCCGAACCGCGCCGCGTTCTACGACCGCGTCGAACACGCCATGGCCATCAACCGCGGCGGGCGCGTCTACGACTTCGCCGTCCTCCTCCTCGGACTCGATCGCTTCCAGCTCGTGAACGACTCCCTCGGCCCCGCCGCCGGCGACGCGCTGCTCTGCGAGGTCGCGGCGCGCGTGCGCCGCTGCGTGCGCGCGTCCGACACCGTGGCCCGCCTCGGCGGCGACGAGCTCACGGTCCTCGCCGAGAACATCGCCGGCCCGCACGACGCCACGCAGCTGGCCGCGCGCATTCTCGAGGATCTGCGCCGGCCGTTTCGCGTCCCGCGTGTCACCGCGGAAGTCTTCACGAGCGGCAGCATCGGCATCGCCGTCGGCGCCGCGCAGGCGTCGGCCGAGGAGCTCGTGCGCGACGCCGGCACGGCCATGTACCGCGCCAAGGCGCGCGGCAAGGGGCGCTACGAAGTCTTCGACCGCTGCATGCACGCCGAGGCCGTGGCGCGGATGCAGATCGAGACCGACCTCCGCCACGCCGTCGAGCGCGACGAGCTCCGCGTCGTCTACCACCCCATCGTCGCGCTGCGCGGCGGCGAGCTGCACGGCTTCGAAGCGCTGCTGCGGTGGGAGCATCCGTCGCGCGGCACGATCCTGCCCGGCGAGTTCATCGCCATCGCCGAGGAAACAGGGCTGATCGTGCCGATCGGCGCGGCGGCGCTGCGGCAGGTCTGCGCGCGCATGGCCGAGTGGGATTGCGCGCTGACATTCAGCGTGAATCTGTCGCTGCACCAGCTCGCGGACGCCGCGCTGATCGAGAGCATCGAGTCGATCCTGGCCGCGCATCCGCGGCGGCACGGGCGGCTCCGCTTCGAGATCACGGAGAGCGCGCTGATGCACGATCCCGCCGCGGCGCTGGAGACGTTCTCGAAGATCCGCGCGCTCGACATCGAGCTCTGCATCGACGACTTCGGCACCGGCTATTCGTCGCTGTCGCACCTGATGAACATGCCGATCGCGGCGCTGAAGATCGACCGCTCGTTCATCGCCGACATGGACCGCGGCGTGGAGATGGTGCGGACGATCATCGCCCTCGCGCACAACCTCGGCCTGGACACGGTCGCCGAGGGCGTCGAGACCGCGGAGCAGGCGCGGAGGCTGGCCGCGCTCGGCTGCGACTACGCGCAGGGCTTTTACTTCGCACGCCCGCTGCGGCCGGGCGCGGCGCGGAAGCTGATCACTTCTTACGCGTCAGCCGCAGCTCGATGACCATGCGCTCCTTGCCGCCGTCCTCGACGACGAAGTGGCGGTGCACGAGGACGCGGCCGCCGTCTTCGAGGTGCGCGCGCGCCACGGTGCGCCGGCCGTTCGCCTCGGCGTCGAGGTTGGTCGACCACAGCACGACATTCTTGCCGTCGAACGTGCCGTCGCTCTGCCGGATCGAGAAGGTGGTCTGGTGCGAGTCGTACCAGACGGTGGTGAACTTGTTCGTCTTCGCGTCGAAGCCGGAGATGCCGGTGCCGGTGCTCTCGACCTTGCCGTTCTTGTCGTAGAAGACGAAGTCGGACTGGAGGAAGCGGCCGTCCTCGACCATCTTCTGATGGCATTCGCCATTCGTCTTGATCGGCTCGCCCTTCGACGGGAAGAAGGTCTTGACCATCGTCCAGTCGCCGGCGAACTCGGCGAGGAGCTTCTGCCCGGCGCCGGGCTTGCCGCCGCGCTCGTACGCGGCGTGGGTCTCCTGTGCGTGCAGCGGATGCGTGGCGAGGATCGCGGCGAGGACGAAGAGCGCGCGTTTCATGGGCGCGGGAGTGTAGCATCGCGTCGTGGAGCGCGCGTACATCACCTGCCGCGAGCTGATCGACTTCATCGCCGGCTACGTGGCCGGCGAGCTCGACGCGGCCGCGCGCCACGACTTCGAGCGCCACCTCGGCGTCTGCCCGTCGTGCCGCGCGTACCTCGACTCGTACCGCAAGACGATGGCGCTGACGCGCGCGGCGGCGAGCGACGAGCGCGTGGACGACGTGCCGGAGGCGCTCGTCCGGACGATCCTCGATGCCCGACGCTGACGACTCCGGCCTCGTCGCCCGCCTCAAGCGCGGCGACGCGCAGGCGTTCGAGGAGCTGGTGCGCAGCTACAGCGGCCGCCTGCTCCGCGCCGCCCGCCGCATCCTCGCCTCGGACGAAGACGCGCGCGACGCGGTGCAGGACGCGTTCGTGGCGGCGTTCCGCGCCGTGGCCGGCTTCGAGGCGAGCGCGCGCCTCTCGACGTGGCTGCACCGCATCGTGATCAACGCGTCGCTGATGAAGCTGCGCACGCGCCGCCGCAAACCGGAAGAGGAGATCGAGCAATACCTCCCCCGCTTCCTCGAGGACGGCCACCAGACACCGCCGAGCGAGCCGTGGACCGAGCCCGCCGACGCGATGCTCGAGCGCGAGGAGCTGCGCCGCCTGGTGCGCGCGTCGATCGAGCGCCTCCCCGAGAGCTACCGCACGGTGCTCGTGCTGCGCGACCTCGAGGAGCTGTCGACGGAGGAGACGGCCGAGATGCTCGGCGCCTCGCCGAACGCCGTGAAGATCCGCCTGCACCGTGCGCGGCAGGCGTTGCGGACGCTGCTGGATCCCTACGTGCGGGCGTAGCGCCGGCGTCCACGCCGGCTGGAGGGGCGCCGTCCCGGCGCCCAGGGGCGGCGGCGAGACGCCGCCGGTCCGGCCGGCGGGACGCCGGCACTACCACGCCCGAACAAGGGCTTCGGTCGCCGCACGCATGTCCTCCTCGCACACCACCGCAGACACCACCGCCGCCGCGTCCGCCCCCGCCCGCGCCACCGCGCCGAGGTTCTCGCGCGTGATGCCGCCGATGGCGACGATGGGGATGTGCGGGAAGGCCTCGCGGATCTCGGTGATGCGCGAGGGGCCGACGGCGTCGCCGGCGTCGAGCTTCGTCGCGGAGCCGTAGATCGCGCCGACGCCGAAGTACGACGCGAACGGCGCGAGCGGCGCGGCCTCCTCGACTGTCGACACGGAAACGCCGACGATGCGGTCGCCGAGGAGCGCGCGGGCGTCGCGGGGGTGCATGTCGTCGGGGCCGAGGTGGACGCCGTCGGCGCCGGCGGCGAGCGCGACGTCGACGCGGTCGTTCACGATGAAGAGCGCGCCATGCTCGTGCGCGAGCTCGTTCAATGCGCGCGCGAGCTCGATGAGGCGCGGCGTTGGGAGCGACTTCTCGCGCAGCTGCACGACGCGCGCGCCGCCGTCGAGCGCGGCGCGGATCGTTTCCGTCGCGTCGCGCCGCGGGTCGGTGAGAACGTAGATGCCGGAGATCGCGCGGACGTCCGGATAGCCGCGCCCTTCGCCGGTGACGATCGGATGATGCAGGCCGGCGACGACCATCTCCTTCGCTCGCGCGATCGCCTCCTCGAGCGGCACGCCGAGCGCGAGGTGCCCGGCGATCGCCGCGGAGAGCGCGCAGCCGGTGCCGTGCGTGTGCGGCGTCTCGATGCGCGTGCCGTGGTACGTGCGCACGAGCTTCCCGTCGACGAAGAGCTTGTCGTCGGGATCGCCGATCGCGTGGCCGCCCTTGAGCAGCAGCGTCCGCGCGGTCACCTGCTCGTGCGCGTTCGGCGTGACGAGGTCGCAGAGCGGGATCAGTTCGTCGAGCGCCGCGGGGTCGTCGAGCAGCGGCACGCCGCCGGTCGAGGCGAGCACGGGATCGAGCACGACGTTGCGCGGCTTCCACGTGCGCAGCGCGTCCGCGACCGCCCGCGCCTGCGCGGCGCCGCCGAGCATCCCGATCTTCACCGCGCCGAGCGTGCGCGCGTCGCTGAAGACCGCCTCGAGCTGCTTGTGCAGCGTGTCGGCATCGATGAGGTGCACGCCGTGCACGCCCTGCGTGTTCTGGATCGTGATCGCCGTCGCCACCGACCAGCCGGCCAGGCCGAGGGCGTGGAAGACGCGCAGGTCGGCCTGCACGCCGGCGCCGCCGGAGGGATCGAAGCCGGCGATCGTCAGCGCAGCGGGTCGCATGGTTGGAGCAGCTCCGGAGTCTTGCCGGTGACGATCATCTCGGCGAGCAGTTTGCCGGTGATCGGCGCGAGGAGGATGCCGTTGCGGAAGTGGCCGGTGGCGAGGTACGTCCGCTTGTCGATGCGGCCGATGTACGGCAGCCCATCCTTCGAGCCGGGGCGAAAGCCGCACCAGGCGTCGACGACCTCGGCGTCGCGCAGCGCGGGAACGAGCGCGGCGGCCTTCGCGTGCAGTTCGGCGACGGCGGGCGTGCCGAGCTCGAAGCCGACGTGCTCCTCCGTCGAGCCGACGATCACGTGTCCGTTGCGTGGGATGAGGTAGACGCCGGGCGCGTAGATCGTGGTGTCGACGGCGTCGGAGCGCAACGAGATCAATTGCCCGCGCACCGGAAACGACCACGGCGCGCTCCACGCGCCTTTGGCGATGACGGTGACGTCGCCGCCGACCGGCTCGTGCACGATGTGCAGATGCGGCCGCAGCGCGGCGAGGAGCTCGCGCGGATCGACGTTCTTCTCCTCCGCTACGAAGGTGCCGTCGGGGAGCGCCGCCGTCTCGGCGGCTGGCTCGGCGGCGTCCCGCCGCCCCGCCGGCGAGGACTCCCGCGATCCAGCCAGCGAGACGCTGGCGCTCCGAGTGAGGTGAAGCGTGCCCGGCCCGTGCAGCGTGACGCCCAGCGTCTTCGCGAACGCGGGCCACATCCGCAAGCTCGCCACGCCGAGGTCGAGCAGCGGCCCCGACCCCTTCGCCTCGGCGTACGGCGCGAGCATGCCGGCCGAGGCGGGCGACGCGGCGCCGGGCTTCGGCACGTCGACGACCGTGACGCGCGCGTGCGGCAGGAGGTGCCAGGCGACGGAGAGGCCGATCACGCCGCCGCCGACGACCACGACGTGCATCAGCCCCCCGCCATCATCTGCACGATCTCGAGCTCGTCGCCGGCGCCGAGGACGACGTCGCCGTAGCGATCGCGCGGGACGATCTCGCGGTTGCGCTCGACGACGACGATCTTCGCGTGCAGGTTCTTCGTCGCGAGAAATTCGGCGATGGTCATCGGTTCGTCGAGATCGACGTGCTTGCCGTTGACGGTCATGCGATGGCCTTCCAGAGGTCTTGCGCCGCTCGCCGCGGATCGTCCGCGTCGAAGATCGCGGAGATGACGGCGACGCCGCGCGCGCCGGCGTCGATGCATTGCCGCGCGTTCGCTGCGTTGATGCCGCCGATGGCGATGACGGGGATGTGCACGCGTTTCGCGATGTCTTCGATCAGCTTCACGCCGGCGACCGGTCCGTTTGGGTGCGATGCCGTTGGGAAGATGGTGCCTGCGACGACGTAGTCGCAGCCCTCGTGTTCCGCGCGGATGGCCGCATCGACGGAGTGAACGGAGCGGCCGGTGAATGGGGACTTCGCGAAGGGGGCATTCTCGGGCAGGTGCAGACCCGGAGCGCCGGCGTCCACGCCGGCTGGACAGGCGGCGTCCCGCCGCCCCGGCGCCGGGACGGCGCCGTGCCAGCCGGCGAGACGCCGGCGCTCCGCGTTGACGACTACGCGAGCGCCATCCGCCGCAGCGCAAACCTCATCGACATCACCCCCCCGCACCTGCACCACGTTCACGCCGCCCTCCACGGCAGCGCGCACGATCGCGGGCAATCGCGAATCCTCCCGCGTCACCAGCATCAGCATCACCGCACCACGCCCTCCGCCGGGCTGCTCGCCGAGGCGTACGGCAGCACCGGCATCCGTCCCGCGACGTACGCCGCGCGGCCCGCTTCCACGCCGAGGCGCATCGCGCGCGCCATCAGCGCCGGGTCCTGCGCGCGGGCGATGGCCGTGTTCACCAGGCAGGCCGAGGCGCCGAGCTCCATCGCCGTCGCCGCGTCCGAGGGGACGCCGATCCCCGCGTCGACCACCACCGGCACCTTCGCCTGCTCGACGATGATGCGGATCGCGTCGAACGTCTTCATCCCCTGCCCGCTGCCGATCGGCGACGCCAGCGGCATCACCGTGGCCGTCCCGATCTCCTGCAGCTGCAGCGCGAGCACCGGGTCGGCGTTGATGTACGGCAGCACGACGAAGCCTTCGCCGACCAGCACCTTGCACGCCTCCAGCGTCCCGACCGGATCGGGAAGCAGGTACTTCGGATCGGGGATGACCTCGACTTTGATCCAGTCGGAGAGGCCCATCGCCCGCGCCAGGCGCGCGGTGCGGATCGCCTCGTCGGCGGTGCGCGCGCCGGCGGTGTTCGGGAGGATGTGGTAGCGCTTCCAGTCGATCTCGTCGAGGATGCTGCGCTTCGGCGCGTCGAGGTCGATGCGGCGCAGCGCCACGGTGACGATCTCGCATCCCGAGGCGTCGAGCGCCGCGTTCATCTCCTCGGCGTTGCGGTACTTGCCCGTGCCGAGCATCAGGCGCGACGTGAAGATCTTCCCGCCGATCTCCAGGACTTCAAACATAGAGCTCACCGCCTTTCTCCGCGAACTCCTTCGACTTCTCGTCCATGGCGTCGCGCACCTCCTGCGTGATTTTCATCGAGCAGAAGTGCGGCCCGCACATGGAGCAGAAGTGCGCGGCCTTGGCCCCCTCGGCCGGCAGCGTGGCGTCGTGGAACTTCTGCGCGGTCTCGGGGTCGAGGGCGAGGTTGAACTGGTCCTGCCAGCGGAACTCGAAGCGCGCCTTCGACATCGCGTCGTCCCACGCCCGCGCCGCCGGATGGCCCTTCGCCAAATCGGCCGCGTGCGCGGCGATCTTGTAGGCGATCACGCCTTGCTTGACGTCCTCCTTGTCGGGAAGGCCCAGGTGCTCTTTCGGCGTGACGTAGCAGAGCATCGCCGTGCCGTACCAGCCGATCATCGCTGCGCCGATCGCCGACGTGATGTGATCGTAGCCGGGCGCGATGTCGGTCGTGAGCGGCCCGAGCGTGTAGAACGGCGCCTCCGCGCACCACTCCATCTGCTTGTCGACGTTCTCCTTGATGAGGTGCATCGGGACGTGCCCCGGCCCCTCGTTCATCACCTGGCAGCCGTGCTCCCATGCGATCTTCGTCAGCTCGCCCTGGGTCTGCAGCTCGGCAAACTGGGCCTCGTCGTTGGCGTCGGCGATGGAGCCGGGGCGCAGGCCGTCGCCGAGGGAGAAGGAGACGTCGTAGGCGGCCATGATCTCGCAGATCTCGTGGAAGCGCGTGTAGAGGAAGTTCTCCTGGTGATGCGCCAGGCACCACTTCGCCAGGATCGAGCCGCCGCGCGAGACGATGCCGGTGACGCGCTTGGCGGTGAGCGGGATGTAGCGCAGCAGGACGCCGGCGTGGATGGTGAAGTAGTCGACGCCCTGCTCGGCCTGCTCGACGAGCGTGTCGCGGAAGAGCTCCCACGTCAGCTCCTCGGGCTTGCCGCCGGCTTTCTCGAGGGCCTGGTAGATCGGCACGGTGCCGATGGGTACCGGCGCGTTGCGCACGATCCACTCGCGCGTCTCGTGGATGTTGCGGCCGGTGCTGAGGTCCATGACGGTGTCGGCGCCCCAGCGGATGGCCCAGGTCATCTTCTCGACTTCCTCTTCGATCGACGAGGTGACGGCGGAGTTGCCGATGTTGGCGTTGATCTTCACGAAGAAGTTGCGGCCGATGATCATCGGCTCGCTCTCCGGATGGTTGATGTTGGCGGGGATGATGGCCCGGCCGCGCGCGACCTCGGCGCGCACGAAGTCGGCGGGAAGGCCTTCGCGCACGGCGATGTACTCCATCTCCGGCGTCAAGATGCCGGCGCGCGCCTGCTGGAGCTGCGTGACGAGGCCGCTGCCGCGCAGGACGCGGCGGCGCGGCGGGAGGGGAAGGTCGGCGTCGCTGTGGCCGGCCACCGGCTTGTAGCTCGCCTCGGCCTCGGCGTACGACACACCGTTCCGTTCGGCGATCCACCGCTCGCGCAGACGCGGCAGCCCTTCCTCGATGTTCAGTTCGACGGAGGGATCGCTGTACGGGCCGGCGGTGTCGTAGACGCGCAGCGGCGGGTTCGCCTCGAGGCCGCCGCCGGGGAGGCGCGTCGGGGAGAGCGAGATCTCGCGCATGCCGACGCCGTCGACGTAGACCTTGCGCGAGTTGGGGAACTGCCAGTGCGGATCGGCGCCGCGCACGGGCGTGCGCTCGGCGCGGCGGCGGATGGGAAGGACTTCGGTCATGCGCTCCTCCTCGATGAGCAAAACGGGCCGAAGGAGTCGCTCCGCTTCCCTACGCCGGCATTACCCGGATCAGGTAGTGGGGTTGACGCTGCTGCCGTCTCTCAGCCGGTTCGACCAGCACCCCCGCGGCCTTGTACGGATCGGAGTATTCGCGGGAGGCTTGAGTGTGTCAAGGACAGCCGTGGCATCATCTGCCGGATGGCTGACCCGGAGGACGAGGTCCGGACGCTGACTCTCGACAGAGGATTCAAGTGGATCGGGCCGTTCTTTGCCGCGCTGATTCCGCTTGCCGTCTGGGCGTTCTTCATCGATCGGTCTGAACCGCCGAACGTTCAAGGCGGTCTGCTCTGCATCGCCGTCCTGGCATTCTTCGCAACGTACGGTCATCTGACGGCCGCGCGAACCCGCTTCGCCGTGACCTCGGAAGGAATCGAGTCGTCCGGGATCGTCGGAGTCAGAACAGCGCGCTGGAGCGAGGTCCTGTTTGCCACGTTCGACGGATCGGATCTCGTCTTTCACCTCGCGTCGGGAAAGCCGATGAAAGCGAGCCCATATCTCAGCGGTTTCGATTGGCTTCTGGGCGTCGTCGGCCGGCGCGGCCTTCTACGCAGCGCAGCCGGGCGGTCCAGCCAAACGCTATCGTGACATCATCCGTCGAATGGCCCAACTTCTGGTTCGCCAGCTCGACGACGACGTCAAGGAGAAGCTTCAGCGCCGCGCTCGCCGCCATGGCCGCAGCACCGAGGAGGAGATCCGGGAGATTCTTCGCAACGCGGTCCGCAGCGAAGGAAGCATACGCACGCGGCTGGGATCGCGCATCGCCGCTCGGTTCCGTCGAGTTGGTCTCGACGCGGAGATTCCGGAGCTCCGCGACCAATCAGCTCGACCCGCGGTCTTCGAATCGTGATCCTGCTCGACACGAACGTCATCTCCGCTCTCATGCAAAGAGAGGTCGATCTGGACGACATCGGTAACGGTGTTTGAAATCCGCTTTGGCCTGGAGGTCCTCGCGTCCGGACGCCGGCGACGATCGTTGGAGGACGCTTTCAGCAAGATGCTCGAGGAGGACTTCGAAGGGCGCGTCGTTCCGTTCGACGAAGCCGCCGCGCAGTCCGCCGGCCGAATCGCCGCCGAACGGCGACGGCTGGGCCGTACGGTGGAGATCCGCCATGTACAGATCGCAGGGATTGCCGCGGCGCGGAGAGCCGCGATCGCGACGCGCAACGTACGCCATTTCGAAGGCCTCGGTCTCGAGTTGATCGATCCCTGGTCCGCGGAACCCTCGTGACGCGCGGCCCGGCCGCGGGAGCGCGTCACGAAGCGCCGAATGAATCGCGTTGGCCTACGAACTGCGTCTCGCCCAGCCGATGCAATTCCAGGCCCGCCATTCCGCGGCCATGCTGCGGCGCTCGGCGCGCAACGACAGCGTGCGGACGCTCGTCATCGCCCTCGGCGCGAACCTCCTCATCGCCGCGGCGAAGCTCGTGGCCGGGCTCCTCTCCGGATCGACGGCCATGCTCGCCGAGGCCGCGCACTCGCTTGCCGACTCGCTCAACGAAGTCTTCCTCGGCGTCTCCTTGCGCCGGGCCCTCCGCCCTGCCGACGCCGAGCATCCGTTCGGGCATGGGCGCGAGCGCTTCCTGTGGGCGTTCATGGCCGCCATCGCGTCGTTTCTCATCGGCGGATGCCTCTCCATCGGCCTCGCCGTGCGCGAGTGGGAGAGCGGCGGCGAAATGCGCGGCGGCATCTACGCTTGGGCCGTCCTCCTCATCTCCTTCGCCGCCGAGGGGACGTCGTGGGTGCAGAGCATGCGGCAGGCGCGCCGCGAGGCGAAGGAATGGGGACTCGACGTCCGGTCGTACCTGCGCCGCTCCAGCGATCCGCTCGTCCGCGCCGTCGTCGTCGAGGACAGCGCCGCGCTCATCGGCCTGCTCATCGCCGCCGCCGGGCTCCTCCTCAGCGAACGGACCGGCAGCAGCGTTCCCGACGCCGCGGCCTCGCTGCTCATCGGCGTGCTTCTCGCGCTCACCGCGTTCGGGCTGGCGCGTCCGCTCGCCGACTTCCTCGTCGGGCGCTCGCTGCCGCCCGAGCAGGTCGAGGCGTTGCGCGCCGTCGTCGCCGCGTCGCCGGCCATCGACGGCATCCTCGCCTTCCAGGTCGTCTACATCGGCCCCGAGGAAGTCATCGTCGGCGCGAAAGTCCACCCGTCGTCGCGGCTCAGCATCGACGAGCTGACGCGGGCCATGGACGACCTCGACCAGGCCTTGCGCGCGGCCTCGCCGGTCGTCGCCGACGTGTTTCTCGACGTCACGGCTTGACGCCACGTCCGCGCAAGATCACGTGCAGTGAGGAACGCCACACTACCCATCTTCCGTCAATAGGTATATGAGGGACCTATGAGCAAGTCCATCGGCATGGCCATTGCCCTTTTCGTATTTGTCGGAACGATTGGAACGGCCGCCCAGCCGACGGGCGCGGACATCAACGCATCGTTCGAGCGCGCCAGCAAAGAATTCGGCGTGCCGCTGGAGATCGTCCGGGCCGTCGCCTACGTCAGCTCCGGCGGCGTGCAGCGCCAGCCGGCCGCGTTCAGCGATCGGCCGCCGGCGTACGGCGTCATGGGGCTGCGCGACGACGAGTGGTTCGGCCACAGCCTTCGCGATGCGGCCGCATTGCTCCGTGTCTCTCCCGATCTCCTGCGCAGCGATGCGGACGCCAACGTTCGCGGCGGGACGGCGCTCCTGGCGCGAATCGCGGCAAGGCATCCCGAGATGACCTGGCGCGGCGTCGTCGCGGAGTTCAGCGGCATCCCGCAAAAGGAGATCGCCGATCTCTTCGCGCAGCAGGTCCTCGACCGGATTCATCCCGACGCCGCGGCGCCGAAGAACGGCGCACGTCCGCGGCGGATTGCACCGCTGGTGAACACGTATTGCTCCAACGTGGTCTGGTACGGCGACACCATTCCGACGACCAACTACGCCGTCGGCCGTTCCGGCGTGGCCATTTCGATGGTGGTCATTCATACGACCGAGGAGACCGCGGCGGCAACGCTGTCGATCTTCCAGGATCCGTCCCGCCAGGTGAGCTCCAACTACCTCGTGAATCGCGACGGCTCGGTGTGGCAGTTCGTCGCCGACGCCAACACCGCGTACCACTGCGGCAACAGCTCCTACAACCGCGCTTCCATCGGCGTCGAGCTCGAAGGATGGGCCGAGGGATCGCCGCTGGAAGACTACTCGTGGCAGACGACGGAACAGTGGCAGTCGCTGGAGGCGCTCGTCTCCTGTCTGCACGGCGCGTACGCCATTCCGCTCGATCGTGCCCACCTCATCGGCCACAACCAGGTGCCCGACCCGAACAACCCGGCGCTGTACTGGGGCGGCGCGAACCATCACTGGGATCCGGGTCCCGCCTGGAGTTGGGACCATCTGATGACCGACCTCGGCCACCCCGCCGTTCCGGCCGCCGTCTCCGTCGCCTCGCAGTGCACCGTGACGGCGCTGCCGCAGGCGTCGGCGCCGCAGATCACGTACGTCTGGCCGGGACAGAAATTCACCGCCTACGACGTCGCCGGCACGTATCAGGAGATCTATCTGGCCGGCCGCGAGCTCGCCCAGGCGTCCTCGCTGCCCGTCGGTTGGTATCACTGGGATGGATGGATTCCCTCGTCGTGCGTCTCCACGCTGCCCAGCAGCACGCGCCTCGAAGTCAGCGGCGCGTTTCCCAGCACTCTGGAAGTTCGCGACGGAGCGCAGTCGTCATCGACGGTGCTGGGACACGTCGGCGAAGGCAAGCGGTTCGTCGCCACCGGCAACACGCAATCGGGATTCGACGGCTATCTCTGGTACGAGTACGCGCTCGCCGGCGACACCGGCGGTCCCACCGGATGGTCGTCCTCCGTTCATATCACCGCCGCGGATGCGGCGAGCTGCTATGCAGTGAGCTCCGGCGGCAATCCGGCGTCGGGCGGCACGGTCTCGATCGGCACGGCGCCCGACTGCGCCGGCGGCTTTGCGAACGGCACCGCGGTGTCGATCGCCGCGTCCACGAACAGCGGCTACAACTTCGCGAACTGGACGGCGACGAACTGCACGCTGGGCAATGCAAATGCCGCGTCGACGACGTGCACGATCACCGGCGCCGGCAATGCCGCCGTCACCGCGAACTTCGCGGCGATCCCGTGCTACACGCTGGCGCGGAGCGCCAGTCCGGGGGCCGGCGGCAGCGTGACTGTCAATACGTCGCAGAATTGTCCGGGAGGGTTCACCAGCGGGACGGCCGTGTCGATCACCGCATCGCCGAACGCGACCTACACCTTCACGAGCTGGACGGCGACGAATTGCACGCTCGGCAATGCGAACGCCGCGTCGACGACGTGCACGATGACGGGAGCCGGAAACGCGAGCGTGACGGCGAAGTTCCGCAAGCACTGATCCTTCACCGCCTGACCGGCAGCCGCCGAATCCGCGTCCCCGTCGCGGCGAACACGGCGTTCAGCACCGCGGGGACGAGCGGCGGCACCGGCGGCTCGCCCATCCCGCACGGCTGCGGCCCGTCGGTGGGGACGATGTGGACTTCGATGCGCGGCGTGTCGCGCAGGCGCGGCACGGCGTAGTCGGCGTACGAGCGCTGCTCCACGCGGCCGCCGCGGATCGTGATCTCCGTCATGAGCTGCGCGAGCGCCCAGACGATGCCGCCTTCCATCTGCTGCTCCACGCCGGTCGGATTGATCACCGGCCCGCAGTCGACGGCGCCGACCACGCGCTCGACGCGCCACTGCTCGCCGCGCCGCGACACCTCCGCCACGTACGCGACGTAGGTGTCGCCGTCGTAGATGTTGCAGGCCACGCCCTGGCCGCCGCGCTTCCCCCATCCGGCGCGGTCGCGCACGGTCTCGAGAACGCGGCGCAGCCGGGCCCGATCGATGTCGCGCCCGCCGGCCTTGACCTTCGGCGGCCCGCCGAGGAGATCGAGCCGCATCTGCAGCGGATCGCGCCCGGCGATGTGCGCGATCTCGTCGAGGAAGCACTCGCGGCCGAAGACGCCGGACGGCGACTCCACCGAGCGCCACGGCCCGTAGCGCACCGGCGACGGGACGTGGACGTACGAGACGGCGACGTTCGGAATCGCGTACGGAAAGTCGACGGCGCCGGAGGCGAGGTACGTCTCGGGATCGTCGGTCGCGGGCGGCGGAAAGACCGTCATGATCGGATTCGACACCTTCGCGTGCGACCACGCCGTGAGCGTGCCCTCGGCATCGACCGCCGCGCGCATCCGCTCGACCGTCGCGTGCTGGAGGTGGCCGAACTGCATGTCGTCGCCGCGCGACCAGAGCACCTGCACCGGCATGCCGCCGATGGCCTTCGAGACCTCGGCCGCCTCCACGGCGTAGTCGGCCGCGAGCCGCCGCCCGAAGCCGCCGCCGATCAGCGTCGGGTGCACCGTCACCTGTTCTTTCGCGATGCCGAGCCGCTGCGCGACGACTTCCTGCACGCGGTTCGGCGCCTGCGTCGGCGCCCAGATCTCGCACGCGCCGCCGTGCACGCGGGCGATGGCGTTCATCGGCTCGACCGGCGCGTGCGCGTAGAACGGATAGACGTACTGCGCGTCGAGCGTCTTCGCCGCCGCGCCGATCGCCGCGGCGACGTCGCCGTCGCGCCGCGTGACGTGCTCGCCCGCCGCCGCGGCGAGCAGCGTGTCGATGTAGCGGTCGGAATCGAACGCCTGGTTCGGGCCGTCGTTCCATTCCGCGCGCACGAGCGTCTGCGCCTGGAGCGCCGGCCAGGAGCTGTCGGCGACGATGGCGACGGCGTTCCCGACTTCGATGACATCGCGCACGCCGCGGACCTTCCTCGCCTCGGCGGCGTCGAACGAGCGCAGCGTCCCGCCGGCGACGGGGCAGCGCACCAGCGTGGCAAAGCGCATCCCCGGGACGCGCGTGTCGAGGCCGTACTTCGCCGCGCCGGTGACGATGGCCGGGCCGTCGATGCGCTTGGTCCGCCGGCCGACGATGCGGAACTCGCCGCTCGACTTCAGCGGCACGTCCTTCGGGATCTCCAGCGTCGCCGCGGCGCCGGCCAGCGACGCGTACGACCGCGCGCGGCCGCTCGGCGCGTGCACGACCGTGCCGTTCTCCGTGCGCAGCGACGTCCGCGCGACCTTCCACTCCTTCGCCGCGGCGCGCAGCAGCATCTCCCGCGCCGCCGCCGCCGCGGGGCGCAGCGTCTGCCATCCGCGATAGATGCTGCCGCTGCCGCCGGTGTTGAGCTTTGTGTAGTCGCTGCCGGTCGAGGCCTGCTCGATGCGGATCTTCGACCAGTCGAGGTCGAGCTCCTCGGCCACGATCATGGCCAGCGACGTGCGCACGCCCTGCCCCATCTCCTGCTTGCCGACGATGACCACGACGCCGTCGCCGTCGACGCGGATCCAGGCGTTCGGCTTCCACGGCGCGCGCGGCGCGGCCGCGGAGCGCACGTCGGCCACGCCGAGGACGAGCGCGCCGCCGCCGGCGAGCGTGAGGCGGATGAAGTCGCGGCGCGTTCTCATGACCGGCTGGCGCGGCGCACCGCGGCGAGGATGCGCGGGTACGTGCCGCAGCGGCAGACGTGCCCATCCATGGCGTCTTCGATCTGCGCGGCGGTGGGATTCGCGTGCGTCCGCAGCAGCGCCGCCGCCTCCATGATCATCCCCGGCTGGCAGTAGCCGCACTGCGCGACGTCTTCCTCGAGCCAGGCGCGCTGGCAGGGATGGAGGCCGCCGCGGCCGAGGCCTTCGATCGTCATGAAGGACTTCCCGTCGGCGTCGGCGAGCGCGATCTGGCAGGAGCGCACGGCCGCGCCGTCCTGATGGACCGTGCACGCGCCGCAGATGCCGGCGCCGCAGCCGAACTTCGTGCCGGTCAGGCCGAGGACGTCGCGCAGGATCCAGAGCAGCGGCGTGCCGGCGTCGGCGTCGACGCGCTGCCGGCGCCCGTTGACGCTTAGCTGGAAGGAAGGCATGCGCGGATTTTATCGGCGCGTCCGCGGCGGCCGGTCACGTTCCGCCAACGTTGTGATGAACATCTCCGATACCATCTCCGCATGAGCACCGACCGCGCGCTGTTCCGCCACGCCCTGGCCACGCTCGCCTATCGCGGCGCGAAGGCGCTGCGCGATGCGCCGGCGGAGTTCGCCGCGTACGGCGGCGGCGGCCGCGCGCCGCTCGCGATCGTCGCGCACCTCGGCGACCTGATGGAGTGGAGCCTCTCGATGGCCAACGGCACGCGCAAATGGCACGAGACGCAGCCGGGATCGTGGGACGCCGAGTGCGCCCGCTTCTTCGCCGCGCTGCAAGCCTTCGACGACTATCTCGCCTCGGACGCGAACGTCGCCTGCGACATGACGCGGCTCTTCCAGGGACCGCTCGCCGACGCCCTCACGCACGTCGGGCAACTGGCCATGCTGCGGCGGATGGCGGGCGCGGCGACCGCCGGCGAGAACTACTTCGCGGCGCAGATCGAGACCGGGCGCGTCGGCCCCGATCAGGCGCCGCCGAGACGGCCCTTCGCGACGTGAGCGAGCGCGCCCGCACGCTGTCGATCGCCGGCGGCACCGCGCTGCTCGTGATGCTGCTGCTGGCGCTGCGCGCGCTCGACGCGATCGAGCTCCCACTGCGCGATGCGGCCATGCGCCTGCTTCCGCGCCGCGCGGCGGCGGCGACGGTGATCGTGGCCATCGACGAGGAGTCGCTCCAGCGGATCGGCGCCTGGCCGTGGCCGCGCGCCACGATCGCGCGCATCGTCGACCGCGCCCGCGCCGCGGGAGCGCGCGGCGTCGTCGTCGACGTCCTCGACCCCGAGCCGCGCGACGGCGACGCGGAGCTCGCCACGGCGCTGCGGCGCGTGCCGTCGGTGATGGTGGCGGCGATGAACGGCGGCGCGTGGCTCCTCCCCGCGCCGGCGCTGCGCGACGCCGCCACGCTCGCGCACGGGAACTTCGAGATCGACCACGACGGCATCGCCCGCCGCGTCGCCGCCACGAAGCAGAGCGGCGACCGTGCCCTCGCGGCCATCTGCTACGACGCCGCGGCGCTCGTGCGCCCGACGCCGGTGCCGGTGGGGCACGTCTTCCGCCCGGCGTTCCGCACGTCGCCCGCGGCCGTGCCAGTGGTGAGCGCCGTGGCGCTGCTCGGAACGCCGCCGTCCGCGGCGGCTGGCCCGGCGGCGTCCCGCCGCCCCGAGCGGACGCGGGACGCGTCCGCGCCAGCCGGCGGGACGCCGGCGTTCCGAAACGCAATCGTGTTCCTCGGCCCGACCGCCGTGGCCCTCGGCGACCGCGTGCGCACGCCCGTCTCCGGCCCCGAGCCGGGCGTCACCGTGCACGCCGCGGCGACGGAGTCGTTGCTGCGCGGCGAAGACATCCGCGAGCTGCCGCCATGGCTCGGCGGCTTGCTCTGTGGAGGACAGGCACTCTTGCCTGTCGTTCTGGCGCGGAGGGACAGGCGAGAGCGCCTGTCCTCCATCGAGCTTGCCGTCGCGATCGCGACGGTCGCCATCGGCCTCGCGCTTCTCGCCAGCGGCATCGCCATTCCCTTCGCGTCGCTCCTGCTCACGATCGTCATCTCCACCACCGCCACCGCCCTTCTGCAAAGCCGCAAGGCCGCCACCGACATCGCCGCGCGCCTGGCGCAGTTCCGCGAGCGCGAGGCGGAGTCGAAGCGCGTCCTGGCGCACGAGCTGAAGACGCCGCTCGCATCGATGCGCGGCCTCACGCAGCTCCTGGCCGGCTTCGACCTCAGCGATGCCGAGCGGCGGCGCGTCACCGCGCTCCTCGAAAGCGAAGCGGGGAAGCTGCAATCGATGGTGCAGGGCCTCCTCGACCTCGAGCGCCTCACGCTGCGCGACTTCGCAGAGACGCAGACGATCGACCTCGCCGCGCTCGCCGCCGCGCGCGTCGGCTTCCTGCGCGCCAGCACCGACCGCGAGCTCCGCATCGCGCCGGCGGCGCCGGCCATGATCCGCGCCGATCCGATCCTCGTCGAGCGCGTCGTCGACAACCTCGTCGGCAACGCCCTCAAGTACACGAGCGGCCCCGTCAGCGTCGCCGTCCGCCAGCACGGCGGCGAGGCGCTGCTCGAAGTCGAGGACCGCGGCGCCGGCATCGGCGACGCCGACCGCGAGCGCATCTTTCAGCGCTTCTTCCGCGGCGCCACCGCGGCCGGCACGCAAGGCCTCGGCCTCGGCCTATCGCTCGTCGCCGAGGTCGCGCGATGGCATGGCGGACGCGTGGCCGTCGAGGCGGCGGCGGGCGGCGGCTCGGTCTTCCGCGTGACGTTTCCGCTCGCGTCCGCGTACGCAAAGGCTGGAGCGATGTGATGGCGACGGTGCTCGTGGTCGACGACGATGCCGGCATTCGCGAGAGCGCGGCGATGGCGCTGGCGAAGGTCGGGCACCGCATCCATCAGGCGTCGGACGCGTTCGAGGCGCAGCGCGTCCTGCGCGAGCACCGCGTCGACGTCGTCGTCAGCGACATCTACATGCCGGGCGAGAACGGCCTGGAGCTCCTGCAGGCCATCGCCGAGCGCCGCGACGCACCGCGCGTCATCCTCATGACCGCGCGCGGCTCGATCGAGACCACTGCGCTCGCCCAGCGCGCCGGCGCCTTCGACTACCTCGCCAAGCCGTTCGAGCTCTCCGAGCTCATCGCCCGCGTGGCCGCGGCCGCGTCGAAGCGCGTGCCGGCGAGCGCGGAGATCGAGCCGGCGCCGCCGTCGCGCATCGTCGGCTCGCATCGGACAATGGTGGAGATGTACAAGGCCATGGCGCGCGTCGCGCCGCTCGACGTGCCGATCCTGATCCTCGGCGAGAGCGGCAGCGGCAAGGAGCTCGTGGCCGAGTCGATCCACGACCTGAGCGGCCGGGCCAAGGGGCCGTTCGTCGCGGTCAACTGCGGCGCGATCCCCGACACGCTGCTCGAGAGCGAGCTTTTCGGCGCGGTGCGCGGCGCCTTCACCGACGCGCGGCAGGACCGCCGCGGGGCGCTCTCGCGCGCCGACGGCGGCACGCTCTTCCTCGATGAGATCGGCGACATCTCGCCGGCGTTCCAGGTCAAGCTGCTGCGCTTTCTGCAGGACGGCAGCGTCACGCCGCTCGGCGCGGAGAAGAGCCACCGCGTCTCGGTGCGCGTGCTGGCGGCGACGCACCGCGATCTGAAGGCGCTCGTGGCCGAGGGGCGGTTCCGCGAGGATCTGTACTACCGGCTGGCCGCGTACGAGATCCAGGTCCCGCCGCTGCGCGAGCGCGCCGCCGACGTCGCGCTGCTCGTCGAGCACTTCCGCCGCCGCGTCGCGACCGAGATGCACGTCGAGTCGATCGCTGGCCCGTCGCAGGCGGTGCTCGACGTCTTCGCCGCGCACGCCTGGCCCGGCAACGTGCGCGAGCTCGAGCAGGTCATCCGCCGCACGGTGATCGACTCCGGCACGCTGCTCGACCCGCAGGCGGCGCGGCGCGCGCTGGACTCGATCGCGCCGCGTCCCGCCCCGGCTGCGCCGCCGCGCGCCGAGGAGCCGGAGGAGGACCTCGGCTCGCTCGACGACGCCGAGCGGAGCCACATCATCAACGTGCTCCGCGCCACGGCCGGCAATCAGACGCAGGCTGCGTTCATCCTCGGCATCGAGCGAAAGACGCTGGCGAGGAAGATGAAGCGGCTGAAGATTTCGCTGGATTGAGGGCGCAGGGCGCAGGGGGCAGGGCGCAGATGGTTGACCTGCAAACGGAACGGGCGCGGGTCGAGGCAGCATCTCGTGCAACCGCACGGACACCACCTGCGCCCCGCGCCCTGCGCTCTGGATTGAGAGCGCAGGGCGCAGGGGGCAGGGCGCAGATGGTTGACCTGCAAACGGAACGGGCGCGGGGTCGAGGCAGCATCTCGTGCAACCGCACGGACACCACCTGCGCCCCGCGCCCTGCGCTCTGGATTGAGGGCGCAGGGCGCAGGGGGCAGGGCGCAGATGGTTGACCTGCAAACGGAACGGGCGCGGGGTCGAGGCAGTATCTCGTGCAACCGCACGGACACCATCTGCGCCCCGCGCCCCTGCGCTCTGGATTGAGGGCGGAGGGCGCAGGGGGCAGGGCGCAGATGGGTTGACCTGCAAACGGAACGGGCGCGGGGTTGAGGCAGCATCTCGTGCAACCGCACGGACACCACCTGCGCCCCGCGCCCTGCGCTCTGGAGTGAAGGGCGCAGGGGGCAGGACGCAGATGGTTGACCTGCAAACGGAACGGGCGCGGGGTCGAGGCAGCATCTCGTGCAACCGCACGGACACCACCTGCGCCCCGCGCCCTGGAGTGAAGGGCGCAGGGGGCAGGGGGCAGATGGTTGACCTGCAAACGGAACGGGCGCGGGGTTGAGGCAGCATCTCGTGCAACCGCACGGACACCACCTGCGCCCCGCGCCCTGCGCTCTGCGCCCTATGAATGCTTACTGCTTCGTATCCGTCGCCGCGGTATCCGTGGCCGTGTTCTCCGTCGACGCGCTGTCGGTCGTCGCCGTCGTGTCGGTCGCCGCTGCTGCCGGCGCCGCCGGCGCATTGCCGGAGGTCGTGAAGTCGGCGCTCTTCTGATCCTTCTGCGCGCCCGTTGCGTCGGCGAGCGAGACCTGGATCGAGTACTTGCCGTTCGGCCAGCCGGCCGTCGGCGCGCTGAAATTGAAGTTCGCCTGGTTGAGCGCGCCGGTGAGCGTCACCGTCGCCTCGAGGCCGGGGATCGGGCCCGCCTGCTGGCCCGGGACATCGACGATCACGAGATGGCCGGTGACCTTGCCGTTCGACGGCGGATTGTCGATGTTCGCCACGGCGTAGACGGTGTCGTGCGCGCCGAAGGCATTCGCCGGCGCCGTCACGTCCTTGTCCTTGCCCACTTTCAGATCTTTGATCGCCGGCGGGCCCGACTTGCACGCCACGGCCGCGACGAGCACCAACGCCAGAGCACACTTCTGCCACACGTTCTTCTTCATGAAACACTTTCTCCTTTTGCCTGCTACCGATTGGACGCCGGGCGCATCATACGGCCGGGAATCAAACACGCATAGCACTCCTTTTCGGCACCCGAGGCAGATCATGAAAAGCGTCCTTGCATCACTGGCCCTGCTCGCCACCACCGCGGCCGTTCCGCAGCAGACGATCGACTACCGCTTCGACGACATCCGCCGCACGGTGACGCTGAAGACGCCGACGCAGCAGATGGCCGCGCAGAAGGGGCAGCGCGCGGCGAGCGGCGACACGGTGAGCACGGGCTGGTTCTCGTACGCGCTGATCGCCTCGGAGCGCTACCGCGCCAAGTTCGAGATCTTCGCCTCGACGGACGTGAAGCTCGCCGGCGGCGCCCCCGGCGTGATTCTCTCGCTCGAGCGCGGCCGGCTGCGCGCGATGTTCGACAAGCTGACCGGCAACGAGCCGCGCGTGGTGCAGACGCCCGGCGCGCTCCTGGCCGTGCGCGGGACGAAGTACGAGGTGTCGGTCGACAACGACGGCAGGACGGAGCTGCGCGTATACGAGGGGACGGTGGAGCTGCGCTCCGACCTGCACCCCGCCGCGCCGATCCTCGTCCACGCCGGCGAGGCGTCGTCGTACAGCCGCAAGGAACCGCCCTCCGCGCCGCACGCGATGCCGCACGACGGGAACATGGGGCCGGGCGGGCACGATGGGCATGATGGGCATGATGGGCATCAGCCGCCGCCGCCCGGCGCCCACGGGATGACGCCGCCGCCGAATCACGGCGGGCACTAGCAACGTAGTGCCGGCGTCCCGCCGGCTGGCGCGCAGGCGTCCCGCCTGCGTGCGCGCGAGGCGGCGAGGACGCCGCCTCGCCGGCCGCCGAGACGGCGGCGCTCCGAGGGCACGATGGGCATCAGCCGCGCCGCCCGCTCACGGAAATCACGGCGGGCACTAGCAACGTAGTGCCGGCGTCCCGCCGGCTGGCGCGCAGGCGTCCCGCCTGCGTGCGCGAGAGGCGGCGAGGACGCCGCCTCGCCAGCCGCCGAGACGGCGGCGTTCCGAGGCAAGATGCCTCGCACTACGGGTCATTTCGACCCACCATTTCGGCGTCTCCTCTCTTGCGCGTCCATGGCACCTCGTTTGTCTTAGTCCTCCTCCGCTTTCATGGAAAGGAGACACAAATGAGAAAGCTTGTTTTTGCAGCAATCGCGGTTCTGGCCATGGCGACGGTCGCCTCGGCGCATGACGGGGGCGGGCCGGGCGGCGGCCACGACGGCTACGGCCCCGAGGGCCACGCCATCGTCGGCTCCGACGGCACCATCTACGTCACCTCGGCCACGACCGCGAACGGCACCACCACCGTCACCGTCAAGGCCATCCGCTCCAGCGGCGCCACCGCCTGGACCGCCACCCTCCCGGCCGGCGCGCGCGACGTCGAGCTCTCCGACGGCAACCTCCTCACGGTCGTCGAGACGCACAACTCCGACGGCACGCACACGAGCGCCGTCACGGCGATCTCGACCGCCAGCGGCGCCACGGCGTGGACGAAGTCGTTCAACGGCATCGTCACCGAGCTCACCCCGTTCAGCGGAGGGACGTACTTGTTCGTAACCGTTCCGGCAACGACGTCGGGCGGCACGGCAACGCGATCCATCGTGGCGATCGACAACAGCGGCAACACGCTCTGGACGGTGACTCTGTAGGCAGCTTCGGGGGAGGGCAGGCCCGCGCGCCTGTCCTCCAACGCGCAGCAAGAAAGGAGGTCGCGTGATGTCTCACCAGCACTGCATGCGCTGCGGCGGCGACGTCGCGGTGATCGACAACGACACCTGCCTCTGCGGGAACTGCTTCCTCGACGAAGCGCTGCGCCGTCGCCGGCGCCTCTCCCCCGCGCCGCGATGGCGGATGCGCCGCCAGCCTCGGCAGGAGAGCTACGAGGCGGCGGCCATGCGATGATGTCGCGCGCATGTCTTTCGCGCGTCTCCTCATCGTCATCGGCGTTGCTTCCATCATCTCCTGCGAGCTGAGCGCGGCCAAGAAGCCCGCGCCTCCACCGCCCGGCACCCTCGGCGGCCGCGTCGTCGCCGGCGGCGCTCCCGTCCCGCAGGCCGTCGTCCACGTCTGGAACGAGAAGCACAAGGACGCCGGCACGATCCACCCCGACGTCAGGGGCGAGTTCCACTTCCCGCTCCCCGACGGCACGTACGAGGTCCAGGCCACGGCGCCGCAGTTCCATCCGGCCATTTCGGTGCGCATCACCGTCGTCGTCCACGCGCAGCGCGAGACGTGGGTGAACCTGGAGATGCTGCCGGGGCAGTGATCAGGCGTTGTACGCGCGGGCGATGAGGATCAGCGCGACGACGTAAGCGGCGAACATGGCCACGAGGTAGGCGCGGGCGCGCGCATTCGAGCCGCGGAACTCGTGCCAGACGAAGACGCCCCACAGCGCGGCGATCATCGGCGAGGCCTGCCCGATCGCGTACGAGATCGCCACGCCGACGAGGCTCGCGGCGACGAAGTTGAAGACCGTGCCGACGCCCCACACCACGCCGCCGAACAGGCCGAGGAGATGGTACGAGCCGGGCGCGCGGCGATAGCCGGAGAAATTCACCGGCGCGCCGACGATCGGCCGCCGCATCAGCGCCGTGTTGAAGACGAAGCAGCAGAGGAACGCGCCGAGGGTGAAGAGCACGGCCACCGTGTACGGCGTCAGCGGACGCGCCGCCGTCATCGCCCGCGTGATGAACGGCGCGAAGGAGCCCATGAGCAGGCCGGAGACGATGCAGACGACGATGCCCTTGCGCGAGACGACGCGGTCGCCGCCGAGCGCGCCGTAGGCCTTGCCGATGAGGATGACGGCGAGGACCGCCATGACCACGCCGGCGCCGAGGAGGCCCGCGCTCCCCTTCGGCTGCACCGCGTAGCTGAGGACGACGCCCTCGACGAGGGCGATGCCGATGGCGATCGGAAACGCCACGGCGAGGCCGACGATCTCGATCCCGGCGACGAGCAGGACGTTGGCGATGTTGAAGATGAAGCCGCCGATGGCCGCCCACAGCAGGTTGAGCGGCGCCGCGGAGTGCAGGTTCGCGAGGAACGCCGTGTCGCCGCCGCGCGCGCTCCCCATCGTCAGCGCCAGGACGACGGAGACGAGGAAGATGCCCGCGGCGTAGTCCCAGTAAAAGAGCTCGAAGCGGTAGTTCTTCGTCAGCTTGAACGTGTTCGCCCACGAGCCCCAGAAGACGGTGCTGAGGACGGTCATGACGAGGGCGGCGGCGAACGTGGTCGGTGCGAACATTCAGCGTCTCAGCAGGGCGTCGACTTCGTCGCGCCGCGGCATGGAGTCGGCGGTGCCGGGGCGCGTGACGGAGATGCCGGCGACGGCGCAGCCGAAGCGGACGGCGTCGACGATCTCCCGCCCCTCGGCCAGCGCCACGGCGAAGCCGGCGTTGAAGGCGTCGCCCGCGCCGGTAGTCTCGACGACCGGCCCGGCGTCGACGGCCGGCACGTGCTCGGCGAGCGTCGCCGTCTTCACGAACGCGCCCTGCGCGCCGAGGGTGATGACGGCGGCGCGGGCGCCGCGCGCGAGGAGGACGCCGGCGGCGCGCTCCGGATCGCTCTCGCCGGTCAGCAGCGCGGCCTCGCTCTCGTTCGGCGTCATCGCGTCGCAGAGTGGATAGATCTCCTCGCCGAGCGCGAGCGCCGGCGCGGGATTGAGAATCGTCGTCACGCCGAGGGACTTGGCGAGCCGCAGGCCATGCTCGACGATGGCGAGCGGGAGCTCGAGCTGCGTCATGAAAACGGCCGCGCCGTCGATGGCGTCGCGCGCCTTCTCGACGTCGTCGACGGTCAGCTTGAAGCAGGAGCCGGGGACGACGACGATGGCGTTCTCGCCGCTGACCTCGTCGAGGATGATGGCCGCGCCGCCGGTGGCGTGGTCGCAGGTCTCGAAGACGAAGCGGGTGTCGACGTTGTCCTCGGCGTACGTGCGCCGCGCCAGGTCGCCGAAGGCATCGCGCCCGAGCTTGCAGATGAACGAGACGCGCGCGCCGAGCCGCGCGGCGGCGACGGCCTGGTTCGAGCCCTTGCCGCCCGGCCCGAGCCGGAACTCCGAGCCGAGGACCGTCTCCCCCCACGCCGGCAGATGCGGCGTGCGGAAGGAGAGGTCGGCCACGAAGCTTCCCATGACGGTGACGCGCTCGCTGGACATGTTCGCGGTGACGCGAACTCTAGCACGCCGGCGCGCGCGTCCCGGTCACTGCTTCTTCTTCCGCTCGTGCTGCGCGGCCGGCTGCACGCTCTTCTTCGCTGATGCCGACGCCGACGCGCACGGCGGCAGCGCCACCGGACACGGCGAGCCGTAGCCGCCGCAGATCGAGCAGTTGTCCGGACCGCCGCTCGCCACCGTCTGGCCGAACGAGCCGGGGGCATTCGGACAGACGGTCTGCACCATCAGCATCATCCCGCGGTCTTCGTGGCCGAGGAAATGGCAGTGCAGCACGTACGCGCCGGTGTAGTCCTCGAAGCGCTGGCGGATGACCACCGTGCTGTTCGGGCTCGTCGGATAGCCGTCGACGGCCGCCGTGTTGCTCGGAAGCGTGATGCTGTCCATCCAGATCGGCGACGGATAGCTGATCGAGCTCTTGCCGTCGTTCGTGCCGCTGCTCACGAGCTGGAACGGGTTCGTATGGATGTGGAAGACGTGAAACGGCGCGGTGCCGCTGTTGGTGTTCTGCGAGATCGTCCACGTCTCGGTGCGGTTGAGCGGCTCCGTGAAATTCGCGCAGTCGCCGTTGAACTGCTGCGTCGCGCCGCCGTTCTGGTTCTGCACGCCGATGCCGAAGAGCTGCGGCTGCACGCCGCTCGTCCCCGGCTTGCCGGTCGAGGGATTCTCGAGACGGAACTGCACGGCCTGCGTGCCGTCCGTCGCGGCGGGGATGTCGGAGAGATACGGCGGCATGGGCGGCATCGCCGCCGGATAGGTCATGCCGCAGTGATCGCTGCACTGGACGACGTTCACCGTGAGCAGCGCCGGCGCCGTTCCGGCCGCGGCGAAGCGCGCCAGCACCCGCTTGATGTTCTCGACGGTGGGCTGCTTCTTGCCGCGGCCCCGCGCTCCGCCCTGCGCCTGCCCGGTGCCCTGCCGGTCGGTGTTGCCGAAGACCGCGAAGGTCATGCCGTAGATGCCGGGCTGCGACGGCGCCTGCACGAGGAAGTCGGCGCGGTTGCCGGGCGAGAGGTTGAACGTCGGATCCGCCACCGGCTGCAGCGTGCACGGCGGCGTGACCTGCGTGGTATGGAGAAGCGGCTGGCAGAGATAGTTCGTCTGGTTGAACTGCACGCCGTCCATGGCGATCTGCTGCGCCGTCAGGCCGTTGTTCTCCGGTCCGTTGAAGTCGATCGAGATCTGCGCGGCTCCCTCCATCGTCGCGCCGACGAAGCGCCACCGCTGGATCTCGCCGGCTTGCATCGTGACGACCGGCTGATAGAGGCCGTTGACGAGGGGTACGGGATTGACCGGCGCCGACTGCGCGAAGTTCAGATCGTGGACGTACTGGATGACCATCACGTGATCGGTCAGCGGGACGTTGAAGAGCTGCTGGAGCTGCGTGTCGAATTCCCCGTGCACCAGGATCGCGCCGGCCATGCCGTTGCCGACCTGCAGCGCGGTCGAGCCGTGCTTGTGCGGGTGATACCAGTGCGTGCCGGGCGCCTGGTTCGAGGGGAGCGGGTTGACCGAATACGTGAAGTTGCCGACCGCCGTGGTGCCGAGCGGGCTGTGCGCCGCGTGGGGCGCCGTGGTGCCGGCCGGCTGGAGCTCGAGGAGGACGTAGTCCTGCGGCGACTGCGGCGAGACATGCAGCCCGTGGAAGTGGAGGTTCGTGGTGTTGTTTCCGTGGAAGCAGTCCGGCGGCACGGACGGCGCCGCCGAGCAGCACTGCGGCTGCGTCCCGGTCCCCGAACAGGGGCATTGCGAATCGCCTTTCTGCGTGCACTGCTCGTCGGACGCGGAGAGGCTGTTCGACAGGTTGACGACGAGCCGGTCGCCGGTCGTCGTCCCGTCGAGCGACGCTTTGTTGAGCACGAACGTCGGCCCGGGGAACGCGTAATTCGCCGCGTTGACGCCGTACTCGCGGAGATTGAAGATCTGCATGACGCAGTTGCCGTTCGAGTCGAGCGTCGGAACGTTGACGAGGAACTGTTTGACGTCGAGGTTGACGGTGAGGGTCTGGTTGCCCTGCGGCGTCAGACGGGGCGGCTCCGTGAACGGCTGCCCGGTGACGTTCGGAACGACGACGCCGTTCGACGTGCACGTCGTCGCCACGACGGCGCCGCCGGTGACGAGCGCCCTCCCGGCCGCCACGGCCGGTCTGGCCGCGGGTTTCGTCTGGGCAAAGGAGATGGCGGGAAGGGCGAGGGCGAACGCTGCGATGCTCGCGGCCGGGAGTCTGCGGAACATGGCTCCTCCTCTGTTTTGACCCGGAGGAACGCTACGCCGAATTAAGGCAAGACGTCAAGTACGAGCTGGCCGCTCGTTGCCCGGCGGACTCGTTGGGAGGAAACGCGGCGTTCGCGTCACTCCCATAGAGCGGAGGTCCAAATGGCGCATCAGACGAAAACGAAGAAATCGCTCTCGGTCACCGCCTACATCGGCGATGCAAAGACGTTGCTGGCATTCAACTTCGACGACAAGGCGAACGCGCAGGGGTTGGCGGGCTTCACGATCCAGGTCCAACCCGACGGCCAGCCCGCGTACTACCTTCAGAACACGCTGCAATTCGAGAAGCCGGCCGATCACGCCCAGGATGCCCAGGAGCCGCCGAACTCGAGCATCAACGCTCCGATCCACAAGTTCCGCTGGCTGCACATCCCCGGCAGCGTGCATCAGGGTGTGAAGCCGTTCTTCGGCAAGTACCGGTACACCGTCACGCCGCGCTACTTCAAAGACAAATCGCTGCAGCCCATCGACAAGAGTCTGAGCGTCTCGGTCGACGTCAACGTCGGGCCGTTCCGCAAGAATGCCTTGGAGCTCGGGTTCACGCGCGGGTTCACGCAGTCGCAGGCGTTCACGCATCACTTCGGCCTGAAGGCGTTGATCCGGCCGGCCGGCAAGACCCTGCTGTACAACACCTCGGCGGTGTCGGGCTCGAACGCGCAGGGACAGAAATACACGTTCGAAGACGAATACGAGTGGCTCGGCTTCACGGCGCGGGAACAAATCCTTTCGATCGTCAACGAGGTGGTCAACGACGCGTCGCTCCACCTCGACGTCTTCGCCTACGACTTCAACGAGCCATCGATCGCCGCCGACTTCCTCACCCTGGCGAAGCAGGGCCGCATCCGGATGATCCTCGACAGCGCCGGCCTGCATCATTCCAAGTTGAAGCCGACACCCGAGGACGATTTCGAAGCGCTCTTCACCAAAGCGGCGGCGAAACCCGCCGAGATCATGCGCGGACATTTCAAGCGGTACTCGCATGACAAGGTGTTGATCGTGTCGAAGAAGGGCGGCGGTGCCGTGAAGGTGCTGACCGGCTCGACGAACTTCTCCGTCACCGGCCTTTACGTGAACTCGAATCACGTGCTGGTCTTCAACGATGCCAACGTCGCGGACGAATACGCCAAATTGTTCGACGCGGTCTGGAACGGCGGCGTGAAGCTGAAGCCGTTTCTGCAATCGCCGTTTTCATCCGCGGTCTTCTCGATCTCCGGCAAGACGACGCCGCAGACGCGGATCACGTTCGCGCCGCACTCGAAGGCCGACGCGACCAAATTCCTCGACCAGATCGCCGCGCGCATCAAGCAGGAGGGGACGAAGTCGAAGGAGACCGGCAGCGTCCTTTTTGCGGTCATGGAGCTCGACAACGGCACCAGCCCGGTCTACGACATTCTGAACAGGGTGCACGAAAACCAGAAGATTTTCAGCTATGGCATCTCGGACAACCCGAAGGGCATCGCCCTCCATGCGCTGGGAAAGAAGACCGGAGTCCTCGTCACCGGAAAGCCGGCGGGCACGGTCCTGCCGCCGCCGTTCGATCAGGTGCGAAACCTCGGAGCGGGACACCAGGTGCACCACAAGTTCGTCGTCTGCGGCTTCAACACGGACGACGCGGTCGTCTACTGCGGATCGTCGAACCTCGCGCTCGGCGGCGAACAGGAAAACGGCGACAACCTCCTGGAGATTCACGACAAGGACATCGCCACGGTGTTCGCCATCGAAGCACTCGGGCTCGTCGATCACTTCGACTTTCTCGACCGCCTGTCGGGCGGATCGAAAAAAGCGACGAAGAAGGCTCCTCCGGTGTCGAAGAAGGATGCGGCCAACACCGCCGGCTGGTTCCTGTCGACTGACGATGGTTGGACCGGCAAGTACTTCGATCCAAAGAACCTCTATTACGTCGACCGGGTGTTGTTCGGAAAATGAAGCCATCTCAGCGGAGCGCGGCTTCGAAGAGCGCCGTCAGCGCCGCGAAGGCGCGCTCCGCTTCCGGCTCGTCGTACGCGGCGCTGTCGGGCACCGTCCAGCCGTGCCGCGCGCCGTACGTCTCGCTCGCGTAGCTGCCGCCCCATTGCCCCAGCGCCTCCTCGAACTTCGCGATGGCCTCGGCGGGCATGCTGCGGTCGTCGCGCGCGTGGCCGAAGTAGAGCCGCGCCTTCACGCGCGGCAGCGCGAGGTGCGGACTGGCCGGGCCGTCCTTGAACAGCCCGCCGCCGTGAAACGACGCCGCGGCGCCGATGCGGTCGGGACGCGCCGCCGCGATCCGCAGCGCGAACTGGCCGGTGAAGCAGAAGCCGACCACGCCCATCGGCCCGTCGCCGGCCTCCGGCTGCGCGGCGAGGAAGTCGACGTACGCCGAGCCGTCGCGCTCCATCGCCTCGGGCGGGAGCGACGACGTCAGCTCCGAGAGGCGCGTCCGCATCGCCGGATTCTCGAAATCGAACTTCTCCGCGAAGAACGGCGGCCGCGCGACGCGGTAGTAGATGTTCGGCAGCAGCACGTTGTAGCCCTCGCCGGCGAGGCGCCGCGCCATCTGCCGCTGCGACGGCCGCGTGCCGATGCCGTCGGGCAGGAAGATCACGCCGGGCTTTCGGCCCTCGGTCGAGCGGTAGAGCACCGCGTCGGCGGTGCCGTCGGGCATCGGGATTTCGACTTCGTTTTCCACGCCATCCATCCCATGCAAGATACGATTCCGCGATCATGAAAACCGCACTCGCCGGAGCGTCCCTGCTCCTCCTCGCGCTCTCCGCCTTCGCGCAGTCGTCGATCCGCCTGCCCGACGCGAGCCCCGCGGCGTCGGCCGGACAGACCGTCGGCGTCACCGACATCAACATCAACTACCACCGCCCGGCCGTGAACAAGCGGAAGATCTGGGGCGGCCTCGTGCCGTACGACACGATCTGGCGCACCGGCGCGAACGAGAACACGACGATCTCGTTCTCGACGCCGGTGAAGATCGAAGGGCAGCCGCTGCCGGCCGGCACGTACGCGCTCTACGCCATTCCCGGCGCGGCGCAGTGGACGATGATCTTCAGCAAGTTCACCGGCGACTGGGGCGTGTACAACTACGACCCGGCCGAGGATGTGCTGCGCGTGACCGTGACGCCGCAGACGGCGGCGGAGCCGCAGGAGCGCCTCGCCTACACGTTCGACGACGTGACGAACAACGCCGTGACCGCGTCGCTGCGCTGGGAGAAGCTGCGCGTGCCGATGAAGATCGAGGTCGACCTGCCGTCGACCGTGCGCGCGTCGATCGCCGGCACGCTGCGCGGCGGAAAGCATTGGGATCCGAGCGCCTGGACCGCCGCGGCGCGCTGGGAGCTGCGCAACGGCAATCCCGACACGGCGCTCGAGTACGTGAATCACGCGCTCTCGCTCAGCACGACCTCGGGCGCGCTGCGCACGAAGGCGGCGATCCTGGAGAAGAAAGGCGACGCCAAGACCGCCGCGGAGCTGCGCGAGCGCGCCAAGTCGATGTACACGGAGCCGGAGACGATCGCCCTCGGCTACGGCACGCCGATGGCCGCGAAGAAGTACGACGACGCCATCGCGTTCCTCAACGGCTACGCCGCCGCCCACCCGTCCAGCGCGGAGCTCTGGCGCGTCTACGCCGGCCTCGGCGAGGCGTATGCGGCGAAGGGCGACGCGGCGAAGGCGAAGGAGAACTTCGACAAGGCCATGGCCGCCGCGCACGACATGGCCGAGCGGACGGAGGTGTGGGACTCGATCAACTCGGCGGCGTCGGAGATCAAGTGACGCGGTTGATGGCCGCGGTGTTCAGCACCGGCTCCGCGGCGCCCTCGCGCGCGACGCGGAGCATCGCCCGCGCCACCTGCTCGGTCGTCGTCACGTAGCGCGGCGCGACGCGGCGGAGGAGCGGGAGGAGCGGCGCGGTGAGCGCGTAGAAGATGCGGTAGGCGCGCGTGCGCGACGTCGCGCCGTGCAGCGGCTGGATGAAGCCGGGGCGGAACATGACGGCGCGGCGGAACGGCAGCCGCAGCAGCGCGTTCTCCGTCTCCCCTTTCACGCGCGCCCACATGGCCCGGCCTCCGGTGCCTTCGCCGGAGACGTAGACGAACGTCGCCTGCGGGCTCTGCGTCACGAGCGCCGTGGCCGCGGCGAGCGTCAGATCGAACGTGATGCGGCGGTAGTCCGCTTCCGGCATCCCGGCCGCGGAAACGCCGAGGCAGAAGAAGCAGGCGTCGATGCCGCCGAGGTCGACGCCGTCGTAGTCGAAGAGATCGGCGCGTACGATCTCGCGCAGCTTAGGATGCTCGATGCCGGTCGCGCCGCGGCCGATCGAAACGACGCGTGCGACGCCGGGATCGAGCAGGCACTCGCGCAGAACGCCCTGGCCAATCATCCCCGTTGCGCCGAAGAGGAGGACATTCACGGCGCTTCATCATAGATGTATGTGTCCATGGATCGCGTGAATCCGATCCCGGGATGGGATTCACGTCATCGCAGACATGCTGAATCCGATCCCGGGACTGCTGAATCCGATCCCGGGATGGGATTCATGCGATCGCGGACATCCTGAATCCGATCCCGGGACTGCTGAATCCCATCCCGGGATGGGATTTATCCGATCGCGGACATCCTGAATCCGATCCGGCGACGCCTGCAAGCCGCGCGGCGTACCATGCAGCATGCCGCCGGCCAGCGCTCGGAGCCGCGACGCCGCACGTTTTGGAAAAGTCGTCAACCGCTTGCGTCGTGAATTCGGATGGACGCTCGAAGACTTCGCCCGAGAGAGCGGGATGAACTCGCAGTACCTCGGCGTGCTCGAGCGCGGCGGCAACATGCCGACGCTCGCGACCATCCTGCGGCTCGCCGAAACGTTCGGCATCGAGGCCGCCGAGCTCGTGCGGCGGTTCGAGCAGCACGACGGCTGAGATCGCGAGCACGTTGACCACCCCGATCCGTCACTCCGTAACGACGCATCGCCGCACATACGAGCGTAGCTCAGCTCACACGTCCGGCGCGTCCTCCTTGGGAAACTCCGCACTTCCATAAGGAGAACGTATGAAGAAATCGTATTTCGTGATCGCAGTTCTCGTCATCTCGCTCGCTGCCGTCGGAGCCTCGGCAGACTGTTTGACCGTCGAATCGGGTTCGAATGGATATCCGGTCTCTGGGGTCTGGCATATCTACAACATCGACCGCTCCTGCTGGTCGGTCTCGGGCAATGTCTCCGAATCGACGCTCTGGTGCCCTCCTGCCTCAGGGTGGCAATTCGGAGAAAATTGGAGTCCCCCGGCAACGATCACTGCCTCGTTCACGGTGCCGTCGGACAACGTCTATACGTACTGGGAAGTGGACGACAACCTGCAGCTCTCCAGCCCCTACTCGAGCTGGTGGGACTACATCGATATCGGCGTCAGCGTTCATCACCCGAACAACACCACGACGTATTATTCGAGCGTGATCCATTGGAACGGCACGATGGATCCGGACAACGGTTGCCAGTCGCGGCGCAGCAGCAATTTCAGCGCTGCCGCCGGCGACACGATCACCGTCACGATCACTTCCGCGAGTCCGGGAGGGACGGCGACGATCCTCAGCGCCGTGCCGCTGGTGGTCAACTACCAAACCCAGTAATGACGATCGGGGCGGCGGCACCGAGCCGCCGCCCTTCGCGCGCTACGGCTTTTTCTTGAGTCCGCCCGGCGGCGGCAGGATCAGGTACGCCGGCGCCCACGCGGCGAGCGAGAGCGGCGCGCCGAGGGTGTTGGCCGCGCTCACCGTGACGTTGTGCTTCGGATGCGTCGAGACGATGCCGAAGAAGTAGCTGCTCTGTCCGTGGCCGGGCGAGCCGCCCTGCGCCACGCCGCCTCCGGCGAAGTTGAAGGTGATGGAGTTTCCCGAGCGGATCGCCGACGCCAGCCCCACCGAGCCGAGGCCGCCGGAGGTGACGACGAAGACGTCGTCGGCCATGTGGTCGCCGTTGAAGTCGAGCGTCGTCACGTTCGGCCCGAAGTTGACGGTGATCGAGGTGATCGCGCCGATGGCCAGCGTGCCGACGGACTCCCGCAGGTCGACGCGATACTCGTAGACGTACTTCCCCGCCGCCGGCGAGCCGGGGAGCGCCTGGTAGTAGCGCGATTGCAGGAAGCCGCCGCCCCAGATCGCGGCGCTCGTGTCGGTCACGGTGACGACGCCGCTGGGGCTGAAGACGTAGTTCACCGCCGGCGCGTTGACGTTGACGACCTTGAGCGGCGCGGCGACGATGGCTGGTGCGACGAGCAGAAGAATCGCGAGCGTTCGTTTCATGATGCCTCCGCGAGATAGTGTCGCAGAGGCGGCGAACGTTTCATCTATCCTTACACGTCACGGTCCTACACGAATGACCCAGGAGGCTGCCCATGAGCCGGCAGATGTATGTGCGATTTCTTTTCGTTGCGATGGCGGGACTCGCCGGCGTTGCCGCGCGCGCCGCGGATCCGACGCTGGCGTTCGACGACATCAAGACGCTCGACGTCGCGGCGACGCTGCAGCCCGACTGCAGGGCCCGACAGGCGCCGGCCAACCCCGATGAAACCATGTGGAAGGCGGTGACGCAGCACTTCGCGCTCTACCTCGATCCGCAGTCGATCAAGCAGTTGCCGCGCGGCGGCGGCGGGTTTCGCTACATGTTCTATCTCGCCGACCGGCGCTCCGCGACGCCGGCGTGGTTCGAGTGCGACACGGCGGTGTTCCCGCAAGGGAAATTCATCGACGGCTATCAACAGGTCGGCTTCACGATCAGCGCTCCCGGCCTGCCGCCGGAGCGAAAGACGATCCAGGCGCCGATCCACAGCCTGGCGGACAACGACCTCCTCGAGTTCGTGAAACCGGCGGCGCCGATGAAGGTCGGCATCTCCGGCGCGGGCGAGCTGCAGATCCCGCTGCGCAGCCTGGTGAACGACTTCCCCGTCGTCATCGCCCGCCAGCCGGTCATTCAACCGAGCCACGACGCCTATTGGGGCTCGTGGAGCGCGGCGACGCTGCCGTCGGACGTGCGGTTTACGAGGAGCGGCACGCTCAAAATTCCGATGCCGCCGGTGAACCGGATGGCCGTGGTGCTCGGCACGCTGACATCGCTCAAGCCGGACGCGGTGCACGACTCGCTCGGCATCGACCTGAGTTACCGCAGCGCCCTCGGAGGCGCGGACCGGATCAAGCACATCGACGTCGACGTCCGCTTCGTGCCATCGGTCTTCAGCCTCGTCTTCGCGCTGCTGCTCGGATCGATCCTCGGCACGGCCGCGGGCCAGACCCTCCCCGGCGCATGGAAGGGACGGAACGCCGCGCTGAAGTCCGCCGCGCGCGCGCTCCTCTATTCGGCGCTGGCCGAGGCGGGCGCGCTCTTCCTCGTCGCGCAGGGAAGCAAATTCGTCGTCTTCGGCGCCGAGCTCGACCCGCTGCAGGTCCTCTCCGTCTTCTTCATCGGCCTCTTCACCAGCGGCGGCAAGGCCATCGTGCAACTGACGATGAAGCCGGGCAGCGAACCGCTGCCGGAGCCGAAGGGAGCATGACGATGATCTGGCGGCCCGTTGTCGCCGCGCTCGCCATCGTCGTCCTGGCCAGCGCCGCGGCGCTGAAGCCGGTGGCGATGGATTTCCACGCCGGTGGAAACCTGATCGTCGTCTCGCAATCGGGAGAAGTAAACGCGTACGACGCGCTCAGCGGGAAGCGCCTGCGCTGGTTCGACATCGCGTCGTACGTCCGCCCGTCGGACGTCACTTCGGCGAAGCTCGGGAACGACGAAACGATCTTCGTCTCCGGCTTCTACGGAAGACAGAGCGTCGTCCTGCAATACTCGGCGGACGGGAAGCTGCTCGACCGCTTCAACACGCCCGACCTCGCCGCGGGCATCGACGTCGACGCCGGGAATCGCGTCCTCTACACCGCCACTCCGGCGCGCACGGTCTACAAAGTGGCGCTGGACGAAAAGCCCCGCAAGCCGCGGCTGCTCGCCTATCTGGGACCGGCGCGGACGCTGGGGGCGGTGATCTTCGATCCGCCGCGCAAACGGCTGCTCGCCGCCGACGCGCAGACCGGCAGTCTCTACGCGATCGACTGCGCGACCGGCTCGTACTCGCTGCTCACGAGCGGCCTCGGCCGCCCGGTGGCGATGGCGTTCGATCGGACCTACACGACGCTTTACGTCGCCGACGTCGAGCAGGGAAAGGTCCACATGCTCAAGCTCTCGTCCGCGCGTTCGCCGAAGTCCTTCACCACGTCGCTGCGCGACCTCGACGCGATCGCGCAGTCGCCGCGCCCCGACACGCTGTTCATCGCCGACGAGAATGAGGGGATTTTCCTTTTCTCAACGGCGACGGGCACGCGGACGCCGATCGCCAGCCGGTGATCGCTACGGCGACGGCTGCTCCCATCCCCCGCCGAGCGCGCGATACAGATCCACCATCGCCACCAGCCGGTCGCGGCGCGTCTGGGCGAGCGTCGTCTCCGCGGCGATCAGCGGCTGCGCGGCGAGGACGGCAGAGAGGAGCGCCGGCGTCACGCCGGCTGGCGAGG
>Ga0070717_10000086_pt1 | contig 74612 bp, 60 predicted proteins | sample LARL113metaG_FD_71366 | JGI IMG/M metagenome (GOLD analysis project Ga0070717, IMG submission 71366) | Corn, switchgrass and miscanthus rhizosphere microbial communities from Kellogg Biological Station, Michigan, USA - LAR L11-3 metaG | ecosystem: Host-associated > Plants > Roots > Rhizosphere ...
CAAGGACGCCGAGGCGGCGCTGGCGCTGGTCGGCGACAACGCCGAGATGAAGAACGAGATCAACGGCTCGATCAACGAGTGGAAGTCGAAGAAATAGGACTCGGAGCGCCGGCGTCCTCGTCCGCCGCGGCGAGACGCCGCGGGGCCAGCCGGCGAGACGCCGGCGCTCCGACGATCAACGAGTGGAAGTCGAAGAAATCGCTTTCGGCTCGGCCGCGGGAGTGAGCGCCTGAATCGCTCCCGCGGCCACCACGCCCACCACCAGGCCGACGACGTTCCACCACAGCCAGGCGATGTTCGTGTAGATCGCGCACCACGCCACGGCGGCCTCGCCGACGATCGCGCCGAGGCAGACGGCCACGCCGCCGATGCGCTTGGTATAGAACGCTAAGAGGAAGACGCCGAGGATCGTGCCGTAGAAGAGCGAGCCGAATTTGTTCACCGCCTCGATCAGCGAGCCGACGTGGCTGGCGAACTCGGCGAAGCCGATGGCGAAGAGGCCCCAGAACACGGTCAGCAGCTTCGAGGCGCGTACGTACTGGTGGTCCGTGGCGTTGCGCCACAGCAGGCGCTTGACGACGTCGACGACGGTCGTCGACGCCAGCGAGTTCAGCCCCGACGACGTCGCCGACATCGCCGCGCAGGAGATCGCCGCGAGGAGCAATCCGACCAGGCCCGCCGGCAGCGTCTGCACGACGAAGGTGAGGAAGATGTAGTTCGTGTCGCTGCTGTCGGCGGCCGCGTCGGTCCTGCGGATCAGCGACACCGCGGCGGCGCGCGTGGCGCCATCCTCTTTCTGCAGTTCGCGCACGCGCGCGGTCGCCTGCGCCGTCGCATTCGCGTCGCGCGCGCGCATGGCGTCGACGAGCGCGTGGACCTCCGTCCGCTTCGCCTCGAACGTCTTCTGATGCTGCGCCTCGAGCTGCGCGTACTGCCGCGCGTACGGCGAGGCCGCGACCTTCGCGCGCTCGACGGTGTTGAAGAAGAGCGGCGGGGTGATGAACTGGTAGAAGACGAAGACGATGGCGCCGACGAAGAGGATGAAGAACTGCATCGGCACCTTGATCATCCCGTTCATCAGCAGCCCGAGCTTGCTCTCCGCCGGGCTCTCGCCGGTGAGGTAGCGCTGCACCTGCGACTGGTCGGTGCCGAAGTAGGAGAGCGCGACGAGCGAGCCGCCGAAGAGGCCTGACCAGAAGTTGTACGGCGTGGTGAGGTCGAAGGAGAAGTCGATGGCGTTGAGGCGGCCCATGCGCCCGGCCACGCGCGCGGCCTCGAGGAGGCCGACGTCGTGCGGGAGCATGCGCACGGCGACGATGAGGGCGACGGCCATGCCGCCGAGGGCGATGAGGAGCTGGTGGACGTGCGTCCACGACACCGCCTTCGTCCCGCCGAGGGCGGTGTAGACGATGACGAGAAACCCGATGACGACGTTCGTGACGTGCAGGTTCCAGCCGAGGAGCACGGAGACGATGAGCGCCGGCGCGTAGAGCGTGATGCCGGTGGAGACGCCGCGCTGCAATAGAAAGAGGATGGCGGTGAGGGTGCGCGTGCCGACGCCGAAGCGCGTCTCCAGGTATTCGTACGCGGTGTAGACGCGGAGGCGGTGATAAATCGGCACGGCGGTGATGGAGAGGATGACCATGGCGATCGGCAGGCCGAGGTAGAACTGCACGAAGCGCATGCCGTCGGCGTAGGCCTGGCCGGGCGTGGAGAGGAACGTGATCGCGCTGGCCTGCGTGGCCATGATCGAGAGGGCGATGGTCGGCCACTTGAGCTGCCGGTCGGCGAGCAGATACGCGGCCAGCCGCCGCTGCCGCCGCCCCTTCCAAACGCCGTACGCGACGATGAGAAGAAGCGTGCTGACGAGGACGACCCAGTCGAGGCGGCTCAACGGAAGGTCCTGGTGAAGAGATAGAAGATGAGGATGAGGAGGGCGAGCTCGGCGATGACGGCGGCGTAGAGACGTCTAAAGGCTTTGTCGCTCATGCCCACGGAAATTTAGAAACTTAGAATGCGAATGCAGAATTGAGAATTGACCGCGGCTCGCATTTCTTCATTCTGCATTCGGCCTTCTGCGTTCCGAGTTTCCGTGGCTTCAACGTGCTGACACTAAGTTCACAAACAACCGGTACGCTCCCGCCACCCCCGCCGGCAGCTGCCGGAACCACGCATACGACGTGTAGATGAACACGCCCTTGCCATACCGCGTGTAAAGCTCGCCGCCGGGCTTCAGCGGCTCGCCGGGATCGTTCGACGCGATGAGCGTTTCGTACTTCGGGTCCCAGTCCTTCGTGAAGTACAACCCGCGCTCCTGCACCCAGCCGTTCCAATCCTGCGGGCGGACCTTGTTCGGGGTGTTGAGCAGCGGATGGTCGGACTTCAGCACGACCACCGGCGCCTCCTCGACCGTCACGCGCTCGTTCGACACGGTGAACGGGTACGGGCCGGGGCTCTTGACCAGCAGCGGCTGCGGCGAGGTGCTGTTGTACTGCACCACCAGCGTGCCGCCGTTCTGCACGTACTCCATCAGCTTCGGATGCACGAGGCGCAGCGGCTTGCGCGTGTTGTAGGCGCGCACGCCGGTGACGATGGCGTCGTACTTGGCGAAGTCGCCGCGCTCGAGGTCGGCGTCGGTCAGCAGCGTGACGTCGTAGCCGACCTGCCGCAGCGCGTCCGCGACGTCGTCGCCCGCGCCCATGATGTAGCCGATGCGCGAGCCGCGCTTGGCCACGTCGACGCGCACGAGCTTGACGATGGAGTCGCCGAAGACGCGCTGGTAGGGGATGTGCGGGTATTGGATGTCGTTGATGCCGAGCATCACTTTCTTCCCGCCCGCCAGCTCGACCTCGGCGCCGAGCGCCGACGTCTGCTCCTCCTTCGGCGGCGTGACGCGGAACGTGACGTGCGCCTCGTCGCCTTTGCCTTCGAACGTCACCGGCACCGACTCCGGCTCGGCCTTCCAGCCCTGCGTCGTCTTCAGCCGCACCGTCACCGGCCCCGCGCCGGCGAAGTTGCGCAGCCAGACCGTGACCGGCTTCGGCTGCACGTCCGGGAACACGTAGACGCCCGCACCCAGATTCGCCGTGACCTCGGGGACGACGTCGACGTTGCGCACCTGCTCGCCGCGCACCGCGTCGGTCCAGCGATAGACCGCCGGGACGTTGAAGAAAATCGTATGGAAGTCCTTGTCGATCAGCGTGACGACGAGCGGGATCGCCGGCGGATTCTCCGGCCGGCCGATCATCCGCTGATCCCGGACCGTGTACGTCCCCTTCTGCGGCGGCTGCTGCAGCCAGTACGGCTGCGAGATCTCGATCGTGGGCGGCACTTTGATCTTCAGCTCCGTCTTCACCGGCTCGTTGTTCTTGAGCGGGAGGCTGAGGCCCTTGCTCGGGGCGGCGTAGCGCGAGCCGACCGCTTCGAGCGTGAACGGGTAGTCGCTGCGGTTGACGACGGAGACGTTGACGGTGAGCTCGCCGCCGGGGACGACGGAGGAGTCGGCCGCGGCGACGTCGATCGACAGCCCGGCCGCGGCGTGGATGGCATCGGCGAGGTCGCGCTGCTTGACGAAGATCCAGGGGAGGCGGTGCGACATCGCGTAGTCGCCGGCGCCGAGGCGGTCGAGCTCCGCGGAGGCCTGTACGAGCAGCGGCAGCGACTTCTGCGGATTCTTGGGATCGTATTCGTCGGCGGCCTGCCGCAGCAGCTTGCCGACCGCCTCGCCGCCCGGAATGCGCGCCCACGACGTGTCGATGCCTTCGAAGAGATCGTTCTGCGCCGGGTCGCCGCCGAGCTGGTCGAAGTAGTTCAGCAGGGAGCCGCGGCGCTCCGCGGAGCCGAAGCCCTGGCTCTTGTGCTGGCTGCGGCTCTCCGCGGCGATTTCGGTGTAGGAGCGGCCGAGGGTGGCGTTGTACGCGCCGACGTCGAGGCGCAGCGACTTCGCCACGGACGGGTCGTCGGGCTTGATCGGCTGGAACGAGAAGCGGTTCCAGAAGAGGCGCCGCGGCTGCCACGGCGCGACGAGCTTGAGCTGCTCGGGGAAGGCGTTCGGATCGCCGGCGAGCTTGAACGCCTCGACGGCGAGCATGGCCGACGCGGTGTGATGGCCGTGGCCGCCTTCGCCCGTCGTCGGGAAGCGGGTGATGATCACGTCGGGCTGAAACACGCGGATGTTCCAGACGACGTCGGCGAGCACGGTGTCGCGTCCCCAGATCGCCAGCGTCTCCTGCGGATTCTTCGAGAAGCCGAAGTCGATGGCGCGCGTGAACGCCTGTTCGCCGCCGTCAATGCGCCGCGCCGCCAGCAGCTCCTGCGTGCGGATCACGCCGAGGAGCTCGCCCTTTTCGTCGCCGATGAGGTTCTGGCCGCCGTCGCCGCGCGTCATGGAGAGATACGTGGTGCGGAGGAGGCGCTCGTTGCCGAGGAAGGCGATGAGCGCGGTGTTCTCGTCGTCGGGATGCGCGGCGACGTACATGACGCTGCCGACGACGTTCAGCTTCTCGAGGGCGAGCCGGAGCTGGGCCGCGTCGACCGGCTGCGCGGCGCGCGCGGCGGTCGCGGCGAGGAGAACAAGGGCGAGGAGGAGCTTGCGCATGCGGGCGCGAGGATAGCAGGCGGCGGCGCGGCGGCCTTGACGATGCTGTAAAAAGTCGGTTCGTGTACGACGTAGCGGTGATCGGCGCCGGCGCGGCGGGGTTGATGGCGGCCATTTCGGCCGGCCGCGCGGGGCGGCGCGTCGTCGCCTTCGACGCGGCGCCGCGGATCGGCGCGAAGATCCTGATCTCCGGCGGCGGCCGCTGCAACGTGACGCACGACGTCGTGCGCGCCGGCGACTTCAACGGAAACCGCAACGCCGTCGCCAGGGTCCTGCGCGCGTTCGACGTCGCGGCGACGGTCGCGTTCTTCGAAGAGCTCGGCGTGCCGCTCAAGCGCGAGGAGACGGGGAAGCTCTTTCCCGTCAGCGACCGCGCGCGCGACGTCGTCGACGCGCTGCTGCGCGCGGCGCACGACGCGGGCGTGGAGATCCGCACCGGCGTGCGTGTGAGTGTCATCCTGAGCGAAGCGAAGGATCCCCTCGGCGGCGGGGGATGCTTCGTCGTCTGCGCGGCTCAGCATGACACCGTGTATGCGAAGCACGTCATCCTCGCCACCGGCGGCCGCTCGGTGCCGAAGACCGGCTCGGACGGCAGCGGCTACGCGCTGGCCCGCGCGGCGGGGCACACGGTGACGCCGGTCTTCCCGGCGCTCGTGCCGCTGATCACGGCCGAGGGGCATTGGTCGCGCGCGATCAGCGGGACGAGCGTCGAGGCGGAGCTCGCGGTGAAGTCGCCGAGCGGCCGGGTGCTGCACCGCGAGCGTGGGTCGATGCTCTTCACGCACTTCGGGATCAGCGGGCCGGCGGTGCTCGACGTCAGCCGCCACTTCATCGCCGCGCAGCCGGCGACGCTGTCGGCGAACTTCCTTCCCGGCGAGACGTTCGAGTCGGTGGAGGCGTCGCTGCTGTCGCACGAGAATCCGCACGCGACGTTCGCGAGCATCCTGCGCCGCCGTCTGCCCGATCGCCTGATCGCGCAGATCGCCTCGGACGTCCCGCTGAAGCAGTTGTCGAAGGACGAGCGCCGCCGGATTGTTCGCAACGCCGTCGACTGCGCGCTTCCGGTCGAGCGCGACCGCGGCTTCGACTACGCCGAGGTCACGGCCGGCGGCGTGCCGCTGAGCGAAGTCGACGTGCGGACGATGCGCTCGCGCGTCGCGCCGAACCTCTCGCTGGCCGGCGAGATCCTCGACGTCGACGGAAAAATCGGCGGCTACAACTTCCAGTGGGCATGGGCGAGCGGCTGGCTGGCCGGATTAAACTCCCCGGCATGAGCCTCATTCAGATCGACGACGACGGGCAGCTCTACATCTCGCCCGTGATCACGGAGTGGGAGCCGGTGGCGCGGCACGGCGTCGACACGGTGTTCGACATGGAGGGCGGCCTCGACGCCTGCATCCCGACGGCGCCCGGCGCCTGCCTCTACATCTATTTTCCGATCTTCGACGAAGAGCTGCCGGACCTCGCGCGCCTGGAAGGCCTGGCCATGCTCGGCGCGCACCTGATCCGCAACGGCCACCGCGTGCTCTCGCACTGCGGCATGGGCTACAACCGCTCAGCGCTCGTGGCCGGCCGCATCCTGCATCAGCTAGGGATGAGCGGCCCGGAGATCCTGCAGCGCCTGCGCGAACGGCGGCCGGGAGCGTTGTTTAATGAGGTGTTCGCGGCGCATATAGAGTCGTTGTAGGGGGCAGGGCGCAGGGCGCAGGGCGCAGGGGGCAGGTGGTGTCCTCGTGAATGCACGGGCGTCGGGCCGCGTGCTCATGCTCGCGCGTTCGCGACGGCAACACCTGCGCCCCGCCCCCTGCGCCCTGCCCCCTAATCCTTGTAAATCAACACATGCGGCACGCCGTCGTCGCCGATCCATCCTCTGTACATCCCCTCGGTGTTGAACGGCATGGCGAAGTTGCCGTTGCGGTCGAGCACGATCGCGCCGCCGTCGCCGTTCACCGGCTCGAGCTTCTTGTGGATCACTTCGTTGCCGGCCTGCTCGACGCTCATGCCTTTGTACTTCACCAGCGCGGCGATGTCGTACGCCACCGTCCAGCGGATGAAGAACTCCCCCGTGCCGGTGCACGACACGGCCACGCTGTCGTTCGCCGCGTACGTCCCGGCGCCGATGATCGGCGAGTCGCCGACGCGGCCGTACTGCTTGTTCGACACGCCGCCCGTCGACGTTCCCGCGGCGAGGTTGCCGGCCGCGTCGAGCGCCACCGCGCCGACCGTCCCGTACTTGTGATCGAGCCCGCTCCGCGGCGGCGCCTGCTCGCGCATCAGCTCGCGCTGCAGCTCCTTCCAGCGCCGCTCCGTCCAGAAGTACGACGGATCTACGATCTCCAGGCCCATCTTCGTGGCGAAGAGCTCCGCCCCTTTGCCGACCATCATCACGTGCTTCGACTTCTCCATCACCGCGCGGGCCGCGGAGATCGGGTTCTTGACGATGGTGACGCCGGCGACGGCGCCCGCCTTCATCGTCTTCCCGTCCATGATCGCGGAGTCGAGCTCGTTGCGTCCCTCATGCGTGAAGACGGCGCCCTTGCCGGCGTTGAAAAGCGGCGAGTCCTCGAGGATGCGGATGGAGGCCTCGACGGCGTCGACGCCGGAGCCGCCGCGCGCGAGGACGGCGTGCCCGGCCTTGAGCGCCTCCTCCATCGTCGCGCGGATCGCCGCCTCCGCCTCGGGGGTCATGTTCTGGCGCGTGATCGTGCCGGCGCCGCCGTGCATGACGAACATCGTCTTTGCATTGGCAACGAACGGGCACGCCGCGACGAGGAGGAGTGTAAGAATCCGTTTCATGGCCGCGCATTTTCGCACGATCGTCTTCGCCCTGTTGCTCGCCGCGCCGGCCTTCGCCCAGGCGCCGTCGGCGGCGTGGCGGACGATGCGCACGGCGCACTTCCGCATCCATTACCCGCGCGACTACGAGGCCTGGACGATGGCCATGGCGTCGAAGATCGAGTCGGTGCGCGACGCGGTCGTGCGCGAGGTCGGCTTCGATCCGCCGCAGACGACGGACGTGCTCGTCGAGAATCCGCGCGCCGAGGCCAATGGGCTGACCATCGCGCTGATGGACACGCCGCGCATCGTGCTGTGGACCGAGCCGCCCGAGCCGGAGTCGTCGATCGGCGAGTTCCACGACTGGATCGAGCTCCTCACCGTGCACGAGATGACGCACCTCGTGCACCTCATGCGGCCGTCGCGCAACCCCTCGCAGCGCCTCGCCGAGAAGCTGCTGCTGCCGGTCGACCCGATCGCGCTCTCCGCGCCGCGCTGGGTGCTCGAAGGCTACGCGACGGTGATCGAAGGGCGGATCACCGGCTCGGGCCGCCCGAACGGCGCGTTCCGCGCGGCGGTGCTGCGGAAGTGGGCGGCCAGCGGACGGATGCCCTCGTACGCGGAGCTCGCCGGCAACCGCCGCTTCCTCGGCATGTCGATGGCGTACCTGGCCGGCTCGGCGTACCTCGAATGGCTCGAGGCGCGCAGCGGCCCCGACTCGCTGCGGAAGCTGTGGGCGCGCATGACGGCGCGCCAGACGCGCTCGTTCTCGCAGGCGTTCGAGGGCGTGTTCGGCGACCGGCCGGATCGGCTGTACGGCAAGTTCGTGGCGGAGCTGACGGCGCGGCCGCTTCCTCCCGTGCAGGAAGGCGAGCTTTGGCAGGAGACGTCGAACGCGTCGGGCGAGCCGGCGGTGTCGCCCGACGGCAAGCAGCTCGCGATCGTCGTGCGCGATGCGGACCGCCGCGCGACGCTGGTGATCTGGCCGACGGGGCCGAATCCCGACGAGGCGAAGTACGAGGAGCGGATCGCGAAGATGCTGAAGCGCGACCCGCAGGACGTCGCGCCGGTGCGCGCGAAGCCGCTGCCGCGCGAGCCGCTGCATTCGTACTCGCCGCTCGACGGCGGCGACGTCGAGAATCCCCGCTGGCTGCGCGATTCGATCCTCTTCTCGCACCGCCAGCCGGACCTCGACGGCTTCCTGCACTACGACCTCTTCCGATGGTTCTTCGACGACGGCCGCGTCGAGCGCGTGACGCATCTCGCCGACGTGCGCGACGCCGATCCGCTGCCCGACGGCCTGCACGCGGTGGCGGTGCGCTCGCGCCTCGGCTTCTCGCAGATCGTGCGCGTGAATCTCTCGAACGGCGCGGTCGAGGCGGTGACGCCGCCGTCGCTGGAGCGCGCGTACTCGCATCCGCGGGCGTCGTCCTCCGGCGCGCTGGCGTGGGCGGAGCACAGCGCGAATGGATGGGAGGTCGTGCAGGGGGAGGCGCGGGTCGCGGGGTTTTCGCCGGAGTGGACGGCGTCGGGGGAACTCGTGCGCGTTTTCGAGGGGGATCTGTACCGCGGCGACGAGCAATTGACGGCGATGAGCGGGCTGGCGCTCGATCCGGCGCCGGCGCCGGATGGGGCGGTGTATTTCATGGCGTTGGAGCCGGATGGGTTTGTGGTGCGGCGGCTTCCCGGCGAGTGGCGCCCCTCACCCGGCCTTCGGCCACCCTCTCCCCGCGCGCGGGGAGAGGGGATCGAAACGCGGGGTTTGCCGAGCTCGCATGCGTATGGGCTTGGGCGGCAGGAGCTCGCATTGCTCGTTGGCGGGCAGTACACGGCGTTCGAGCGGCACGGCGAGATCGGCGTGCGCGTGGGCGACGTCGTCGGCCGCCTCGACGCGCTGGCGATCTTCGGCGACGGCGCGGCGCTCGCCGTAGCCTACCGCGGACTGCCGGTCGAGATCGGCGTTCACCTCGCGCGGTCGAGCGAGATCAGCGGCAAATGGAGCGCCGTCTTCCCGCTCTGGCAAGCTCAGTGGAGGGCAGGCACTCTTGCCTGCCGCTCGAGGGACAGGCAAGAGTGCCTGTCCTCCACATTCTTCGAGGGCGGCTTCGGCGCGCACCAGCGCGACGTCGCCGCGGAGCGCGTCGACCTCGCGGCCGATTCGCGGCGCCACGAGCACGCCACGCTCGCGGCCCGCGCGAAGATGCTGCGCGTCTCGCTCACGGCCGCGCGCGACGTCGCCCTCGGCGGCGTGGCCACGTCGGTCGAGCCGGAGTCGCTCTTCATCGCCCGCATCCTCGATCCTGCGCTGCCACGCGGCTTCGACGTCGCGCAGCACTACCGCGGCGGCCGCGCGGAGCTCGTCAGCGGTCCGGTCTCGCTCTTCGCGCAGCGGCATCACACCACGCGCGACCTCGACCTCTTCGGCATCGAGGCGCGGCTCTCGCGCGATCCGACGCCGCTCGTCAAGGCCGCCGGCTTCGACGTCACCGTCGGCGTGGCGCGCGTGCGGCAGGAGCGCGCGACGCGCGGCTGGGCGGCGCTGCGCTGGCGACCGTGATCGAGTGGCCCGGCAGCGTCATCGCCTTCGCGCCGAGGCGCACCGCGCGCGGGCGGCGGTCCTTGTTGATCAGCAGCACCGACACGCTGCCGTCGGGCCGCCGCACCGCCCACGCGCGCAGCGTCGCGTCGGCGCCGCGCACCGGCAGCATCGTGTGCTCGCCGCGCGGCGCGAGCCACTCGGTCATCAACTTGCGCGCCGCCGTGTACGCCGGCACTTTCCGCACGATGCGGTGCTCGTCGTCGGAGACGAAGAGCACGAGGTTGCCGGGCGTCGCGCACGGCTTCTTCTCGCGGAACAGCGGCTCCGGCTCCAATCCATAGAAATACGCCGCCGCGCCGCCGCCCGCGAGGAAGTCGGCGAGGAACTCGCTGTTGAAGATCGCGCCCGTCATCTCGACCTCTTCCTTCGCCACGTACGACGACCAGCCGTACTCGGTGACGAGGAGCGGCACGGACGCCGGCAAGCCTTCGCGGCGCCAGCGCGCGATGACTTGCTGATAGAGCCGCGGCGCCTCCATCAGATTTGTTTGGGCGTCGCTGCAGACGTCGTCGACCGGGTACCACTCGAACGAGAAGAAGTCGAAGCGCGCGCCGCCGAGGGCGTCGAGGAAGCGCGCGATCCAGGAGGTGCGGCCGCGCGCGTCGGGCCAGAAGGCCACGTAGTCGCGCGTCGACTGGAACGCCGGCCCGCCGAGCTCGAGCGACGGATCGAGCGCCTTCGCCCACGTGCGATACAGCGCCGCGTAATCCTCAGGCGAGACGTTCTGCCCGTCCGGCTCTTCGCCCATCTCGACCTGCGTGACCTTCACGCCGCGCTTCCGCAGGTACGCGATCTCGTTCACCGAATCCTCGGGCGTGCCGTAGAGCAGCGACACCGGCGCCAGCATCGGCAGGCCGCGCGTCAGGCCGCTCCCGGCGATGAGGTCGAAGCCGGGCTGTTCGAGCTTGCGGTCGATGTCGGCGGCGCGGTGCCACGGGTCGGTCGACGAGACCCAGATGACCGTCTGTGCATCGTGCTTCGGCGCGTGGCGGATGAGGTCTTCGTCGCCGTCGAAGATGGAGAGCTCGGCGACGGCGACGCCGGCGCAGTCGCGCCAATCAGGACAAACGTTCTTGCGCGGACGCAGCACCACGCGCACCCAGCGCGTCTGCACCGCCTCGCCGTCGCGGAATGCCGCCCACCCGCCGATCGCCGGCGACTTCGTCGGATCGTCGGGCCCGGTCCAGCGCTCGAGCGCGTACGACGCCGGGCGCGGCGTCGCCCAGGCGATCTGCACGCGGTCGACGCGATGCACGGCGCCGAGGTCGGCGAGGATCCACTGCGGCGCCTCGCCGAGGTAGGGGTTCGACTTCCAGAACGTCGAGGGATCGCCGTCGTCGATGCGCGAGTAGTCGTCGTTGTGGGCCTGATCGAGCGTGTTGCCGCGGCGCGGCAGGCGATAGCCGTACGACACGTCGATCGGCTCCGGCGAGTCCGCGTCCGAGGTCCAGTAGCCGCGGTCGCCCGCGCTGAACGTGCCGCGCGGATTCCAGTGCCACGCCTCGCCGCAGAGCTCCGTCGCCAGGCGGTACGAGAGCGGCTGGAAGCCCGCCGAGAGCATGGCCCGGACGTTCGCGTGCGTGAAAATCTCCTCGGTCTCGTCGTGGCCGTGCGCGTCGATCGTGGCCCCGGCGGCGGCGCGCGGATCGAAGCGGGCCAGCGGATGCGCGGTGTCGACGGTCAACACTTGGAGCGCCGGCGTCCGCGCCGGCCGGCGCGGCGGCGTCCCACCGCCGAGGAGCATCGCAAGGAGCACGATCAGCACGCGGCGCATTATCGCGAGGCGAGACGCCTCGCGGCCAGCCGGCGGGACGCCGGCGCTGCGGGGCACGCTATGATCTCGCGCCGATGATCCACCTTCACAACGGCGACTCCGTGGCCATCACCGCGCGGCGCGCTCTGCTGCCGGGCCGCCACGTCTCCTTTCGCGAGACTTTCATCAGCGGGCCGGTGCGCCCCGACCTGCGCTCGCACGAGTGGATCGAAGAGCGCGCCCGCTTCATCTCCGCGTATTACGGCGAGCACCTCCTGCGCACGCGCAACGAGATGCTCGAGCAGGAGCAGATGCTCGACGCCATCCGCGACGACGAGGAGATCGTCCTCTGGTTCGAGCACGACCTCTTCTGCCTGGCGAACTTTCTCTACCTTCTCGTCCGCCTGTCGAAGGCGCGGCGGCTCAGCGCGGTGTGGTGCCCGCGCGCGCTCGGCTCGATGACCGAGGAGGAACTGGTGACGGCGTACATGTCGCGCGCGGCCGTGCCGCCGCTGATGCTGCGCATCGCCGCCGAGGCGTGGAAGTCGTACACCGCGCCCGACGCCGCGGCGCTGAACCGCTTCGTGCAGCAGGAGTGGCCCGACTTCGCGTTCCTGCGCGAAGGGATGACGCTGCACGCGATGCGCTTCCCCTCGACGCGCAACGGCCTCGGCGAAGTCGAGCAGCGCGCCATGGCCGGCATCGACGACGGCGCCACCGACTTCGGCTCGCTCTTCGCCCGCTTCGACGCCAACCCGCCGCGCTACGGCTTCGGCGACGGCGAGTTCCTGCGCCACCTCCGCCGTCTGGCCAGCTGCGCCGTGCCGATGATCACGATCACCGAGACCGGCGACGGCGCGCCGCCGAAGGCGCTCTTCGGGATGACGCCGGCGGGGCGGAAGGTGCTGGCCGGCGAAGCCGACTTCATCGAGTTGAACAACGCCGACCAGTGGCTCGGCGGCGTGCACCTGACGTCGGACTCGCTGTGGCGATGGGACGCGGAGGGGCGCGAGGTGCGGCCGAGCAAGAGATGAGCGCCGAGCCGCTTGCGCGACTCGTCCACTTCGACGCCACCGACGGCGTCGCGCTCGCCGGCCTGCTCTACGAGCCGCGCCGCGCCACGAAGCGCGCGGTCATCTGGCTGCACGGCACCGGCGGCGCCTCGATCTTCGACGCGCCGCGCACGAACACGCTGGCGTGCGAGCTCGTCGCGCGCGGCATTGCCTTCTTCCCGTTCAACAACCGCGGCGCGCACCTCGTGCGGCGGCTGCGCAAGGGCGGCCGGCGCATCGGCGGCGGCATGGCCCACGAGGTCATCCGCGACTGCGTCCAAGACATCGACGGCGCCGTCCGCGAGCTGCGCCGCCGCGGCTATCGCGAGCTCCACCTGGCCGGCCATTCGACGGGCGCGAACAAGATCGCCGTCTACGATCGCCACAAGGCGCGCAATCCGATCAAGCGCTACGTGCTCCTCGCCGGCGGCGACGACACCGGCATGATCTACGCGCAGCTCGGCCCGCGCCGCTTCGAGCGCGCCCTCGAGCTGGCCCGCGCGAAGATCAAGGAGCATCGCGGCTACGAGCTCGTGCCGCCGCGGATCTCGCCGATGATGCTCAGCTGGCGCTCGTTCTACGACATGGCCAATCCGAACGGCGACTACAACGTCTTCCCCTTTTACGAGGTCATGAACGGCATCCGCCTCGGCACGCGCCCGCGCTTCCGCCACGTGCGCGCCATCCGCAAGCCGTCGCTCTACGTCTACGGCGACCGCGACGAGTTCTCGTACGGCGACGTGCCGCGCTGCGTGTCGATCCTGTCGGAGCACGTCGGCCCAAATGCCGAGATCGCGGTGATGGAGAACGCGGACCACGGCTTCACTGGCCGCGAGAAAGAGCTGGGAGAGCTGATTGCCTGGTTTCTCGATTGAGCCGTCGCCGCTCGGGCGCATCGTCGTCGCGCCCGAGGTGCCGGAGGGGCATCGTTTGTTCTACACGACGCGCGACTACGACGGCGCGATCGGCGAGGAGCTCGAGCATTTTGTCGGCATGGCGATCTCGCATTGCAAGCAGGTGCACGGCGTCACGGTGACGCGTTGCGGCGGCGGCGGCGAATGCGATGCCCTGTGGTCCGACGTCCCCGCCGCCCTGGCCATCAAAGTCGCCGACTGCCTGCCGGTCTCGCTCATCGGCGCGGGCTTCATCGCGAACATCCACGCCGGCTGGCGCGGCGCGGCGCGGAACATCGTCGACGTCACGCTCGACGCCGCCGGCATCCCCGACGCCGCGTGGCTCGGCCCGAGCATCCGCGTCTGCTGCTTCGAAGTCGGCGAGGAGGTCGCCGCGCAATTCCCTGACGAATTCGTCGCGCGCGGCAAGGCCAGGCCGCACGTCGACATCGCCGGCTACGTCGCCGCGCGGCTGCGCGCCCGCGGCGTCGCGCGCGTCCACGACTCCGGCCTCTGCACGCGCTGCGACGGCTCGATTTTCCACTCGTACCGGCGAGACGGGCCCGGCGGTGGTCGCAACCTTGCAATTCTGGCGAAGCGTTGATGCGCCGGAAGATTTTCAAAATCCTCGGAATCGCCGTCGTCGTTTTCCTCGTCGCCGTCGCGGCGCTGGCGCTCTACGTCTACAAGCAGTCCATCGGCAAATTCGAAGTGCGCCGGCTCTCGCTGCCGACGCGCATCTACGCCGACTTCACGCCGCTCCGCCCCGGCGTCCCGCTCGCCGCCGATGACCTCATCGAGAAGCTCGACCGCCTCGGCTACCGCGCCGTGCCGGCGCTCGCCCAGCCGGGCGACTACGTGGCCGGGCGCAGCCAGGTCGACCTCTACACGCGCGCGTTTCCGCATCCGACCGGCAACTATCCGGCGCAGCCGCTGCGGATCGCGTTCAAGGCGAATGCGATCGACTCCGTCGTGGCGCTGCGCAACCCCGAGCCGGTGCAGAACGCGGCGCTCGAGCCGGAGCTGCTGACGTCGATCCTCAGCGACCAGCTCGAGAACCGGCGCCCGGTGAAGCTCGACCAGGTGCCGCAGTCGCTGCAGGACGCCGTTGTCGTCACCGAGGACGTGCGCTTCTGGCATCACCCCGGCGTCGATCCGCTCGGCATCTTCCGCGCGCTTTTCCGCAACGTGAAGGCCGGCGGCGTGGCCGAGGGCGGGTCGACGCTCACGCAGCAGCTCGTGAAGAACTACTACCTCACGCCGGAGCGGAGCATGAAGCGCAAGGTCACGGAGGCGTTCATGGCCGTGATCCTCGACGCGAAGTATTCGAAGCGCGACATCCTCGAGGCCTACCTCAACGACATCTACCTCGGCCGCAACCGCTCGATCTCGATTCTCGGCGTCGGCGAGGCGGCGCGCTTCTACTTCGGCAAGCCGGTCAACGAGCTCACCGTGCCCGAGTCGGCCATGCTCGCCGGCATGATCCGCAGCCCGAACAACTACTCGCCGTTCACGCGTCCCGACCTCGCGCTGCAGCGCCGCAACACGGTCCTCGGCCTGATGCTGAAGTACAAGAAAATCGATCAGGCGGCGTATGCGGCGGCCATCGCCGCGCCGCTGCCGCGCCGGCCGTTCCGCCAGCGCACCGGCCTCTCGTCGATGCCGTACTACGTCGACCGCGTCCTGCAGGAGCTCGCGCGCGACTACGGCCTCAAGGACGTCAAGGGCCGCGGCCTGCAGATCTACACCGCCATCGACCTCAACGCGCAGGACACCGCCGCGCGCACGCTCGAGGCCGGCCTCGAGACGCTCGAACGCGGGAACCGCCGGCTGCGCAACGCCTCGAGCCCGCTGCAGGGCGTCGTCGTCAACATCGACGTCCCGAGCGGCGAGATCCGCGCGCTCATCGGCGGCCGCAACTACGACATGAACCAGTTCGACCGCGCCCTGAACGCGAAGCGGCAGATCGGCTCGCTGGTGAAGCCGTTCGTGTATCTCACCGCGTTCGAGCCGAGCCTCTCGGGGAAGAACGTCACGCCGGCGACGCTGGTCAGCGACTCGCGCTTCGTGCTCAAGCGCCGCTTCTCTGCCGACTGGTCGCCGCGCAACTACGAGGACGTCTACCACGGCACGGTGACGGTGCGCGAAGCGCTGGAGGAGTCGATGAACTCGGCGTCGGTGCGCATCGGCCTGGCCACCGGAATCCCGAACGTGATCCGGACGATGAAGACGCTCGGGGTCACGTCCGACGTCTCCGACAACCCGGCCATGCTCCTCGGCGCGATCGACATCAGCCCGATCGAGATGGCCGACGCGTACTCCACGATCGCGCGCATCGGCTCGCGCGTGCCGCTGCGGACGATCCGCTTCGTCACCGACGACCGCGGCCGCGTCGTCGCGAACGGCGGCGACGTGCAGCCGGTGCAGGTCTACCCGGCCCGCGACGCGTTCGTGCTCGTGAACATCATGAAGGGCGTGGTCGACCGCGGGACGGCGGCCGGCGTCCGCTCCCTCGGCTACACGAACGTGGCGGCGGGGAAGACCGGCACGACGAACGACAAGCGCGACGCGTGGTTCATCGGCTTCACGCCGCAAACGCTGACGCTGACGTGGCTCGGCTTCGACGACAACACGCCGGTCGGCCTCTCCGGCGGCCAGGGCGCCGCGCCGATCTGGGCGCGCTACATGGAGGCGGTGACGGCCGGCCAGCGCAACATGGACTGGGCGCCGCCCGCCGGCATCGTGATGACGACGGACGACGAGACGAGCGGCGGCCTGGCCACGCCGAACTGCCCCCGCAACACGCTCGTGCAGGACGCGTTCAAGGACGGGACGCAGCCGACGCAGCCGTGCCCCCTGCACTCGCCCGCCGCCGCCCCGCCGCCCGGCGTCGACCAGTTCGGCAACCCGATCGCGCTCGACACGACCGGCGCGACGACGACGGACACGACGGCGACGCAGTATGCGCCGCCTCCCACGCAACCCCCGCCGACGAACACCGACACGACGCTGACCGGCGGGATCTTCAGGGAGGAGCCGAAGCCGCCCGAGCCGAAGCGCGAGCCGATCCCGGTGCAGGTGCCGCGGACGGACACGACGAAGACGGATACGACCGAGACGACGCGGACGGATACGCAGGCGCCGCCGAGGTAAAATTCCGGCATGGGCATTACGATGTTGACCGTCGAGGTCGCGAATCCGTCCGATCCCGACAAAATGCAGCCGATCGAGTTTCTCGTCGATACCGGCGCGGTTCATTCCGTCGTGCAGCGCGATGTACTGCACGAGCTCGGAATCAAACCGAACGGCGTCCAAGACTTCCGGCTTGCCGACGGATCGAAGATTCAGCGCCAGAAGGGCGCAGCGTTTTTCCGGTATCGAGAGCATTTCGGCGGTGCTTCCGTGATTTTCGGCGAGCCGGGTGACTACAACCTGCTCGGCGTCGTTACCCTCGAAGAACTTGGTCTCGGTCTGAACCCGCTCAAGCGAGAGCTGATGCCGTTGCCCATGCTCCTCGTCTGACCTGTCACCCGCCTCCTGTTCCCCGTCACCTTGTTGTACAGTCTCCCAATCATTCGGCTTGCAACCGTTGGGCTCCCATGAAATCATCGTGAGAGGGGACGATGACCGATAGTCAGCGCATACTCGATTCGATCCGCCGCCTGGTTCGACTCCTCCGACTTGCTGACCGCGCCGCGCAGAACGAGCTCGGGCTTTCCGGGGCCCAGCTCTTCGTCCTTCAGGAGCTGGGCAAAACGCCTTCGCTTTCCTTGAACGAGCTCGCCGAGCGCACGCGCACCGATCAAAGCTCGGTATCGGTCGTCGTCACCCGCCTCGTCGAGGCCGGCCTCGTCGCGCGCGACCGCGACGCCCGCGACGCCCGCCGCCTCGTCCTCACCCTGACCAAGGCCGGCCTGGCCGCGGTCCGCCGTTCCTCGCCCGCCGCGCAGGAGCGCATCATCGAGATCGTCGAGACGATGTCCGCCGCCGAGCGGAAGCGCTTCGCCGACTCCTTCGAGCGCCTCGTGGCCGAGCTCGGCGTGGAGAAGGGCGTCCCGCCGATGCTCTTCGAGGACGACACCGGCGGCGGCAACGGCAGGAGGCTGAAGAAAGCGAGGTGACGCGCGGCGAATTCGAAGTCGAGAGCGCTGCCACGCGCGAAGGGCTGCCGGTGGCGACGTCCGCCGGCCCGCTGCTCGCCGAGGCGCGCGTGCCGCTGGAGCGCTCGCTCATCGACCGGCGCACCGTTCTCCTCTGCCTCTGGGCCGTCCTCCTCGCGCTCGCCACCGGCTTCATCGCCCAGGCTCTGGTGCGCCTCATCGGCCTGGTCACGAACATCTCCTTTTACGGCAAGTGGTCGTTCGCCTTCGTCTCCCCCGCGGACCACCACCTCGGCAAGCTCGTCATCATCGTCCCGGTCATCGGCGGGATCATCGTCGGCATCATGGCCCGCTACGGATCGAAGGCCATCCGCGGCCATGGCATCCCCGAGGCGATGGAACAGGTGCTGCTCAACGAGAGCCGCATTCCGGCGCGCGTCACGTTTCTCAAGCCGCTCTCCGCCGCGGTCTCCATCGGCACCGGCGGCCCGTTCGGCGCCGAGGGGCCGATCATCGCCACCGGCGGCGCGCTCGGATCGCTTCTCGGGCAGATCATCAAAACGACGGCCACCGAGCGCAAGACGCTGCTCGCCGCCGGCGCCGCGGCCGGCATGGCCGCGACGTTCGGGAGTCCCGTCTCCGCCGTCCTCCTGGCCATCGAGCTCTTGCTCTTCGAGTTCCGCCCGCGCTCGATCATCCCCGTGGCGCTGGCCAGCGCCGTCGCCACCGCCGTGCGCATGTTCTACGCCGGCACGGAGCCGATCTTCGCCATGCCGCTGCTGGCGCGGCCGACCGGCGAGGCCCTCGCCACCTACACCATCATCGGCGCGCTCGTCGGCTACCTCTCCGTCTACGTCACGCGCGCCGTCTATTGGATCGAGGACCTTTTCGAGCACCTGCCGATCCATTGGATGTGGTGGCCGGCCATCGGCGGCATCGCCGTCGGCGTGGTCGGCTACTTCGCGCCGCACACGTTCGGCGTCGGCTACGACAACATCGAAGGCATGGTCTCCGGACGCATCTTCGGCGAAGCGGTGCTCGTCCTCTGCCTGATGAAGTTCATCTCGTGGGCGATCGCTCTCGGCTCCGGCACCTCGGGCGGCACGCTCGCGCCGCTCTTCACGATCGGCGGCGGCTGCGGCGTGGTTTTCGGCGAGCTCGCCGCCATAGCCTTCCCGCGCTTCCACGTCGACCCGCGCATCTGCGCGCTCGTCGGCATGGCCGCGATGTTCGCCGGCGCCTCGCGCGCGCTGCTCGCGTCCGTCGTCTTCGCGTTCGAGACGACGCTGCAGCCGCTCGGACTGCTGCCGCTCCTCGGCGGCTGCACGGCCGGCTACCTCGTCTCCGCGCTGCTGATGCGGAACACGATCATGACCGAGAAGCTGGCCCGCCGCGGCGTGCGCGTGCCGGCGGAGTACGCGGCCGATTACCTCGATCAGATCTCCGTCGCCGACGCCTGCACGCGCGACGTCATCGCGCTGCGCGAGGACCAGACCGCCGCCGACGTGCACGACCTCGTGGCCAAGCACCAGGGCTTCCCGGTCGTCGACGCGAAGGGCGAGCTCCTCGGCGTCGTCACGCGCCGCGACTTCGTCGACATCGCCCCCGACCGCCCCGTGCGCGAGCTCATCCGCCGCTCGCCCGCCGTCGTCTTCCTCGACTCCTCGCTGCGCGACGCCGCCGACCAGATGGTGCGCGAGAACGTCGGCCGCCTCCCCGTCGTCGAGCGCACGAACCCGCGCCGCCTGGCCGGCTTCATCACGCGCAGCGACCTGCTGTCGGCGCACGCGCGGCGCTTGGAAGCGGAGCGTGGGTAGTTCTTGGTTCTTAGTTCTTAGTTGTTAGTTCTTAGGTTTCGGTTGTTCCTTTTCCGTCCTAACAACTAAGAACCAAGAACTAACAACCTCGGTTACCCTTGCGGCACCGATGACATCGCAAGAGCTCCTGGCGAACGTTCCGCTGTTCGAGTCGCTGACCGACGACGACGTCGACGCCCTGGCGGCGCGCGTCCAGACCGTCGACTACGAAGCGGGGCAAGTCATCTTCAACCAGGGCGACGAGGGCTCGGCGCTCTTCATCGTCGAGGACGGCGCCGTGGAGATTTCCTACGGCGAAGGGAAGACGAAGATCGTCCTGGCCTCGCTCTTTCCCGGCCAGTACTTCGGCGAGCTCTCCCTCTTCGACGGCGCGCCGCGCTCGGCGACGGCGACGGCGGTCAAGCGCTCGCACCTGATCCGCCTCGACCGAGCCGACCTCGTCGACTTCGTGAACGGCTCGCCCGCGGCGGCGCTGCGCATCATCGGCGAAATGAGCGAACGTCTCCGCCAGACGAATGAGCTGATGTCGCGGCAGGTCTCGCGCAACGTCCTCGAGGAAGCCGAGGAGCGCCTCACGTTCGGCCAGCGCATCGCCGACAAGGTCGCGGCGTTCGGCGGCTCCTGGCCGTTCATCCTGATCTTCTGCGCGATCATGGTGGTGTGGATCGGCTCGAACGTCGTCGCGCTGGCGAAGTTCGATCCGTATCCGTTCATCCTGCTGAACCTCGTGCTCTCGACCGTGGCGGCGATCCAGGCCCCGATCATCATGATGAGCCAGAACCGCCAGGCCACGAAGGACAAGCTCCTCGCCGAGAACGACTATCAAGTCAACCTGAAGGCGGAGATGGAGATCGAGTCGATGCTGCGGAATCAGACGGAGATGATGGCGCGCATCGCCCTGATCGAGCGCCTCGTCGTCCGCCGCGCCGGCACCGAGATCTTCGAAAACCACAAGGCGACCGCGCAGCTCCCCGAGAGCTCGCCGGTGCCGTGAGCCGCGCCGCCATCGTCGGCGCCGGCGTGAGCGGGCTGACGTGCGGCGCCGTGCTCGCCGCCGCCGGCTTCGACGTCGAGCTCTTCGCGAGGGAGACGCGCGCGACGACGTCGGCGGTCGCGGCGGCGATCTGGTACCCGTACCACATCGAGCCGCGGGAGAAGGTCGAGCGCTGGGCGCGCGCGTCGTTCCGCGAATTCGAGCGCCTCGCGCATGTGCGCGGCAGCGGCGTGTCGATGGTCGACTTCGACGTCTCCGGCGAACGGCTGCGCGTGCCGCTGATCGAGACGCCGGTCTATCTGCCGTGGCTGCGGCGCCAGCTGCCGCGCATCCGGCGGCGCACGATTCGCGACCTCGCCGCGCTGGCCCGCGACTTCGACGTCGTCGTGAACTGCACCGGCCTCGGCGCGCGCGAGCTCTGCGGCGATGCCGACCTGCATCCGGGCCGCGGCGTGGTGCTGACGACGCCGAACTCCGGCATCGTCCGCCACGTCGTCTCGCTCGACGGCGGCGAGCTGACGTATGTCCTCTCCCGCGCGAACGACGTCGTCCTCGGCGGCACGGACGACGACGTCGAATCACGCGACGTGCCGCGCGCGCTCGCCGAGGCCATCTACGCGCGCTGCGCCGCCCTCGAGCCGCGGCTGCCGGCGGAGTACGCCGTCGACATCGGCTTCCGTCCGCTGCGCAGAGCCGTGCGCCTGGAGCGCGAGCGCGGTACGAACATCATCCACAACTACGGCCACGGCGGCGCCGGCTTCACCGTCTCGTGGGGCTGCGCGCGCGACGTGCTGCGGCTCGCGCGTTAACGCCAGGTCATTTCGAACGTGCAGGTGTGGTCGCCGAGGGTCTGGCACTTCGTCTCGATGACGCTCGGATCGGTGCCGCCGTGGCGGTAGATCGACTCGAGAAAGAAGCCGACCGCGCTGGCGCAGTAGATCGGGCTGAAGCACGGATAGTCGCTGTAGACCATCCGGCCGCCGGCGGTCGTCTTTTCGAACTTCACGGTGCCGAACTTCTGATATTGGCTGTGGAAGAGGGCGTTGGACTCGAGGAACTTCGACAGCTCGGCGCTGTCGAGCGACTTGTAGACGCGGCCGATGCCGAGCTCCGCGGAGGCGGCGCCGATGAGCGCGAGGACGTTCGGCATCTTCGCCTTGAGCGTGTCGTAGATGGCGCGGTCGAGCTCGATGAGCGACTCGAACTCGCACCAGCTCGAGGCCAGCGGCGTGCGCGTGTAGCCCATCGTGCGCGGCGAAAGGCGCAGGAGGAGGTCGTAGAAGCCCTGCTCGCCGGCCGTGTCGAGGAGGAACTGCTTCCGCGCGCCGAACATGACGCCCTTGACTTTGGCGATGTCGGGCTTCGGCCCGACGAGGACTTCTTTTCCCTCGATGCGGGGAAGGGGAGCGGTGGTTCCTTTTTTCTGCTGAAGGAGTGACATGCGTCTGTGGAGTGTATCGTAGGTGATGCCGGCGTCCCGCCTGCGGGGCGGCGGGACGCCGCCTTTCCGGCCGGCGGGGACGCCGGCACTACTTGACATCGCGATAACGTATCTCTACATTGCTCGAAAACCGACCGACCGTCCGGTAACTTTTCAATTTGGAGGCCGCCCGATGTCGATGCGCTCGCTGCTCCTCGTCACGCTCGCTTTTCTCCTCCTCGCCGTTCCCACCTTCGCGCAGGTGGACAAAGCCACCATCGAGGCCGTGGCTCTCGATCCGTCGAAGGCGCCGCTCCCCGGCGTCACCGTCACCGTCACCCGGCCGGAGACCGGCTTCAGCGCCGTCGGCGTCACCGACTCCAGCGGCACGGCGCGCTTCCGCTCGCTCTCGCCGGGCGTCTACAACGTCGAGTTCGCGCTCGAAGGCTTCGCGACCGTCAAGGAGACCAAGCGTACGCTCGTCCTCGGCGAGAACGCGAAGATCCCCGTCACGATGCAGCCGAAGACCAGCGACGTCATCACGGTCAATGCGGCGGCCGAGGTCATCGACGTCCACAAGACCGACACCTCCACCAACATCCTGCCCGAGCAGATCGAGGAGCTTCCGGTCCCGAACCGCGACTTTCAGAAGCTCGCCTTCCTCGCGCCGGGCGTGCAGCGCGAGCGCGGCGGCTTCCGCTTCATCAACGACGGCCCGGTCATCGGCTCGGGCGGCAACGCCTCGCAGGCCACGATTCTCGTCGACGGCGTCGACGTCACCGACGCCGCCCTCGGCCAGGCCCGCTCGCGCTTCAGCCAGGACGCCATCCGCGAGTTCCGCGTCGTCCAGGACCGCTTCTCTTCCGAGATCGGCGGCTCCGCCGGCGGCGCCATGACCATCATCACCAAGAGCGGCACGAACGACCTCGACGGCAACGTCTTCGGCTTCTTCCGCGACAACAACCTCCGCTCGAAGTCCGTCGCCGAGCAGGAGAAGAGCGACTACTCGCGCCACCAGATCGGCGGCACGATCGGCGGGCCGCTCTCGCGCGACCGCGCCTTCTACTTCGCCTCGGTCGAGCAGATCCACGAGTCGAAGCCGACGCTCTTCCGGCCGCTCGGCAAGTTCACCTCGCTCGCGGCCGACATCAACCATCCGTTCGATCAGACCCTCCTCTTCGGCAGCCTCGACCAGCAGCTCAGCGCGAAGCAGACCGCGGGCGAAAAGATCGTTTATGAGACGTACAAGGAAGACAACTTCCGCGTCGGCGGCCTCGCGGACGAGAGCTACGGCCAGACGTTGAAGCGCCGCAACTGGAGCGCCACGTTCCAGCACAACGCCGTTCTCTCCGCCGACGTGAACAACGAGGTGCGCGCGCAGTACGGCTATCACCGCTACGACGAGCCGACGAACTCGACGTCGGTCGCGGAGTGGTTCTCCTCCGGCAACACGCTGATGACCGGCGGCAACATCCTCGGCAACCTTCTCGGCGCGGGCGACACCTTCGAGCTGCGCGACACCTTCTACAAGCACTTCACCGCCGGCCGTTCCTCGCACGACCTCAAGGCCGGCTTCTCCGCGCAGCGCGTCAAGGAGCGCTCGCGCATCGACACGTACGCGACCGGCCTCTTCCTCTATCTCACCGACGACCGCAGCCTCCCGCTCGCGTACGCGTACGGCGTCGGCTCGTCGGACGTGACGATGTCGACGAACCTCTACGGCGCGTTCGTCGAGGACGCGTGGCGGCCGAATACGAACCTCCTCGTCAACCTCGGCCTGCGCTACGACCTCGACACGAACGGCAACAACCCCACGCTGCAGACGCCGCTCAACGACGGCCGCAAGCGCGACACGAACAACTACCAGCCGCGCGCCTCGTTCACGTACGACATGGCCGGCGATGGCAGCAGCGTCGTGCGCGGCGGCGCGGGGCGCTTCATCGGGCGCTTCCTCCTCGTGCCGGCGCTGCAGGAGCGGCAGCAGAACGGCCTCACCGGGCGCGTGACGTTCACGCGCATCAACGGCGCGCTGCTCGGCTTCCCGTCGCTCGCGCTCGATCCGAAGAACCCGACCACGACCGGCATCGTCTCGAAGCCGGCCATCATCCTGCTCGATCCGAACTACAAGAACCCCGAGGCCGACCAGGCGTCGCTCGGGTACACGCGGCGGCTCGGCGAGTCGCGCATGTACTTCGACACCGAGGCGATTTACGTGAAGGGACGCGACGAGATCGCCATCCGCGACGTCAACTTCGCCGGCAACGCCGTGGCGGCGACGTCGGCGGCCATCCGCCCGAACACCGCGTACGACCAGATCAACGTCTACACGAACGACGGCCACTCGACGTACCGTGCGCTCGTCTTCTCGCTCAACGGCAACGTGCGCAAGAACGACCTCGTCACCGCCTCGGTCACGTTCGCGAACAAGAAGAACATCAGCGACGACTTCAGCCCCGAGTTCCCCTTCGGCTATCCGAACGATCCGGCGAACATCGAGTCGGAGTACGGCCGCGCGCGCGGCACGGAGCGCTATCGCATCGTCCTCTCCGGCGTCTTCCACGCGCCGTGGGACGTGACGGTGGCGCCGATCTACGAGTACGGCTCCGGCCAGCCGTGGACGCACCGCCTCGGCTACGACCTCAACGGCGACGGCAAGAACTCCGACCGCTGCGCGGGCGGGCTGCCGGCCGACGGCTTCTTCAACAACGTCTGCCCGAGCGGCGTCACGTACGCGCGCAATTCGGAGAACGGGCCGCTGTTCCGCCAGTTCTCGCTGCGCGTGACGAAGGCCATTCCGGCGGCGGGCTACGGACGCCTCGAGGCCATCGCCGAGGTCTTCAACCTCTTCAACAACGTCAACTGGGATGTGAACAGCGTCGCCGCCGGCGAGTTCCTGAGCGGTCCGACGCTGGCCAACTACCGCACCGCTGCCGACAAGACCAAGCCCGCGGCGGCCGTGCCGAACGCGGCGTTCGGCACGTACAGCGCGACGCTGCAGCCGCGCGAGTTCCAGCTGGGACTGCGTTGGGTGTTCTAGCGTGGATCTCAACCTCAACGACCGAGTCGTCATCGTGACCGGTGGCGCGGCCGGCATCGGCCGCGCCACCGCGGAAAGCTTCGCGGCCGAGGGGGCGCGCGTCGTCGTGTGGGACGTCACGGCGGAGCCGAAGATCGACGTCACCAGCCGCGAGTCGGTCGAGCGCGCCGTCGACGACGTCGTCAAAGAGCACGGCCGCATCGACGTCCTCGTCAACAACGCCGGCATCGTCCGCGACGCGCAGCTCGTCAAGTGGAAGGACGGCGCCGTCGTCTCCACGATGGACGACGCCACGTTCGACGCCGTCGTCAACGTCAACCTCAAAGGCGTCTTCGTCTGCACGCGCGCGGTGGTGCCGCACATGATCCGCGCGGGACGCGGCGTCATCCTCAACGCCTCGTCGATCGTCGGGCTGTACGGCAACTTCGGGCAGACCAACTACGCCGCCACGAAGGCGGGCGTCATCAGCTTCACGCAGACGTGGGCGCGCGAGCTGGGGCGTTACGGCATCCGCGTCAACGCCGTCGCGCCCGGCTTCATCGCCACGGAGATGGTCAAGGCCATGCCGCCGAAGGTGCTCGAGTCGATGGCGGCGAAGGCGCCGCTGGGACGGATGGGGGAGCCCGACGACATCGCCAACGCCTACGCCTGGCTGGCCAGCGACGCGGCGCGCTTCGTCAGCGGCGCCGTGCTCAGCGTCGATGGGGGACTCGTCCTTGGCACCTAACTTCGCGAACCTCGTCTCGACCGGCAGCTACCTGCCGGAGATCGTGGTGACGAACGACATGCTGCGCGCGAAGTTCGACGCGGCGGCGCCGGAGTTCGTCGACAAGATGGAGGCGTCGAGCGGCATCCGGGCGCGCTGGTACGCGCCGGCGGAGTGGGCGGCGTCGGACCTGGCGCTGCGCGCGGCGCGGACGGCGCTCGATCGCGCGGGGAAAGCGGCCGAGGACGTGGACCTCATCATCCTCGGCACCGACTCGCCCGACTACATCACGCCGGCGACGTCGGTCGTGCTGCAGTCGAAGCTCGGGGCGAAGAACGCCGGCACGTTCGACGTCGGCTGCGCCTGCGCGTCGTTCCCGACCGCGCTCTCCACCGCCGCGGGCCTCATGGCCACGAACGCGTCGCTGCGCACCGTCCTCGTCGTCGGCGTCTACATGATGCACAAGCTCGCCAGCGACGCCGATCCGATGATCTTCTTCTACGGCGACGGCGCCGGCGCCGCGGTGCTCGAGCGCGGCGACGAGCCGGGCTTCGTCGCCGCCGCGTTCCAGGCCGACGGCTCCTATCACCGCAACTGGCTGATCCCCGCCGGCGGCACGGTCGAGCCGGCGTCGTGCGAGGCGGTCACGGGCGGCCGCACGCGCGTGAAGATGTTCGAGCGCTATCCTCCCGAAATCAACAATGATGGCTGGCCGCGCCTGGTGCGCCAGGTGGCGAAGAACGGCGGCTTCTCGGTGGAGGACATCGACTTCGTGATTTTTACGCAGGTGCGCAAGCCGACGATCGAGCTGGTGATGGCGGACCTCGGACTGCCGATGGCGAAGACGCACACGGTGATGGAGAAGTGGGGCTACACCGGCTCCGCCTGCATCCCCATGGCGCTCGACGACGCGTTCGCGGAGAAGAAGATCGCGCCGGGCGACCTCGTCGTGCTGGTCGGCTCCGGCGTCGGCTACAACCAGGCGGCGGCGGCGATCCGCGTCCCGCGCGCCGAGTCGCGGCTGTTCCGATGATCGCGATCCTGCTCATGACGCTCGCGCAATTCATCGCCCACACCAGGGCCGAGCTGGCGAAGTCCGGCATGGAGCGCGTGCAGTTTGGCGAGACGGTGTATTGGCGCGCCGGCAAGGGCGACGTCATCGTGCTCCTGCACGGCGCGAACGACCAGGCCGGAACGTGGTACGCCGTGGCCGGCAAGCTGGCCAAGCAGCACCGCGTGCTCGCGCTCGATCTGGCCGGCCATGGCGAGAGCGGGCCGAAGGAAGGGCCGCTGCCGCTCCCGCTGATGGTCGCGCAGCTCGGCGCGCTGCTCGACCGCGAGCACGCGACGCGCGCGACGCTCGTCGGGAACTCGATGGGCGGGTGGGTGGCGATGCTCTACGCCATCGATCATCCCGAGCGCGTCGAGCGCCTCGTGCTCGAGGACGCGAGCGGCATGATCTGGCCGCTCTCGGTGCCGCTCGTGGCGCAGAATCGCGACGATGCTGTCAAGATCCTGAAAGCAGTGCACGGCCCCGACGCGCCGGTGCCGGAGTGGGCGGTCGACGCGCTGCTCGAGCCGGGCGCGGGCGACCTGATGAAGCGTGTCCTCGCCGGCGGCGTGCTCGACTACCTCGTCGACGCGAAGCTCCCGTCGCTGAAAGTGCCCACGACGCTGATCTGGGGCCGCGACGACGGCCTCCTGCCGGTCGCGTACGCGGAGGCGTTGCAGAAGAAGATCGCCGGATCGAAGCTGATGATCATCGACGGCGCGGCGCACATGCCCCACCGCCAGCAGCCGGAGAAATTCCTCGAATGTTTGAGCAAGAGCTCCTCGCCGAGCGCGCGCGAGTAACGCCCGACAAGCTCGCACTCATCTGCGTCGAGAGCGGCGCGCGCCTGACCTACGCGGAGCTGAACGCCGGCGCGGAGCGCGCCGCGGCGATGCTCGCGTCGAAAGGCATCGGCCGCGGCGACCGCTTCGGCATCCTCGCGCACAACTCCATCGAATACCTCGAGCTCTTCTTCGCCGCGGGGAAGATCGGCGCGATCGTCGTGCCGCTCTCGACGCGCGCGACGGACCATGAGCTGGACGCGATCATTCGCGATTCGGGCATGAAGTGGCTCTATCGCGGCCCGGAATTCGAAGGGCGCACGCTGAGCGAATCGCCAATCGCGAATCCCGAATCGCGAATCGCGAATCGCGAATCGCGATTCGAACGGCGTGCGCCCGACGACCTCTATTGCCTGCTCTACACGTCCGGCACGACCGGCAAGCCGAAGGGCGTGATGATCCCGCGCCGGCAGCTCTACTGGAACGGCTACAACACCGCGGTCAACTGGGACCTCCGCGCCGACGACGTCAGCCCGCTCTTCACGCCGCTCTACCACGCCGGCGGCATCGCCGCGTTCACGATCCCGATCTTTACCGCCGGCGGGACGATGGTGCTGCACAAGTCGTTCGACGTCTCCCAAGTCTGGCGCACGATCGAGCGCGAGCTCTGCACGGTGGTCCTCGGCGTCCCGACGATCTGGAAGATGCTCATGGACGCGCCGGAGTTCGCCACGGCGAAGCTCGACAGCGTCCGCTGGTTCATCAGCGGGGGCGCGCCGCTGCCCGCCTACATCGCCGAGGCGTATGCGCGGCGCGGCGTGCCGATGAAGCAGGGGTATGGCATGACCGAGGTTGGCCTCAACTGCTTCACCATGACGGTCGAGGAGTCGGTGGCGAAGCGCGGCTCCATCGGGCGGCCGCTGCTCTTCACCGAGGTGCGCGTCGTCGGCGCCGATGGGAACGACGTCGTCGACGGCGAGGTGGGGGAGATGTGGATTCGCGGCCCGCACGTGGCCAGCGGCTATTGGAACGACGAGGAGGCCACGCGCGCGGCCTTTCGCGACGACGGCTTCCTCCGCACCGGCGACCTGGCGCGGCGCGATGCCGACGGCTTCTTCTTCATCGCCGGCCGCGCCAAGGACATGTTCATCAGCGGCGGCGTGAACGTCTATCCGGCGGAGATCGAGGCCGAGCTGGTCGCGCATCCGCGCGTCGCCGACGCCGCCGTCGTCGCCGTCGCGGACGAGACGTGGGGCGAGGTCGGCGTCGCCTTCGTCGTCGGCGAAGCGACGGAAGACGACCTCTCGACGTATCTTTCGTTGCGCATTGCGAAATTCAAGCTCCCGAAAAAGTACGTCTTCATCGACTCCCTGCCGCGCACGCCGTACGGCAAAGTGGAGAAGCGGCTTCTCATGGAAACGCTGAGCGAAGCGAAGCGTCAACCAAGGCGCCGCGAGGAAGGCGCCACGTGACGCGCCCGTGGCCAACGAATCGCGGCGCCTTGGTTGATTCTTCGCTGCGCTCAGAATGGAACCCATGACATGAACCAGCTCGAACGTTCCGAGCGCTCGCGGGCGCAGATCCTCGACACGGCGCTCAAGCTCTTCGCGCACCGCGGCTACGGCGCCACGAGCGTGCGCGACATCGCCGAGGCCGCGGGGCTGTCGAAGGGGAACGTCTACCATCACTTTCCCGACAAGGAGTCGATCTTCCGCGCCCTCCTCGACCGCTACTTCGACGCCATGTCGACGCCCGACTTTCCGTTCAACCGCGCCCTCGCCACCGGCACGTTTCCGGAGAACCTCGAGCAGATGGGGCGCGCCGCGCGCGAGACGGTGAAGGCCTATCGCGACTACGTGGCGCTGATCTACGTCGACGTCGTCGAGTTCGACGGGAGCCACATCCGCAAGTTCTACGCGGAGATGGCCAAGCGCTTCGACGTCTTCATGAAGCAGCATGGGATGGAGGAAGAGCTGCGCGGGAAGCTGCAGGACGGCCTCTCGCCGCTCTCCGCCGTGATGCTGGCCACGCGCATCTTCTACAACTACTTCTCGATCGAGATCATCTTCGGCGTGAAGGACCACTTCGGGAAGCACACCGACGAGGTCGTGGCGGAGATCTCGCGCATTCTGCGCCACGGTATGCTCAAAGGATGATCGCGGCAGCGCTCCTCGCCACGGCCGTCACCCTGCACGTTTCGGCGAACCGCCTCGCCAGCGGCGGCGTCGGCGTTCCGGTCGTCGAGTCGAGTCTCGCCGTCGATCCGAACGATCCGAAGCACCTCGTCGGCGTCGCCATCGTCGGCGATGACATCGGGACCGCCACGACGTGCATGACGTTCCTCAGCCGCGACGGCGGCGCGACGTGGTCGAACGCGCGGTTGCCGGTGACAGTGTGCGGCGATCCGTGGGCGCTGATCGGGCCGAAGCAGACGATCGTCTCGGTGCTGGCGGCGTCGGCGGAGCTCGGCGTCGACGACAGCATGCTCGTCTTCCGCTCCACCGACGGCGGCGCGACCTGGCCGCACCCGCCCGCGAACCTCGGCCCGTACGACGATCACGACACGCTCTTTGCCGACCTGCGCGACGGCGCCAGGCCGCGCCTCTTCGTCCTCAGCATGCTGTCGCACCGCGTCGGCGGGCAGCGGCGCGTCGACGTCTTCCTGGCGCGCTCCGACGACTGGATCGCGTTTCCGCGCATCACCCGCGTCACGCCCAGCAATCTCAATTTCAATACCTTCACCGGCGCGGTGCTGCGCGACGGCACCGTCGTCGTCAGCTACGGCGACTTCATGCCGCTGTCGAAAGGGCCGAAGGCGCGCCTGGAGAAGGGGCGTACGTGGCTCCTGGCGTCGCGCGATGGCGGCGAGACGTTCGGCGCGCCGCTGCTGATCGCCGAGGGCTGCACCAAACAATTTCCCGTCATGGCAGCCGATCCCGCCGACGACACGCTCTACTTCACCTGCGCCTCCGAGGATGCGAAGCGGCTGGCCATCTACCGCTCGCGCGACAAGGGCGAGTCGTGGACCGACCCGCTGCCGGTGCCGGCCGCGGCCGCCGGCGCGACGATCAACGACGCGAACGTCGCCGTCGGCAGGAACGGCGTCGTTCTCGTGACGTGGCAGAGCGAGACCGACGCCGCGAAGCACTGCAACGCTCTTTGGGCAGCGGCGTCGGCCGACGGCGGCGACACGTTCAGCGCGCCGGTGCGCGTCTCCGACGCCGCGTCGTGCAACGCCACGGAGCGGAATGCGAAGATCCTGAAGCGCTTCGAGTACGGCGGCGACTACTACGGCCTCGCCGCCGGCCGCGACGGCGTTTTCCATCTGATCTGGAGCGACAGCCGGAACGGCGTCTATCAGCTTTGGAGCGCCTCCGTCACCGCCGAGCCCGGCGCTCCGCAGCACTGAAACAGAGAATTCACGGAATCGACTGCCGTTCCGGCGCATTCTTCTGCCCACAGGAGAAAGCCCGGATGCGCCTCATCAGCCGCATCGCCCTCGCGTCGGTCCTCGTGGGCGCGACTGCGCTCGCCGACCCGCCGAAGCTCAGCGAGACCGTCAACGTTCATCTCGTCGAAGTCCCGGTCAACGTCGTCGGGCGCGACGGCAATCCGATCCGCGGCCTCACCAAAGACAACTTCGAGATCATCGACCAGGGGCAGCGGCGCGAGATCTCCACGTTCGACCGCGTCGACTTCGCCTCCTCCGAGTCGCTGCAGAAAACCTCGCCGCTGAACCCCGTCGCGCGGCGCAGCTTCCTTCTTCTCTTCGACATGAGCTTCTCCTCGCCGAAGGGGCGGGCCAAGGCGCAGGACGCGGCGCGCGCCTTCGTCGCCAAGACGCTGACGCGGCGCGACCTCGCCGCCGTCGCCACCATCGACATCGACCACGGCTTCCGGCTCCTCACCTCGTTCACCACCGACCGCACCGCGCTCGTGCAGGCCATCGCCAGTCCGCACGCCTTCGTCTCCGGCGATCCGCTGCAGCTCGGCGCGCTCGACATCTTCACGGCCGTGCTGCCCGAGGGGACGGCGGCCACGCAGGCGCGCAACGAGCGCGACGACGCCGCGCTCGAGAACGTCAAGGACATCGCCCGCCTGGAGAAGCGCCTCAACGACAACTACAACCGCACGCGCGTGGAGAAGGAGCTGACCATGCTCGGCGGCCTCGCCCGGACGCTGCAGTCGGTGCCGGGACAGAAGCAGGTCATCCTCATGTCCGAGGGCTTCGACGCGCGGCTCGTGCAGGGGCGCGACGCGCGCGCGACCGACGAGACCAAGGACGACATGGAAGTCACGACCTCGGGCGAGTACTGGAAAGTCGACTTCGACGCCCGCTTCGGCAGCTCCACGACGCTCTCCATGCTCGGCCGCATGGCCCGCTTCTTCCGCGGCTCCGACGTCGTCCTCCACGCCATCGACATCCAGGGCGTGCGCGTGCAGAACGACCTCGAGTCGGGCGCGAAGATCAACTCCAACGAAGGTCTGTATCTCCTCGCTCACGCGACCGGCGGCACGCTCTTCCAGAACTCGAACGACCTCTCAACGAACTTCGACAAGCTGATGCGCCAGCAGGAAGTCGTCTACGTCCTCGGCTTCCGCGCTCCGTTCGGCGGGCCCGGCAAGTTCCACGAGCTCAAGGTGCGTGTGAAGGGCGTGCCGGCAGGGACGAACGTCTTCCACCGCGCCGGCTACTACGAGAGCGGCGAGCAGAACGCCATCGAGCGGACGCTGACGAACGCCGAAGTGATCATGAACGACATCCCCGAGAACGACGTGCACATCCACACGCTCGTCGCGCCGATGCCGGGGAAGTCGAACGGCCTCGTGCCGGTCATCGTCGAGATCGACGGCGCCGACCTGGCCCGCGGCGCGAAGTCGCCCACCGTCGTCGCCGACCTCTATCTATATGCCTTCGACGACGAGGGCGTCGTCCGCGACCGCGTCTTCCAGCGCCTCAACATCGACACCACCAAGACCGGCGGCAAGCTCGAGGACGGCGGCGTGAAGTACTACGCCACGCTCTCGCTGCCGGCCGGAAAGTACGCCGTCAAGTCGCTGGTGCGCCTGCCGGAGTCGGAGCGCAAAGGCTTCGCGCGCACCGACGTGATCGTGCCGGGCGTCGACGACATCGCCGTCCTCCCGCCGCTCTTTTCCGACCGTCCTGGCCAGTGGCTCACCGTCAAGGGCGCGATCCACGGCGACGCCGCGGGCGCGTATCCGTTCCAGATCAACGGCGAGCCGTTCATGCCCAGCGCCGTCGCGCACGTGCGCAGCGGCGAGGCGCGGCAGTTCGCCGTCTTCGTCTACAACGCCACGGCCGACGAGATGACGTGGGAGGCGACGCTGACGGATCCGGCCGGAACGCGCGCCGCCGTGCCGAAGCTCCTCCACGAGATCCAGGGCGACTTCGTCACGAAGCTCGTCTTCCAGTACGATCCTGCGGGCATCGGTCCCGGCAACGCCACGCTCGACATCGTCATTCATAAGAAAGGGTCGTCCGATGCACGCCGCGCCAGCGTCCCGCTGGTCGTGACGAACTGAAGCGCCGGCGGCATCGCCCGACGTGGTCCAGGAGATGGTCAAACATTTCGCGCTGCTTTTGCTCGCGCTGGTTGCGGCCGGTGCGTGGGCCGGCGAGGCCGCCCACCGCGAGTCGATCACCGTGCAGTACGTCGAGGTGCCGGTCAGCGTCGTCGGGCGCGACGGCAATCCGGTCCGCGGCCTGACCAAGGCGAACTTCGAGCTCTTCGAAGGGCGGAAGAAGGTCGACATCGCCGCGTGCGACACCATCGACTTCGCCTCGCCGGAGTCGCTGCGCGCGAACGCGGCGCTGCCGGCGGCGCACCGCTCGTTCCTGCTGCTCTTCGATCTCGGCTATTCGTCGCCGTCGTCGCTGGCGCGGGCGCAGGCGGCGGCGCGGACGTTCGTGCAGAAGAACGTCCAGCCGTCGGACCTCGTCGGCGTGGCCACGCTCGACATGCAGCGCGGCTACAAGCTCGTGGCGAACTTCACCAGCGACCGCAACGCCGTCGCCGCGGCCATCGACCAGCCGGCGTCGTTCCGCTCGCCCGATCCGCTGCAGCTCGCCGCCTCCGCGGTCATCAGCAAGCGCGACATCGACGAAGAAGTCGACGCGGCCAAGGGCCTCGCGAGCTCGCGGGCCGGCATGGCCGTCGCGCAGCAGGCGGAGATCCTGCGCCACGTGCGGCAGAGCGAAGATCAGCTCCAGCGGCAGGACGTACATCGCGAGCTCGACTGGCTCGCGCAGCTGGCCGCATCGCTGCGCGGCTTGCGCGGGCGCACGCAGATCGTCTTTCTGTCCGAGGGCTTCGACGCGCGCGCCGTCGTCGGCCGGAGCGCCAAGGACCTGAACGAGACCAACGAAGACGCCGACCTCATCATGTCCAGGCAGTGGTACAAGGTCGACAGCGACCGCACGTACGGCAGCAGCGCCACGCTCACCGCGTGGGACGCCATGACCCAGGCCTTCCGCGGCTCCGGCATTCTCCTGCACGCCATCGACCTGCGCGGCCTGCGCACGCAGGCGGACTTGAGCCACGGCGTCGCCGACGACAACGACGACGCGCTCTTCCTGCTCGCGCGCCCCACCGGCGGCACGGTGTTCAAGAACTCCAACGACGTCGCCGGCAGCTTCGCCCGCATGCTGCACGAGCAGGAGGTCGTCTACGTCCTCGGCTTCCAGACCTCGGTGACCAGTCCCGGCAAGCTGCACGACCTCAGTCTCAAGCTCGCCGGCGGCCCGCGCGGCGCAACGCTCGTCTATCGCCGCGGCTACTTCGAGGAAGGGACGGCGTCGACGCCGTTCGAGCGGACGCTCGCCGCCGCCGACATCATCCTCAAGGACATTCCGCGCGACGACATTCACGTCGCCGCGCTCGCCGCCGCGTTCCCCGGCACGGGCGCCGGCGCGCAGGTGCCGGTCGTCGTCGACATCAACGGCAACGACCTCCTGAAGTCCGCGAAGGGGACCGACATCGCCGCGGAGATCTTCATCTACGCCTTCGACGAGCAGGGCGCGGTGCGCGACCGCGTGTACCAGCGCCTCGCCCTCGATGCGGCGAAAGTCGGCGACAAGCTGCGCCAGAACGGCGTCAAGTACATCGCCACGCTCGACCTCCCGCCCGGCAAGTACGCGGTCAAGACCCTCGTGCGCGTGCCCGGAACCGAGCAGGCCGGCTTCGTGCGCAACGACCTCGTCGTGCCGAAGAGCGGCGAGACCGCGCTGCTCCAGCCGTTCGTTCTTGACGACCCGCAGGCGTGGCTGATCGTCCGCGGCGCGGAGCACGAGGGGCAGAGCTACCCGTTCCAGATCAACGGCGAGCCGTTCGTGCCGAGCGCCGCCGGGCAATCGCCCGCCGGCGCCGTGCGCAAGGTCGCGGTCTTCGTCTGGAACGCCGAGCCGGAGGAGCTGACGTGGGAGACCGCGCCGCCGGCCACGCTCCTCGCGCAGATCAAGAGCGCCGCGGCCACGAAGCTCGTCCTGCAGCTCGACAAGGAACCGAACGGCGAGCGCTTCGGCATCACCGTCCGCAAGCACGGTGCGCCGGCGCTCTCCGCCAGCACGCCGCTGATCCATCATCGATAAAGAGAGGGAGCCCATGCGAACCGTCCGCTTTGCCGCAGTCCTCGCCGCCGCGCTCAGCGCCGCGACGGCGTTCGCGCAGATGAAGGAGAGCATCAACGTCAACGTCGTCGAGGTGCCGGTCACGGTCGTCGACGGCAGCGGCAACGCCGTGCGCGGCCTGACCGCCGCGAACTTCAAGCTCTTCGATCAGGGGAAAGAGCGGCCCATCACCGCGTTCGACACGATCGACCTCGGCGTGAAGCAGAGCGCCGTGACGCCGATGAATCCCGCCGCGCGGCGCAACTTCATGCTCCTCTTCGACCTCTCGTTCTCGTCGCCGAAGTCGCTGGCGCGCGCGCAGGAGGCGGCGCGGAGCTTCGTCGCCAAGTCGGTGCAGGCGCGCGACCTCGTCGGCGTCGGCACGATCGACGTCGAGCACGGCTTCCGCCTTCTCACCGCGTTCACCACCGACCGCGAGCTCGTCGCCGACGCCATCGCCAACCCGGCCAGCTTCAAGTCCGCCGATCCGCTGCAGCTCTCGAACGAGACGAAGGTGGCCACGCTCGACACGACGTTGCCTGACGACATGCAGGCCGCCCGGAATCCCAACACGTACGGCGGCGCGAACAAGGCCGCCGCCGCGAACGACGCCGCCGAGCGGATGGTGCAGATGCAGCGCGCGAACACGCCGTACGCCCGCGCCCGCGTGGAGAAAGAGATCGACTACCTCGGCGCGCTGGCGAAGACGCTGCGCGCCGTTCCCGGCCGCAAGCAGATCGTGTTCCTCTCCGAGGGCTTCGACGCGTCGCTCGTCAGCGGCCGCGATGCGCGCGAAAACGGGCAGGCCGGCGTGCAGGAGAACGACATGGTCATGCGCGGCCAGGGCTACCTCGTCGACAGCGACACCCGCTTCGGCAACAGCACCAGCCAGAACTTCGTCTCGCGCATGGCCCAGTTCTTCCGCGGATCCGACGTCGTCCTCCACGCCATCGACATCCAGGGGGTGCGCGTCGAGAACGACGTGCAGACCGGCGCGCGCCTGAACTCCAACGCCGGCCTGCCGCTCCTCTCCGATCCCACCGGCGGCATGTTCATCCGGAACGCCAACAGCATCGTCACCGACTTCGACCGCATGCTCAAGGCGCAGGAGTTCGTCTACGTTCTTTCGTTCCAGGCGCCGGCCGCGAAGCCGGGCAACTTCCACGACCTCAAGGTGAACGTCGTCAACGTGCCGGGGCGGCCGCAGGTCTTCGCCCGCGCCGGCTACTACGAAGGCGGCGCGCAGACGCCGGCGGAGCGGACGCTCTCGAACGCGGAGATCATCCTCAACGACATCGCCCAGACGGACGTCCGGATGGCCGGCCTCGCCGCGGCGTTCCCGACCGGCACCGGGCAGGCCCAGGTGCCCGTCATCCTCGAGCTCGACGGCACCGACGTCGTCAAGGACCTGAAGGGCAACGCCGCCGGCATCGAGATCTACCTCTACGCCTTCGACGCCGCGGACGGCCTCGTGCGCGACCGCCTCTACCAGGCCATCACCCTCGATCTGAAGAAAGTCGGCGACCGGCTGCGCAGCGGCGGCCTGAAGTATTACGCGACGCTGACGCTGCCGCCCGGCAAGTACGCGGTGAAGGCGCTCGTGCGCGTGCCGGAGACGGACCGCAAGGGCTTCGTGCGCGCCGACGTGGTCGTGCCGAAAGCGGGGGAGGTGGCGGTGTTGCCGGCGATCTTCGTCGACGAGCATCCGTCGGCGGTGCTGGTGCGCGGGCTCTCGCACGCCACGGCGGCCGATCCGTTCGAGCTCGGCGGCGAGCGCTTCATCCCCGCCGCGGGGCCGCACGTGAAGAGCGGCGCGACGCCGCGCTTCGCCGTGTTCGTGACGAACGCGCAGGCAAGCGAGGTGACGTTCGACGCGCCGAAGGTGAAGTTCCTCGGCGCCGCGCAGGGCAACGGCTCGACCGCGCTGGTGATGCAGATCGACGACCCGAATCAGACCGCGCTCGACGTGACGGTGCGCGCCAGGGGAACCACGGAGACGCAGAAGATCGCATTGAAATGAGCACCAGGGCGCAGCGCGCAGGGGGCGGGGCGCAGATGGCGTCCTCGCTAGCGGCACGAGACGGTGCCGTCAGCAGGTCAACCACCTGCGCCCTGCCCCCTGCGCCCCGCGCCCTCCGGATCGTCGTTCTCCTACTGCTCATCGCATGCGGAGCGGCGGCGCAAGTCGGCGAAAAGATCACCGTCAACGTGATCGAGGTGCCGGTCACGGTCGCCGACCGCGACGGCAATCCGCGGCGCGGCCTCACGGCGGCGAACTTCGCCGTCTTCGACGACGGCCATCAGCGTCCTCTCACCGGCTTCGAGACCATCGACTTCGCGGCGCCGGCCGCGGGCGAGAGCGCCATCGCGCCGCTCAACCCCGCGGCGCGGCGCTCGTTCATGCTTCTCTTCGACCTCGGCTTTTCCTCGCCGGCCATGCTGGCGCGGGCGCAGGAAGCGGCGCGGCGCTTCGTCCGCGACACCGCGAAGCCGCGCGACCTCGTCGCCGTCGGCTCGATCAGCCCCGAGCAGGGCTTCCGCCTCCTCACCGCGTTCACCACCGACCGCGAGCTCGTCGCCGCCGCCCTCGCGGAGCCGCTCTCGTTCCACGGCAGCGACCCGCTCCAGGTCGCGGCGAGCGATCCGGTGCAGGGCGCCGACGCGCGGCCGATCTCGCATCCGCTCAGCGTTCGCGACGAGGCCGTGCGGCAGTCGCGCACCCCCGCCGCGCGGCCGCCCGACGCCTTTGCCGGCACGCGCATCGAGAAGGAGATCGACAGCCTCTCGGCGCTGGCGTCGATGCTGCGCGCCGTGCCGGGACGGAAGCAGATCATTTTTCTCTCCGAGGGCTTCGACCCCGAGTACGTGCGCGGCCGCGATGCCCGCGACCTCGGCCGCACGCCGGCGCTCGATCCCGACACGCGCTACGGCAACAGCGGCAGCATGAAGCTGCTCCGCGAGATGGCCAAGACCTTCCGCGCCTCCGACGTCGTGCTGCACGCCATCGACATCCAGGGCGTGCGCGTGCAGAACGACATGAGCGGCGCGCGCATCAGCTCCGACGACGGCCTCTTCCTCCTGGCCCGCCCGACCGGCGGCGAAGTCTTCCACAACAGCAACGACCTCGGACGCGAGTTCGCGACGATGCTCCGGCGCCAGGACGTCGTCTACGTCATCGCCTTCCAGGCGCCGGCGACGAGGGGCGGCAAGCTGCACAACCTCGACGTGCGCCTCGTCGGCGTGCCCGGCGCGCGCGCGTCGTACCGCTCCGGCTACTACGAGAGCGGGCCGGAGACGCCGATCCAGCGGACGCTCTCGGACGCCGAGATCATCGTCAACGACATCCCGCAGAGCGAGGTCCGCGTCAGCGCCGTCTCCGCGGCGTTCCCGAGCGACGGCGAGCGCGCCCAGGTGCCGGTCATCGTCGAGATCGACGGCGCCGCGCTTCTGAGGAATCCCGCCGCGGAGATGTACATCTACGCCTTCGACCAGGAAGGCCTCGTGCGCGACCGGCTGTACCAGAAGATGAGCTTCGACCTGACGAAGGTCGGCGCGCGGCTGCGCGACGGCGGTGTGAAGTTCTACGGGACGCTGGCCCTGCCGCCCGGCCGCTACGCGATCAAGACGCTCGTGCGCGTCGGCGGCGACAACGAGCGCCGCGGCTTCGCGCGCACCGACGTCGTCGTGCCGCGGCCCGGCGAGATGGCCTTGGCGTCGTTCTTCATCGACGAGCGTCCCGGCGACTGGATCATGGTCAAGGGAACGTCGCACGATCCCGCCGCCGCGTATCCGTTCGCCATCAGCGGCGAGACGTTCGTCCCGAGCGCCACCGGCCGCCCGCGCTGCGGCGGCATGCGCAAGCTCGCCGTGATCGTCTACAACGCCCGCCCCGACGACCTGACGCTGCAGACGACCGCGGCGTCGAAGGTGCTGCGCAAAGTCGCGTCGGGCGAAACGACGCAGCTGGTGATCGAGCTCGAAGCGCCGGCGGCGCAGCCGTCGGTCGACGTATCGGTGCACAAGAAGAACGCCGTGGAGACCGTCGCCTCGGCCCGCGTAGCCCTGCAGTAAGCCGGTTAAGTTGGGGTCACATCTGGAAAATCAACTTAAGGAGGACTCGGTGAAACGCTTTCGCATCCTTCCCGCTCTCGCAGTGGTCATCGCCTCTGCCGCCGCCGCGCAAACGAGCGAGCACGTGAACGTCTCCCTCGTGGAGGTGCCGGTGACGGTCGCGGACAGCAGCGGCAACCCCGTGCGCGGCCTCAAGGCGGAGAACTTCGTCCTCTCCGACGACCGCGGCAACCATCCGATCGCCACGTTCGACGCCATCGACTTCGCCACCGCCGGCAAGAGCGGCATTCCGGCGCCCGCGCGGCGCAGCTTTCTCCTCCTCTTCGATCTCTCGAACACCACGCCGAACGCCCTCGGCCGCGCGCGCAAGGCCGCGCAGGACTTCGTCAGCACGGCCGTGCATCCCACCGACCTCGCCGCCGTCGGCACGCTCAGCGTCGAGAACGGCTTCCGCCTCGTCACCGCGTTCACCACCGACCGCGCCCTGCTCGCGGCCGCGATCGCGAACCCGCTCAAGTTCATCGTCGCCGATCCGCTCGGACTCGCGAATGGGCCGGCCTGGTCGAAGCCGGCCGGCATCCTCGCCAGAGAGGACACCTCGCCGACGCGATGTTTCGCGTGAGGGACGAGCATTCTGTCCCCGGGCGGGACAGACATCGTCGAAGTCGCCGAAAACCAGAGCCGCTCGTATGACCGGGGCCGCGTCGACAAACAACTGAAGTGGCTCGCCGACCTCGGCATGACCTTGCGCGGCGTCTCCGGCCGCAAGCAGGTCGTGCTTCTCTCCGAGGGCTTCGACGCCACGGTCGTGCAGGGAAGAGACTCGCGCGACGGACAGCAGGTCGAGCGCGACTTGGCCAACGTCAGCGACGGCCACCTCGCCTCCGTCGACTCCGACCGCGTCTTCGGCAACGCCGCGCAGCTCACGAACCTCGCGCGCCTCGAGCGCGCCTTCCGCGGCTCCGACGTCGTGCTCAGCGCCATCGACATCCGCGGCGTCCGAGGCTTCTCCGACCAGCTCGGCGGCATGTCGCAGTCGAACGACGGCCTCTTCCTCCTCTCCCGCCCCACCGGCGGCGTCGTCATCCACAACGCGAACGACCTCGGCGACAGCTTCCGCCGCTACCTCCGCCCGCAGGAAGTCGTCTACGTACTCGGCTTCTACGCGCCGGCGGCGACGAAGGCGAACGCGTTCCATCCGCTGCAGGTGAAGGTGACGGGCGCGCAGGGCCGCGTGACGGTCTCGCACCGCAGCGGCTACTACGACGCCGGCGGCGCCGACTTCAACGAGCGCCTGCTGTCGACGTCGGAGATCGTGATGAACGACGTGCCGCAGGACGCGGTGAAGATCTCGTCGCTGGCCGCGGCGTTCCCCGGCGGCGAGAACGCCAGCGTGCCGGTGATCGTCGACATCGACGCGGCCGCGCTGCTCGACGGCGCCAAGGACAACCGCGCCTCGGCCGAGGTCTACATCTATGCGTTCGCCGACGACGGCAGCGTCCGCGACCGCGTCTTCCAGCCGCTGAACTTCGATCTCAACAAACTTCGCGACCGCCTGCGCAGCGGCGGCATCCGCTATTACGCGACGCTCTCGCTGCCCGCCGGCAAGTACACGATCAAGACGCTCGTGCACACGCGCGACGAGCGCAACGGCTTCACGCGCGCGGAGCTCGTGGTGCCGAAGAGCGGCGAGGCCGCCGTGCTGACGCCGATCCCGATCGACGAGGAGCCGAAGGCGGTGCTGGTGAAGGCGCCGCGCACCGACAGCGAGACCTACCCGTTCACGGTGGGCACGCAGAAGTACGTGCCGTGCACGACGCGCAGCGGCAAGGTCGCGCTCTACGTCGTCGGCGCGGAGCCCGGCGAGATCGCCGTCGAAGGCGCGACCGTCCTCGGCAAGACGAGCTCCGGCGGCGCGACGACGGTGGTGCTGCAAATCGACAAGCCGACCGAGGTGACGGTGAAGCGCAACGGCGCGGTGCTGCAGACCGCGAGCATCAAGTAGTGCCGGCGTCCGCGCCGGCCGGAGGGGCGGCGTCCCGCCGCCCCTCACCAGCCCAGCACGTACGCGAACACCAGCGGCGCGACGATCGACGCGTCCGACTCGATGATGTGCTTCGGCGTCTCCAGCCCGAGCTTCCCCCACGTGATCTTCTCGTTCGGCACCGCGCCCGAGTACGAGCCGTACGACGTCGTCGAGTCGGAGATCTGGCAGAAGTAGCCCCACAGCGGGATGTTCGTGCGCTGCAGGTCCTGGTGGAGCATCGGCACCACGCAGATCGGGAAGTCGCCGGCGATGCCGCCGCCGATCTGGAAGAAGCCGAGCGTGCGGCCGCTCGAGATCGTCGTGTAGTAGTCGGCCAGTTCCATCATGCACTCGATCCCGGTGCGCACCGTGTGCACGTTTTTCACGTCGCCGGAGATGCAATGCCCGGCGTACATGTTGCCGAGCGTCGAGTCCTCCCACCCCGGCACGAACATCGGCAGGTTCTTCTCCGCCGCGGCGATCATCCACGAGTTCTTCGGATCGATCTGGTAGAACTCCGCGATCGAGCCGTCGCGGAGGATCTCGTACATGAACTCGTGCGGGAAGAGACGCTTCCCCTGCCGGTCCTTGTCGACCCAGTGCCGCAGCACCGCCGCCTCGATCCGGCGCATGGCCTCGCCCTCGGGGATGCACGTGTCGGTGACGCGGTTCATGTGCCGCTCGAGCAGCGCCTGCTCGTCCTCGGCGCGCAGTTGCCGGTAGTGCGGCACGCGCTCGTAGCACTCGTGGGCGACGAGGTTGAAGATGTCCTCCTCGAGATTCGCGCCGGTGCAGCTGATTGCGTGCACCTTGTCCTGGCGGATCATCTCCGCGAGCGAGAGGCCGATCTCGGCCGTCGACATCGCCCCCGCCATCGTCACGAGCATCTTGTTGCCCGCGTCGAGGTGCTTGACGTAATCCTCCGCCGCCGCGATGAGCGCCGCGGCGTTGAAGTGCCGGTAGTGGTGCTTGATGAAGTCGGTGATCGGTGAGGCCATGGCGGCGCGAATGATAGCCTAGTGAGATGATCGTCCAGATCTTCCTCGCCCTCGCCCTCAGTGCGCCTGCGGATCTCGCCAAACAGTTCGAGCACGACATCAAAATCGTCGCCGCCGACGACATGGAAGGCCGCGGCCTCGGCACGAAGGGCATCGACCGCGCCGCCGCCTTCCTCGAAGGCCGCCTGCGCGAGATGAAGCTGAAGCCGGCCTTCGGCGCCTCGTACAAGCAGCCCTTCGAGGTCAAGACCGGCGTCGAGATGGGGGAGGGGAACCGCCTCTCCAACGCCGCCGCCGACGCCTGGACGCCGCTCGGCTTCTCGAGCTCCGGCAAGTTCCACGCGCCGGTCGTCTTCGTCGGCTACGGCATCGCCGCGCCGCCCCTCGGCTACGACGACTACGCCGGCGTCGACCTCAAGGGCAAAGTCGCGCTCATGCTCCGCTACGAGCCGCAGGAGAAGGACGACAAGTCCATCTTCGACGGCCGCAAGCCGAGCCGCTGGTCGGCCATGCGCTACAAGGTCCTGCAGGCGCGCCAACGCGGCGCCGTCGCCGTCATCTTCACCACCGGGCCGCAGCAGGACGAAGGAAAAGACCGCATCCCCGCGCTGAAGAACGACGGCCCGCAGAGCCCCGCAGGCATCCCCGTGATCCAGATCAAGCCGAGCGTCGTGGAGACGTGGGGCGTCAACCTGAAGGAGTTCCAGGACGCGGTCGACAAGGACCTGAAGCCGCGCTCGCGCGCGCTGCCGCTCACGCTCGACGGCAACGTCAACGTGAAGGCGACGTACGCGACGACGTCGAACGTCGCGGCGATCCTTCCCGGCCGCGGCAAGCTCGCCAACGACGTCGTCGTGGTCGGCGCGCACTACGACCACCTCGGCTACGGCGGCGAGCACTCCATGAAGCCGAACGTCCACGCCATCCACAACGGCGCCGACGACAACGGCTCCGGCACAGTGTCGGTGCTCCTCATCGCGCAGCAGATGAGCGAGCTACTGAAGGACGCGCCTGAGCGGCGCACCGTCCTCTTCGCGCTCTTCTCCGGCGAGGAGGTCGGGCTGGCCGGCTCGGCATGGATGGCCGATCACATGCCCGTGCCGATGGAGCGCGTCGTGGCGATGATCAACCTCGACATGGTCGGCATGCTGCGCAACGACGAGCTGATCGCCTTCGGCACCGACACCGCCCCGCAGTGGCGCGACGTGCTCGAGCGCAATGCCGCGCCGCTGCAGCTCAAGCTCACCGAGCGCGGCGACGGCTACGGCCCCTCCGACCAGACCAGCTTCTACGCGAAGCAGGTCCCGGTCATCCACTTCTTCACCGGCACGCACGAGCGCTATCACGCCCCCGAGGACAAGGCGGAGTTCCTGAACTACGCCGGTGCCGCCAAGGTTGTCGAGTTGACGGCCGCCGTCGCGGACGACATCGCCCTCGGCCGCGTCACGCCCGCGTACGCGCGCACGGCCGCGAACGCCCCGGCCATGGAAGGCGACTCCCGCGGCTACGGCGCCTACCTCGGCACCGTGCCGGACTTCAAGTCGATGGACGCGGACAAGGGCGGTGTGCTCCTCGCCGACGTCCGCGCCGGCGGCCCCGCCGACAAGGCCGGCATCCGCGGCGGCGACCGCATCGTGGAGATGGCCGAGACGAAGATCGAGAACCTCTACGACATGACCTACGCGCTGCAGGACCACAAGCCCGGCGAGACGATCGACGTCGTCGTCATCCGCAACGAGAAGCCGGTCAAGCTGCGCGCGACGCTCGGTGTTCGTGGAGGACAGGCGCCCCCGCCTGTCTTCGAGATCAAGGCCGGCAAGCCGTACGAGAAGTCGTTCGACGGCGAGAAGCACTTCAAGGACATCCGCCAGCTGACGTTCGGCGGCGAAAACGCCGAGGCGTATTTCTCGCCCGACGGGACGAAGATCATCTACCAGGCCACCGTGCCGGGCGCCGGCTGCGATCAGCAGTACGTGATGGACCTGGCCACGGGCGAGAACAAGCTCGTGTCGAGCGGCAAGGGGCGCACGACGTGCGGCTACTACGTCTATCCGAAGGGCGACCGCATCATCTACGCGTCGACGGAGAGCGGCGGCGCGGAGTGCCCGCCGAAGCCCGACTACTCGAAGGGCTACGTCTGGCCGGTCTACTCGTCGTTCGAGATTTACGAGGCGAAGCCCGACGGCTCCGACACGAAGCGGATCACGAACACGCCCGGCTACGACGCGGAGATGACGTGGTGCCACAAGGGCGGCAAGGCGGTCTTCACGTCGATGCGCGACGGCGACCTTGAGCTCTACGAGTGGGACGCCGCGACCGGCAAGACGAAGCGCCTCACCAGCACGCCCGGCTACGACGGCGGCGCGTTCTACAACGCCGATTGCACGGAGATCGTCTGGCGCGCGCTGCACCCGACGGGTGACGCCCTGACCGAGTACAAGGCGCTGCTGGCGAAGGACCTCGTGCGCCCGCTGCACATGGAGCTCTTCCTGATGAACGCCGACGGCACGAACCAGCGCCAGATCACCAGCAACGGCGCGGCGAACTTCTGCCCCTACTTCGCGCCCGACGGGAAGCGCATCCTCTTCGCCTCGAACGTGAACGCGAAAGGCTTCGACTTCGACCTCTGGCTGGTCGGCAAGGACGGCCAGAACCTCGAGCGCGTCACGACCGCCCCCGGCTTCGACGGCTTCTGCGTCTTCAGCCCCGACGGCAAGTACCTGGTGTGGGCGAGCAGCCGCGCCAAGCCCGACAGCCACGAAATGAATCTCTTCATTGCAAAATGGGTGGACTGATTCGTTCCGGCCCTCGCGAGTGCAGTGTGCGGCCGTAGGGCGCTACAGTGCGGCCGTCGGAGTGTACGGCGCGGCTGCGGGACGCCACGGTGCGGCCGTCAGAGTGCACGGTGCGGCTGCCGGAGTGCACGGTGCAGCTGCCGGAGTGTACGGTGCGGCTGTCGGACGCCACGGTGCGTCCGTCGGAGTGTACGGCGCGGCTGTCGGAGTGCACGGTGCGGCCGCCGGACGCCACCGTGCGGCCGCCGAAGTGCACGGTGCGGCTGCCGGCCACCACGGTGCGGGCCGTCGGAGTACACGGTGCGGCTGCGAGAGTGCAGCGTGCGGCTGTCGGACGCCACGGTGCGTCCGTCGGAGTGCACGGTGCGGCTGCCGGACGCCACGGTGCGTCCGTCGGAGTGCACGGTGCGGCCGCCGGCCGCCAAGTGCGCCGTCGGGGTGCTCGGTGGCCCGTCTCTGCTCCGATGTCCTCTTACGCGGACGCCGCGACCGTCGTCGGTTCCGAATGGTGGACCGCGGCGGGCCCGGCGTCGCAGCCTCGCCGGCTGCTATAATGCCCGAATTCGTCGCATGCCCTTCCCCGGCGAGGCTCCGCCGATCCGTTATCCACCGTGTTTCTTTCGGCTAGCGCGGTTCGATCTCCGCGAGTGGCGCTACGAAGCAGTTTCGGGACACATACCCAAAGACCTCGGCGAAACAAACTTGCCAAAGATGACACGAATGTGGAGCGCCGATCGCCACCGACCCGAACCGCGCCGGTAAGCTCGAGTTGGGCGGCCGAGAACACCGGCCTTTCTATTTTGCTCGTGTCTAGCGCTTTCACCGCATCGCGCTCTTCAGCGACACATCCTAGAAAGTCCGGTGCGTTTAAAACCAGCGTGGGCCGAGGTCCGTGCTCGCAAGGTGTACCACTGAAGCGGCGGCGTTCGCCGCCGCCCGCTCCGCGTTCTTCCGGATTTGGCCAAGGGAGCCGGCCACGTTCTTCCGAGCGGAAGTGTAGGCCGGGGTTCGTGCTCGCCAAATGGTACACAGAAGCGGCGGCATCCGCCGCCGCCCGCTACCGCGTCGTTGTACGATTTTTGTTTCGCGAGAGGCAAAATGAAATTGTCGTCGCCGCCCAACGATCCTCACAAGCCGACAAAAGCCGCCGATCCGTTGGCTCGGCGGCGGAGCCGCCTTGGGCGGCTCCAACTGCACGCGCGCGACACGTCGGCTGCAGTTCGCTCCTGCCACTGCGTGTTGGTCGCGGCAGCCGCCGTGCCGCTTTCCGGGGCAGGCGCGTGGGGCGGCTTTTGCGGCTTAGAGTGATCGCGTTAGGCGGATAGCGCATGACGTGCGAACACGAGAGAATCAGCCGCAGTTCTCGCGAGCGACGCCGGCGCCACAATCTTCGTCCGCTACTACCATGTCGTACCTACAAGCTGTAATTCAGGACTGTAGGTGGAATAGCGAATCTCGGCGGGATAGATGAATCCTGTGGGTTCAGGTAACTCCAGTTCTGACTCCGAAGTCTCTAAACCGTTCTCCACCTTCGAGCCGCCTCCAAGATCCTTAAAGTTCTGCACGCCTATCTCAAGATACTTCTTGCGGTCTTCGGCCGAAAGATTCTTCATCTCGTTCAACTGGCTGCCGTAGGCAGCACGAAATGTATTCAGGCTAACTTTGCTAACCTTTACGCTGGATCTATACGCGACAATTGCCATAGCGCTTTCTATCGCGCTAGTCAGACCTGTAACTTCAATCTTACGGGACCAGACTTGTACATCATAGCGTACGACCGCGACATCATCCGCGGTAATGTAATAGGTGCCGAGATCTCTCTGCTCTGCGACGCCCGACCCAACAAGTACATTCAGGCCCACCGTCAGGAGACCTGCGATGCCATCAACGATGTCATTGATTTTCAGATTCACGAATTGCTTCACAGCCTTGCTGACTTCATCGGCAATCTTGCCAGCGTCGGAACGAACATACGCTCGGGAATCTTTGAAAATACCAATAATACGTTCGATCGGCACCGTTTGGTTCTCGCCCTCACCAGCGGTTCGCAAACTGGTGCGAATCTCACTCTCTAAACGATTTCTGTGCTGCTCACACAATTCGCCGAGCAGCGTCACGAGAAGTGTGTGCTCACTTTTCTTATCAGGTGTCGGATCAATAACCTTTATAGCATTCTTAAGTGCCGCCATTGTCGCCTCCTAAAATCACGGGCGCTGCGCCATTGAATCTGCCGCTATAGATAATGTGCACCTACACGTCAACTTCACCTCAAAGCGTGTTACTTCGATCACAATGCAAGAACGAGGATATTCGTTCGAAGCCTAACGCTCGTGCCAGTTGATCCAGAACCTCGAGTGAAGCCGACGCGTGGTAATTTTCGACGCGGTTTAGATGCTCGAAAGAGACGCCGGCGCGGCCCGCGAGTGCTTCCTGAGTAAATGCGTTTTTTTTCGCTGATCGCGCACCAAATCGCCGACCGCCTTCCGAATCACTACGTGACGCTCGTTCATCATTCCCCCCATGCGCATTTGTTGATAAGCTATATATAAGGCAAGTCCGGCTACTTGTGTATGATGTATAAGTCATAAACGGGCTCACCTCTGCCAAGCAACGGGGTCGGCCAGGCGGGTGCGGCAAGAACGCTCGTTCGCCGCGTCACCATCGCGCAAGTACGGGTCATGCGGCTTAGAGAACCATTCTATGCGCGATGGCGAGACGCCGCGGCAATGCTCTATACCGCCTAACTACCCTCACAAGCTGACAAAAACCGCCGGTCCGCTGGCCCGGCGGCGAGCCGCCTCGGGCGGCTCGAACTGCACGCGCGCGTCACGTCGGCTGCAGTTCGCTCCCGCCGCTGCGTGTTTGTCGCGGCAGCCGCCGCGCCGCTTTTCGGGGCAGGCATAGGAGGCGGTCTTTGCAGCTTAGAGTGAGCACGTTAGACCGACCGCCCGAGACGCGCGTCGATCACGAGGCGCGATGACGACCGTTTGTCGCGAGCGTCACGTTCCCCGCGCAGCGCCGCCAGTGAGCAACGGGCCGCGACCAGCGAAACGCGGCTGCCGCGGAAGCAACACTTCGGGTACTCGATTCGGCAACAAACACGAGACGAGTGAAGGCACGAGTGCCCGAAGTGTCACTTCACCGCCCACCACGGCACACGCTCATCGCGGCCCGTTTCTCACTCGCCACCCGGCCCTGGCACGTTCGGGTCAGTCGTTGGCTGCCACCGTCGCTGGCAATTCCGCGCCTCAGCGTTTGCGCCTCCGGCGCGGGCGAGCGCCGCGCCAGCCAACAGGATGGCGCTCGGCGCGCCCTCCGGCGCCGTCGCTGCTCGCGCGCACAAAACGTACGTCTCCTCGCGAGAGATACAGCCGACGACTAAGGTTTCGGTGCTAGATCGTCGCCGATTGTGTCCCCCAAAGACCGACACGCACAGTAGTGGTATTCTTGCCGATGTAACGATTTCAGCTGCGAGAAGGTATATGGCAGAAACAACGGATTCAGCGCGCGACGTTGCGCGCACAAACTTTAAAGCCACGGTGATATCTGCATTACTAGGCTGCGTTGGCGTTATCGCTGCTGCATTCATCGGCAAATCTGTGGGTCGAACACAGGGGCGCGCCGAAGTCCAACAGACGATGACACAGCAAGATGTGCAACTCGAACAGAGAGACAAGCAGATAGCTCAGCTCCAAGCGGATCTGAAATCGTGCCGGCAAGCACAGTTGGTGGCGAACACCGGGACCGCAAGTGGCACGGCGGCGACCACTAATCCCGCCTCCGCTTGGCGTGAGCCACAGCAGAACGAGGAATTCTCATTTACATTGAAATCGTGCTCCCGATCAGGAGACAAAGTCGCGTGTTCGTTTACGGTGGTCGCCACCCACCGTGACCGTGATCTCCATATCTTTGGAAACTCGCGGATTGTAGATCAGGAAGGTAAACAACAATTGGCGTCAAGCATCGCTCTCGCCGGCAGTGACCATAAGGTAGATAGATACACCGGCATCAGCGAAGATCTGGTTCGCGGCGTGCCAGTCAGTGGTGGAGTGACGTTCGATGGGGTGGACACACGTCAGAGCTCATTGCCGCTCATCGAGTTTGTCGTTTCAGGCGGCAATGTACAATTTCGCAATGTGCCGGTATCGTAAAGACGCAGTTCACCGCGTGATCGTGCGATCTACAAAATTAGAGTTGAGTTACCTGGGTTATAACGACACATCGCAGTTGTGACAACACCAACCGCTGCTGCTAAAACTGTTGATAATGGTGGCGTTATGGCTGAGTTGAGTGTCGCAACGCGGCCTAACGTTCTTTCGCTCAGCCGCCGCGTGCCTTCACGTGCCAGCGGCAGAGCGGCGTAACGCCGCACAAGCTGCGCTGAAGAAGGCGGCTCGGCCGCCGGGCCAGCGTACGGCACGCGGTCGGCTGCTGCGAAGAGTTAGGCGGCGCGTTATGAGGTAGCTCGTGTAATCGCTTCTGCACCGATAGAGAAACCGGCTTTCCGCAGCCGATCGACTAAGCGTGGCACGGCTTCGCGAACATGATCATTAAAAGGTATGTAAATGATTCCCTGCGTGTCCGACGGGATCTCGATATGGCCCTTCTTGAGGATGGCTACGTTAGGCCGGCCAACCGCCGCGATGAGCATACCCATTTCAAGGACGACATTTTGCCGCGCGCGAGGTTCTCCATTCTCGGGACCATCGGCTTTGGCGTAACCGATATCGTCGGGCGTGAGCAGGACGATACCGAAGTGGACGCCAGTGTGATCTGCCCGAATCTCCTGCTCGAGTGCCTCGATGATGGTCATGCCGCCACCACCGGTATTGGCCAGCACGAAAGGATCGAGCCCCAGACGGTGTAGCACCAGTTCCAGCTGCTCCCTCGCCACGACGTCGTGACCGTGGACGACGAAGACCCGGGTGTTCGCAGCTGCGGGTGCGGGTTCGGCCGCAACGGGCGCAGGTATACCGCCCTCAAGTGTCGCGGACAAATCAGCCGCGAAGCGTTCCTTCACCTCTTTCGGCCCTTGTACGTTCAAGGTACCGGTTGATTCGAACCAGTTTAGTTTGGCCCCATCGTCGGCTCGAAACTGCTTGCCGTTCGCCACGTCGGACCATGTTCCTTGCCGACCGAGTGACGCGACGACCCGCTGAAGTTCTTCAAACTTGCCCTTGAACGTAGCCATGGCCCGCTCCAATGATTGCTCGAGGACTTTCCCAAGCTCAGTTGATGTCTGTCAGCAACTTCGATGCAGCTGCCGTTATCCGAGGAACACGCGGTTCCAGCAGTGTAGAGCCTTGCGATCGTTGCCATGGTATCACCTTACGTTCGAGCCGTACCCACGGTCGTTGGTAGCTAATTTACCCACGATCGTGTGGAATGTCAAGCGTGGAGACGCCGTGGTGAGCCAAAAGGCTGCGGAGGCAGTCGCCTTCGGACATTCGCTTCGTCGGTTACGTACGGAACGCGGATGGTCACAAGAAGAGTTAGCGAATGCTGCCGGGATTACCCTCAACTATGTAGGGAATCTAGAACGCGGAGAGCAAGGACCGAGTCTTCATGTTCTTGTTCGCTTAGCACGTGCGCTCGATGTTGATATGTGCACACTTCTAGGCGACTTTCGACGCGACATGCTTCGAAAGCTGCGGCTTCGCTAACGAGAAATTGCGGCCGCCTAACTCTTCTCATAAGTTGTCGCCGCGCTGGGCCGTTGGCCCGTGCTGGAGTCGCGCCTCGGCGGCCGCACTCCTGCCGAATGCCAACGGTTGACTCCGCCTTCTGGTCTCTGGTATCCTTCTTAACCTCGCAGGTTGCTAGCGTCCTGCGAGAACGGAGCTGGCGCTCGGGAGAGCCCTGGTTCTTGGCGGCCAACGGGTGGGAGCGACTGCGCTGGATAGCGCGACGGTTCTCATCCCTGCGGGAGTTGAGCGGTGCTCCTCCTGCCGCAGGCTCTCGGAGTGTGCGCACTCCGGGGAACATCAACCGGAAGAGCGGCGCGTTGCCGTCTCCTCCAGCCGGTGGCCGCCTGCACTCGTGCACAGGTGCTCGTCGTTCCCTCCGGCCTAACCGCCTTGTCTGAGAGGAAACGATATGTCTATGAACCAGGTATCCCACAATCCGGCGACCGCTGCGGACATCCCGCAGCCGGCACCGACACTGACCCCCGAGGCTGTGGTCGATCAGTTGCGCGCGCTGCGCGCGCAGGTCGGCGAAGTGACGCCGTTGACGACTGCCCAGCGCAGAGCGCTGCGCGCCCGGGCAAAGGCATCCAACCCCATCCTGCAGGCGTCGATCAACGTCATCGGCGCCCTCGAGAACGTCGCCCAGGCGGTCGGCCAGCCGGCCGCCGACGTCCGCCAGATGTACGACGACGCGAACCGCTGGACGGCGGTCGAGGACGAGCTGCGGACGATGCTGAACGGCATCGCCGGCGCGAACCTCGTCCGTCGCCAGCGCATCGCGCTCATCACCGAGCAGGCGTACACCATCGGCTCGCAGTTGGCGCGCGATCCGGCCCACGCCGTCCTCGTGCCCCACGTGCAGGAGGTCAAGCGGTTGAAGCGCTCCGCACGCCGCAAGAAGACGGCGCAGGCCCCCGCTTCGCCGCCCTCGGCTCCGCCGCCGGCGGCCGAAACGTCCGCGACCCCGCAGGCGTAAACGTGATGGGAGGGAGGGAGACCGGGCGCGTGCAAGCGCGCCCGGTCGTTTCCTCCCCACCAGCGAGGAACGGCAGATGAAAGCAAAAAGTCGCCAGTCTCCGATCAAGGAATCGATTAGCCGCCTGGAGTCGATGCTCCAGCGCTTCGCGCAGGCGCTGCCGCTGGGGCCGTGGTTTCGATTCGGCATGAGCGACTCCGCCCTCCGCCGGACGGCCGCACGCCTCCGGGCCGGAACGATCCGTCCCGGCGACCCGGAGGTCTCGCCGGAGCAGCTTGCCGACATCCTCGAGAGGGCCATCGCGCAGCGCGTGCTCCTCAAAATGACGCTGGACGATGCCCGCGAGTTTGTGAGGCTCTATCACTCGGTCGGCGAGAAGTACGAAACCGCAAAGACGAAGCGCTACAGAGCGGCGTTCCACCGGCTCAAGAAGTCGTCCGAGGCGAAGGACCCGGAGAGCCGGGCGGCACGGCGAGTCCGCCGCATACATCGCGCCCGGCGAAACATGCTGGGGCGGCCGCGCAGGCGGCGTTCCCGTTGAAGTGGTATGGTCGGCGCCATGCTTGCGGCTACCAGTTAGACGGACGAATCATCAGCCGATGATGTTTCGAACACAGATCGAGGCGAAGCGCTTCATCGTAGACAGAGTCGTGGCACAGGCTCGAGTCGAGGGTGTGACTCTGTCTGACGCGGAGCAGGAGATGCTTTCCTGGTCCGAGTCGGATCCAGAGTTTGTTGTTGATCCTGAGTTACCCGAACGGCTGGCCGCCGAGATCTCGGACGAGAATTACGAAAGGAAGATCGTTGGCTTGCTTTCGCGGTGTTTCAAGACTGACGTCGAGCGGACACCCGAAGCCGAAGCTCAGTGGAGGGAGGCCGCGGGCATACTTCGTCAAGGCGATCACTGCATCCTCATCATGCTAGACGAAGCCATCGGGCATCACTCGAGGCCCTGGTGGCAGTTCTGGAAGTGAGTCAGGAGCGTCACGCCGGCCGCAAGTTCGCTCCGGCCGCGTTTAGTCAAGTCGATCGGCTGGAACTCGTCACGTAGGGTTTGCGCGGCCACCGTGCCGGGCACCTCCACGTATTCCGCCTCAACGCATCTTCGATTCGGGTTCCAAATCCATCGAGAGTGTGCGTATTCTGCGGCTGAACTTAAATTGCTGAAACAATGAACGATCTGCGAGTCACATTTGAGTTCACGGTTGACGAAGCGGCTGAAGTTCAATGCGCTTTTGTCAAGACCTCTCGGGAAGCTTCGTCTTGGCGGCGCCGAGAGCAATTCAAATTCGTAGTTAGCCTCACGATCGCGTGCGCTTTCATGGTCATTATCTTCCGTGACGGCCGGTCGATTTCAACCTTGGCTTTTCTCGTTGCAGTGGGCTTCGGCATCGGTATGCTACTCTCCATCCCCTTTGGTTGGTACTACGACCATATTGTCCGTACACGCAGGCGTCGATTCCTTCTGGAGCAACTCGGCGGCCCGGGCCCACATCAATGTTCGATCGAGATTCGCCCGGACACACTCTGGGTCTCTCAGTCAGGCGTCGAACTGACGTTTCGCTGGGGCGACGCGATTGATGTTCAAGACGTTCCGGAAGGCGTTGCAATTACTTTCAGGCGGGGCCTCGTGCTGGCACGAAACCGGGGATTTATCTCGGATGCTCATCGAGCAGGTTTCCTACGCCGTCTACGCGAGCTCGTTCCAGGAACGCCTACATCACCACCGAGCGCTGGCTAAGGGTTAATATGAACACATGGCTGCGACGCTTGTTTGCTCATCATGCGGTACGGTACTGACATTTCATGCTGCGCCTGTGGCTGAATGCCCCAAATGCGGCGTCGCCATAGATCCAGCGCTGCGGGCGCGACTGGAGGCTGAACTCAGCTATTCCAGAGTCAGCCGTCCAATATTGTTGCTGATTGGCGCGGTTGGCTCGTCACTTTCGGGCGGATTGTGTCTGCTTTTCTTGATACTGGCACCATTTAACATAGGCAATATCAAATCAGCGGCGAGAGCGTGACGGGCCCCGAGTTTCTTCGCCGCGTCGGCATACAGTTTGGAGCTAACACCGTTCTACTCGTGGCGATAGCGTACGGCATCATTGCGGAGAAGGCATGGGCACGACACCTCATGCTTCTCTTTTGGTGCGTGGCGGCGGCTGTCGCGATTGGCTTAGTGATTCGCGACCGCGACGGTCAGGCGAGCTGGACCGCAATCTTTGCGGTAGTTGCGCTGGGCCTGGCCGCGTGGTACCTGTACGCAAAAAAGAACGTCGTTCAATACTATCGGGCCTTGCAGCTCCGCGCGAGTTTGTGAGGCTCTATCACTCGGTCGGCGCGTTGAAGTGGTATGGTCGGCCGGACGATGCGACGCCTCGCCCTCGTGCTGCTGTTCGTCCCGACGATCGCGCTCGCCGGCGACATCGCCCCGACATTCAACCAGAACTGCGCGCCGTGCCACGGCAAGGACGGCAGCGCGAACACGCCCGCGGGGAAGTCGACGAAGGCGAAGGACCTCCGCTCGGCCGAGGTGCAGAAGAAGACGGACGAGGAGCTGGCGAATCAGATCCGCAACGGCAAGGGGCCGATGCCCGGCTTCAAGGCGCGGCTGAAGGAGAGCGAGGTCGGCGAGCTCGTGGCCTACATCCGCGCGCTCGCCCAAAAGTGATCATCGCCGCGTCTTCTTCGAATATGTCGGCGTTGCCGTCCCCTTCGTCAGGTGTACCCAGTGCGCCACCGACGGCACGTTGTACTCGTCGACGATGAACAGCAGATACCAGCCGGGCGGCGCGAGGTTCGCGTCGGCGGGCGCCTTGGCGTGGAGCACGCCGCTGCCGGTTGTGTACGTCAGGCCGACCAGGCGCTGGTCCATGTCGAAGGCGTGCGTTACCGCGCCGGCGCGGATCAGCTCCACGCTGCGGATCGCGGCGGGGTAGCGCGTGTGGATGTCGAACGACCCGCCGTAGTGGATCGTGCTCGTCGTCGATGACCCGATCGCCGGCCGCGTGGCGCGCGAGCCGTCCGACTTGAACAGGTACGGCGGCGAGTAGATCTCGACGTGCGGCTCGTACTCGCCGCGCGCCGGGTTGCCGCCGACCGCCATCACCGTCGCGTCGGGGAGGAGGATCGTGTTCGAGTGGTAGAGGCGCGGGAACTCCATCGTCTCCGCGGCGCTGAACGTATTGGTCGCGGGGTGATAGATCTGCGCCTCGCGCACGGCGCTACCGCCGTCTTCGTCCTTCGTGGAGCCGCCGGAGACGAGCACGCGCCCGCCGGGGATCAGCGTGGCGTTGAGCTGGATGCGCGGCGCGACCATGTTCGGACCGGCCGTCCACGCCGGCGACGGCGCGGAGAGGTCGATGATCTCCGTCGTCGCCGTGACGCTCGTTCCGTTCGGCCCGCCGCCGAGGATCATCACCCGCGGCTTGAAGCCGTTCGCCGGCGTCAGCGGGAGGAGCACCGTCGTCCCGTACTCCCGGTATTGGCCGAGCAGCGTCGTGGCGACGTTCGTCCACGTCCCGGTCGACGGCGTGTACGTCATCGCATTCGGATTCGAGCCCGACTCGAACACCTTCCCGTTCGGCAGCAGCGTCATGCGCGGGTAGAGCGGCATGCCGGTGAAGCCGCTGCCGGAGTGCGTCCACGTGTTCGACGACGGGTGATAGATGTCGATGCTGTTGTTCGTCGATCCGACGTCGAGGCCGGAGATCGCCAGCACGTTGCCGTCGGCCAGCACCGTTCCGGTCGGATACCAGCGGCCGCCGCTCATCGACGCCTTCGCAGTGAACGTGCCGGTCGCCGGGCTGAACGTCGACGTCTTTTTCTCGCCGATCCAGGGGCTGTCGTACTTCGCCGTGCCGCCGATGACGAAGGGATGGCCGTCGGGGAGCACGACCATGCCGTCGCAGAACATGTCGTACGACAGCGTGATCTCCTTCTCGACCGTGTGCGCGACCGGGTTCCACACCAGCGCCTGGAGGTCGTGGTTCGTAGGATCGTTGCCCGAACCGGCGATGACCAGCACCTTCCCGTTGTGCATCAGCGCGACGTGCACCGGGTTGATCGGCATGATCGTCCCGAGCGTCGTCCATTCGCCGGTGTGGTACGGCGCGGCGGCGCGCGCGCGCAGCTCGCGCTTGCCGTGCATGTGCTCGGCGGGCTCGATGAACGGCTGTTGCGGCGGTTGCTGCTGTTGCGCGTGAACGGCGGGGACGAGAATCGACAGGACCAGCGTAAAGATGGCGATCCGCATGTGCGCCTCCTCTGGAAGACGCGCGGCGGGATCAGCGTGTGACGGTGATGCGCACCGACGCGCTCGTGGCCGTGCCGCTCTCGTCCGTCGCGTCGGCGCGCACGTCGCCGTAGACGCCGCCGAAGAGGCGGTCGTCCTGAACGTTCTTGCGGGGGGCGAGGTGGTAGCGAAGCTCGCCGTTCGCGGGAACGCTCGTGGCGTAGCCGAGGGACTGGATCTTGGCGGCGTCGTAGGTCTCGCTGCCGACCTTGATCCCGGCCACGGAGGCGTAGATGTCGGCGGTCACGCGGTTGATCGTGACGGGGTGGCCGCCGGTCTCGCGCACGATCACGTCGAAGGGGAAGTCGTACGTCGTCCCGCTGACCTTCTGCGCGACGACCGGGTTCGGCACGATGCTCAGCGAGATCGCGCCGCGGCCCGGGACGGCGCTCGTCTGCGTTGCGCCGGGTCTCCCCGAGGAGCAGGCGCAGACGAGCAGGGCGGCGGCGAGCGCGAGGACGGCGTGCTTCTTCATGCAGCTCAGTGCTGCATCTCGCCTGCCATCGCCTCCGCCACGCCGCACGCGATGCGCGGCCCGGCGTTGCCGGACGGCTGCGTCGTCAGGTCGTCGGGATTCGCGTGCACGATCACGGCGTGGCCGACGACCGACTTGTCGCCCGCGGCGACGGCGATCGAGTGCGTCGTGAACTTCGTGTGGATCTCGCCGTTCGCGTCGGCGGTGACGTTGCCGAAGTCGCCGGCGTGATGCGAGACCGCGTCGGGCGCGCCGTGCGGCATCGACATCGGGTTGAAGTGCCCGCCGGCGGCGTTGCCGTTATCGCCGCAGTCGCCCTTGTCGTGGATGTGGAAGCCGTGCACGCCGGGCGTCACGCCGGTCATGTCGAGCGAGACCTCGACGGAGCCGTCGGCGTTCTGCTGGAAGTGCGCCATGCCGACGGCGTGGCTGCCGCTGATCGGATGGAGCGTGGCCATCGCCATCGGGCCCGGTTTCGCCGTGCGGCAGGCGGCGAGCGAAAGGATCACCAGGAGCGCGAGCGTGACGAGTGCAATTTTTCTCATGCGCGAACGATATCACTGAGACCATTTCGCGACGCGACGCGCCAGCGCGCCGAGCCAGCCGCCGGCGACGTCCTGGTAATAGAGCGACGCGCTCTTCTGCACGGCGTCGGCGAGCGACGGGTACGGCGAGACGAGCGAGGCCAGCTCGCCGATCTTCATCCCTTTCTTGCGCGCCAGGACGATCTCTTCGATGACCGTCGAGGCGTGCGTGCAGAGCGCGTGCGCGCCGAGGATGCGGCCCTTGGTGTCGCAGACGAGCTTGACGAAGCCGCGCGCGGCGCGGTCGACGACGGCGCGGTCGACGTCGTCCATGGCCACCTTGTAGACGCGCACGCCGTCCACCTTCGCGCGCGCCTCCGCCTCGGTCATCCCGATGTGCGCCGCCTCGGGGTCGGTGTAGAGCGCCCACGGCACGTGCTCGTAATCGACGGCCGACTTGCCGGGAAAGAGCAGGTTGCGCACGAGCTTGACCGCCTCGTACGCCGCCACGTGCGTGAACTGCAGGCCGCCGTGCACGTCGCCGCACGCCCACAGCCGCGGCACCGACGTCTGCAGGTACTTGTCGACGGCGACGTACGACTTGTTCATCTTCACGCCGAGCGTCTCGAGGCCGAGGCCCTCCGTGTTGCCGCGGCGCCCGGAGGCGACGAAGACCTCGTCGACGCGGAGCTCCGCCGACTGGCCGCTCGCCGTCTCGATGCGCACGACCTTCTTCCCCTCCTCGACGCGCACCGACTTCGCCGCCCAGCCGGTGCGGAGCTCGACGCCCTCGTCGCGCAGGATCTCGCGCACGGCGGCGACGACGTCGGCGTCCTCCTTGTTGAGGATTTCGTCGGCCATCTCGACCACGACCACGTCGCAGCCGAAGCGGCGGAAGAGCTGGGCGAACTCGATGCCGATCGCGCCGCCGCCGAGGATGAGGAGCGAGGGAGGGAAGTCGTCGCGGTCGAGGAAGGAGGCGTGGTCGAGGTAGCCGTGCTCCTCGAGGCCGTCGACGGGCGGGACGGCCGTGCGCGAGCCGGTGGCGAGGACGACGTCTTTCGCCGTGAGGCGGCGGCCGTCGACCTCGACGACGTTCGCGGCCACGAGCGTGGCGGCGCCTTCGATGACGTCGATGCCGAGCTTGCGGAACTTCTCGGGATCGTCGTGGCGGCTGATGTCGCGGCGCCGCGCGCGCATCGACTCCATGATCGCGCGCGGCGAGACGCGCGGCCGCGCGGCCTCGAGCCCAAAGGCCTCGGCGTGGCGCATCTGATGGAGCAGCTTGGCCGAGGCGACGAGGGCCTTCGTCGGCACGCAGCCGGTCCAGAGGCAGTCGCCGCCGAGCGCGGCGCGGTCGATCAGCGCGACGCGGCGCCCCAGCCGCGCGCAGCCGGAGGCGGTGACGAGGCCGGCGGTGCCGCCGCCGAGGACGATGAGGTCGTAGGTCGAGGGCGCAGAGCGCAGGTCGCGGGGCGCAGGTGGTTGTTGTCGTGGCCGCGCGATTTCGGCCGAGGAAGAAGCCTCTCGCGAGGACTCCATCTGCGCCCCGCCCCCTGCGCCCTGCGCCCTAGACATAGACATTCACCTTCCTTGTCCGCGGCCCGTCCAACTCCACGAAGTAAATCCCCTGCCACGTGCCGAGGACGAGCTTTCCGCCGCGGTACGGCCACGTCAGCGACGTGCCGATCAGCATCGACAAGAAGTGCGCGTCGGAGTTCCCCTCGCCGTGCTCGAAGCGGACGTTGGGCACGAGCGCGCGGAGCGCCTTCGTCAGGTCGGCCGGCACGTCGGGGTCGGCGTTCTCGTTCACCGAGATCGCGCACGTCGTGTGCGGGACGATGATCGTGCAGAGGCCGTCGCCCGTCGCCGTCGACGCCAGCGCGCGGTTCACGTCGTCGGTGACGATGAGGATCTGCTCGCGCGCCGCCGTGCGCACGGCGAAGGTGGTTTCGTGCACGCGGCTATAATCGCAAGAAACGTTGGGGTCACATCTGGAAAATCAACTTAACGGCCGCCCCGTTAAGTTGATTTTCCAGATGTGACCCCAACTTAAGCACTCAGAACTCGAATGGCCCATTGCCTCCACTGCCGGTCGGAGATCGATCCGAAGTACAAGGCGTGCCCCTATTGCGGCGAGGCGATCACCGACTTCATGCGGCGCTACGCCGACTCCCCGCTCGACGGCAAGTACCAGATCCTGGCGCGCCTCGGCGTCGGCGGCATGGGCGAGGTCTACAAGGCGCTGCACATCCACCTCAACGCCCTGCGCGTCATCAAGCTCATGCGCTCCGGCATTGCCCAGGACAGCGGCGCGCACGAGCGCTTCCTCCGCGAGGCGCGCCTGGCCACGAAGATCCACCACCCCAACGTCGCCGCGCTCTTCGACTTCGCCACGCTCGACGACGGCACGCGCTACATGGTCTCGGAGTACATCGAGGGCATCAACCTCCACGAGCTGATCAACGAGCGCGGGCCGCTCTCGCCGCGCTACGCGGCCACGCTGGCCGTGCAGGCGCTGATGGGCCTCGACGCCATCCACCGCGCCGGCATCGTCCACCGCGACGTCAGCCCCGAGAACCTCATGGTGACGCGCGACGACGAGGGCAACGAGATCGTGAAGATCATCGACCTCGGCATCGCCAAGCAGGGCGGCGACTCGACGGAGAACAAGACCAAGACGGGGATGTTCGTCGGCAAGTGGAAGTACTGCTCGCCCGAGCACCTTGGCATCGTCGGCGAGGGCGAGCGCATCGACGGCCGCGCCGACATCTACTCGTTCGGCATCGTGCTCTACGAGATGCTCACCGGCGTCCCGCCGTTCCAGGCCGAGACGCCGCACCGCTATCTGATGATGCACGCGTCGCAGCCGCCGCGGCCGCTGCACGAGACGAACCCGACGACGACGGCGTCGCCGGAGCTGGAGACGCTGATCTTCCGCGCGCTGGAGAAGGACCGCAACAAGCGCTTCGCCACGGCGCGCGAGTTCGCCCGTGCCATCGAGGCGCTGATCCCCTCGCTCGACGAGAAGGCGGGAGCGCTGCCGGTGCTGCCGCGCGCTAGCGAGCTGACGGCGGAGCCGACGCGCGCCTCGGTCGATCCGCACGCCACGACGGAGCCGGAACTGCGCACGACAGTGAAGAAGACGATCAGCGGCGTGGAGCGGCCGCTCATCGTGGCCGGCACGGTCGAAGAGCCGCGCCCGCCGCGCTCCGCGGTGCTGACGTGGCTCGCCGTCGCGGCGGCGGCCGTCGCTGTCGTCGCGGGGCTGCTCTGGTGGCGGCAGCAGCAGCAACCGCAACCGGCGCCGCAGCCGCAGCCGCAGCCGATCATCGCGAAGCCCGCGCCGCCGCCCGCGGTCGTCCGCGCCCGTCTCGGCATCAACGCGTTTCCGTGGGGCGAGGTGACGAACATCCGCAACGTCGGCAGCGGCGAGTCGGTGTCGCTCGCGGCGCCGCTGGTGACGCCGGCGCCGGTCGACCTCGCGCCGGGGACGTACGAGATCACGCTGACGAATCCGAAGTTCCCGCAGCCGCTGCGCAAGACGGTGTCGCTCCGCGCCGGCGACGAGCAGGCCATCAACTTATCCTTCGTCGATCCGTCGTCGGTGTCGCTGCCGCGCTTCGACGGGGCGGCGCAATGAAACGCGCGCTGCTGATCCTCCTCGTCGCCGCCCCCGCGTTCGCGCAGTCGTGGTACGACGCCTACAACCGCGGCGTGGCGGCGGTGCGCGCGAAAAATTACGCCGCGGGCGCGGAGGCGCTGCAGGCGGCGATCCGCGAGGTGCCGGCGGAGAACGCGAAGCTCCGCGCGGCGCACGAGTTCGTCACCTACCTGCCGCACATGTGGCTCGGCATTGCCCGCACGGGGATGAATCAGCCCGACGCGGCGCTGGCGGAGTTCCGCACCTCGGAGGAGCAGGGGGTGGTGCAGAACACGCCGTTCTACGCGCAGATGCGCGAGTGGATCGCGCAGGCGCAGCAGCAGAAGAAGCACGCCTCGGAGAACGCGGCGGCGGGACCGCGGCGCGAGGCGAACGCGGCGATCGGCCGCGCGGTGGCGGCGCAGAGCGACGCGCAGATCGCCGGCGGCGACAAGGGCGACGCGTACCGCAACGCGCAGCGCAAGCTGCAGGAAGCGCTCGACACGTTCAACCACGCCGGCACCGACCTCCGCGCGTACGCCCGCGCCGGCGAGATCGCCGGGCAGGCGCGCGAGCTCTTCGCCGGCGCGACGGAGCAGGCCAAGCGCGAGAAGAAGGCGCAGCCGAAAGAGATCGAGATCCCGTTCGAGGACACGCCGCCGAAGAAGCCGGTCGTGATCACGAACACGATGGTGACGCCGCAGCCGCAGCCGCCGCCCGCTCCGGTGCCGCTGCCCGTCCCGGTTCCGGTTCCCGTGCAGCCGCCGCCGCAGCCGGCGCCCGCGCCGGTGAGCGCGTCGCTCGTCACCGCGCGCGTGGCGGTGCAGAACTACAAGCGCCGGCTGATCGAGGCGAAGCAGCCGGTGGCCGACGCCGCGAATTTCGAGCGCGCGCTGGCCGGCACTCCCGACGAGAAGACGATCGCGCGCGTGACCGCGCAGGTCGCCGAGCATGAGCGGCGGCTCGAGGAGCAGCTCAAGCCGAAGCCGCCGGTCGTCGTTCCCGCGCCGCAGCCGGCGGCGGTCCAAATCGACACGCGCCCCGAGCTCGAAGCCGCCTACCGCGCCTTCGCCGGCGGCGACTACACGGCGTCGGAGACGCTGCTGACGAACGCGATCGCGAAGTCGGCGACGGCGGAGGCGTACGCGCTGCGCGGCTGCACGCGCTACACGCGGGCCATGCTCTCGCGCACGCCCGACGCGCTGCTGCCGTCGGCCGCCGACGATTTCCGCGCCGCGCTCCGCCTCAACGCCGCTCTCCGCCTCGGCGACGGTACGTTCTCGCCGAAACTCGTGGCATTCTTCGAAGACATTCGCAGGGGGAAGTGATGCGCCGACGCTGGGTTCTCGTTTTCGCGCTGTTCGCCGCCGGTTGCCTGAAAGTCGAGCAATGCCCGAAGCTGCTGCCGGTCGCGGGCGAGAAGGTGTCGCTCGTGACGACGCCGGCGGGAAAGACCGGCTGCAAGTGCATGAGCGACGGCGCGATGGTCGTCGTGCAGCCGGAGCGCGACGGCCTCTTCGGCTGGAAGCGCGGCCAGATCTGGATCGACGGCGCGCCGGTGACGGACGCGGAGTTCGAGAACAAGCTCGCCGAGGCGAAGGCAAAGCACGCGGTGGAGAGCGCGATCGACAGGGCGACGGCGATCGGGAAGGGGTTTCTCGACGCGATCAGGAAGTAGACGACGTGACGGCGCTGATGGGTTCTTAGGTTCTTACGTGTTAGGTGTTAGGAAGGACGATGGACAACGGAACACCTAAGACCTAACTCTCACGTCTCAGCACATCGTGCACGGTGAGATGTATCAGCGCATCGTGCACACGGCAGTGTCTGGTATCGGACGGAAGCGGACGCGATTCGTGCGTGACGGCGCTGATGGGTTCTTGGGTTCTTACGTGTTAGGTGTTAGGAAGGACGATGGATAACGGAACACCTAAGACCTAACACTTAAGAACCTAAGAACTAACAGCCCTCGACCGCCGGAATCAGCACGTGCACCGTCGTCCCCATGCCGACGATGCTCTCGATGTAGATGTCGCCGTCGTGCTGGTGGACGATCTGCTGGGCGGCGGCGAGGCCGAGGCCGGCGTTGTTCGGACGCGTGGTGAAGAGCGGCTCGAAGACGAGCGGCAGCTGCTCGATGGGGATGCCGGTGCCGGTATCGCGCAGCGCGAAGTGAACGAACGTCAGCGGCTTGTCGGGCGAGTGGCGGGGGCGCGACTCGCGCCACGCCGAGATCGTCAGCGCGCCGCCGTACGGCATCGCGTCGCGGGCGTTCACGGCCACGTTGGCGAAGACCTGGCGGAGCTGCTTGGCGTCGGCGATCATCTTCAGGTCCGCCGTCGCCTCCACGCGCACGATCACGCGCGAGCCGGCCAGGTGCAGCAGCTCGCTCTCCGTCGCCCGCAGCCACTCCGCCACCGCCACCGTCGTCAGCGTCGGCTCCGGGAGTCGGGTGAACTTCATGATCTCCTGGGCGATCTTGCGGCCGCGCGCCACGGCGTCGGTGATCTGCGCCGCAGCGGTGCGGATCTTCGGGTCGGTCACGGCGCGGCCGACGATGTCGGCGTACGGCTGCATGCCCGTCAGAAGGTTGTTGAACTCATGCGCGGCCGCGGCGGCGAGGCGCTCCAGGTTCGACACCGTCTCCTTGGCGTGCTGGAGCTGCGACTCGCGGTAGTGGAGCTGCTCCTCGACCGAGCGCCGGGCCGTGACGTCGACGACGGAGGCGCGCATGCCGCGGTATTCGCCTTCGCGGTTCACGATGCGGCGGGTGTCGACGAGAGCCCAGAACGAGCTGCCGTCCTTCCGCTGCAGGCGCCGTTCGCCGTGCTCGCCGCTCTCCGCGTTGCTGACGAAGAACACCGACATCGGCTGGCCGATCATCTCTTCGATCGTGTAGCCGAGCATCGTGGCCAGGCGCTGGTTGACGTACGTCGTCTCCTCGCGGTCGTTGACCACCCAGACGCCTTCCTGCGCGGTCTCGACGATCTCGCGGTAGAAGTGCTCGTAGTCGCTCGTCCGGCGCCCGGGCTCAGCGGCCCGGCGGTCGTCGGCGACAGGATCGTCATCATGCTTCAGCGCGTTTGCCACGGACACTCCCGAGAAGCATATGCGGAGTGCCGGTTGTGCGCAATAGTCGCCGGAAGGGGGTCAGGAAATCACCTGACCCCCTCGGTAAGGAATCACGCACTGTGGATGCGCATGCCGTAGAAGGAGCGATAGACGAAAACGAGGGCGATCAGGAAGAAGACCAGCGAGAGCACCCGGGTCAGCGTCTCCTGCCCGTTGCGCGTCATCTCCACGGCGAGCTCGACCGCGAGGAGGCCGAAAAGCGTCGTGAATTTGATGATCGGGTTCATGGCCACCGAGGAGGTGTCCTTGAACGGATCGCCGACCGTGTCGCCGACGACCGTGGCGGCGTGCAGCGGCGTTCCCTTCTCCTTCAGCTCCACCTCGACGATCTTCTTGGCGTTGTCCCAGGCGCCGCCGGCGTTGGCCATGAAGATGGCCTGGTAGAGGCCGAAGAGGGCGATGGAGATGAGGTAGCCGATGAAGAAGAACGGCTCGAAGCAGGCGAAGCCGAGGGTGAAGAAGAAGACGCCGAGGAAGATGTTGAACATCCCCTTCTGCGCGTACTGCGTGCAGATGGCCACGACCTTCTTCGAATCCTCGACCGAGGCCTTCTCCGCGCCAGAGTCGAGGCGGATGTTGGCCTTGATGAACTCCACGGCGCGGTAGGCGCCGGTGGAGACCGCCTGTGTCGCGGCGCCGGTGAACCAGTAGATCACCGCGCCGCCGATGATGAGGCCGAGGAGGAACTGCGGGTGCATGAGCGAGAGCTTGTCCATGTCCACCGTGAGGCCGTTGGTCAGCATCACGATGATGGAGAAGATCATCGTCGTCGCGCCGACGACCGCGGTGCCGATGAGCACCGGCTTGGCCGTGGCCTTGAACGTGTTGCCGGCGCCGTCGTTCGCCTCGAGGAAGTCCTTGGCGCCTTCGAACGAGGGGCGGAAGCCGAAGTCGCGCTGGATCTCCGCCTCGATGCCGGGGATGGTCTCGATCGTGGAGAGCTCGAAGACCGACTGGGCGTTGTCGGTGACGGGGCCGTAGGAGTCGACCGCGATCGTCACCGGGCCCATGCCGAGGAAGCCGAAGGCGACTAGGCCGAAGGCGAAGATCGCGGGGGCGATCATGATGGCGCTCGCGCCGGTCGGGAACTTGCTGCTCATCCACGCCGCGATGCCCATCAGGATGGTGATGGTGATGCCCATCCAGAAGGCGCTGAAGTTGCCGGCGATGAAGCCGGAGAGGATGTTCAGCGAGGCGCCGCCCTCGCGCGAGGAGATGACGACTTCCTTGACGTGGCGCGACTCGGTGGAGGTGAAGACCTTGACGAGCTCGGGGATGATCGCGCCGGCGAGCGTGCCGCAGGTGATGATCGTGGAGAGCTTCCACCACATCGTCGTGTCGCCGCCGAGGGTCGGGATGAGGAACTTCGAGACGATGTAGGTGAGCACGATGGAGATGATCGAGGTCAGCCAGACCAGCGTCGTCAGCGGAGTCTCGAAGTTGAAGCGGTCGGCGTTCTTGAAGCGCGCCGAGGCGACGGCGCTGTTGATCCAGTACGAGACCGCGGCGGTGATGATCATGATCACGCGCATGACGAAGATCCAGACGAGGAGCTGCGTCTGCGCGAGCGGGGTGCTGACCGCGAGCAGGATGAAGGTGATGAGCGCGACGCCGGTGACGCCGTAGGTCTCGAAGCCGTCGGCAGTGGGGCCGACCGAGTCGCCGGCGTTGTCGCCGGTGCAGTCGGCGATGACGCCGGGGTTGCGCGCGTCGTCTTCCTTGATGTTGAAGACGATCTTCATCAGGTCGGAGCCGATGTCGGCGATCTTGGTGAAGATGCCGCCGGCGATGCGCAGCGCGGCCGCGCCGAGCGACTCGCCGATGGCGAAGCCGATGAAGCACGGGCCGGCGTAGTCGCGCGGCACGAAGAGAAGGATGCAGAGCATGATCACCAGCTCGACGGAGATGAGGAGCATGCCGATGGACATGCCGGCCTTGAGCGGGATCTCGTAGGTCGGGAAGGGCTTGCCGCCGAGCGAGGCGAAGGCGGCCCGGGAGTTCGCGAAGGTGTTGATGCGGATGCCGAACCACGCCACGCCGTACGAGCCGAGGATGCCGATGATGGAGAAGAGGACGATGATGACGACGCGGTTGACGCCGTAGTGCATCAGCGCGCCGAAGTAGCCGACCATGACGATGGCGATGAAGATCCACAGCACGGCGATGAACTTGCCCTGCGTGATGAGATAGGTCTTGCAAGTCTCGTAGATCAGCTCCGAGATCTCCCGCATGGAGCGGTGCACGGCCATGTTCTTCAGCTGGACGTAGATGACCAGGCCGAAGAGAAGGCCGAGGACGCAGACCAGGAGGCCCCAGATGAGAAGCCGCTGCCCGGTGATGGCGCCGCTGAGGAAGCTGACGGAGCCGAGGTCGGGGAGGATGAGGTTGGCCTCGCTCTGCGGCTGCGTGGCCGAGGCGTTGTGGGACTCCTGCGGCGCGATGGCCGGGTTGGCCGAGGGGCTGGAGACGGTGGGAACGCTCTGCGCGTAGGCGGCGCCGACACAGACGAGAAGCATCGCCAGGACCAGCACGCGCACAGTCCAAGACTTCATAAAAACCTCCGAGAGTTTGATCGCGAGATCGCGCCTACGGACAGCGGCGCGGGCGGCGGATTGTAGCAGAGAAGCGATTAGCGATTAGCGGTTGGCGGTTAGGGAGGGCGGACCTAATCGCTAACCGCCAATCGCTAACCGCTACGGCCGCGCGGGCGGCGCCGCCGGAGGCATGGTCACGTGGATCTCGACGCGGCGATTCAGCTGCCGCCCCTCGGGCGTATCGTTCGACGCCTTCGGGCGCGTCTCGCCGTAGCCGATCGAGGTGATGCGCTGGCCGTTCACCCCCTGGTCGACGAGGTAGTTGCGCACGCCGTCGGCGCGCTGCTCGGAGAGGCGCTGGTTGGCCTCCTGCGAGCCGATGGCGTCGGTGTGCCCCTCGACGCTGATCTGCTCCTCGGGGTACTTGCGGAAGTTGTCGGCGAGGTTCTGCAGCGTCGACTTCGACTCCGGGCGCAGCGCGTACGAGTTGAAGTCGAAGAGGATGTCGTTCGTCAGGTTGATGGCGATCTCGTTCTCGGAGGGGCGCGTCACCTCGACGCCGGGGATCTGCTGCAGTTCTTTCTGCTGCTGATCCATCCGGTGCCCCTCGGAGCCGCCGATGGCCGCGCCGATCGCGGCGCCGACCACGGCGCCCGTGCGCCCCTGCCCGCCGACCTGATTGCCAATGATCGCCCCGACCACCGCACCCGCCGCGGCGCCGATGCCCGCGCCGCGCTTCGCCTTCGCGTTCGGATCGTCGGGATCGGTGGTGGCGCAGGCGGCGGCGAAGAGCAGGGCGAGAAGGACGATGGAGAGTTTGCGGATCATGGGAGAAAGCTTACGTCATATCGGAGCGCCGCCGTCTCGGCGGCCGGCCAGGCGGCGTCCTCGCCGCCTTTCGGGCGTAGGCGAGGACGCCTGCGGGCCAGCCGGCGAGGACGCCGGCGCTCCTGACGCGGTGTTACGAGTTCGCGCGGACGTGGATCTCGACGCGGCGGTTCAGCTGGCGGCCGGCGGCCGTGCTGTTCGTGGCGCGCGGCTGCGACTTGCCGTAGCCGACGGCGTCGATGCGCGAGCCGTTCACGCCGAGGCCTTCGAGGTAGTTCGCGACGGAACCGGCGCGGCGCTCCGAGAGGCGCTGGTTGTACGACGCGCTGCCGATCGAGTCGGTGTGTCCGGCCACTTCGATCGTCGTGTTCGGGTACTTCTCGAAGACGTTCGCCATCTCGCGGAGCGAGCTGCGCGACGCCGGCCGCAGCCCGGACGAGTTGAAGTCGAAGAGGACTTCGTTGCGGACCGTGACGTTGAGCTCGTCGTTCGAGGTGCGCGTGACGCTGACGCCCTGGATCTGGCGGAGCTCCTTCTCCTGCTTGTCCATCATCGCGCCGACGATGGCTCCGGCCGCGCCGCCGGCGAGCACGCCGACCGTCGCGCCGCGCTTGGCGCTGTGATGGCCGCGGTTGTTGCCGATGACCGCGCCGGCAATCGCGCCGGCGATGCCGCCGATCGCGGCCCCCTCTTTCGCCTTCTGGTGCTCGTCGACCTGGGCGAACGCCGTGCCTGCGACGAGCAACACGGTCAAGAGCGATGCGATCTGCTTTTTCATTTTCAGCCTCCTGGTTACGGGGTTTTCCATCGCAACGGCCTTGCCATAGCCCAAATAATTATGGCAACGCCGCGCCGGGGCGGCGCTGTCGTGTATGCTTCACGACCGATGCCCACGCAGCAGACGATGCGCGACGTGCTCCGTAACATGCTGCAATCCGGAGACTTGTCGTTTCGCGACTTCGTCGAGGTCGCCCTCTACCATCCCGAGCTCGGCTATTACACGAAGGAGCGTTCGCCAGTCGGAAAGGAGGGGGACTTCATCACCGGACCCTCGCTGAGCCCGGCGTTTTCGTACGCAATCGGCAACCTCGTCCGCGAATTCGTGCGCCTCAATCCGGGTGGAGTGTCCACGATCGTGGACGTCGGCTGCGGTTCCGGCGAGCTCGTGCGGGCTCTACAGGGTGTAGAAAACGCCGAAATCTACGGCATCGAGCGCGGCCAGTCGATCAGCGAGCTGCCACGCAATAGCGCGCAACTCATCATTTCAAACGAGTTGTTCGATGCGCTGCCGTTCGCGCGGCTGGTGCAGCGGGCGGGAGAGCTGCACGAGCTGACCGTTCAATGGAGGACAGGCACTCTTGCCTGTCCTGACGAGAACGAGGGACAGGCAAGAGTGCCTGTCCTCCATTGGGGGGAGCGCCTGGCGCCGGCTCCCTACATTAATTATATGGCCGAGCGCGGCATCGAGCTGGACGACGGCCAGTTCGCCGACATCTCGCTGGAGTGGCAGGCGATGTACGCCGATCTCTGCCGTTTCGTCGAGCGCGGCGCCATCGTCACCTTTGATTATGGGTACCCCGAGGATCAGCTCTTCCGCTCGCGGATGCGGCGGTACGGGACCGCGGCGGCGTACCGCGGGCATCGCGTCTCGCGCGACCTCCTCGCCGACCCAGGCGAGCAGGACCTCACCGCGCACGTCAACTTCACCGATCTGCGGCGCGAGGGGGAGCGGCAAGGCTTCACGACGCTGGCCTTCACCCGGCAGGCGCAGTTTCTTCTCGCCCTCGGCATCACGCAGCACGAGCTCTTCACGCCGGTGCAGGAGCTCGAGAGCGCGTCGATCGAGCTGATGGAGCGGCGCGACGAGGCGCGGAGGCTGGTGTTGCCCGACGGGATCGGCGAAGAGATTCGCGTCCTCTTGCAGGCCAAGGGAGTTCCGTTACAATGGCGCCCGGTTTTTTTAGCACAAGATGGCTAACTACACGGTGTTGCTGGTCGCGGCGCTCATCGTGATCTCCGTGCCGGTCCTGACTCTGTTCATCCTCGCCCCCCTCGTCCGCGCCTCGCGCGCGAACAAGGTGAAGCTGGAGCCTTACGAATGCGGCGTGCCGGCGAGCTCGCTGGCGTTCGATCACCGCTTTTCGGTGCGGTACTTTCTCATCGCGGTGCTTTTCATCATCTTCGATGTCGAGACGGTTTTCCTCTTCCCCTGGGCGCTTCGGTTCAAGGCCTTAGGCTGGTTCGGGGCCGTGGAGATGGCGATCTTCCTCGCGATCCTGCTGGTCGGGTACTTCTACGCTTGGAAGAGGAAGGTCCTCTCATGGGTCTGATCGAGAATCGGTTCGAGCCGAATCTCCTCACCACGACCGTCGACAAAATTTTCAATTGGGCCCGCAAGTCGAGCCTCTGGCCGATGCAATTCGGGCTGGCCTGCTGCGCGATCGAGATGATGGCCGTGCTCGATCCGCGGCACGACATGGCCCGCTTCGGCGCCGAGGTGTTCCGGGCCACGCCGCGGCAGAGCGACCTGATGATCGTGGCCGGCACCGTGACCGAGAAGATGGCCCCGATCGTCCGCCGGCTGTGGGACCAGATGCCCGATCCGAAGTGGGTGATCGCCATGGGCTCGTGCGCGACGTGCGGCGGCCCGTACGACACGTACGCGGTCACGCAGGGCGTCGACCGCCTCGTGCCGGTCGACGTCTACGTCCCCGGCTGCCCGCCGCGCCCCGAGGCGCTGCTGTGGGGACTGATGGAGCTGCAGCGCAAGATCGAGAAGATGCACGTCATCCGCAAGGGCGGCGAGTCGTACGACTTCGCCCGCGCGGCGGTGCGCGACTCGCTGCGGCCCGGCCACGAAGGGCCGGCGCTGCGCGCGGAGCAGGCGCAGCTCAAGGCGGCGCCGGTGTCGGGCGTGAAGCGCGCGCCCGCGCCGCCGAAGCCCGCGGCCGCGCCGAAGCCGGCTGCCGCGCCTGCGGTCGGCTCCGTGCCGGCCGCGGAAATCCAGCAGGCCGCGGCGCCCGAAGTCACGACGCAGGCGGCGACGACGGACGGCGCCTCGCCCGCGGTGCCGTTCCACAAAGACACGTTGACGCTCGCCGAGCGGATGCAGATGGCCGAGGAGATGGGCGGGAAGCTCGAGACGAAGCTCTTCGCCGCCATGGCCCAGACCGACTGCGGCGCGTGCGGCTGGGACTGCGAAGGCTACGCGAACGCCATCGCCACCGGCGAGACGAAGGACATCTCGCTCTGCACGCCCGGCGAGAGCGAGACCCTCGACATGCTCAAGAAACTGATGCAGGAAGCGGGGAAGGAGTTCGAAGGCGCCTGATGTCCGAGACTCCGCACACGCCGCCGCCGAAGCCGGCGGCTCCCGCAGCTCCGGCCGGCCGCAGCGCCGACGACATCAAGCGCGACCCGCTGATCGCCGCCGCGGTCGAGCGCGTCGCCGACGCCGTCACCGACGCGAAGGAGTTCGCCGGCGAGATCACGCTCATCGTCGCCCGCGACCGCATCGTCGACGTCTGCCGGGCCATGAAGGACGACGGCTTCGACTACCTCGTCGACCTCGCCGGCGTCGACTACTCGACGTATCCGAACTGGAAGGGGGAGCGCTTCGGCGTCTCGTATACGCTCTACTCGTTCCCGAAGAACAACCGGGTGCGCCTCAAAGTCACGACGACCGACGAGGCGCCGATCCCGTCGGTGACGTCGGTGTGGAAGACGGCGAACTGGCACGAGCGCGAGACGTGGGACATGCTCGGCATCCGCTTCGACGGCCATCCGAACCTCGAGCGCATCCTGATGTGGGAAGGCTTCAACGGCCATCCCTTGCGCAAGGACTTCCCGCTGCGCGGCATCGACACCGGCGCGCGCATTTACCCCGAGGTCTTTCCGCAGGGCGGCGGCCCGAAGCCGGGATCGACGGGGAAAGACGCGAAGGACGTCAACGTCTATCAGGAAGAGTGGACGCGGTACGGCTTCTGGCCGGCCGGGCAGCTGCCGGGCGCGAAGGAGCAGATGGCGCCCGCGCCGGAGCTCGCCGGCGTCGTCGCCGACACGGCGAAGCCGACGGAAGAGGCGCCGTGGCACGATCCGGAGAAGCCGCTCAGCGAGCGCATGCAGCTCGCCGCGAAAGGATCGCTCAAGGACAAGCTCTTCGCCGCGATGGCCCAGACGGACTGCACCGCCTGCGGCTGGGACTGCGAAGGCTACGCCGCCGCGCTGGCCAGCGGCGAGTCGAAGGACGCGACGCTCTGCGTGCCGGGCGAGGCGGAGACGGAAACGATGCTGAAGAAATTGTTGGCGGAGGCGGGAAAGTGAGGGGTTCTTAGTTGTTAGTTCTTGGTTCTTAGTTGAGCACTTGCGAGACGCCAAAACTAAGAACCAAGAACTAAGAACCAAGAACTGATCAATATGTTCGACGTCCACGAAATGGAGATCAACTTCGGGCCGCAGCACCCGTCGACGCACGGCGTGCTCCGGGTCCTTCTCAAGATCGACGGCGAGCGGATCCTCGACGCGAAGCCGATCATCGGCTACCTCCACCGCGGCACCGAGAAGCTCTTCGAGCACATGGCCTATCCGCAGTGCATCCCGCACACGGACCGCATGGACTACGTCGCCTCGGCCACGAACAATCTCGGCTTCGTCGAGGCGGTCGAGAAGCTGATGGGGGTCACGAAGCAGATCCCGAAGCGCGCGCAGCTCATGCGCGTGGTCCTCTCCGAGCTGCAGCGCATCTCCTCGCACCTGCTTTGGCTGGCCACGCACGCCATCGACATCGGCGCGATGACGCCGTTCTTCTACACCTTCCGCGAGCGCGAGGAGATCCTCGACCTCTTCGAGATGTATTGCGGCGCGCGCCTCACGCTGAACTGCATGCGCATCGGCGGGATGCCGGACGACCTGCCGCCCGGCTGGCTCGACGACCTGGCGCGCTTCGCCGGGAAGTTCGACGCCGCCATCGACGAGTACGAGTCGCTGCTGACGAACAATCGCATCTGGAAGCGGCGCACGGTCGGCATCGGCGTGATCACGGCCGAGGAGGCCATCGAGTGGGGGATCACCGGGCCGCCGCTGCGCGGGACGGGGAAGGAGTGGGACCTGCGCCGCGCGCAGCCGTACGAGTGCTACGACGAGCTCGAGTTCGACATCCCGGTCGGCCGCAACGGCGACACGTACGACCGCTACCTCGTGCGCATGGAGGAGATGCGGCAGTCGAACCGGATTCTCAAGCAGTGCATCCCGCTGATCAAGGCGACGCCGGCCGGCGACATCAAGGCCAAGATCTCCCGCGTCGTACGCCCGCCCGAGGGAGAGGTGTACCACTCCATCGAGTCGCCGAAAGGGGAGCTGGGGTACTACATCGTTTCGGATGGGAAAACCCAGAACGCGTATCGGTGCCACGTTCGGCCGCCATCGTTTGTCAACCTACAGGCGCTGCCGGCGATGGCGAAGGGACACCTTGTGTCGGACTTAGTGGCTTTGATTGGAACGATCGATATCGTCCTTGGGGAGGTCGATCGATGAGGCCAGAGAAATTCGGAACGCAGAATGCGAATGCAGAATTGAGAAAACGTGGAGCGCCCTGGCCAACGGTCTCCCGTTTTCTTCATTCTGCATTCGCATTCTGCGTTCTAAGTTTCCGTGGGGTGCCGCGATGAGCCCAGTTTTCATGAAGTACCTCATCTGGCCTCTCGTCAAATTCCTCGTCGCCTTCCTCATCGTCCAGGTCATCGTCATGCTCATGAATTGGATCGAGCGGCGGACGCTTGGGCTCATGCAGGCGCGGCTCGGGCCGAACCGCGTCGGCTACAAGGGCATCCTGCAGATCATTGCCGACCCGCTCAAGTTCATTCTCAAAGAGGACATCGTTCCGTCGAGCTCCGAGAAGGTCGCGTACTTCCTCGGCCCCATGCTCCCGCTCATCCCGGCCTTCCTCGTCTTCTGCCTGATTCCGTTCGGGCCGCCGCCGACGTTCATCGCCGCGCGCGTCAACGTCGCGCTGCTGCTCATCCTCGCCCTCACCTCCACCGGCGTCTACGGCATCATCCTCGGCGGCTGGGCCTCGAACAACAAGTACTCGCTCATGGGCGGCCTTCGCTCGGCCGCGCAGATGGTCTCGTACGAAGTGCCGTTCGGGCTGTCGATCGTCGGCGTGCTGATGCTCAGCGGGTCGTTCGACCTCGTCGAGATCGTCCGCTACCAGGAGACCAACGCCTGGAACTTCCTCCCCCAGATCGTGGCCTGCTTCATCTTCCTCGTGGCCATGAACGCGGAGAACAACCGCACGCCGTTCGACCTCCCCGAGGCCGAGTCGGAGCTCGTGGCGGGGTACCACACCGAGTATTCGGCGATGAAGTTCGCCTTCTTCATGCTCGCCGAGTATTCGGCCATGCTCGTCAACTGCTGCCTCATGGTCAGCCTCTTCTTCGGCGGCTGGACCCTGGCCATGGGCGACGTCGGCCTGACCACGGCCGTCCTCCGCTCGTGGGGCATCTGGGGCGGAGTCCTCGGCGCCGTGATCTTCACCACGAAGGTCATGGTCTTCATGATGATGTACATCTGGTTCCGCGCGACGTTCCCCCGCTTCCGCTTCGATCAGCTCATGGACCTCGGCTGGAAGTGGATGATCCCCCTCGCGCTGGTCAACATCTTCGTCACCGGCATCGTCGTCCTGGCGGGGCAGGAGCGCCTGCTCTACTGGTTCGGCGGCGCCGTCATCGTGCTCACGGCGTTCTATCTCTTCCGTCCGCGGCCAAAGGTGGTTCATGCAAGTCGAGTATCCGAAGCATAGTTGGAGCGAGAAGTTCCTCCTCCTCGATTTCCTCGAGGGGCTGCGGACCACCTGGCGCGAGCTCTGGAAGCCGAAGGTGACGATCCGCTATCCGGAAGAGCGCCTCGAGCCGGCCAACCGCTTCCGCGGCATGTTCCGCTTTTCCTTCGACCGCTGCATCGCCTGCAAGCTCTGCGCGGTGGCGTGTCCGATCGACATCATCTACATCGACGTCCACGACGAGATGCGCGAGGTCGACGGCAAGCAGAAGAAGATGAAGGTCCTCGACCGCTACGACATCGACGTCAAGCGCTGCATGTTCTGCGCGCTCTGCGAAGAGGCCTGTCCGACGAAGCCGAAGTCGATCTGGCTGACGACGAAGACGTACGAGCTCGCGACGTACGACCGCAACGACCTCTACTTCAACATGCAGCAGCTCGAGTATTGGGAGAACCGGCCGGAGACGACGGAGCTGCCGGGCGATCTCGATGAGCTGCCGCGGCTGGAGCAAGGGGGGGCACAGTGATAGGCCACGGAAAATTAGAACGCAGAATGCGAATGCAGAATGAAGAAAACGGGAGACCGTTGGCAGAATGCGCCCCCGTTTTCTCAATTCTGCATTCGCATTCTGCGTTCCGATTTTCTGTG